>Ga0316205_10002392_pt1 | contig 19730 bp, 15 predicted proteins | sample 3monthpyrite_MG_FD_204941 | JGI IMG/M metagenome (GOLD analysis project Ga0316205, IMG submission 204941) | Microbial mat bacterial communities from mineral coupon in-situ incubated in ocean water Damariscotta River, Maine, United States -... | ecosystem: Environmental > Aquatic > Marine >... | reverse complement strand
TATCGTGACTTAAAATCACATCCCTGTGATTTTACCCCTGCAGGTATACAATTTTCTGCTGGCTCCAGAGGGAATAAATGCAAAACCCGGGTAAGCCTGAGCGGTAAATGAAAATAATTTTTCATTAAAATCTTAAATAATCAGATACTGTCTTTGTCTATTATGCTTTATGTTTGATTCAGCGCCTCAATCGGGTTTAGCTTTGATGCGTGCCAGGCGGGCAACACACTGGTTAACAGGCCAAGCACAATGACAATGGCATTGGCGAGTAGCATATCGTTCAGTTTGAGTGCCGGGTATAACATGCTGCTATTGCCCATCATTTCCATGCCTTTGGCAACGCTGGAAATATCAATGCCGTCTTGCAGGGGAATGATGCTGGCGAGTGCAAATACATTGCCCGCCAGCAAGCCGATTAACAGCAGTAAAAAAGATTCGGTTAAAATCTGATAGAGAATCATGGTCGGGCGCATCCCCAGCGCCAGCATCAGGCCAATTTCGCGGGTGCGCTCAAACACCGCCATAACCAGCGTATTCACCAGCCCGAAAGACAGCGCCAGAAAAACCACAATAATCCACACCAGCACAAAGCCGTCCATGGTTTTCAGCATTGAACTCAGGTAGCTATCGGCCTCATACCAGGGCAGGGTCTGGCGGTTTTCGCGGCTGGCATTTTTAATTAGCGGATACCATTTATCCGTGTTGCGATAATCTTCGCCGGTGATGGCAATTTCAGAAATCTGATTATCCAGATGCAATAATTTTTGCAGTGTTTTTAAGCCGGCGTAAACATACATTTCTTCCTGACTGGCCAGCTTGGCCTTGTAAATGCCGATGATGCGAAAACCACGGTCGGCAATATTATTGTCCGGGTCCTGGCTCATAATAACCACCCGTTTGCCGAGACGGGTTTCCAGATGCTCGGCCATTTTCGCGCCAATCACCAGCCCGTTGTCATGGCTGCTTTCAAGAAAGCGGCCTTCGCTGATGCTGTCGATATCAAAGCTGAGTTTAACTTCGCTCTGCGGGATAACCCCCAGCAGAATCACCCCGCGACTGTCACGTTCACTGGCGATAACCGCGGGCACTTTTAAGCGGCTGGTCCAGGCTTTTACCTGTGGAATTTTCAGGGCTTCTAATAAACGCGCATCCGGCGGGGTGATGCTGTTATTAATGCTGGGGTCATCACGGTATTGGGGATGCTGAATCTGCACTTCCCCCGGCAGGTGGCGAATGCCGTTATAGATCATATCATCAACCATGCCCCGCATCAGCGCGGTCATAAATATCATCGCCCACACGCCCACCGAAATTGCCGATAACATAATCAGCGTGCGCCGGTGATTGCGCCACAGGTTGCGCCAGGCCAGCGTGAGAATCGCCTTAAAAGGTAATGATGTTTTTGTTAGCTTTATTGGCTGCATCGTGTTCATACCGCCCGCATGGCACTAACCGGATGCAAAAAGAACAAACGCCCCGCCGGGTAGATTGCCGCCAGCAGGCTACAGATAAAAACAATGCCCGGGCCGATAAAAATGGAGAGCAGTGAAAGGCTGGGGTAGATACGCTCGGGGATATTAAATTTGCCGGCCATCTCCTCCATGCCCGGATACGAAAAGCCCGCCACGCTCAGGTAAAAGGCAATGGCAGCGCCCAGTGCGGTGCCCAGCGCCAGCCCCAGAAAAGACATGATAAAGGTTTCGGTGAGTATTAGTGAGCCGAGGCGGGCGGGTTTAATGCCCAGTGCCAGCATAATGCCAAACTCGCGGGTGCGCTCCAGCACCGACATCAGCTGGGTGTTTAATACGCTGAACGCCACCAGAATAATCAGCACGCCGTACATAAACCAGGCGCTGGTCAGGTCGGCCTGAATCGCCTGTTTTAAACCCGGTTGCAGGTGGTTCCAGTCGAGCACAACCAGCTCCGGGCGATTGGCAATGAGCTTGTTAACACGTTGTTGCAGGGCGCTTACCCGGGTTAAATCCTGTGCCACAATGGCGATGTTATGGCCGTGTGTCTGCATTGTGAATAATGACTGAAAATAAGCCAGTGGCAGTTGTGCCATATTGCGGTCGATGGTGTTATTGCCCGACTCAAAAATACCGGTGACCTTAACAATACCCGCCGCAAAAGAACCATCACGGCCACCCCCGAGCAGGGTCAGTTCATCGCCGATAGTCACCCCGAGATTGCGCGCCAGCACTGTGCCGATAATAATTTCTGCCGCATCACTGGCACTGAAATAGCACCCCTGTTTCAGCAGGCCGGGGAGGTTTGAAACCAGGGGTTCAAACTCGGGTTCAACGCCGATTAACTGTAAACCCCAGGAGCGGGTTTTGCTGGATGTCATGGCAAATGCCACGCCGCGGGCGGCAATTTTGCGGGTGTTTAACTGGCGACGTAATGAGGCTGCCAGCGGAACAATACCGGCAAAGCTGTTGCGTATTTTCGGATCATCGTTATAGGCTTTATGCTGTATCTGCAGGTGGCCGGTGTAGGGTTTCAGGGTGTTGTCGATCATCATGCGATAGCTGCCGAACTGCAGCGAAATCATAAACACCAGTAGCAGGTTGGAGAAAATCATCGCGCCGACGGTGAGCCAGGTGCGGCGTTTGTGTCGCCACAAATTACGCCATGCCATGCGCAGGGTGATGTTCATGTTGAGTGCTTCATTGGCGCGGGTTTCATTGGCGCGGGTTTCTCAGGCTGGATAAGGTGAACAGGCTGTCAGGATTGTCGCGGTCAAACTGTATATCCTGAATGGATATTTCGGTCCACTCTTCTACAGCGTCCACTTTTGCCATGCGAATAACACTGGCAACCGTGCGCCCGCCGAGTTGCTTTATCTGCCTTGCCTTCATGGTTTTAACCGGCAGGTCATCCTGGTCCCGGAACTGATGCTCCAGCATAACGTAATCATCACGAATGGTAATAATTTCCTTACCCCAAACCACCGCTGCATCCTCGTGTGGAATGGATTCGATCACATAAATCGTGTGCCCGTCCTGCTCACGGGTTTGCAACAGTTTGTGCTGGTACTGATCGAGAATATCGGTGGACTTGCTGATGTCTTTATTTGAAAAATCACTGCCCATCCAGCTCTGGCTCATCATCGAAGAGGGCACTTTAATGATGCGGTTAACTTTGGGGGCAAAAGTCCACATATTATTGTCTTTGGTGAGGGTGCCATTACCCGCATCTTTTCTGGGTTTGATAACGCGCACCAGTGAGGTTTTATCGCCTTTGGTCCAGCTACGCATCGACATGCTGCGCTGCCAGTCGGGGCGGTGAATGGTCATGGTCATTTCCGAATAGGACGACAAACCCCGCCAGTGATTCATGGCTTTCTGGATTAGCGTCTGCGGGTCAGGCGCGGCTGAATAAAGCGGTGATGAAAAAAGGCAGAGCAGCAAAACCGCTGGCAGGCGTTTCATGTGTTTTCCATTTTGACCAGGTATGCGATGAGTTTATACGTGTGCTGGTTTTAGAACAATTAAACTTTTTTTTAAATCAATATGTAACTGTATTTCAGCTTATCGTCAATAAGCATATATATTGAATGCGCAGGTTAAGGCGATGAAAAAACGGGTTCCTGTGTACAGTACATATGTGTATTAAAATTATATTTTAAAGAACAAAAAATATCGTCCTTCCCGAAGGATAGAGTTTTTTTATCCTGAAACGACTTTTAGTCGTTGTAATTCAACCTATGGACTTTCAGTTTATCGTCGTTGAGTTGCGGGTTGCTGTTGCCAGAAATACAGGATAAATTGTGCCGTTTTTAGAGACCTTATGCGCGGTTGTGATTTTGATGTCAGTAAAATTATTCTGCTCTAATAAGCGTTTAAAATCATCGCGCTCAAAGCCATTGTGGTAAACCCCCTGTATATCTGCCGGGTGGAAACTGCCGTCTTCTTTGTCCAGATCCGCTAAAGCAATTTTAGCGCCGGGCTTTAAAAGCAAAGAAAACTGCTTTAACAGATTGTCGGTGTTTTCAATATGGTGTATTGCCATAGCGCTTACGATAAGGTCGAATTGAATATTTAAAGGTTCTTTTAATATGTTCTGACATAATATATTTATATTATCAAATGTGCTGAGTTTGTCGGCGAGTTGTTCCAGCATTGCCGGTGAAACATCAACCGCGGTGACCTGCTTTACGTGTCTGGCAATTTGTGATGTGATGAGGCCGGTGCCCGCACCGAAATCCATTACCTGCATATCATGGTTTAAATCAATGTTTTTTAAAAGGCTTTCACCAACACCTGATGATAGTTGTTTAATGGTGTCATTAACATCCCAGTCTTTTGCTTTTTCTTTAAATAAATCGGTCATATTATGTTTGAATCTTTCAGGTTAAAAGTTTTACAGAATATACAGCTGTTTATATTATCATAGCTGGGCCACTTGCTTACGATAGAAATTGATCAATTATTAATCTTAAAGGCGCCGGGCTGCTTAAGAAACTGTCCCTCACCCCGGCGCCCCTGAGAAACCGAGGCGGGACTGTTATGCTATTTAAAATTTTTCTTCTTTAAGTGTATGTCGACGATATTTAATTGACAGATAAATTAAAATATCAGTGACTATTTTTGAGTCGGGTTTTAATCTGTAAGCATAAACACTCTATAATAAGTACAGATAATAAATACAGATAAGAAATTACAGCAAATTAATTCGGGAGTTCATGTGTCTACAATAACAAATCACTGGCTAAACGATTTACCAAAAATAGAATTGCATCTGCACCTTGAGGGCAGCCTTGAGCCTGAGCTTATGTTTGCGCTGGCGCAACGTAATAATATTGCACTACCTTTCTCGTCGGTTGATGAAATACGCAATGCTTATGCATTTAATAATCTGCAGGATTTTTTAGATATTTATTATCAGGGTGCAAATGTGCTGCAAACCGAACAGGATTTTTATGATTTAACCTGGGCCTATCTTAAAAAATGCCAGCAGCAGAATGTGGTGCATGTTGAGCCGTTTTTTGATCCGCAAACCCACACGGATCGTGGCGTTGCATTTGAAACCGTAATTCTTGGAATCACCCGTGCATTGAAAGACGGCCAGAATGAATTAAATATTTCCAGCGAATTAATTATGTGCTTTTTGCGCCACCTTAGTGAGGAAGCGGCATTTGAAACATTAAAGCAGGCCCGGCCTTTTGCCGATAAAATTATTGCTGTGGGATTAGATAGCTCGGAGCAGGGACATCCGCCGCAAAAGTTTAGCCGGGTATTTAGCGCGGCTCGTGAAATGGGTTTGTTGACCGTTGCGCATGCGGGTGAAGAAGGCCCGCCTGAATATATCTGGAGCGCAATTAATGATTTAAAAGTATCGCGCATTGATCACGGCGTGCGCGCAATCGAAGATGCGGCATTAATGGCGCATCTAAAAAAAACGCGAACGCCGCTTACGGTTTGCCCCTTATCAAATATTCAATTGTGCGTGTTTGAAGATATGTCCAGGCATAATATTCTGAGCCTGTTAGCGCAGGGTGTTTGCGTCACGGTAAATTCAGATGATCCGGCATATTTTGGCGGTTATATGACGGAAAATTTTATGGCACTGGCGCAAGCTTTAGATTTAACTCAGCATCAGGCAAAACAGCTGGTTGCAAATAGTATCGAGGCGAGTTTCGCGAGTCAGAATAGAAAAAATCAAATGCAGGGTTTGCTGACAGAAATAATCGTTTAATGCGCATGGATGCAGAATTTCTGGCGGTACTGTGCAGGCGTTAAGTTGGTAAAGCGTTTAAAAACCTGCCCGAAAGTGCTGCTGTTTTTATATCCCACTCGCTCGGTTATTTCATCCACCAACAGGCTGGATGTTTCCAGTAAATATTTACTGCGTTCAATGCGAAGTTTCTGAATGTGTTGCACCGGGCTATCACCGGTAAAGTGTTTAATTCTTCGAATAAGGGTGCGGTTGCTCACCGCCAGTGCATTCGCCACTTCCTGCATGCGCAGTTCCTTGTGCAGGTGCTCGAGCAAATAACGGTTAGCCATTTGCATAAACGGGTCCTGATGGGTGTGGGTCAGTCTTTTATAAGGGGCCTGAGTATTATGGCTGTTTTCCATTAGCATATATTTTCGGCACAGGTGCTCATACTTGCCTCCCAGCAGTTTTTTAACCAGACTTAATGCCTGTTCGGTGTAGGCAGTGGCGGTGCCAGAGCAGATAATTCTGTCGTGCTCAATAATCAGGCTGTCGATATCCAGATCAATTTCGGGGTAACGTTTCTGAAATAAGTTTTCCAGCCACCAGGCGGTGGTTGTGGATAAGCCATTGAGCAAACCGGTTTCGGCTAATAAAAATGTGCCGGTACAGTTTGCAGTCATTGAAAAGCCCTGCTTAAAAAGCTGCTTTAACTCCTCTGCAAGCGGCTGGTTTTGTTGCAGATATACCTGCATTTCAGGTTCGCTTTCAATAATGATGCCGGGTAAAAAAATCCAGCCGGGCTGTTTAATCTGCTTAAGTAAAGCATCTGCCTTAAATACCATGCCCGAGGCACTGGTGATTTGCTTTTTATTGAGGCCAATAATCTGCCAGCGTAATTGCTCTGCCTCATTGCCATTGATGTTTTTGATTAGCAGGTTGGCCACATGAAAAACATCAACCGGGCCCGCAATGCTGCTGGCGGAAACCTGATCATCTGCAAGTAGGTATATAGGAGGTATCATAAAAACCGGTTTGGCGTAAATGGTTGCTATTATGTCAAATTTGACACTATTCAATGCCGGAGTCAAATCTATAATGAGGGTCATCACTCAATACGGATATCACACGGGGCATTTATCATGGCTAGATTCAGACCGAACAAACAGAGCGCCAGCATAAAGGAAACAGGCATGGTGATTACATTTCGAACGATGCAGTTTTTCTCCCCGAGGCTGGCATCGTTACTGGCGTATCAATTCTGGTTTCACCCGGGACGAAAAAACATAAAGCAGATCGCCCGTTTTGAGCCACAGGGAATGCAGGCAAAAACCCTTATTGTCAATAATAAAACAGTCTGTTACTGGACCGCCGGGAAAGGTCCGGTGGTATTTTTAATGCATGGCTGGGGTAGTTGCGGGAAACAGCTGGGGGATATGGGGCAGGCATTTCTGGATCACGGTTATAAAATTATCTGGATGGATGCACCGGCGCATGGCGCATCATCCGGCTGGCGCACAACCATATTTGAAATTAGCCAGGCCATACATAAAGTACAAAATCAGGAAGGTGAGTTTAAAGCATTGCTTGCCCATTCATTTGGTGTGCCCAGTTGTTTGTTTGCCTTGCAGTATGGTTTGCAGGCTGAGAAACTGATACTTATTTCAGCCCCGGCAACCTTTGAAGGGCTGATTGAAAAGTACTGTAGAATATTGAAAGCCAGTAAACAGACACAACAGCAATTGAGTAAAAGGCTGGATCAATTTTTAGGTGAGATTAAAATGGCAGGTATCTCGGCCAAATATCTGGCGCGGGGTTTAATGCAGCAAAGTCTGGTGATACATGACAGACATGACCGGCTGGTGCGCAGTCGTGAAGGTATCGAGGTGCAAAAAAATCTGCAGAATTCGCAATTTATGCAAACCGAAAAACTCGGCCACAGTAAATTGCTGAATGATCCGCAGACAATTGCGCGCTGCGTTATGTTTGTTCAGGAAGACGATCATGATTCTGAGCTAATGAGTGCTTAGTTAATTACTTATTAAAGAGCTTTAATTTTTGACGTATCTTAAACTTATTCATATCACTTCAGTTGTACTGTCATTTTGCGGATTTTTTATACGTGGAATCTGGATGCTGCAGGGATCTGCTCAACTGCAAAAGAAAAGCGTAAAAATTATACCGCATGTCATCGATACCACGTTACTGGCAAGCGCGTTAATACTATTGTATTTTTCCCAGTGGTCGGTTATTGAACAAAGCTGGCTGCAGGTAAAAATTATTTCACTGCTGGTGTATATTGGTTTGGGAATGGTCGCGCTTAAATACGGGCAAACACTGCGCATACGTTTTTTTGCGTGGATCAGTGGTCTGCTTGTGTTTTTATTTATTGTTTCGGTGGCCTTGACTAAATATAAATTTGGATTTTTTAATGGCTTATTCGTTTAGTCTGTTATATTTTTTGTGGTATGACTAATTAAGCCATAACTTCCCACATTTGTTTACGGCACAATCCACTCATATCACAATAACCGCAGGCTTTAGTGTCACCCCAGGAAGGTAAAGGCTGAGCCGATTTGATTTCAGAAATTACCGTTTCTAGTCGTTGTAAAACATCAGTTTTTAAGGTGTTTAAATCATCGCCTTCTAAACAGCCTGATATTTTTGTTTCGCCTTTATCGAGCTTTAAATAAATTACATTGCACACATCTTCCATGAGTGCTGCATAACTGGTGAGCTGTATGTTTTCTCCCAGATCAATGTCTTTCTGGCGGGCTGTGTTGCCGGTTTTGTAATCGATAATTGAAAACCCATCGGCCTGTTTGTCTATTCTGTCCAGTCGCCCCAGTAATTTTGTTTCGCCAGTTAAATCCTGTTCGCTCATTTCTTCAAGTTTATAAATATGCCAATCGTGTTGGCGCTGAATCTGCCAGTCGATATATGATTCTGCTGTATCCATCCAGCGTTCAAACCAGCCCCGGTGTTGTATTGAATCTTCAGTTCGGGTTTTAAATACGATGTTCGATAAGCTTTCGATATGGGCTAAAGCCTGCGATTTATTGCTGTTTGTTAAAGGCGCTTTAAATGGCGCCGGTAACTCTGGGCACTGCTGGTGAAATGCATGCAAAATTAAATGCACTTTTTCACCGTATTCACTTTTTAATAATTCCAGACTAATTTGCTCTAAAGGCTTGAGCTTTAAAACATCCGACGCAAAAAATTTATATGGGCAATCAATTAAACGTTGATGGCGTGATGCTGAGAATTCGGCTGGCGTTAAGCCGCGCTGTGAAATCGGCATTGCCTGTTTGATAACCTGCAGTTCATCCAGTGATTTTTCACAATGATTGGTGATGGGGTTAAGTTTTGATAATAATTCATCTAGTTGCATGTCGTGTAGAGGCAGATTAAATGCGAGCTGACTAAAGTCGTGTAATGAGCTAACCCAGGGAGAGACTTGCATCCACTCGCCATTTTTTTCAGCTTGCCAGGTAATAAGTACATCATTCGATGCCAGTAATAGTTGTTGGAACTGCTTAAAGTTATTATGTTTTTGTTGCTGCCAGTTTTTCAATTGCAGCGCTTCGCGAACCGACTGGTTAAAAAATGGATGCTGACTAACACTACCCGGAAATGATTTCATATTAGCACCGGCAATAATCAGGGTGTCAAACTGACAATATTGAGCCTGCTGCATATTCATTATTTTTACGGCAGCGATATTTCCCTGCGGCTTAAATTGCTCTCGCTCTAAGGTGCTACCGATCCAGGTGCGCACATCCAGCCAGCTCATCTCTGGGTTGGCGGCAATGCTGGCCTGTGCCAGTTTTTCGAGTTCTTCCTGAACTCGTTGTCCAGCTATGTCGTTTGATAGTTGTTGATAGATGCCGAGTTGTTTAATGCTGTCGATAAAATATTCTATCCAGTCCTGTGATTTGCAAATTTGATTGCCCTGGAATATTTGTTGTAATTTTTTAGCTGCATTTTCTATATCGTTTAATAGCGAAACAAGTTGTTCGGCAGTTGTTGAGTTATTAATATTAAGTCGATCGCTGCGGTGTGCTATTGCAGTTTTGTAGCGTTGTAAATTGTTTGCAATATTTTCATGTAAAACGATATCCTGTTCAAACCGATACACAAGATTTAAATGTTCTTTTGAATTTTCGTGGTCACAAAAAAAAGGTGACTTTAATAAATCCAGTAAAGGCTGGTAGGCAAAGTCCTGTTCAATGCATTCTAACCAGCGTTCTAAAATAGTGGCGGCACTGGTGGTGGCTAGTGCCCAGCCGGCGGTGTCCTGAATGTTGACATCGGCGCGTTCGAGTAGTGCGCGTAAACGGCGAGCGAGTTTTCTATTTTCTGTAACCACTGCAATATTGGTGCTGCCGTTTAACAGGCTCATGCGAACTTTTAAATCAACTGCCTGGGTTTCCTGTTCTGCGCTTTGGGCGTCAAATAATTTTATGTTGTTTATAAAACTCTGCGGGTTTATGTTACTAAAATTTTGTGCGCGCTCATGCAATGAAGTACTCTGCGAAAAAATGTTTTGTAATAAACTTAAGTCATCATCTGCGCTGGCTTCTGTGGGCATCGCCTGTGAAATATAATTTACATTCGCCACTGTAGCGAGCTGCTTGCACCACGCCTGCTCCAGTGGTGTAAATTGTTCGATGCCAATAATATAAAAATGCTGGTTTTTAAAACTGGCGGGAATATCGCTTAGTAAACGTTGCTTAAGTGTGCCGGTGTCATCTTCTAAATTTAATGCATTAAGTTGTTGCTGCCAGGCTTGCCAGAGCGTTTGAATTATTTTGGCTTCCATGTTCAGGTGACTTATGTCTTCGTTAACCTGATAGGCACGTTGCAGCTTTTCAACCCAAACGGGTGTTGATTCGTTTAACCACTGGTGCTGACTTAAGCTGAGCTCGTCAAAGAGTTCGAGCAGGCTGTCACAAATTTGCCAGTGATTCTCGGTGGCAAATAGTTCGCTGTGTTGTTTGAGTGCTTCTATTAAAAGTATCTGTCGTGCGGATTGGTTGATGTGTTTTTTTGAAATGTCAGCAGGGCTGATATTTTCATTTAACCATTCGGGTAAGCTGCCAATAAATCCGCCCAGTAATGTTTGTTGAGAAACATGGCTTAAGCTGTAGCGCATCTGTTGTGTTGCTTGCGCATTGGGTAAAAATATTTTGATGCAGCTTAAATCCGGCAGGTCTTTTTTGTGCTCAGTTAAAATTTTGTTTGCGAGTGCGTCGCAAAAAACCTGGCTAGGCGGAATGATGTGGGTTTGAGAAAGCGGCGAAGTTGTCATAGTGGCGACATTAACATATTCAGAAAAATAAATTATTTATATTAAGCGCCAATACAGGGCCTGCTTTAATTGGCGGTTCTAATTGGCGATTTTAACGGCGAGTATATCGCAGGGCATTTCATTTAAAACCGCATTTGCGGTAGAGCCTAAAAGAATATTGAAGCCGTGGCGACCGTGGGATCCCATAACGACTAAGTCGCAATGATGGTCTTTTACAAACTGGTTAATTTCATATTTGGGTGTGCCGATGATGGTGTGTAGATCGACATCTTTTAAATGATGTTGTTGGCTAAAAGTATCCAGTGATTTTTTAGACTGGCTGAGCATTTCAGTTTCATCGACTACCCAGTTGCTGGTGAGAACGGGTTCGTAAACTGAATCAATTGGTGGCAGATATTCAATAATATGCAACAGGCTGAGTTTGGCTTTATTACGCGCGGCGATGTCCTGTGCTTTGTTTAGCACATCTGCGGATGATTCTGAAAAGTCGATTGCTACTAAAATATGTTGGTAGTCACTCATGATCATTCCCCCTTTTTATCATTTTATAATTAAATTATAGTGTATTTAAGGTAGTATCTCGATATGCATTCAAATGAAAAATTAATTAACGATTTTTATAGTGCCTTTCAAAAACTTGATTGGCAGGGCATGCAGCAATGCTATGCGCAAAATATACATTTTTCAGATCCGGCATTTACGGATTTAAATGGTGAAGAAGCGGGCGCTATGTGGCATATGTTATGTAGCCGAGCGCAGGACTTCGAATTAAGTTTTAGTGATGTGCATGCGGATGATACCCATGGCTCAGCGCGTTGGCAGGCGAATTACATCTTTTCTAAAACCGGTCGAAAAGTCCAGAATGTGATTTTTGCAGAATTTCAATTTGCGGATGGCAAAATCGTGCGTCATTCCGATCATTTCAGTTTCTGGCGTTGGAGTCGTATGGCGCTTGGGCCGATTGGCCTGTTTTTGGGCTGGTCGGGTTTTTTAAAGCGTAAAGTACAGCAGCAGGCGCTTGGCGGACTTAAAATGTTTATGCGCCGACATTATTCAAAAAAGCCGGCAAAGTCGCCTACTTGAAAAATAAAATATAAATAACTTCACAATATAGAATTTTGTTATATAATACGGCGCCTTACGCGAGCGTGGCGAAATTGGTATACGCGCCAGATTTAGGTTCTGGTGTTGAAAGACGTGAGAGTTCGAGTCTCTCCGCTCGCACCATCTTTAATTAAGGGAAGCTCCTGTTGTTGCTTCCCTTAATTTTTTGAGTCGTCGGTGCATTTATCAATCATTGATGTATGCACCGGTGATTCAAAATACACATATTTATCACACATTATATTAGCTGATACCCAGTTAGACTGGGTTAAAACAGGTACAACCGAGGTTACTATGCAAGTTTCTGTTGAATCAGGCGAAGGTCTGGAACGTAAATTAACTATTCAGATTCCCGCTGAAACGATTGATAAAGAAGTCGACAGCCGTCTTAACTCAATGCGTCCACGGGTTAAAATTGATGGTTTCCGTCCGGGCAAAGTGCCTTTGAGTGTGGTTAAAAAACAATATGGTGCATCCGTTATACAGGAAGTGATTGGCGAAGTGATGCAAACCAGTTTGCGTGATGCGGTGACTCAGGAGTCTTTGAACCCTGCGGGCAACCCTACCATTGAGCCAAAATCAATGGAGCCGGGCAAGCCATTAGAGTATGTCGCTACGTTTGAGGTTTATCCTGAAATTGACTTGAAAGATTGCGGCTCACTAGAAGTTGAGCGCACCACAGCAGAAGTCGCAGATGCTGATGTTGATAAAATGATCGAGACATTATTAAAACAGCGTACTAGCTATGATGTCGTTGAACGCGCATCTAAAGACGGCGACCAGATGACGATTAACTTCGACGGTTCTGTTGATGGTGAGCAGTTTGAAGGCGGTCAGGCGGATGCTGTTCCTGTTGTGATTGGTTCGCACAGCATGATTCCAGGCTTTGAAGAAGAGTTAGTGGGCAAGTCTGCTGGAGATGAGTTCTCATTTGATGTGAATTTCCCAGATGACTATCATGCTGAAAACTTAAAAGGTAAGAAAGCGACGTTTGCAACTAAGGTGATTTCTGTCGGAGAGCCTAAGATTCCAGAAGTGGATGAAGAATTTGCAAAATCATTTGGTGTTGAAGACGGTTCTGTTGAAACGCTACGTTCTGATATTCGTGGCAATATGCAGCGTGAGTTACGCAATAAGTTGCAGGAAGTGCTGAAAAAAGAAGTGATGGATAAACTGCTTGATGCGAATGACATTCAGATCCCTAAAGCATTAATTGATCAGGAGTCTGAAAATCTACAAAAACAGATGATGGAATCAGGTAATTTGCAGGGCGGTATGTCATTACCGAAAGAGTTATTCGAAGGTGAAGCTAAGCGTCGTGTAGGTTTAGGTTTAGTGATAGGTGAAGTGGTTAAGAAAGCTGAGATTAGGCCGGAAGCAGATAAGGTTACCGCCAAAATTGATGATATTGCGCAAACTTATGAAGACCCGGCTGAAGTCGTTAATCACTACAATAGTAACCCGCAGTTAAAGCAGGGTATCGAAGCGTTAGTAATGGAAGAAATGGTTGTAGACTGGATTGTTGATCAGGCGAAAGTGACTGATTCTCCAAAAAGTTTTTATGACTTATTAAACCCGGAAGCAAATGCACCCGCATAAGTTATATTAACCGGATGTTAGCTAAGGTTTAATTGTTTAATAATTAAACATTTAATCAGTATTTAATAAACAAAGCAGGCTTTTGGCCTGCTTTTTTTATTTGCCTACTTGTATTTATCCGGTCACCACATACAATCACCCTAATTAAGTAATCAAGTATTAAATAATCTTGCAACATGAATTGTTGCATTACCTGTTCGCGGAGAACAATGAATGATCATTACATCAGAAAATAATAGAGGTGCTATGGGACTGCAGAATAATCTGGTTCCTATGGTGGTTGAGCAAACTGCCCGTGGTGAGCGTTCTTATGATATCTACTCAAGACTGTTAAAAGAGCGGGTTATTTTTATTGTGGGTCAGATAGAAGATCACATGGCTAATTTAATTGTGGCTCAGTTGCTGTTTCTTGAGTCTGAAAACCCGGATAAAGATATCTCTATTTACATTAACTCGCCGGGCGGTGTAGTGACTGCAGGTATGGCGATTTATGACACCATGCAGTTTATTAAACCGGATGTATCAACGTTATGCGTAGGGCAGGCTGCTAGTATGGGTGCACTGTTGTTGGCGGGTGGAGCTGAGGGCAAGCGTTATGCCTTGCCTCATTCGCGCGTCATGATCCATCAGCCATTGGGCGGATTTCAGGGTCAGGCGACGGATATTGATATTCATGCTCGTGAGATTTTGTCGATGCGTGAGCGTTTAAATGCAATCCTGTCGAAGCATACCGGTCAAACCTTAGAGAGAATTTCTGAAGATACAGAGCGCGATAACTTTATGAGTGCTGATGCTGCGGCTGAGTATGGCATGATAGACTCAGTTTTACGTGATCGTAGCGTTGAGGATAAAGAAGAAAAGTAGTTTGATGTTATGCGCTAATACTTGAAAATTGGCTAATCATCTCCATTTAATAAAAAACCGCCATATGGCGGTTTTTTATTAAAATGTAGGCTATCTTCTAATTAATCAGAAAATAAATGTTGAATAGCTGTCTAAATATTGTACAAAAAACTATATATTCCTTAAATATCATAAGGTTGTAGAGGATTTACAATAAATCATTTTAATTATATCCTTGCAACTTAAAGCAATAATTGGCAAGGTATAGATTAACGCTGTGGCTTATGCTGTAGCTTATATAGTGTAATGGTTACAATCTAAAATTTTAATTTCAGCTGCCCATAGCAGGGCTTCATACAGGCTAACAATTTGAGTTTATTCATAATTGCTGCTGATGTGGGGTTTGTTTAGTAAAAGGGTGCGCTTGAAAAGACATAATGAATTATCAGCTTCGGGCTAGTATGAGGACACGTCATGAGTGACGACAAAAATAATGAAGAAGATTCGGGCAAGTTACTTTATTGCTCGTTTTGTGGCAAGAGCCAGCACGAAGTTAAAAAGCTGATTGCTGGACCATCGGTATTTGTATGTGATGAATGCGTTGAGCTATGTAACGATATTATCAGTGAAGAGTTGCAGGAGCAGGCTGCATCATCGGTAACCAAGCTTCCTAAGCCTCAGGAAATCAAAGAAATTCTGGACGACTATGTTATTGGTCAGGCGCAGGCGAAAAAAGTATTATCTGTCGCGGTTTATAATCATTACAAGCGCTTAGAAGTCAAGCACAAGAAAGATGATGTCGAGCTTTCTAAAAGTAATATTATGCTGATCGGGCCGACTGGCTCAGGCAAAACCTTGCTGGCGCAAACATTAGCGCGTCTATTAAATGTGCCCTTTACTATTGCAGATGCAACAACGTTGACCGAAGCTGGTTATGTGGGTGAAGACGTTGAAAATATTATCCAGAAACTTCTGCAAAAATGTGACTACGATGTTGATAAAGCGCAGACAGGCATCGTGTATATTGACGAGATTGATAAAATTTCACGCAAGTCAGATAACCCTTCTATCACACGAGATGTATCCGGTGAAGGTGTGCAGCAGGCACTGCTTAAGCTGATTGAAGGTACCGTTGCGTCGGTTCCTCCACAGGGTGGGCGTAAACACCCACAGCAGGAATTTTTACAGGTTGATACGTCAAATATCCTGTTTATTTGCGGTGGTGCGTTTGCCGGGCTTGATCAGGTAATTCGTGATCGCTCTGAGAAAAGTGGTATTGGCTTTGGCGCAGAAGTGCGCGGTAAAGAAAATACCAAGTCTACCGGTGAAATTCTGAAAGATCTGGAATCGGATGATTTAATTCGTTATGGCTTAATCCCTGAGTTTGTTGGCCGTTTACCGGTAGTTGCAACTCTGGAAGAGCTGGATGAAGATGCATTAATTACAATTTTGACCAAACCTAAAAATGCGCTGACCAAGCAATATTCCAAGATGTTTGAAATGGAAGACTGTGAGTTAGAGTTCCGCGAGGATGCGCTTTCAGCTGTAGCCAAGAAGGCGATGGAGCGTAAAACGGGTGCACGTGGTCTACGTACAATTCTGGAAAATATACTCCTTGAAACCATGTATGAATTACCTTCTCTGGATAATGTTTCGAAGGTGGTACTGGATGAAGGCGTGATTAATGGCGATGCTGAACCTTTTATGGTGTTTGAAAACAATGAATCACCTAAAGCAGTTTCTAGTGCCGATTAGCCGATGCTAGAAAGTTAACAGCCTGTCGAGTTGGGGAGCTTGTTCCCTATCCCGGCAGATATTGTTAACGACTTATATTTTTAATATTTGAAAAAAATAAAGTATTAACAAAACGTTTGGTTCCCGCCGTCATTAAAAATATTTATTGATCAACCTTGAAGCTTCACATAGCGCCCCCATGTGATTCTAAAGAATTAATCTACCGGTGGGTCTCTATTTTTACCCTCCGCATACTCGAGGTACACTCAGTGTCAGATACCGAAAACGAAATTGAAACCACTACCGAAGCATATGAGGGTAAAACCCCGGTGCTACCCTTGCGTGATGTGGTGGTGTATCCACACATGGTTATTCCGCTGTTCGTTGGGCGGGAAAAATCCATTCAGGCCCTTGATGCGGCCATGTCTAAAGATAAGCAGATTTTATTAGTTGCTCAAAAAAGTGCAGAGATTGATGATCCTTCAATGAAGGATGTTCATGAAATTGGTACGCTTTCTACCATTCTACAATTGCTCAAACTGCCAGATGGCACGATCAAGGTTCTGGTCGAGGGAGCAACCCGCGCGAAAGTAGATAAAGTTTACGAAGATGAAGTTTTCTTCACCGCTGATTACACCTTGCTTGAAAATACTGGTGAGGATGATGAACGTGAGCTGGAAGTGCTTTCACGTTCAATCATGGGTGTTTTTGATCAGTACGTAAAATTAAATAAGAAAGTTCCCCCTGAAATTTTGACCTCATTGAGTGGTATTGATGATCCAGCGCGTTTATCCGATACGATAGCGGCGCATATGTCATTAAAGGTGGAAGAAAAGCAGAATATTCTGGGTATTGCGGATGTTAAAAAACGCATGGAATACCTGCTTAGCATGATTGAAGCTGAAATCGATTTACTGCAAATCGAAAAGCGTATTCGTGGTCGCGTTAAGCAGCAGATGGAAAAAAGTCAGCGTGAGTATTATTTGAATGAGCAAATGAAAGCCATTCAAAAAGAGCTGGGTGATCTGGATGAAGCGCCAAACGAAATTGAAGATTTAGAAAAGAAAATCGCCAAAGCCGGTTTAAGTGCTGAAGCTAAGAAAAAAGCCAATACTGAGCTGAATAAACTGAAGATGATGTCACCGATGTCGGCTGAAGCCACCGTCGTGCGCAACTATATTGATGCGCTTGTGGGTTGTCCGTGGAAGAAGCGCAGTAAAATCTCCAAAGATATTAGTGAAGCGCAAAAGATTCTGGATGAAGATCATTACGGTTTAGAAAAAGTTAAAGAACGTATTCTTGAGTATCTCGCCGTACAGCAGCGCGTTAAAAAACTTAAAGGACCGATATTGTGTTTAGTGGGGCCACCGGGTGTGGGTAAAACATCTTTAGGTCAGTCTATCGCGCGAGCAACAAATCGTAAGTTTACGCGGATGGCCTTAGGTGGAGTGCGTGATGAAGCAGAAATTCGTGGGCATCGTAGAACCTATATTGGCTCGTTGCCAGGTAAAGTAATCCAGAATTTGAGTAAAGTGGGCACACGTAACCCGCTGTTCTTACTCGATGAAATTGACAAGATGGCACAGGATTTTCGTGGTGACCCAGCTTCGGCGCTATTAGAAGTTTTAGACCCGGAGCAAAATCATACCTTTGGTGATCATTACCTGGAAGTGGATTTTGACCTCTCAGATGTAATGTTCATTGCAACATCGAACAGCATGAATATCCCCGGTCCATTACTTGACCGCATGGAAGTTATTCGCATCCCGGGTTACACCGAAGATGAAAAGATGAATATTGTTAAAAACTATTTGCTACCCAAGCAAATGGAAAATAATGGCTTAAATAATGATGAGTTAGAAGTGACTCAGGAAGCGATTATGGACACGGTACGCTATTACACCCGGGAAGCCGGTGTGCGGAGTTTAGAGCGTGAAATGTCTAAAATCTGCCGGAAGGTTGTGAAAGATGTTTTGATGAATTCAAACAACGAAAAAGTCATTGTGACACCGGATAACTTAGAAAAATATCTGGGTGTTGTGCGCTTCCGCTACGGCAAAGCTGAAGACAATGATCAGGTGGGTCAGGTAACTGGTCTGGCCTGGACTGAAGTCGGTGGCGAGCTGCTGAGCATTGAAGCGGCAGTGATGCCGGGTAAAGGCAAGCAAACATTCACCGGGCAACTGGGTGATGTTATGCAGGAGTCCATTTATGCGGCGATGACAGTGGTCAGAAGTCGAGCGGCCTCTTTAGGGCTCGAGAATGATTTTTATGAGAATAAAGACATTCATATCCACGTGCCCGAAGGCGCAACCCCCAAAGATGGTCCAAGTGCCGGTATTGGTATGTGCACTGCAATTGTTTCTACAATGACCGGTATTCCGGTTAAATCCAGTGTGGCGATGACAGGTGAAATTACGCTGCGGGGTGAAGTGTTACCGATTGGCGGGCTGAAAGAGAAATTACTTGCAGCACATCGTGGTGGAATTGAAACGATTATTATTCCTCATGAGAATGAGAAAGATCTGGCGGATATTCCTAAAACAGTATTAGCGAAACTGGAAATAAAACCAGTGCAGTGGATAGATGATGTATTAGCGATTGCCCTGCAAACAGTGCCGACACCATTAGATAAAAATAGTGCTTCAAGCACAAAAACAAAGAAGTCTAAAAAAGATGATAATTTACGTCATCATTAAAAGCTGACAAGATATTTTAGGGATTGGCATTAATTCGGGATTTAACCGATGTTATTTTGTTCAGGATAAATATCAGGTTTTAATTAAAAAAATTATACCTGGTATTGAATATTTGAATTAAATAATGATCTAAAACCCAGTGGAATTAAAATATATTTTTATTTTCTTATAAAGTTATAAATATAAAAAATGTTTAACTTTCAGACAAAAGTTGCATTTTAACGCTTGACACAAAGTTAATTGTTTAATTTCTAGTGATATTTACTTAAAGCCGTTGACACGGCCCTTTCAGGGCTGGTATAAAGTTTGCGCTAGTTTTATTCAGAACAAATCATAAGATACTTGCACAGTGTGTATGGTTATTTGACGTTCAGAATATTTGAAGTTTCTCCGCGGCATGACTCATAGAAAAAGTCACAAGATGGTAGATACGGGCTTTTATAAAAATAAATTTTATTTACCGAAACATCAGTTTCATTTTTAAGATAACTACAAACATTTAGGATAAATAATGAATAAATCAGAATTGATTGACGCTATTGCTGAAAACTCAGGCTTATCGAAAGCAGATTCAGGTCGTGCATTGGATGCAGTGATTTCATCTGTATCAGGTGCATTAAAAGATAACGATCAGGTAACGATTGTTGGCTTTGGTACATTCCTGGTTCGTCAACGTGCAGCGCGTGTTGGCCGTAACCCACAAACCGGCGCAGAGATCCAGATTAAAGCGGCAAATGTTCCCGCATTTAAGCCTGGCAAAGCATTAAAAGATGCAGTAA
>Ga0316205_10002391_pt1 | contig 19740 bp, 18 predicted proteins | sample 3monthpyrite_MG_FD_204941 | JGI IMG/M metagenome (GOLD analysis project Ga0316205, IMG submission 204941) | Microbial mat bacterial communities from mineral coupon in-situ incubated in ocean water Damariscotta River, Maine, United States -... | ecosystem: Environmental > Aquatic > Marine >... | reverse complement strand
TCCAGGACTTCATTGTGAATTTTAAAACAACGGGTTGATATTAATAGAAAACTTTTACATGCTCAAATTAATAATCGTTGATGTTACCCGTTATTTACTCTCGGATAATAAAAACACCACTATTCCAAATGGATCGATATATGAAGAAACCCTGGTCGGTTTTTATGTTTACGCTTTTGTTATTTAGCTGTACTACAATTTCTGTTCGTCCAACGGCGAATTTAATCGCTGAAAATTCTTATGAGTCCACTATGGCGATGATCCATGAGAACGCCATGAAGTGTTGGTCAAAAGAATACGATTTTTGGAGCGGAGATGCATTTCTAGTTGAAAAAAAATCATTCAATGAAAATGCTGGGATGGTCACCGTTAGACGCTCTGCGCCCGACATAGCTTATCAGTCTGCATTTACGCTTGTAGTTGTTCGGCGATTTGAAGAAAAATCTAAAGTGGAGATTAGTGAAGGTTCGTGTGCATATAATTGTGATATGGATTTAACATCTGATGTAGAACGCTGGATAAATGGCGACCATTCATGCAAAAAGCAAGAATCCTAAGATTTGTGTTAAGCAATTGCTCTAATAAATTTGCTTTTACTCGAAACTAGATTCTGTATTTCCAACAATTTATTACTTCTAAGGAGTTACAGTGGCTAAAAAATTGATTACATTAGTACCAATATTATTATTTCTAACGCCTCTTAATGGGTTGGCATTTCCGAAAAATATGGACTGCGAAGCTGCTGCGAAGAATATTTTTACAAACATGCGAAAGATGATTAATGAAAGCGTAGAAAAGAAAATCATAGCAAAGGAAAAATTAGATTTTCCTTCTTTAGAGAAGAAATCGACTGAGCAATGCGAGAAAGAAATAAATACAGCTAAAGGAAGAAAAGAATGGACCTGCCATCTGAAAGCCAACTCTTGGAACCAAACAATTGGGTGCTCAACCTAGACAGGAAAATACCTGTTTAGGAATTAAAAAGTACTTACTGAACGATAATTTAGACCGACTCATTCTCAGTGACAACTCCAGAATGATTAACCTGTCTTGCCACGCTACGACTAATAATTCCAACCCGTGCCCAGGTTTGCCATTCCAGATTCTCTCGTTTAATCAATCTATGCATGCTTCGACAAAGCGCCTGAAACTCCACCAAGTCAATCACGTACAGCATTAACCAGGCAACGGGTGCCAGCATTAACAAATTACTGTGGAATTTCATTTTTGGATCAAATAAGATCTGCAACGTAATAACCGCCGAAATAAAACTAATCATAAAAGCGAGCGGCATGTAGTCACCGGTATAAATCGTATAACCATAAAATACTGTTAATAACAATGCTTCTAAGAACAATGCGAGTTCTGCATAAATTGCCACCGGAAGCACCAGACAGGTTAAGTAGGGATGATGCTTTTTCGACAGGCTAAAAAATAAAGAACGGTGTTTTATATAGGTTAGTAAACGGCCAAATTTCCAGCGTAATCTCTGTGAACATAAACATTTCCACTCTGAAGGACCCTCGGTATAAACCACCGCATCGGCGGCGTATCGAGTGGCATAACCCAGCGCCAACAAACGAGTAGATAATTCTACATCCTCAGTGATAATGCTCTCGTCAAATCCACCTGCTTCTTCCAGAATGGCTTTACGATAGGCTGCAGCAGCCCCGCCAATAATGTGCACTGAATTGAAATTTGAATCCGCTCGTTTAAACCAAAACCCATGTAAATATTCTAACTGCTGAAGTAGTTCGATCGGTTTTTTGCGATTGCCGACCACCACATTTCCTGCAACAGCAGCAACGTTTTTATCGGTAAACCGTTTAACCATATTTGCGATCATCTTTTTGTCCATCACACTATCAGCATCTACTGTCAATACTATCTCGCCAGTTGCAATGCGCAGCCCTTGATTAAGCGCTTTGGCCTTACCGCCATTAGGCAGTTTTAAATATTTAATCACTGGTGCATTTAATTGAGGATGGTTTTGCTCATAATCCAGGATAAAATTCGATACTAATTGATGTGTATTGTCCGTTGAACCGTCGTTTATGACGATAATTTCCAGATCCGAGTAATCTGTATTGATCGCTGAGTTTAGCGTCTTAAGAATTCCTACTTCTTCATTCCAGGCGGGAATGAGCACCGATACTTTGTTGGTATCGGTCAGATCGCTATTGGAAAAACGAACTTTATCAACCATGGAGTAAAATGGGGCGGTAGATAGCTGTATTAAGTATTTAAACAGGATGGGTGAAAGCAATATCAACATGATAAAACGGGCATTAGTAAAGCTTGCATTAGCTTGATATTCGGTAGACGTGACCAAATACATAACCACAAAGGTCACAAAATAAAACAAGCAAAGAATAGCAGCGCACTGCAATAGTGGCTTTATTGGTCTGGTCATCAGATTATTCGGGCCCCCAAACCCTCTCCATCCATGAATATTAAACATTTTTTATGTTTTTAGGTCGCGCAGTATGTCACTCTTAGGATAAAAAATAAACAACGTTACAAATATTGAGCAGGCTGAATGGCAGAAATGAGGACTGGTTCTAGACTTTTGGCTTATTTATGAGTCGATTTGGCCATCTTTGAGTGAACATCTAATCTTGATGTGGAGCCATTCTTATCGAATGCTGACTATATTTCCAGACTCTCAGAAAGCGCCTTATAATAAAGCTGTTCCATATCCTCCTCTTGCAGATTTCTGGAGTGATCATTATGGCTCAATAAATCCCAGATTAGCCAGGGTATTTGGTAGAGATTTTTGCCCGAAACATCGATGTTTTTTCCTCGATTGAACAACAGTGCAATATTGATTTTATTGTTCAATTTATAGCTCATATTTTTGCCGAATATCGAAGGTAAATGATCACTCGTTATATAAATAATCGCATTTTCATCAACAGCGATTAGCTGCTGCAGATATTTTGCAATTGCTTCGGTTCGATAATAAAACTGATTCGATATTCGCCTGAGACGATCGTCATCGTGTTTAACTTTAACGATATCGGGACGTTTAAGCTCATCGCGGCGAAAAGGAAAATGGCCGTACATTCCAAGCACATAGTTAAATATTGGCGCGTTACTTTCAGCTAGTGTCCGTTTAACTTTGTCTATATTTTGTTGCAATAAATCACCGTCAAACAAAGGTCCATCATCGGGCAATCCTCTTAGTTCCCTGTCATCTTCTAAATACTCTATATCAGTAAATCCTAGACTCTTATAAGCAAGCCTTGAATTAAAAAAACTGGAACTTGGTCCGATGGTAGCAATTGATTGATAGTGACTTTGTTGTAAGCGGTTAACGAAACTGCTTATTGCTCCCCCTTTCATCACATTAAATTCAATTTGATTTACTTTGGATAAAGCTTTTAATCCGGTTAAAAGCTCAAATTCTGCCTGCGCGGTGCCTCCACCATAAATAGGGGATACAACATGCGAAAAATCCTGATTGTCGTTTAGGTAAGGAATCAGCTCATTGGATATGACTGCTTTTTCAAAAACCAGCTGTTCTATTAATCTCGGATCGATAAAACTCTCCAAGACAATGATATGAATATTTTGTGGCTTTTTAACAACTCCTGCATAGAGTCGGTCATGGATATTCAAAGCTGAATTATCAGTACTGATCTGGATTAATTTTTGTTGATTAATTCGTTCCTGGTTGGAGTAATAAACAAAACTTGAAAACTTACCGTTTTCTCTCAAAGTATCCTCCTCTGACCAAACGGTGTAGTGGAATTGTTGCTCATGAAACTCATTAAATGTTTCACTCGACAGGACCAATAACATAAGCGTCATCAAAGCCGCTCTAATCGTCACAGATGCGTGCAATTGTTTCTTAGAGCAACTTTTCCCGACACTGTGAATTAGACCCCAGAGAGATAATGGAATCAAAGAAAAAAATAGAACCACGCTAACAGCCAAACCAAATGAAAATTCGAAAATGGTATCAAAATTTTGAAAATCTGATAAATGTGGTGAACGTCCCATATAATTAAAAAAACCATCAACCAGTCCATACAAAACTAGCACCGGGACTATTGGAAGAATAGTTCGAAACCACGGATTCTTAATCGATGGAAAGAAGAAAAATAGCGTCACAAAGACTGCAAAAGGAATTTCAATATAATAAATCAAGTGGTTAAACAGAGTTATGCCACTACCTAACTTCACCCAATGATGTGAAGTGTCGATATAAAAATAAATGGACAGGTAGCTGACAATCAGGAAAATGACCAAACCAACTAAACGACTGTAAAAATTATTTTTCAATAGTATATACCCATTCCACCTCAAGATGCCTGTTTCAGTAAGGCTATAAACAATCATATTCGAGGCATGAAATTTTAGAATTAGTCATTCTAACTCAAAGCTTCATAACAAAGAAAATGGTTGTTTATAGCCTTGCCCTTTGGGTGCTCAGCTAACGAGCTTACACTGCGTTGCAACTCTCGAAAAGGACGAGCCATTCCCTTCAAGTTTCGCCTTGTTTAAGCTCGTTAGCTGAACACTGAATCAGGCATCTTGAGGTGGAATGGGTATAAAACTATGGAGAGTGAATTTCGACACTATATCGGGATAGCAGACAAATTGCTATAGAGCAGTATTCAAAACAGCTGGCTACAACAATATTCTTCAAACAAACTTAACCTTACATGCAGTTTTTGCATGCAATTGCCTTCTCATTGCTCTTATCGAATATGCAATTCAAACCAAATTAAGTAGAATAGCGACCTAATTGATAAGCCCAGCTCAATAAGGAAGCTATTGCCTCTATGACTCTCCTCCAACAATTGAAAATAGCCTTATTCGATTCACCCAGCTCGCTGCTCAAGCTTAGGGGGAGCTCGCTACGCTGGATGGGAATTTACTGTTTAACAGGGATTGCTATTTTTAGCCTGTTCGTCTGGATCATGCTGTCCAACCAGCAGTCAATCAAGGACGCCCTATTAAACTATCTTTTTCCCCAGTCATGGCATGAACTCTCAGAAACTCTCGCTGATTTTTTATTTGAATCGCAAACTAAATCGGTGATAAGTAACGCAATTTTATCGGGTTCGCTCGTGTTAGCGTCTATCTTTCTTTTTCCAATCAAGGAAAAATATTCGGCGGCATTCGAAAAGGATGCGAAATACAAGAATGGCAAAGTCGATGAATTCCCTCTAATTTACCAAGCATGGGAAGAAAGCAAACTTTTTTTGATTTATTTAACGGCACAATCAATCATCCTCTTTATCGGTTATTACCCTTATCAATGGGCCAGCTGGCTATCTGTCGGGTTAAGCTATCTATTTCTTTTTTTCACTTTTGGATTGGACTTAATATCACCCACTTTGCAAAGACACCGCACTCAGTATTCATTGATCCTAAAAGTACTTTTTAAAAAGCCACTGCTGGTTATATTTTTTGGTTTGTTATTTAGTCTGCCGGCAATACTATTAAGCCGCTGGGTATTTAGCTTTGATGAACTATCCTTGATCGAAATTTCCAGCATTTTGTTCCTCACCAATATTCTATTCCTGACTTTGGCAATACCGGCAGGAACGCGTGTGGCAAGCGAACTATTGCCTTTGGTTCAACTAATCCTGCCCCCACGCAAAAAAACTATCGTTTGGGGATACACCATTGTGACTTTGTTGCTGGCATCTGGTTTATTTTTGCACAGCCAACTGATTGTAAGTTTGCACCACAAGAGTCAGTTATTGAAGGCTGAGTATAATATCGACTGGTCGTCCATCGAATATGAAGTCCCCTCTTTTAGCCAATTGGCGAATGGCAAGGCACTTAGCAATTTATCCTTTGACATGGTCATCAGCAATCCTACCGAGTTTGATATTCTCATCGAAAAAAGTCAGATGATTGTAGAACAAAAACAAAAAATTATCGCAACCGTTAACCTAAGCGGCTTCGAATTGCTAGCTGGTGAAAGCCAACGAATAAAAATAGAATGGGATTCAAATTCAGATTTAAGTCAATTAAGTGATTTTGGCAATCTTCTGGAAGACTGGCGTATCGATATGCATCTACAAGTTTGGCCCGGAATTCCTTTTGTTTTCAATTTGGTTGAACCATAAAAATGGAATCTTTGAACCATCAACTATAGATCTTGTATGTGCTCAGGTTAGGCTAAATATAATGGTCCTTTTTATCGTCTCAGGTTATAATTTAGACCATTTAGAAATTGAAAATTTAGTTCTCAGGTTGAAATAGGTAATTAATGAGTTTTAAAATACACCAGAAAGCTGGTTTTTATTTACTTGATTTCTCACAGACAGTTGATAAACAACTAATTTTCGACGCCTATTCCTCATTGTTAAAACAAGACAATTTTGGTAGACAAAGCCATAGTCTCTGGGATTTTCGAGATTCTTTGATCGATCTCTCGATACAAGATATTAATGAGATTGCCAATGCCGTTACATCAACGAGTGATCAACGATCGAGTCAAGCTCGTTCTGTATTTGTTGTTTCCGATCCCAGCGATAGAGCAATATTGCAAATTTATGTCACTGCAACGGCACACTACCCGGTAGAATTCCGAATTTTTGATGATTACCTGAAAGGGGTAACTTGGCTGTTAGAATAGAAAAGCGAGAAAATTTACCTTTCCAATTAATCTCAATTTGATAAATCGTATAACCACCAGAAACTGATCTAGGCTAAACATTACTTCCCAACCTATACTCGAACTTAAGGCGCTGTGATTTTTTGATCTTAAATGGATTGGGATTTCCTAGAAATCATTAATTGCCTTGTCTATTATTAGTTTCTGTCATATCTGAACTTATAAAGTAGGGCACAGGACGAACAATAGCTAACATTGCAATAAAAAATGAAGTCAGGGTCCCACCAAGAATAAAAAATGATTGCATAGGCTCATCATAACTTGCAAAGATGAAAAGCAAAGCAAACAGACAAACAAGTGCTATCAATGCAGCAGACAACCATTGCTTTAGATTACCCAAACTGCAAGCTTTTTCACACGATTTACAGATAGTGACCGCTTTAAAATAATGATAGCAAAATGAAACCCTAAATTTTAATTTCACTAACTTGAATTTGAGGTTGGGTATTTGTGTAATTGGGAACATCTGAGACTATTTTTTTGGCATGAGGTCCAAATGCATTCTGAAAACTATCCACTGAATCAAATATCAAATGTCCTATTGCAATAAAAGGTGCCATTTCGCCAGGAGCCCCTCCAGCAATACCATAGTCAACATTATCACCTTTTAAAGCGTCACCAAGAAGTTCTTCAACCATTGGTATATGCGTCTCACAGTAATATTTAATATCAAAATTCGCATCTGAAGAGTTTGGGTACATTACGCTTACTTTGATCATTATTTTTCACCTTAAAGTTGAAGTTACACCAATATTTTCAATTATGTTAAGAAAACTGAATGCTATTTATTTTTAAAAAACCCGAGCAGAAAAGCGATTGAACTCACGGCAAGTATCAGGTAAATACTCAACAACCCAAACTTACGATACAAAGTCTGATAGCCGGACAAAGAAACTTCATAAGCAAGTGTGTCCTGGGTATATCGTTCTAACTTGTTGAGCATATTCCCTCTCGCATCAACCACTGCCGAAATGCCATCATTGGTTGAACGCACCAAAGGAATACCTAACTCCAGCGCTCTCATCCGAGCCATTTGCATATGCTGATAAGGGCCGAATGAATCACCAAACCACGCATCATTGCTCACAGTAACAAGAATTTTTGCTTTATCGGAATTAGCGTCTGCATCAGAAATTAAATCATGCAGGATACCCGCATAGGTAATCTCGTAACAAATAGCTGGTACCACCTGATAGTCAGAAAATGTCATGACTTGCTGTTTAGTGGTGGCTGGTGAAAAGCTAGACATGGGTAAATTAAGAAACTCTATAAGCCCTCTTAACATATTTCCCAATGGGACGTATTCGCCAAAAGGAACCAATACCTGTTTATGATAGGCCTGCTGATAGTCTCCTAAAGAAATAAATGCCGCATAACTTATTTTTTCTTTTGGGTGATACACGGGCAACCCCAACAATAGATCCGTATGAGATTCTTTAGCGCGATTGTTAAGATCTAGAATAATATCCTCGACCTGATGTTTGTACGCAGGAATAGCGCCTTCCGGCCAGACCAATAAATCGGCATTCCAATGTTCGCGGCTTTGTTCAAAAAGTACATCAACAATAGATGAAAAATATCGTCTATCCCATTTTTTTTCCTGTGCGATATTGGGTTGAACGAGTGCTACCTTGAGAGATTTTTTACCGGATTCAACAGATGCCTGAGGCAGCAACGATGCCATTAGCGGCACGCTACAAAGCGCAACTAAAATGAACAGCAGAGGACGCATATAAAAGGGATGGTTCGCTTTATCAGGCGAGGTAAAATATCCACGAAATAAAATAACCAGACAGCTTACAATTGCCAACATAAACCAGCTAACACCGTACACACCTATCCAGGTGGAAAGCATCCACAGCGGCCCATCTATTTGAGTATATCCGGCAAATAACCACGGAAAACCGCTAAACAACCAGGTTTGCATAAAGTCAAACAAAACCCAGGCAAAAGGAATGATCAGCAATAACATAGTGCGACCTGACCATGTCGCAATTTTTCCGATCAAATGGATCCCGGCTGCTTTTACCAGTGATAAAGTTAAAACAAATAGAAAACTAATTCCAATGGCACCAATGACCGGCGCATTGCCAAATTCATGAATGCTCACATAAACCCAACTGGTACCAAGACCAAATGCTCCGAAGGCCCAATACAAACCGATTGAGAAGAGTGAAATATTAGGACCCTTTTTTGCGATAGAGGTATTTTTCAAATCCCCAGCAATTGGCGTTTGGTTGTGGTCAATAAGAGCAACTATCTCGTTTACTAATAATGCAATCGACAAAAATGTAAGCGGCCAAAAATCAAAGGGTGAAAATCCAAAAGGATAAAGAGCACCGATTAGAATTAGAATAATACGCTTTGCAATGGGATGTTGTAATTTAGGTTGAGCAAGAAGTGAGAGCATAAATTTAGGTAATCTTAACTAATTCATTTTAACAAAGGAGGCCTAAGCAACAGAATCGATTATCTCCGAAACTCCGCGCCTCCGTGGTGAAAGTTCTTGTGTTTTTTATTTTGTTTTGTTTTGTTTGTTTTTTAATCCAGAGAATTCTTAAATACCCGAACCAATTTAACCCTCCGGGTATCGGCATTAATAATTTCGAACCTGAAAGCATCAATCTCAATGGATTCGTCCTTGGTCGGAACATGGCCAAACGCCTGCATCAATATTCCGCCGATAGTATCAAACTCCTCCTCATCAATATTGGATGAAAAATATTCATTAAATTCTTCGATTTCCGTTTGCCCTTTGACGACAAATTCGGTCTCAGACATCGCCTGAATAGTCTCTTCCTCACCGTCGATATCAAATTCATCTTCAATCTCGCCGACAATTTGCTCAAGCACATCTTCAATGGTGACCAATCCAGCGACGCTGCCGTATTCATCAACCACCATCGCCATATGATTGCGATTGGCTCGAAATTCTTTGAGTAATGTATCCAAACGTTTACTCTCCGGAATAATGACTGCTGGTCGTAGAAAATCTTTGATATTAAATTTTGTTTTGTCACCCAGGGTATTTTGCGCAGTAAAATAAAGCAGATCTTTTGCAAGGATAATACCTTCTATATCATCACGATTATCACCAATCACGGGAAAACGGGAATGCCCTGACTCGACTATACTGGCAAGCATTTCCTCGAAACCCATTTCATCATTGACCACCACCATCTGCGGTCTGGCAATCATGATATCCCGTACCTGTAACTCAGAGATATGCATCACGCCCACCATCATGGAAAGCAGTTCGGGATTGATAAGAGTATTTTCTTCGGCGCTTTTAAGAACTTCAATCAGATCATCACGATCTTGAGGAGTGTCTTGAAATAGGTGGGTCAATTTCTCGAACCAACTTTTCTTTTCGATCAGACCTTTTTTAGGTCCCATCGAGGGAGGTTTGTCGTCGCTCATGGACTGTTTTTTGCTCTGGTTGCTATAAACAAGCTCAGTCTAACAAAAGATTATCACATGAGGAAATACAATTTAGCCTAGATTAGCTTTAGAAATTTAACTTCAGCCGATATTTTAGCTAATTCAATGTTTTGTAAAAAGACAAATAACGATTGATACAGCCTGTACAGGTCATCCCGATGCTGAGCGCCACAATAATTTCTCTATGAGAGAACATCGCCTGTGTCGTGCCAAATCAAGCGCTTATCTCGCTCAGCCGCAATCCACTTTAGCGCGATACTCAATAAGAAGTTTATAAAAATCCCTAACAGGCAGTGGTTTCGCCCAATAATAACCCTGGGCAAAATCACACCCTATTTCTTTCAAATTGTTTACCGCCTGTTGAGTTTCTACACCTTCAGCAATCACTTTAATATTTAAACTATGGGCCATTTGAGTGATCGCAGAAACAATCGCCCGATCTTCGTTACTATCTCGCATATTTTTAATAAAAGACTGATCTATTTTGATAAATGATGTGTCAAAATGCTTTAAATACCTGAGATTAGAGTAACCTGTGCCAAAATCGTCTATTGAGGTTTTGACGCCCAGTTGCCTGATGCTATTAAAAGTTCTATTCAGTGCCTCCGATTCGTTAAGCAGCAAAGATTCGGTGATTTCCAATTCGAGTTGATTACCTTTTAGCTTTGTTTTCTCAAGTACCTTCGTAACCAGTGACGCTATATCATCCTGGGCAAATTGTATAGGAGATACGTTGACTGCCACTGTAGTATTCGCAAAGCCTTTGTCCTGCCATTGTTTACATTGGCGGCAGGCCTTTGCTATGACCCATCGGCCAATCTCAAGAATCAAGCCCGATTTTTCCGCCGCAGATATAAAATCATCGGGCGGTATCAATCCTTTTTCAGGATGATTCCATCGTAAAAGAGCCTCCGCACCAATAATAGCATTGGTAGAAAGGCAAAATTTTGGTTGGTAATATAATTCAAACTGTTTTTGGTTAAGTGCCACTTTTAGCTCTGACACTATTTGTAAATGATTTAACAAATTCTTTTTCAATTTTTCATCATAAAATTGAAAGTTATTTTTACCCTTTTCTTTTGCGTGAAACATTGCCAAATCGGCTTTTTTTAATAAAGTTTCATAATCACGTCCATCATCTGGATAAATTGAAATACCGACTGACCCTGAACATTCAAACTGAGTATTACTGAGTGAAACAGGCCGAGCCACCGATACAATCGCTTTTTCAGCAATGGCAACGATATCCCGATTGTCTTTAATATCCTTCACGAGGATTAAGAATTCATCGCCTCCCTGACGACTGACGGTATCGACTTCTCGAACCACTTTTTTTAAACGAGCGGAAATCACTTTTAGGAACTCATCACCGGCGCTATGTCCGAGCGTATCATTTATTTCCTTAAAATTATCTAAGTCAATATACAAAAGCGCTATAGAGGTTCTGCTTCTAATAGCGACTAACCAGTCTTGTTCAAAACGCAATTTGGAAAGAAGTCGGTTTGGCAAGTTCGTTAGAGCGTCGTGCTGAGCAATGTATTCGATTTGTTTTTGAGATTGTTTTGACTTGATATTTTCTATTTCCAGTTTTTGAATTAAATCACTTAAATCATTAGACCACAGCCAAATACTGTAGGCCGTGGTTAACAAAATCAGCAAGATAAGTCCCGCATCATATCCGATGTTATCCTTGCTTTGATTAATATAAAACCCAAAGATATTGTTAATCACCACAACTAAAATGACCGCCACCATTAAAGATAATAAAACCCCAAATAGCCGCCCGCCACCTATCATAGCGGAAAATATGAGAATGGCGGGGTAGGCCAAAAGTGCTACATCTTTGACCCCTTCAAAACGCAATATAAGCAATGAAACCATCAGCGTAATAACCAACAGTAACAAAGTACCACCCTTAACCACTTTTCCATTTTGCGCTAAGGATTTCACTGGATAAATGACAATACCGAAAACCAATAAGATAATTGCTGGCGTTGTTGAACCGACCGATAATTGTACGATGATGCCTATGACAAATGCGACTTCCGCCGCATAGAAAATTTGAATTAACCGCTTCGCTCTAAATAAAGCCGCGTTAGTTTCGTACTTGGAAATAGAATGAGTACTTTTAGCCATATAAATACGGAAGGATGCTTTAGATATATTTGTTTTTGAACGATGTTAATCAGTATAGACCATTATTTGAGGGTCTATGGCATATTCTTTGAAGGTCTGTAGAATAATCTAGAATTGAATTGAGCCCAGCATGAATTCGGGAATTATCTACCTCTTATGCTATAACGCTATAGCTCGTAACGGTCCAGAGGATGATGATGATCGTGAACAATGGTAAGCTCATAGAAAGATGTCAGTATTATCTGACAAAAAGAGATCATAACCTTGAAAAAATCATGGTGATAAAATGACCGATATTACCCAACTAGCTACACAAGCAGCGAAAGCAGCAAAAAAATTATCTTTGCTTAGCACGGATGAGAAAAACAGTGCCCTGAATAAAATGGCAGATGCGCTGGCGTTACATAAAAATGAAATATTAAGCGTAAACAGCAACGAAGTGAATCGAGCAAAAACTAACGGTCTCGAAGAATCGATGCTCGATCGTTTAACGTTGAACGACGAGCGAGTAAACGATATGGTCAAAGGTATTCGCGAGATTGTTGAATTGGAAGATCCCGTTGGCATAAGCCGAAAGGTTGGCATTGCACCAAGCGGAATTGATGTTAAGAAAGTGCGAGTGCCATTGGGGGTTATTTGCATGATTTATGAGGCCCGTCCTAATGTTACCGCCGATGCTTCTGCGCTTTGTTTTAAATCAGGCAACGCAGTAATTTTACGCGGCGGAAAAGAAGCGCTAGATACCAGTTTAGCGATTGCCAAAATTTTACAAGATGCATTAGAATCTGAAGGTCTACCTAAAGCGGCGGTCACTGTTATTCCCGATGCTGATCGCGAGTTAATGATGGACTTAATCCAACAGGATGATTTGGTCGATCTGGTGATCCCAAGAGGCGGCGAAGGACTTATCCGTTTTGTCTCGGATAATAGTAAAATTCCGGTTATTCAACATTTTAAAGGTGTCTGTCATTTATATGTGGATGATGAGGCCGATTTAGATATGGCTGATCAGCTGCTGCGAAATGGTAAAACACAGCGAACTGGCGTATGTAACGCCCTTGAATGTGTATTGGTTCATAAATCAATCGCCAACGAATTTTTGCCTAGAATTGTTCAGATGGCAGATGACAAAAACGTCAAAATCAACGCCTGTAAAAATTCGATTCAATATTTTAACAATGCCACCAAATTGCGGGACGACGAGTTTGGCGAGGAATATCTAAGCATGGAATTGGCCGTCAGAGTGGTCGATGATTTCGAACATGCGCTCGCCCATATTGATGAATTTGGCAGCCAACATACTGAGGTTATTTGTACTCAAAACCAACAAAAAGGCGATTTGTTTCAACGCAGCGTCGATGCTTCGGTAGTGATGGCCAACGCCTCCTCGAGGTTTTCTGATGGAGGACAATTAGGATTGGGCGCTGAAATCGGCATTGCCACAACCAAGCTGCATGCTTATGGTCCGATGGGATTAGAATCATTAACCACCGAGAAATTTGTGGTAACGGGCAGCGGTCAGATCAGAGACTGAGTAGCCAATTGTCCTTATTTACGCGATAGTAATTGTTTAGTTGAGGTCAGAATATTTGTTACAACCCCTTGTTGATATTTGCTCACTAGTTGATTAATTTTATTCATATCATCGGCGTTTATCTGGTGCAAATTGGCTTCCTGCTTAATGGTCACTTCTTGATATTTTCCTTCACCGAGCACAGCGATTTCATATCGAATGAGTCGGTAGTCTTGAGCGTCATGGGTAATCGCAACGGTTGCTCTAATACGTCGTTCTTTCGTTTGCTCGACGACCACGCCGCGGCATCCATTGGATAACACAACAATCGTTCCCGCGGGATACAGGCCAGTAGCAAAAATAAACTCCTCCACTAATGCAGCATTAAATAAACTATCTCTAAAACAATATAGCTGCGACAAAGCTTGTCCAAATGCTCTTCTTTTTTTAAAGAGCATCGGATGCAAAAGTAAATCAAACGTTTCAACCAATCCAGCAATTTGCGCAAGGTAAGGAATTCCGTCTTGCAAATTTCTGCTCGGATAACCGCTGCCATCATACCGCTCATTCATATTGGCAACTATAGTTAATACTCTTTGATCGACATGACAGTGACCTAATTTTTCGAGGGTGATATTAATTGATATAGCAAATTCTGGTTTCATTTCCGCAGGATGATGTTTTCTCCATACCGCTCTCGGCAAATAAGCTTTGCCGATCCCCGACAGTAAAATAGCTTCTATCATGGTATTGAGTGAGCTTTGCTTTATTCCCATCGATCGCCCCATCAAGGTCGCCCAAATCGCGCATCGGATAGTGTGGTCGTAAATTTTTCCCTGTTGAATTTTTACTTTGGTTAGCCACAATAATGCGTTGGGGTTTTCTAGCAATGAAGAGACGATGCCATAACTAACCGCTTTGATATTTTCTATGGAATGTAATTCAACTCTCAATAAATCTTTTTTAAGCTCCTCAAAAACATCGCGAACACGGACGAGCAGATTTTCTGCAGACTTAAGCTGCTTGGCGATGGGTTTTTCCACCACATATTTTTCGGTACAAAGCCTGCGCCAGATGTTTTTGGAGTTGGTTTGAGTGTTCGTTATGGCCCTAGGTAAGGCTAGCTTCGTTACCGCTTTGCTTGAATGACTTTTGTTTTGGTCAATAGTGACATGATTGCCGTAACGGGAAATTTTGACGATATCCAATGAAGATTTTATCAAAACACCTTCAAGAGGAAATTCGGTAGCACTCCAGGGAACTGATAGCGAAGTCACATACATGCCGATACGAAGCTCTGCCGCATCTATTTTCTTTGTGACCAGATATTTCGCCATGCAATTTGACCTAAAATTCAATCACAAACGTCAGAGCAACTGATAAGCTTACAAGAGGTCGCCAGTAACTCTAAGTTGTTGATTTAAGGGAAAATCAAATAGACACCAAGTATCAATTTAATCTCTGGATTAACAAAGGAGGTACGGGAAAGGGAACGGAGAAATGCTGCTAGTCTCGGTAACCCCGCTGTCATAGATCATGTGATCCTTAGACCGGTAGCTTTGCGTACTGACACTTTCGTATCAATTTGCCTTTGTCAAAACCTGTTTTAATACTATATCGATCTGTGAGGTTTGTCTAGTTTTTGTACAGAAAAAGGTGTATGTAATCACTATTTTGCTGTAATGTTCAGGCTAATCTCTTACACCCTTTTTGAGCAGCAATCACGTGAAAACTGAAATTCAATCGGACTCAGCAGAGCAGTCCGCCAACTCCTCTCAGACTATATTAAACAATGTATACAGCAAAGCTGAAGAGTTTGCTAACTCAACCAGTCACGGAATTGGGGTTATTTTGGGCATTGTTGGACTGGTATCAATGTTAATCATTGCAGGAAGCGAAACCTCCCGACTTGCAAGTGCTATTATTTATGGCACAAGCATAATTCTGCTTTTTACAACTTCCACAATTTACCATTCAGTCACTAATCAATCTACCAGAGCCCTCATGAAAACTTTGGACCACTGCGCCATTTATTTATTGATTGCCGGAACCTACACGCCATTTATGCTAATTAGTCTTGAAAATAGTGGTGGAAATTTTTATTTAACGGCAATTTGGACAATCGCTTTATTAGGTGTACTGTTCAAAATTTTTCTTGGTCATCGATACCCTAAAACCAGTCTCGCATCTTACCTGGCGATGGGTTGGTTTGTGATAATTGCAGGTAAAGAAATGCTGCAAAATGTATCATCAGAAGGATTAACGCTGTTGGCTGCGGGTGGTGTTTGTTACACCGTAGGGGCTATTTTTTACGCTTGGAAAAAGCTTGTTTTTAACCATGCGATCTGGCATTTATTTGTGTTGGGCGGTGCTGTCTTTCATTTCTTTTCAATTTATTGGTATGTTTTACCCATCCCAATAAACACTTAACTTCTCAGCATGTAAAACAGTTGGTCTTTCAAATTGAGTCTTTGTTTTTTACACTTTTCAAGATATTCATCGGCGGAATTTTCCACACCAGTTTCAATCCGATGAATTTCGTGATCAATTTTATGGTACTGATCAAACATCTTCGAAAAATGGTTGCTACTCATTTTAAGCGAGTGAATTTTGTCTTTATACTCTGGTAGTTCGTGAATTAGATCGTGCTTTTCTATCGGCATACTGATGTCCCTTATTCAATTAATTTCACTTTCTATGAGTTTTGTACTGCTTCTAATTTTGCCGCACATTTGGTACAGCGATCCGTCGCGCAAAGAAGCTTAAGTCTCTCGAGATTAATTTCTTCTCCACACTCGTCACATTCAAAGTAAATACCTCGCTCAATCCGTTGTAAGGCTCTTTTTATCTTTTGAATTTCATCGAGTGATGCATTTCCAAGCGCTTCAAGGACTTCTTCATTTTCGCGTTCAACTGCTTGTTCAGCCCAGTCGGCTGAGAGTGGTTGTTTTTTATGGCAAACATCATCATTTATCGCTGTCACTCGCGATTCTAACTGCTGTTGCCGTTGTATAAGCTGCTCTTTTATTTGGCTTAACTGCTTTGACTCAGTCACTTCATACCTCTTCAATAATAACTAATTTCCATGTGGGTAGAGTATCACTCAAAATTGGATACAATTTGACCTGTATCAATAATTTTGAATTAATCAACTATTCGTTTTTGGTTTTATAAATCATGCCTTAACAGACGTGCATTCAGCATTTTCACAATACAATATAAGGCTTTCTTGTTTTTTTCTTGGGATATCTTGATCCATATCATTTTCTATTTACGCTTATTAAACTATGTTAATAGGTACTTCTAAAAAAAGGATAGTTAATTTGAGAGGTGAGCAATGTCCGTAATAGTATGGTCAGAAGAACTCAGTGTTGGGATTGACAGCATTGATCAGCAACACAAGATATTAATAGGCCTAATCAACGATCTCAATACCGCCATGGCAAAAGGAGAAGCCAACGAAACAATCGGTGATATTCTACTAAGACTCTCTGAATATACTGTTCACCATTTCTCCTATGAAGAAGAGCTCTTCGAGCAATATGATTACCCAAACTCCGCCAAACACAAGTGTCATCATTGTGAATTGATAGACCAGATATCTGCACTAAAAGAACGATTCGAAACTGAATTGTCCGGCTCGGTAGCTTTGGAAATCATGCAGTTTTTGAAGAATTGGTTAACCAACCATATTATGAAAACTGACAAAGCCTATTCAGAATTTTTGATCAGCAAAGGGGTGAAATAAAGGCGAGGCGTACAAGCGGGCTTGCTGAATTTCAGATTGAATTGTTAGCCAGATATTCATGGTCAACCTTATGCCCGAACCATTTTAGATCGGTCTATATGGATCCTCAAAACCTAGTTCTTGCATAATATGGATTTCCAATAATTCCATCTGCTGCGCTTGCTGCTCTTCCATATGATCATATCCCAACAAATGTAGAAGGCCGTGAATAATTAAATGCGCCCAATGACTTTGCAGTGGTTTGTTTTGATCAATAGCCTCTTGTTGAACAACTTTCTCACAAATGACCAGATCACCTAACAATTCATCAAGCTCTTCTAGGGGGATCATTTCAGGCGTTTCAAATGGAAAAGAGAGTACATTGGTCGGTTTGTCTTTGCCGCGATATTCTAAATTAAGTTGCTGGCTTTCTTCTATCGAAACAATTCGGACAGTGATTTCAGGGTGTTCAAATTTGGCATCGACTTTACTAAGCGCGCAAACAATCCAACTCTGCATTTCTTCTATATCAGGAATTTGATTTGAATCAATGGTATTTTGTATATCAATTTTTAGTGGCATAATTCTTTTTCTTCATAGGCTTCAACAATTCGCTGAACCACTGGATGCCGCACAACATCGCCCGCCTGAAAAAAACTAAAGCTAATGCCTTTTACATCATCCAAAATTTCAATCGCCTGACGAAGACCTGACATTTTTCCATTCGGCAGATCGATCTGAGTAATATCGCCAGTCACTACCGCTTTGGAGTTATAACCGATTCGGGTTAAAAACATTTTCATTTGTTCTTTAGTGGTATTTTGACTTTCATCTACGATAATAAACGATTCGTTTAAAGTTCTACCTCGCATGTAGGCTAGTGGGGCAACTTCAATCACATTGTTTTCCACCAGCTTGGCCACTTTTTCAAAACCTAACATTTCATAAAGCGCGTCATACAGCGGCCTTAAATATGGATCGACCTTTTGATTAAGATCACCTGGTAAAAACCCCAGTTTTTCACCCGCTTCAACCGCTGGCCTGGTTAAAATAATTCGTCGAACTTCCTGACGTTCCAAAGCGTCAACCGCGCAAGCCACCGCCAAATAAGTTTTACCGGTTCCGGCCGGGCCAACGCCAAAGGTAATATCACTGGCTAGAACATTTTGTACATATTTTTGCTGATTTAAGCCTCTTGGTCTGATCTGTCCACGCTTCGTTGAAATTACCAGATGCTTATTTTTTTTCTTTCGACTGCTATCCGTTAATGCCTGACAACCTGCTTGAATAACAGCATGTAAACTTTCAATACTAAGCGGTTGGTCTTCACTAATTTCCTCATAAAGATCTACCAACATTTCTTCAACAATTTCAATTGCGTCTTGCTCGCCCGTGACTTTAAATACATTGGCACGGTTGGAGATTTCCACACCCATGCGTTTTTCGATCAGGCGAAAATTTTCATCGATGTGCCCAGACAAATTGGCCAGTTTTTGATTGTTGAAGGGATCCAGTACAAATTCTAAACTTGCGTTACTCATTTATGAATTTCCATCTTCCAGAGCTAATTCAGCGCGCATCGAATTAGGCAGCGCTTCGGTGATGGTCACTTTGACAAACTGACCTATCATATTTGGCTGCCCATCAAAATTGACAACACGGTTATTTTCGGTACGCCCTCTAAGCTGCATCGGATCTTTTTTGGATGGACCTTCTACCAAAATATTCTGAACTGTCCCAACCATTCTTCTAGCGTGAGCTTGAGCTTGTTGGTTGAGTCTTTGTTGCAATAATGATAGGCGTTTCTTTTTGACTTCCAGCGGTGTTTCATCAGCAATTTCTGCGGCCGGGGTTCCGGGCCTTGCGCTATAAATAAAACTAAAACTCATATCAAAATCAATCTCGGCGATTAAGTTCATGGTGTCTTCAAAATCTTTATCCGTTTCACCGGGAAAACCAATAATAAAATCAGACGACATACTCAGGTCCGGGCGTATATTTTTAAGTTTTCTAATTTTTGATTTGTATTCCAGGATCATATGGCCGCGTTTCATCGCCGACAATATGCGATCCGATCCACTTTGAACTGGCAAGTGCAAATGACTCACTAACTCAGGAACCTTGCCATAAACATCGATTAATCGCTGAGAAAATTCAACCGGATGAGAGGTTGTAAATCGAATTCGATCAATGCCATCAATCGCTGCTATCAACTCGATTAAATCGGCCAAATCCGACTCGCCACCATCAAAGGTTTTACCGCGATAAGCATTGACATTTTGT
>Ga0316205_10002390_pt1 | contig 19741 bp, 16 predicted proteins | sample 3monthpyrite_MG_FD_204941 | JGI IMG/M metagenome (GOLD analysis project Ga0316205, IMG submission 204941) | Microbial mat bacterial communities from mineral coupon in-situ incubated in ocean water Damariscotta River, Maine, United States -... | ecosystem: Environmental > Aquatic > Marine >... | reverse complement strand
AGTTAGACAATGCGTGGGAGTTGGTTAAAGATTTTTATTTTCAACCGATCGAGCCGCCTAAGAATGTCGTGCGATTGGGGCGAATTTGATCAGAGCGAGAGTTACACCCTCTTAAATATCAAATTAAGCAAATGCTTGAGCAAGGCGGAAGTAGTTACTCAATCGTTAATATGGCTTCGCTCTGGGGATTAGGTGCTAGCAATATGGGAGTTTCTCCCTATATAGCCTCTAAACATGCAGTAATAGGTCTGACAAAAGCAGCGGCATTAGAAAATGCAGGCAGTGGGATTAGAGTGAATTCTCTGTGTCCGGCTTGGGTTCCTTCTGAAGGAAATGCACCAATTGTAGATAATCCTGAACAAAGAGCGCAGTTAGAAGCTTACCATCCGATAGGAAGGTTAGGAACTCAAGAAGAAATAGCCAAAACAGTTTTATTTTTATGTTCGTCGGGAGCCGGTTTCATAACTGGCCAGTCTATAGTGGCTGATGGAGGCGTTTCAGCTAGATTATAGATTTCACAGGCTTAAATTTTCATTTAACCAGTTTTTTGGTTCGCTTCCAGTATATTTAATATCAGAGCACTTTAAAGGAAGAAGTGCTCCCGGAGGTTTTTCCAGTGTATCCATATAGCAAGGAGGCATACCCGCAAAAACCAAAAGGGATACAAACAAATTCATTTCGACTTCATTAAATCCTAAGTCTGCGCAAATCGCTGAATATAACGCAGCGATATTCATTTGTATTTTTTTGGTTCTTTTTAAATAGTCATTTATTTGAAATGCCATTTTAAAGGACTCACCTTTGTCTCTCTCCAGTGAGTTAAGAAACATAACTAAATGAGGGACACGTTCGTCAACCGATGATATTGGTCTACCAAATCCAAATATAGTTTCGTTGTTTTCAATTTTATCTTCAAGTAGGCTTTCTAATGACTGACCATTGTTTAATTTATTTCGAAAGCTGCGATACATTGACAAACAATTTACCAGAGGAGTAGCGACAAATAATTCGGCATCACAAGAAGCAATTCCTGCTACCATCGATAGTATTGGAGTTGTTCTGGCGCTACTTGCAAGTGCAGAAATTCGGTTTGGCCATATTCTAATATCGGCGTAACTGGTACTTGTCCAAATATAGTTAAGAATCTTAAGATCACCATCAGAAAACTGACGACCTGTGATACCAAACAGGTTTAATTCAAACCAACTCATATCACTAAGTTCATTGTGAAGGTCTTTACCTTTGAAAACAGAGCGCTCGCTTAAGTAAGCTAGTCCAGCATCAGTTGGATATTTCGCGTTGAGTTTTTCTAAGTCACTTTGGCTCATTAATATATCCTTCAATCAATGATTCGATATTTGGAAGTCGTTTTTTTTCGGCGTCTGACTCTAAGGAAACTGTATCTGCAAAAAATGGAAATTTACGCCAACCGAGTTTTTCCTGCTCCATTGCATGGGCGGCCGCACCAGGTAGTCGAGACATTAAAAATATAAACTCACTTTGTTGTATTGAAAGCCGAAGGTCGCAAAAACCAGCTGCTATCACACTGATTAACGAGAGCGGACGCTTAGCCATTTTTTCAAGCTCTTTTCTTGAATTCTTGAGCCACGGTAAATAGAGACCAGTTGAAAATTCGCAAATTTTATTGAGACAATCTTTAACCTGTTTTGAAGTGTTTGAAGCATGTGGATCAAAACCAGGTATGTGATTTAATTCCGGCCAAATACCTTTTTCGTCAGCTTTTGTAAAAGTCAGATCTAATTTGTCCAAATCAAAATTGCGTTTCCACAATTCCATAACGAGAACAAGTTCTCTCGCGCCATAAATCTGGCCCGATCCAACAGACAAGGCTGCTATTAAAGTTGAAGCTGAGGGGGCTTTGGCCACACCGGCATTCATGGCTGCTCTGACGCTAAGATCTCTTACACCTGGATTTGCGAGCAAAATACACAATTTTTCAAGTAAGTTGGACTCATCTTTATTTGGCCGCCTGCCTGATATTAGGAGAAATAGGTAATCTATCCAGGAAGCGTTGGTTAGTAAGTCTTCAGCAACATTATAACCATAACAAAAACATTCATCAGCTTGAAACGGATTATCGGGAGAAGGAGTTTCTTTCCAGATGGCAGTTTCCATTTTATGAAAGCTAGACACATTATCCTCCTGGCGTGGCCGACTGGTTGTTATCAGCCAAACCTTTAACTCGTTGCCCCATAGGCGGCACTTCATCCGCATCAATGATCATATTGATCATTGTCGGTGCTTTCTTTCTTCCTAATCGCTTCCAATCAATACTAACTAGATCATCTGGCGTTCTAACGGTTATTCCTTCGACTCCCATCGCTTCCGCCATTTTCGCATAATTAATTTCAGGTAGTTCAAATCCAACTTCTGCAGCGCCACCGAGTTTTTGTCCATGCTTTACCATTCCTAAAACGCTGTCATTAAGTACCACATAAATGACCGGTATTTGGTGTTGCAGTGCTACCGTAATTTCCTGACCGGCCATTAAATAACTGCCATCTCCGGTTATACAAACGGATGGTTGTTTACTACCAAAACAGGTTCCAACTGAAGCGCCGACAGCCCATCCCATAGAGCCGAATCCCATGGCGATATGGTAATAACCTTTTGCACTGGCGCGGTGAAAATAGTGAGTAAACCATGCCCAGGCATTGCCAGCATCTAGTAAAATTCGAAAACTCGATGGAATTCTTCTAGCAAATTCTGTCACCATTCGTTGTGGTTTTAAAGGCACAGCATCTGAATGACAAGCGTTAGAGTCATTAAGCCTTATTTGATATCCGTGATCATTGTTAGGGATGGCTTTATCAAGATAATTTTGTTTCACCGGATCGACTGCGTCCCAGGTTCGCCCCCATTTCATTCCCTGGCGGACATTTTTATTAAGTTGCTTAAAGATTGAATCAATATCGCCACACACATGTAACCTTGCCATGGGTGAGCGAGAGAAATGTTCAACGGTACAATCAATGTGTACCAAGCGATCACTGAGTAACCGAGATTGCCAGCCACCGGTACCAAGTTCAGTAATAGGCGTACCCACTGCAATCACTAAATCAATAGTATCATCCGCCATCGTTTCAATAGCGCTTTGATGGCCAGCAAATCCGAAAACACCTCGATAGAGCGGATGAAATCCATTGATCCATCGTTTACCTGCTGGGCCTGTCATAAGCGGCGCACGGGTTAATTCTGCAAATTCCATAATAGAATCAATCGCCAAACCACAACCCTTGCCCAAGAATAATGCGATGCGCCATGTTCCCGATAACAGTTCAGTTAATTGCTCAACAGCGGCATTATCTGTCAATGCAAACTGATGAGCTAAGCGCGGGGCATTAACTGACGGCTTTTCGCATGCATCTTGCCTGAGAATATCCGACGGGATACTGATATGAGCCGGGCCACGCGGAATTCGAAATGCCGCCATTATTGCAGCAATTAATTTAGTATTGAGCTGTTCCCGATGAGATACCAAAGTATTGTATCGTGTGCAATGACGTAGTATTCCCACCGTATCGATTGCCGTACAGGAAGATTCCTGCAAAGCATTTCTACCGAATTTGGGTAACGGGGTTTGCGCGGTGATCACTAGCATTGGTATATTGTCCGCAAAGGCCGAAGCGACGCCCGTTAACAGATTGGTTGCACCCGGCCCTGTAGTCGCACAGCAAACACCCAATTTGCCCGTTTCTCTGGCATAACCTTCTGCCATAAATACCGCACCGGCTTCGTGTCGGGCAACAATTATTTTAGGACCGCTTGAATCTTGATTTTTTGCTAATGCATTATATAGAGGTTCAATTGCACCGCCGGGCACACCAAAAACATATTCGACTCTGAGTATTTTTAAGTACTCGATTATTAAATCGGCATTATCAAATATTTCGGATGATTCAGGTTGCAGCTCATTTTTAGTCTTTTCGCTTGCTTCAGGTAAATCTGTTGTATTTTCGGTTATTTCGGATGGCTTCATACACTACTATTACTTCTCAGTTTCCCGGCTGTTAGTGCCTTAGGTAGTATAAAGTGTAGTACAAATACAAGTGCGAGTGAGGTTATTGGTTGCGATGTTTCCTGGCAATCTCACAACGCGATATAAACAAGTTTTTAGGGGAAGGGAAATACATAAATTACTTAAACAATTCTTCAACCGGCGTTGGTTTACCTAAATGATATCCCTGCGCGTAAGTCACTCCAATCTCGGCAAGAATATCCATTGTATCCTGGTTTTCTACAAATTCTGCGACGGTCTTTTTACCAAGTGCAGTGGCAACTTCATAGATGGCTTTGACAAGAGCGAGGTCAACCGGATTTGTGGCTAAATCAACGACAAAGGAACCATCTATTTTGACAGACTCCGCCGGTAGCTGTTTTAGATAATTAAAGGTACTAAATCCAGTGCCAAAATCATCGATTGAAAATTCACAACCAAGTTTACTGATATTGGAAACTATTTTTTGAGTTTCAGTAATATTACTCAATGAAGCACTTTCTGTTAGTTCGAATATAATCCGGGAAGCTTCTACATTATGGAGTTTTAATCGTTCAATGATAGAAGGCACCAGTCGTTCATCACTGAAGCCCTGCGCTGACAAATTAATCGCAATTTTTTCAAGCTGAGGATATTCAGATAAATAATGAAGCGCTTTGTTAATGACTTGCTGATCTAATAAACTCATTACTCCTTCGCGTTCAAGGGCGGGAATAAATTCGCCAGGAGCGATTACTCTATTATCTGCCAGCAGTCGAACCAGCGCTTCATAATAAACAGTCCTGCCAGTTGAAATCTCGATCACCGGTTGAAAATATAAAACCAAATTATCATCGGCAACAGCTTGTTGTAATTGTCTCGCCCATTCCATACTGGCTTGAAAATCTTTACTTTGAGCGTCATTTTTATCGTATATATGCGATAAATTTCGGCCCTGTTTTTTTGCGGCATAAAGTGCGATGTCAGCCTGCTTCATATGCTCTTCTGCGGAGGCTTCTTTGCCACTGATTTCAGAAATACCAATAGAACAATTGACTTTAAATACTTGATCATCTATCTGGCATCGGTACTCATCTAATAATCGACAGATATCATCGGCAATGATTAACGCGATCTCCCGATTTGTATTCGGTAGTAGCAGAGCAAACTCATCGCCGCCAATACGAGATAGAACATCTGAATTACGTATTCTGAATTGCATTAGTGAGGCTATGTTTTTCAATACCATGTCGCCTCGATGGTGACCTAATGAATCATTGATGACTTTGAAGTGATCCAGGTCGATATACAGTAAACAATGAGGGCCGTTACCTCTTGAAGCCGTGGCGGTAAATTGGGCTAATTCGATTTCAAAATAGTTTCGATTGAACAAACCGGTTAGACCGTCATGCATGGCTACATATTCTAAATCTTGTTGGGCTTTCTTTCTTTCTGTTATATTGTCAATAGTGCCAGAAATATTTCGATGGCCTTTATCCTTGACTAATGAAATCTCAAATCGAGCTTCCGCCCAGATTTCCTCGCCAAATTTATTTTTTATTCTAAATTCAAAATGATGATTGCTGACACTGCCAGTCAAGATAGTGGTTAATTCATTGGATATATGAGCGTGGTTATCGGAGGCTTTTTCCATAAATTCCAGCAGAGAACGTTGCCGACTTTCAATGATTGAATAACCAGTCAGGCGCTCCCAGGCTTTATTCAAAAAGCTGATATCTCCATTTTCTTTCAACTCTATTACTACGCTACCAAGTTGATCTAATAACAACTGGTGAGCTTCGAGAATAGTCTGGTATTCCTTACGACTCTTGTTTAAGGAGTCCACTTTTGCTGCAAACTGAGAGTTGCTGATTATGTAATCTTCGCGTCTGGCAGCCGTACCACAAACTCTGCGCAGCTGTTCGGCTCTAAAAGGTTTGGTAATAAAGTCAGCGGCTCCGGCTAACATCAATTCTTCGGCTAGCTCCATGGTATGGTTGGCGGTCATAATGACGACAGATTGAGAGGGTTTTTCCTGCATCATTTTATTGAGGATCTGATTCCCGCTGATCCCCGGTAGCATAACGTCTAACAGCACCAGAGAGTAATTTTTCTCCCGCCAAAGTGCCAGTCCTGTTTCACCATCTGTTGCTGCATCAATCCTGAATTGATTGCACAAGATCCGACTGACCAGATTTTGGGTGTCGGGATTATCTTCAATCACTAGTATCGGCGCTTTCTCCATATCTTTTAAGGGGGTGAGTTCGCTATTATTGATGATCTGAAGCAATTCATCCCTTTGTTGATAAGAAATGAGCTTGTTTATGCCAAATTCTCTAGCGGTGGTATTGGCGATATGGTCGCACCAGGTATTGGCGACAATGACAAAAGGAATATCCGAAGCACACTTTAACACTCCGGAACGTACTAATCGAGCAAGTCGCCACCCATCAAAATTATCAAGATTGATATTACTCACCACAAAATTGATATTCTTGGTCTTTAAAATTTCGACCGCTCGCTTAGCGTTAGATGCAGTGGTTATTTGATAATCGATATTTGAATCTAATAGGCTTTGAAGCGCTTTGAGATGCTCCAAATGACTGTTGACCAGTAATAAGTGCAGATGATCGGGCTTGTCAGACATATTTTTCCATAATTTGAAGGATTTTAGCGGTATTAATATAGCTCAATTAGATTCAGTATAGTCGATAATTTAGATGGGAGCACAATCTCTGAAGAAATCGAAAAATCTATATAACTCAATGAAATATAGTCTTGCCTTTTACCATATTAACCCCATTTATGGACTGTTCAATATAGCCATTTCAAATCAGATCAATATTGTCATGCGTTGTTCATAAATTATTGCTAAAATAAGTCTAACAAATGACTTATTTAGATTTAAAAGTTAATCAGACCTCATCGGAGACAAAAATGAGAGAATTACTTGTAATTGCAGATCAAAACGGAAATAGCAATCCTGCTTTCATGCACGCGCTAGAAATGGCTAAAAATACTGACGCCAAAATCGAATTTGTTGGTTTTGTTCACGCTGCTGGTGTTGATAGTTCGGAAATTCTCAGTCAGAGTGAAAAACGAAAAGTTCATCACAAATTTATTGATGATAAGTTAGCTCAAATGGAGAGTTTTTTAGAAGGTGTTGATTTGGGCGGTGTCAGAGTTAATCCCGATGTGGTTTGGGAACGTTCTTTCGAGCGTTGGGTTACAGCAAGATGTGGTCAAAAATCGTTTGATATGATTTTTAAAACGGGTCATCGATCTGAATCCTCCACGCACGTTCCGTCTGATTGGCAACTAATGCGTCATTGCCCAGATCCAGTTATGATTGTTGGTGATAAACCTTGGAAAGCAGGCGGAAAGATTTTAGCCGCCCTTGATTTATCATCAAGCAAAGAAGATTCACTGAAATTGAATGAAGAAATATTGCGTTATTCATTTATTATCGCTAAAGCGACCAATAGTGAAGTTCATGCCTGTTATTCGATTGCTTTACCTACCTCACTGGCTAGTTTTGATTTTTTTGACAGTGATGCTTATGAGATAAAGATGAAAGAGTCAATCGATCCAATTATCGCCAATTTGATTAAGGATGGTGGATTAAACAAGGAGACTCTGCATTTAGTTTCCGGCAAACCGGCTAAAGAGGTTCTCCGAATTGCAGAAAAAATTGATGCAGATGTAGTGGTTATGGGGACTAAAACTCGAATTAGCTTGAGAGGCCGATTGTTGGGTAACACCGCAAAAAGTGTTTTGCATGATGTCCATGCCGATGTGGTTGTTATTAAATAGAGCTAATTTTAGTGATTAATCAATCAAATTTTAAATTTGTGTGAATTTGTAGGGGCGCTTTGATAGCGCCCTTTTTTGTATTCATGGATAAATTGTCTGTCGCTAGGACAGGTGAGAGTCTGTGTGGGGTATGGGCTGTTAAACAAGATGACGATAGATAATAATAAGCAAAAAAAACCATTAACCAACGATGACTTGATGGGGTTGATTGTTCATTCTTACAATAATTATCTGGCCGGTATTATGGGATACTCGGAGTTGGCTTTGCTGGAATGTGAAAATGCAGAAGTTGAAGAGCGATTGAAACATTCATTGGAATCGGGAATAGAGGCGGTTCATTTTGGCAAAACTATTTTGGCTTCACTGGGTAGGTTGCAGATACCTATGCAGGATTGCTCGCTGGTTAAAATTATTCAATCCGTTGGAGAGAAACAGAAGGGACTTATATCTCAATCAGATATCGCAATGCTTGAAAATTTTAGAATAAAAACTGATCCAAACTGGTTCGAGGATTGTTTGCTAGATTTAGTTGAATTTGTAACATTTGTAGAAAAGGGTAATAAACTGAATTTGAATTGTGTTGTTAATGAGAAAAACAATCTTGTCACTATAGAAATTAAATGTTCTAAATTATTTTCGGAGCAAGATGCCAGTCAATTATTTGAATGTTTTTACTCTAGCCGAAAAATAACGGGAAAAAAAGATATAGGACTGGCAAAAGCCCGAGGCTTTTTTACTCAAATGAATGCTAAGTTAAGCCATAAAAATGAAAGCGGGTTTGTGTTAGAGTTTCCTGTGGAACCTAGAACCTAGCCTCCGCTAACATTCGATAATATTAACTGCCAATCCGCCGCGAGATGTCTCTTTATATTTTGTTTTCATGTCTCGTCCCGTTTCACGCATTGTTTTTATCACCTTATCCAGCGAAACTTTATGATCCCCATCACCTTGTAAAGCTAGCCTTGAGGCGTTAATTGCTTTTATAGCGCCCATCGCATTTCGTTCAATACAAGGTACCTGTACCAGTCCCCCAACCGGATCGCAGGTTAATCCCAGATTGTGTTCCATTCCGATTTCCGCAGCGCATTCTACCTGTGATGGACTTCCACCCAATGCTTCGGTTAAACCGGCAGCAGCCATTGAACATGCCACTCCAACTTCTCCCTGACAACCGACTTCTGCGCCGGAAATTGAAGCGTTTAATTTATACAATATACCGACAGCGGCGGCGGCCAGTAAAAAGCGCCGGATATTTTCCTGATCTTTAGGCGCGTAATAACTCACATAGTATTTAAGCACCGCAGGAATTATTCCCGCAGCACCGTTAGTGGGCGCTGTTACAACTCGGCCTCCTGCTGCATTTTCTTCATTGACAGAAAGGGCCCACAAATTAACCCAGTCCATGGCGCACAGTGGGTCAACATTAGTTGAGCGATTTTTTAGTTTGCGATAAAGGGAAGGGGCTCTACGGCGAAGTTTTAACCCACCTTTCAATACGCCTTCTGATTGAGTGCCTTTGTCAATACAATTGCTCATAGTTTGCCAGATATGATCAAGGCCCTGTTTAATCTCTTCATTGTTTCGCCAGGTTTTTTCGTTTTCCAGCATCATGCTGCTAATGCAAAGACCGGAGTCTTTGGCCATCGATAAAAGTTGATCGCCAGTTTGAAAATCAAAGGGTAATTTCAAATGCATTTGAGTGATTGGTTTTTCTTCGGTATTTTCGGCAATAACAAAACCGCCTCCAACTGAATAATAGGTTTTCTGCAATATGATGTTTTCGTTTGAGTCGAAAGCTGTAAATTTCATTCCATTGGCGTGGCCGGGTAAGGTCTGTCGCCTATGAAAAATAATATCCTTTTTTTCCTCAAATTTAATCTTCAATTCACCATTAAGGTTTAGAAGGCAATGATCACGTATGCTGTCTAATATTGCCGGAATGCTATCGGTATCAATGACATCTGGTTGATAGCCTTCAAGTCCTAGTAATACAGCGACATCGCTACCATGTCCTTTACCGGTATGGCCTAACGAGCCAAACAGTTCAGTTTTTATTCGAGCTGGTTTGTCTTTCTGCAATAATGTTTTGCTGATAAATATTTTTGCGGCTCGCATTGGGCCAACTGTGTGGGAGCTGGAAGGTCCAATTCCAACGGTAAACAAATCAAAAACCGATACAGCCATATTGTTTCTCTTTAAAATAAAATAAAATAAAAAAGGTACTAGGTACTAGGTACTAGGTACTAGAGACAAAGATTGGGGTACTAACGAAATATCAGTTCCCTAAATTAACACTGACTTTAAATTTAGCAATAGCACTATTTTTGAGAACCTAGAACCTAGAACCTAGAACCTTTACCTCAACATTCGACTAAAATTAACCAGCATCCTGGCAGTGGCACCCCAAATTTTGTACTCATTATACTGAATAAGGTAATAAGAAACCGACTGATTATTTATATTTCGATTAACTTTCTGGTGGTTGGATGAGTTGAGAGCATAGGACAGGGGAAGCAAGAAAGCTTCGGCAACTTCATTTTCATCAATGCTTAATTGGTAGTCTGGATCGATAATGCCTACAAAAGGGCTAACCTGATATTGACTGATGGTATTTTGTCTCGGCAGTCGGCCAATGGTTTGAATATATCGGTTCGCAATGCCAATTTCTTCTTCTGTTTCCCGTTTGGCCGTTGTTTCCAGGTCTTTGTCTTGTGGTTCAAATCGTCCGCCTGGGAAGCTAATTTCTCCCGGATGGTGCTTTAGATGCAGCGCCCTTCTTGTCAAAATAATATCCCAATGGTCATTATTGCAGTTTCTGACCAGCGGAAGTAAAACACCTGCTTGCTGAAATTCAAGATTGGGATCTTTGCCGCTTGCTATCAGGTAGTTCAATAACGCCTTATCTTCATCGAGATCAGATTCAGTGATCTCATTGATTGGATTAAGTGGTAGTAGCCGTTCCTTTATAAAAGCTTGATCCATACTAAAGAATTTTGTTTTGTGTTGTTTGGTTGAGGATAGGAAGTATTTTTCCGAGTTTATCTAAAGTTTCCTGATATTCCAACTCTAACTGAGAATCAGCCACCAGCCCGCCGCCAGCCCAGCAATAAAGTTTGTTTTTATCGGAAATCAAAGTGCGTATACAAATATTGCTGTCCATATTTCCGACAAAATCAATATAACCAATAATGCCGCAATAAATACCTCGTTTTGTCATTTCCAGCTCATCGATTATTTGCATGGCTCTCAGTTTTGGTGCGCCGGTTATTGAGCCACCGGGCAAGGTAGTGGCTAACAGATCAAAATTATCATAGTTATCGTCAAGGGTTGAATTCACTGTGGAAATCAGATGATGGACTGATTCAAAATGGTATAAACCAAATAATTCGCTGACCTTGACGCTGGCTTTAGCAGCCGTTTTACTCAGATCGTTTCTCAGTAAATCGACGATCATCAGGTTTTCAGCCTGGTCTTTTTTACTATTAAGCAGTTGATTGGCAAGCTGCTGATCAATTTTAGGATCAGGATCTCGTGGTAAAGTGCCTTTGATAGGCTGGCTAGTGACTTTACCTTGATGACTCTCAATAAATCGTTCCGGTGAAAGGCTAAGTATTTGTTGATCTGCAAAATTAAGATAAGCAGAAAAAGGAGCGTTGTTTTCTTGGGCTAGTTTTTCGTAAGCAGTCAAAACGGATCCTTGGTATTCAGCGCAAAATCGTTGCGCAAAATTGACCTGATAACAGTCACCAGCATAAATGTAATCGCGTATTTTATTAAACCCACTGGCGTAATCCTCAAAACTCAAATTGGATTCGAATGGATTACTGAGTTGAAAAGCTTGTTTAGACGGATTGTTGTTTGCGTCGTTGATTAATTTAAATACTTTTTCTTTTAGCATTGTCCAATCAGTTTCGCTCAAACCAAAATTATACAGTTTAGTGGTCTCTTTATGATGATCGCTAATTAAGGCCCATTGATATAACCCCATTCGAATTAACGGAACGCTTAAATCTGCGGCTTTGCTATTGGGATTAATTGTTTGTTGCAGGCCAAAATCGTAACTGATATATCCGATCCAACCGCCATTAAAAGGTAATTCTGATGATTGTTGATCTTGAGTTGGTATTTCAGGTGATAAAGCGCCATATTCGGCCAGAATTTCTCGCATAATTTCCAGAGGATCTTTGTCCGACAAGGATTGTTGTTGCGACCCTTTGTGAATCGAAATGTGATCATTCTCATAGCTTAAGCGAACGCTGGGTTGGCAAACGCATATGTCGTACTGGCGATAACTATTGGCTATTGAATTGTCTTTTTGTTTGAGTCCGACGCCGCTATCTAATAACATCGCCCAGTCTTGTTCCAGCAAACCACACAAAGTCTGGTATTTGTTGTCGCTTGGGATATAGTCTATCTGTTCAATAATCATAGGGATCAAATGAATTTTGGCTTTAAGGGCTATTCTAACCGATAGCGGTAAAAGTTATTTTACTTTTGATGACTAAACCGGTCTAATTTGTTAATAATGTAAACCAGCCAAATCAACTAAAAATAATCGAATGCTAGAAATTATCCCCAGTAAAAAAATTGATGCCTTAGTACGTCTACCAGGCAGTAAATATATCGCTAATCGTTTAATCCCTTTATGTGCAATGGCGTCTACACCTTCAGTATTGTCCAATATTGTGGACAATGACGACATTCAAGCCGCTATTGCGGGTTTAAAAGCGCTAGGCTACGGTTTAACGCTGGATAGAAATAGATTGCATATAGTGCCAAGGAGCAAGGCGTTAACGCAACCGATCACACTTAACACAGCTCACAGCGGAACATTTTCTCGCTTTATTTCAGCGATTGCTGCGCTGGAGAATATTGATGTCACGATAGAATGCTCAAAGAAAATGGCAACACGGCCGATGCAGGAACTTTTTTCTGCATTGGAAGAACTTGGAATATCGGTGGATTCAGGAAATCAAAAATTACCAGCGACGATTTCAGGTCCGGCTCAAAACCGTCACTGTGAACTGGATGCAGGACGAAGCAGCCAGTTTTTGAGTGCATTGTTAATGATAGGGCCATTATTAAAGCAGGGTATCGAGATCCAACTAGTCGGTAATCAGGTTTCCAACAGTTATGTGGATATGACTCTTTTTTGGATGGAGCGGTTATCTGTAAAAGTTAGTCGAGGCGAGCAGGGATATAACATTGAAGGTGGGCAGGCCTATCAGGGAATTGATGTTACCATTCCCGGTGATGCGGTTTCCGCATCCTATTTTATGGGATTGGTTGGTATTGCCGGTGGACAGATTGAAATTTTGTCTTTTGACAATGATTCTTTGCAAGGAGAATCCAGGTTTTATCAGGTGCTCGAAAAAATGGGTATGCAGTTTGAAAAAACAGATAAAGGGATAATTGCATCCAGTAGTGGAAAGCTAACAGGTATCGAAGTGGATATGGGAGAAATGCCTGACGTTGTACAAACTCTGGCGGTAATGGCTTGTTTTGCAAAAGGTAAAACGCATATAAAAAATATTGCCCATTTGGCTTATAAGGAATCCAATCGGATCAAAGACACTGCTACTGAACTTATAAAAACCGGCATAAAGGTTGAGTATGGTGATGACTATTTGATAATTGAAGGGGGCGTTCCTGTAGCTGCAGAAATTGATACCTATGACGATCATCGTATGGCAATGAGTATGGCTTTGTTAGGCGCTAAAACTGCAGGGATCAAAATTAACCATCCCGAGGTCGTAAATAAGTCATTCCCTAACTACTGGAAGCTGATGAGCGAATCAGGTCTAAACTCGGTGAGTGCCAGTGTTTAGAAATGAATAGCGGAAAAGATATGACCAAGAGAGCCAATGAAGAATTCGCACAGGTAAGAAAAGATATCGATCAGGTCGACAGCGAGTTAGTGGAACTGATTGCACGCCGACAGCAATTAACCGGTAAAGTGGGTACTTTAAAAGCAGAACTAAAATTGCCCTTATATGTGCCCAGTCGGGAATCTGAATTGATCAAAAATAAGCGTCTTTTGGCTGAGCAAAAAAATGTTTCGCCGGATTTGGTTGAAGATGTTATCAGGCGAATTATGCGTGATTCCTACTTAAGCCAAAATAAAACTCGCTCTCAAGTTAGCCAAACTCAATCTCGAAAAGTGGTGGTTGTTGGCGGAAAAGGGCAGTTAGGAAGTTTGTTTGTTCAGCTATTTGAACAATCGGGATATCAGGTAGATATTATCGATAAAAACGATTGGGCACATAGTGAGCTTTTGTTAAAAAATGCATCGTTGGTCATGGTAGCAGTACCAATTAGAATTACCGCGCAAGTAATTGAAAAACTAACCTTCCTGGATGAGCAATGTTTATTAGTTGATATAACGAGTATCAAAGAGTCTCCCCTAAGCACGATGTTAGCTGCGCACAAAGGACCGGTGGTTGGATTACATCCGATGTTTGGACCGGGTATTGACCATTTGGCTAAACAAACAATCGTTGTTTGTCAGGGGCGCGGTGAACAACAATCAAAATGGCTTATTGAACAGTTAAAAACTTGGGGTGCTAATCTGGCTTTTGTTGATGCTCAGCAACACGATCATCTTATGTCGATTGTACAAGTACTTCGTCATTTTTCGACAATCGCTTATGGCTTCCACCTAAAGGAAGAAAATATTGATTTAGATAAAGTGCTGGAGTTAAGTTCACCGATCTATCGATTAGAGTTGATCATGGTGGGTCGATTGTTTGCACAGGATGCTGAACTGTACAGTGATATTATATTTTCAAATCAAAAAAATATTCCCATGGTTAAGCGCTTTTTACAACGCATGTTATCCTTACTTGATATGTTAGAGACTGAAGACAAACAAAAGTTTGCCGAGCTTTTTGACGAGGTTTCTAGTTGGTTCGGTGAACATGCAGAAAAGTTTCTGCATGAAAGTAATCAAATGCTGGCTAAGGCGAGTGATGTTAAAAGATAGGTTCTAGGGGAAAGACTGGGTTCTAGGTTCTAGGGAAAAGACTAGGTGCTAGAACCTAGAACCTAGAACCTAGAACCTAGAACCTAGCACCTAGAACTAACAAGAGAGAATTATGTCAGGCGATACATTAGGAAAATTATTTAAAGTGGTCAATTGGGGCGAATCTCATGGTCCGGCCATCGGTTGTGTGGTGGAAGGTTGTCCGGCGAATATTGCTTTGTCTGAATCGGACATTCAACCTTTTTTAGATCGCCGCAGGCCGGGTCAAAGTAAACTGGTTACTCAAAGAAACGAATCGGATCAGGTGGAAATTCTTTCCGGAGTGTTCGAGGGAAAAACTACCGGAACGCCTATTAGTTTGTTGATCAAAAACCAAAATAAAAAATCAAAAGATTACGATGAATTCGCCAAACTTTATCGTCCCAGCCATGCTGATTTCACTTATCAGCAAAAATACAAGGTTCGTGATCCGGCTGGAGGTGGGCGAAGCTCTGCAAGAATGACTGCCTCTAATGTAGCGGCGGGGGCAATTGCATTAAAAGTGTTATCGGGTATTGGTATCGAAATTCTTTCCTGGGTGGACAGCGTGGCAGATATTGAAGCTGATATTGAACCTCAACAAGTTACTGCCGAACTGATTGAAGCTAATCTTGTTCGTTGTCCCGATATTGAAGCTGCAAATAAAATGGAGCAGGCAATTTTAAAGGCTCGTAAAGAGGGTGATACTTTAGGAGGTGTGGTTCGATGTCAGGTAAGAAATATGCCGGTGGGACTTGGAGAACCGCTGTTTGATAAATTAGAAGCTGATTTAGCCAAAGCCATGTTGTCTATTAATGCCAGCAAAGGCTTTGAATTTGGATCGGGATTTGAAGGGACTAAAATGAAAGGTAGCGAGCACAATGATCTATTTTATAGAGATTCGGCAAGCGATAAAATACTCACCAGAAGTAATTATTCCGGTGGTATACAAGGCGGCATTTCCAATGGAATGGAGTTGGATTTTAGAGTCGCCTTCAAGCCGGTTGCAACGCTGATGCAAAAACAAAAAACATTAACCCTTGAGGGTGAAACTATTGAATATCATGGAAGAGGGCGACACGATCCTTGCGTATTACCGCGGGCGGTTCCAATTGTTGATGCAATGACCGCACTGGTATTGTGCGACCACTATTTACGCCAGAGAGCGTATTACTAACCTGTAGTAGCTAATCTAGCTATCATGCCAGTTGATAGCTCTCCTCTTTATTTATTGGTGATCAAAGTGATCAGTCGACAAACCGCACACAGTTTCTACCCTCGTCTTTTGCCCGATAGACTCCTTGGTCCGCCTTGCTAATCAGGTAATTTTGTATTTGCTCAAAGGAAAGCGGTTGTTGTGGATCTGGTTGCCAGGTACTAACGCCGATTGATACGCTGGTTGAAAAGGTTTCGCCATGGTCATCTTGTAAAACAATTCGGTTAATTTGAAGGCGTATTCGTTCAGCAATCTCTAACGCATCTATCTGATTAGTATCTGGCAGCATGATGGTAAATTCTTCACCGCCAAATCGCGCCAATACATCAGATTGGCGTAACAATGGATTAATATTTTGAGCGACTGCTTGCAAAGCTCTATCGCCGGTGAGATGGCCGTGAGTATCGTTGACTTGTTTGAAATGATCTAAATCCAGAAATAAACAGGAAATGGGATTTTGCGAACGACTTGAACGGGCGATTTCTCGTGCTAACGACTGAATAAAATAGCGACGGTTTTTAGTTCGAGTTAATAGATCAACCAAACTCAATAGTTTGAATTGTTCCTGGGTTATGGCGTTTTGAATACAAATACTGACAATTGATCCTAAGTGCTGTAAAAAACTGGTGGCAAGATCGGGAGTAAATCGATCTTTGTTATGGCTTCCCAAGTGTAAACTGCCAATTAAGCGGTTCTCTCGTACCAAAGGTAACATCGCAACACTATAGATTTTTTTAGCGCTAAATTTAAAAAGTGATTGTATACATTCGCTTTGCTGACTGAGCTTTACTTCCAGCTTATTTTGATAAAGCTGATTTAGGAAACGCTCATCTTGATGATATTGCAGATTGTTAAACTTTAATTCGCCATAAATATCATCAATTAACTGTTGAGTTTCACCGTTGCTATCAACCAGTTGCAGCTCAACTAACTCAAGCTCCAGATTGTCTGAAAGCTCAGTTAACAGCCTGTTGAACAAGGTTGACAGTGAGGTTGATTGAAGAAGATAAAGCTCAAGATTATAAAATTTTTCCTGAGTAAGTTGGTTGTGCTTGGCTTTTTTGATCAAATCATTCAGAGTCTCACTTAAAGCCTGGTTATGACTTTGTTGCTCTGATGTTGAGTGCTGAGGATTGTTTTTTGAATATTGCTTGTCTTCCATCAACTTAGTTTAGTTCAATTTATTTTAATAAGTGTGTCACTTATATCAAAAACAGCATATTTTTTTATTTGTTGAATTATTAGGGATAATCATCGTTTATACATCTATACTCATTGTGTGGAAACAAATTTGAATAAGGTTGTATTTGTGGCAAAAAACTCAACAGAAGAAGTCGTTTGGTCGTCAGAACACCAGATCAGAGGATCGGATGACCGTCGTGCAGGTATTGATAGACGACAATACAGCGGACGATGCATTACTGTGCCAGATATGCGTGCCGGGGATGATCGGCGTACAGGTAATGATCGACGCAATAAGGTTCGGTTGACTATTACTGGCCGGGCAATGGATGTTTAATTGTAACTATTCAGCTCACCTCTAATCATGATAAACCCAACGTTTTGGACTTATCACTATTAAATCCATATTATTTTCTATTTTTAAAATACTACTTGCATAAATAGTGCTTGTTTTGCTAGTATAAACTCTGTTGAGGGTAGTCATCCATTGAGTGCCAAATCACGAAGAACTTAAATCATTAGATAAGAGCTTTGCTTTAACATCTATTTGCTTTAATCACTTTTAATCCGGGTCATTTTCTCCACAAGAAAGTTTATCGTCTCTGGATTGGCTCCGATTTGGTTGTTTCCGCTGCTGATTATTTGGTCGCAGGGGTGTGATGGTTGAACTTTGTTTGAGACTCTAATCAAGTTGATAACGAGTTTTAATCTGTCAAATGATCGGCAGTGGAATGGGTTGCCCTCAACGTTCTTTAAGTTCCAAGATTGTCACATCATGTTATCATCTGAGTTAATAACCAAATTAAAGCGATAAGCTAATTCCTATGGATTTTTTAAGCGAACCAGTAAACGCCATTTTATTGTTCAACTCCTTGATACTAATAATCATATTAGTATCAAGGTTAAGCCAAAAGGATTCTCAGCTTGAACAAAAACTGCTCAGTGATAACGAAAAACAGGTAGAAACAATCCGACAACTTCTTGTTGAAAATCAACGCAGTCTGGATGATAAATTGGCCCGCAGTCAAACTCAGTTATTTGAATCTATTTCTAACGATCGAGAAAAGCAGCTAACTTCGCTGGAAGCACTAAAATTGACTTTAGAACAGCGATTTGCCAATTCTGAAAAAACATTAAGTGACAATATTCAATCCTTTAAAATCGATATGATTGAACGATTCGAGCAGCTAAAAAGAAATAGCTCACAGATGCTACAAAGTGGTCACGAACAATTAACCAATACCGTCAATCAATTCGGTGAGAAAATATCTAAGAGTATGCAATCTCACCAGAATTTAACCACTGAAATCATAACGGAGAATATTCGAAAAGGGATCAATGATTTACGTCAGGACCTCGATCGAAGCCTCAAGCAACAAAGTGACATTATCAGTAAGAGTATCTTGAGTTTGACCGATTCAACTGATACAAGATTAAAAGAAATTAGCGGGCAAGTAGAAAAGAGACTCACCGATGGTTTTGAAAAAACCAATCAAACCTTTAATGATGTGATCAAACGGTTAGCACTCATTGATGATGCACAGAAAAAAATTACTGAGCTATCCACAAACGTTGTTAGTTTACAAGAAATCTTAAATGATAAACGCTCAAGAGGCGCTTTTGGTGAGGTTCAGTTACAGTCGTTGATCAGTAATATCATGCCTGAATCTCATTATACGATGCAGTATAAACTTTCCAATGAAAAAATAGCCGATTGTATTCTCACATTACCAGAACCGACTGGAAATATCGCCATTGATGCTAAATTTCCACTGGAGAGTTATAAAAAAATGATGGATGTGGAGGTTGCAGATGTTGATAGAAAGGAGGCCGCAAAGCAATTTGCTAGAGATATTAAAAAGCATATTAACGATATCTCAAGTAAGTATATTATTCCTCCAGAAACCTCTGATGGCGCTGTGATGTTTATTCCTGCTGAAAGTGTTTTTGCAGAAATTCATGGTCACTATCCCGAACTTGTTGAGCATGCTTATAAATGTAAGGTCTGGATGGTATCACCGACGACTTTAATGGCCATTTTGACCACGGCATCCGCTGTTATCAAAGACGAACAAACTCGTAAACAGGTCCATATAATTAAAGAGCACCTGTCGGTATTGGGCAAGGATTTTGTTCGTTTTCAGGGTAGAATGGATAAACTTTCCTCGCATATTGGCCAAGTCAGCAAAGATGTTGATTTAGTTCACGTTTCTGCAAAAAAAATATCCTCCCGATTTGAAAAAATTGAACGTGTTGAATTAAGTCAGGAAATTCAAGATCAAGAGTCGCTAGATCAGGAAGAGCAATCGCCAGGCCTCGTCAGTAAAGACTCTACGGAAATTCAAGGGTAAATATTTACAAACAACTCGCATTGTTGTTTGCTTGGGAATAAGTAACGATCACTGTTATATACCCATCCCACCTCAAGATGCAGGTTTCAGTGTTCAGCTAGGAAAGTTGAACAAGGCGCAACTCGCAGGGAATGGCTAGCCCTTTACAAGAGTTGTAACGCGGTGCAACTTTTCTAGCTGAG
>Ga0316205_10002389_pt1 | contig 19746 bp, 16 predicted proteins | sample 3monthpyrite_MG_FD_204941 | JGI IMG/M metagenome (GOLD analysis project Ga0316205, IMG submission 204941) | Microbial mat bacterial communities from mineral coupon in-situ incubated in ocean water Damariscotta River, Maine, United States -... | ecosystem: Environmental > Aquatic > Marine >... | reverse complement strand
TGGGTCCAAGAAATAGCCAACAGGCTAATAAATGATTTTGAATTACCTTTTATGTACAAAGATTGCAAGATCAGAATTACGATAAGCATTGGAGTCGTGCCAGTCAAAAATCAGGAGGTTAGTGCAGAAAAATTACTACAACAAGCCGAGCATGCCGTTAATCATGCGAAAATTAATGGAATATCAAACTTTCATATTTACGACAAAAAGCATAAAAGTGAGCTGGCAACCAAGTTTGCGATTGAAAATGAACTTCATCTGGCGATTGAAAATAACGAATTTGAAATCTATTTTCAACCTCAGCTTGAACTCAATAGCGGTAAAATAAAGTCTGCTGAAGCACTCATTAGATGGAATCATCCAGAAAAAGGATTGATTCGGCCAGATAGATTTATTCCTGTACTTGAAGAATCAGAGCTTATTATTCCTGTAGGTAAATGGGTGATACATGAGGCGTGTCGTTATGCAAAGCAATTGCAGGAATCAGGTTACGAGCCAATCCAAATTTCAGTGAATGTTTCGACTGTTCAGCTCAAAAACAAAGGTCTGATCACGGTGTTAAAAAATGCTCTGATGGAATCCAAACTAGATCCCTGTTGGCTGGAACTTGAAATAACAGAAAGCAGCGTGATCAAAGATATAAGTCGATCGATCTCCCTTTTGAATCGTATCAATGAGCTTGGCGTGAGTATTGCCTTGGATGATTTTGGTACGGGTTATTCCTCTTTAAGTTATCTTAAAAAATTGCCAATAAAGACCCTCAAAATAGATCGGTCTTTTGTTAGTGGTATTCCCGCTGACAAAGATGACTTAACCATAATCAAAACAATTATTGCGATGAGTAAGGCACTTAACTTGCAGATTGTTGCTGAAGGTGTTGAGTCAGGCACCCAACTAGATATATTGAGGAAGTTGGGCTGCGAAAAAATTCAGGGTTATCTGATTGGTAGACCAACCAGCGCCACTAAATTTTTGCAGCGTCTAAAAAATAGGCCGAGGTGTTTTGATTCATTTTTGCATTATGGTTAACCCTATTCTATAATGATAAATACTTGTCTTGGGGAATGTGAGGTGATGAGGAAGCAACTTAAAGTTATTGAAGATAGGTCAAAAAGTGTTCTGTTGACTAATAAATATCCCGTTAATTTTGGGTAATTTTGAATAGGCCGTCTAACAATTTGACTTAACAGTTGTTTTAGCTTTGTTTAAGTTTTTCCGAATTTGGACTAGGATTGGAGTCGTATTTAGTACTACATTGATTTAGATCATAGGAATATAGATGATTCTTGTTACCATTAAGACTCATCTTGATAAGGATATTTCGTTCATAACGATAAATACCAATGTTATTTTCATTAAAATACATCAGAGTCCAATTGCTGCTTATCATAAGCTTGTTAGCTTGTGGTAACGCACTAAGTTGTGTATCTGAGAGTGTTCTCGATGAAAACCAACAGGCCTCTATTCAAGATGTCGTATTAAATATAAATCTAGATAATCAGCCTGGTTCTGAAAATGCGCGAGGTGTCATGCATCGCCATGCAGTAATGCCAGAAGCTACAGATTCAAATTATTCGAAAAAGAATTGTAAGTGTTGTGATTTTGGTGGCTGCGGAAGCTGTGTTGGTTGTTCTGGTTCCTGTGGTGTAGCTGTTTCATCAGTTTCATCTGTGAGTCTTTCGCCAAACAAGCAATTAGATCTATTCACTCAATTCCTCGCTATTTATGCACCCCCTTTTCAGTCTCCTCTGGAATATCCGCCGAAACATTTTCTGACCATCTCCGCTTAACTATACTTGTCGTCAGGAATTAATTCTGTACGGCTTCAATAACAAACAATCAGAAAGGTACTACCATGAAAAAGATTCCCATTGCAGCCGCCGTGGCCGCTGCATTAACCATGACTGTTGCTCCTAACCTTCAGGCTGAAGAAGGCTCATCACTCGACATCGGTCGATTTGTAATCGCCGGATACGGTGACGTTTCCTATGTTGAAACTGACAATCCAGATGCAAACTCAAATGTTGAATCACGTTTTGTTCCTATATTTTTATTTCAGCTTTCAGAAAAGATTCATATTGAATCTGAGCTGGAATTTAGCCTCGGTGCCAATGGAGAAACAGAAGTTGAAATGGAATATGCTGACATTCACTATTTCCTTAATGACAATACCACCATCACTGCGGGTAAGTTTTTACTCCCATTCGGACAGTTTGGACCCAACATACATCCAAGTTGGATCAACAAACTACCATCGGGCCCGGGGCTTTATGGTCATGGTGGCAACGGTAGCTTAGCGCCGCTCGTGCCAGTAATGTCCGATACCGGGATAAATATTCGTAATTCGTTTAACATCGGTTCCAGCAAACTATTCACAGACTTTTATGTTGTCAGCGGTCCTCGTGAGGAAGAAGAAGAAGTTGGTGGTGGTGGTGAAGGTGAAGAAGGCGGGCACGGTGCAATTCCTGAAGTCGGTTTTGAAGCCGGTAAAGGTGACAACAATAGTGACAAAGCATTCGGCGGTCGAGTCGCTTATGCGTTTTTACCATCAATAGAAGTCGGTTACTCGTTTTATAATGGCTCTTATTCCAACGATGCAACGCTAGACTATTCAGCGTCTGCAATTGATTTTAACTGGATTGGTACTTATTCCACAATTCGTGGTGAAATTATAGAAACCAGCACTGATTTTCTCGATGAAGACGATGGCGAAATAGACGTGTTTGACCGGGGTGGTTGGTATCTTCAAGGGAGTTGGCAAATGCGCCAGTTAGGCAAAGATGCGCTTAATCCCTTTGAGCTAGTATTACGTTATTCTGAAATTAATGATGCTCTGGAAGGTGAGCGTTGGACTTTTGGTGTGAACTACTGGCTTGAAGCTAGCACCGCATTAAAGGTCGCTTATGAAGATACTACTCTTGAAGATGGCGATACTGATAATCGTGTCTTTGTTCAGCTCGCATTCGGCTTTTAATTGGAGATTATCATGAAAAATTTAACTATTATTTTACTATCTTTGGTCGGCTTATTTTTTGTTTCATCGAGTAACGCTCAACATGCAAGTGATCCTTCATTGATTGCTGAAGGTGCGAAACTTTATAGTCAAAACTGTGGCCGATGTCACAATGCAAGACCAGCGTCTGATTACACTAAAAGAGAATGGTCGGTTGTTATGCCACATATGCGTGAAAAAGCGCATATGACAGGTACAGAATCACTAGCCGTTGAAGCCTTTTTGAACAGTACTTTAACTGCCGATGTTCGAAACGATGTAGACAGTTCTGGTAAAGTCATTCAAAGAACTCCACAAGAGCTTATTGCTCAATTTGGTTGTCAAGGTTGTCACGTGATCAATGGTGAAGGTGGAAATTTAGGCCCGACTTTAGATGGTGTAATTGAATCAAGAGGCAAGGAGTTTGTTGTTAAAAAACTGCGTGACCCAAAATTCAATAATGCCTCATCAGCCATGCCACAATTTCCAATGACTGATGCCGATATTGAAGCGATGATTAGTATTCTTAAGTAAAAAAGTTTCTCGGATATTTGTCCGGAAATAGTAACTAAATAGAAGGCAATGTCAATTGCCTTCTATTTCAACTAAAAACTTGACCTATGTCTTAGACGCAGGTGTAAACTATACATTCATTAGAGCTTAATTAGCTGGCAATACTTCTAATCTGGAGTGGCAAATGAAAGTAAGTGAATTAGCAAAAGTACTGGATATAACGCCAGATACCGTAAGATTTTATACTCGTGTGGGTTTCCTAACCCCATTAAAAAGCAAGAGTAACGGTTACAAAGAATATTCCAAAAGTGATCAAAATCGACTTCAATTTATCGTTAACGCACGCCAGATAGGTTTTGCTGTTAAAGACATCGAACTAATATTGCAGCATGCTAAAGAGCGCGATTCAGCCTGTCCCACCGTTAGAAAATTGATCGAAGAAAGGTTACATCAAACAGAGCAAAAATTTCAACAGATAAAAGAAATGCGTAGCAAAATGAAAAAAGCAATCGGACAATGGGACTCGTTGCCCGATCAAAACTCATCCGATGAAATTCTTTGTCATTTAATTGAGTCATTTATCGAATAAGGCGATGACAAGCAGGTTGCAAATCAAAGAGGTTAATTCCATGAAGGATCCCGTATGTGGCATGAAAGTCACAGCACAAAGCGAACATAAAAGTCAGCATCAATCAAAAGACTATTTTTTTTGTAGTCAGCGTTGTAAAGACAAGTTTGAACTTTCGCCAAATGACTATGTAAAGGAGGATTGTTGCGGTCATTGCGATTCGGATAAAAAGCCGTCGGATGAAAACAACCAAATCGAAAAGACACCCAAACATTCGGAAGTGCATCAATGTTCTGAGCATGAGCATGAGCATAAACATCATCACGCTTCCCATGAAGCAACGCACCATTCAAATTCGATAGCGGCAGAAGATAAGGAAGGCGTTATTTACACCTGCCCTATGCATCTGGAAATAGAACAGATTGGCCCTGGAAGCTGCCCTAAATGTGGTATGGCGCTAGAGCCAAAAGACATTCCTTTGGTTGCCAGCAAAACGCAATACACTTGTCCAATGCATCCTGAAATAATAAAAGATGAACCGGGCAGTTGTCCAATTTGTGGCATGACATTGGAAGCGATACAAGTTTCAATGGATGAAGGAAATCCAGAATTGGACGATATGAGTCGACGATTTAAATGGAGTGCGATACTGGCGGCCCCGGTTTTTATTTTGGCGATGATCGTCGATATCGTTCCCCACTGGCTTCCTACCCAAATCCCTATGTCCTGGTACTTGTGGATCGAATTCGTTTTAGGATCTCCAGCGATAGTATGGGGTGGTTGGCCTTTTTATATTAAAGGAATTCAGTCGGTAAAAACCTGGAATTTGAATATGTTTACCCTGATCGCCTTAGGGGTTTCGGTCGCCTATGTCTATAGTGTGATTGCACTGATGTTTCCTTCCATTTTTCCAGCCGAAATGCGAAGCAGTGAAGGTCTGGTTCACGTCTATTTTGAGGCTGCTGCAGTTATTATGGCATTGGTATTGCTAGGCCAGGTAATGGAGTTAAGGGCTCGCTCTCAAACTAATGCGGCAATAAAATTATTGTTAGGATTAGCGCCAAAAAATGCACGAATTATTCGCGAAAATGGCGAAGAAGAAGACATTCCCTTAGAGCACGTTAAAGTTGGTGATAAATTACGCATAAGACCTGGCGAGAAAATTCCTGTTGATGGAAAAGTGATTGAAGGTCGTAGTAGTGTCGATGAGTCAATGGTTACCGGAGAGCCCATACCGGTAACTAAAGCCGAATCAGATCATTTGATTGGTGCAACCGTCAATGGTACAGGCAGCTTGGTGATGCTTGCTGAAAAAATTGGTGCAGACACGCTTTTATCCCAAATTGTCAAAATGGTCGCCGACGCACAACGCTCAAAAGCGCCTATTCAAAAAATGGCCGATACGGTGGCGGGTTATTTTGTTCCAGTGGTAGTGGTCATTGCTGCTATCGCTTTTGTGGTCTGGTATTTCTGGGGGCCGGAGCCCGCACTATCATTCGCGTTAATAAACTTCGTTGCAGTTTTGATTATTGCCTGTCCGTGTGCACTCGGATTAGCGACACCAATTTCTATCATGGTGGGTACAGGCCGAGGCGCACTGGAAGGCGTTTTGATCAAAAATGCCGAATCTCTCGAAATTATGGAAAAAATAGATACCTTAGTGGTTGATAAAACCGGCACACTGACTGAGGGTAAACCCAAATTAGTGAGTGTCATAGTCAACCAGGGTTTTGAAGAATCGAAACTCCTGGCATGGATCGCCGGGCTGGAAAAACAAAGTGAACACCCTCTAGCGGAAGCGATTGTCGAAGGCGTTAAAGAAAAATCCATCGACCTAATAGAGGTTAATGATTTCCAATCAGTCACCGGTATGGGCGTGACCGCATCCGTTGGCAAACAATCGTTGGCGCTGGGTAATCGCAAGTTAATGGAGAAAGTTGGCACGTTGGAAAGTAACGGTGAGATTAACGATTTCTTTAAGCAGGCCGACGAACTAAGAGCCGATGGTCAAACGGTTATTTTGTTTTCGGTAGACAGTCAGCCAGCCGCGTTAATTGGTGTTGCCGATCCCATTAAGGTTTCCACGCCAGATGCGATCGCACAACTTCACAAGCAGAATATTCGCGTGGTGATGTTAACTGGTGATAATGCAATCACGGCGAAAGCCGTTGCCGATAAACTCGATATTGATGAGATAAAAGCGGATGTGCTGCCTGAGCAAAAAGCAGAAGTGGTAAAAGCTCTGCAAGCCGAAGGAAAAATCGTTGCGATGGCGGGAGACGGAATTAACGATGCCCCGGCACTCGCTCAAGCGCAAGTTGGTATTGCCATGGGAACAGGAACAGACGTTGCGATGGAAAGCGCAGGAGTAACCTTGGTCAAAGGTGATTTAAGAGGAATTGTAAAAGCCATTGTATTGAGCAGAGCGACTATGAAAAATATTCGCCAAAATCTCTTTTTTGCCTTTATCTATAACTCGCTAGGAGTACCTGTTGCAGCAGGTGTGTTGTACCCATTTTTCGGTATTTTATTATCGCCGGTGATTGCGGCAGCCGCGATGAGTTTTAGTTCGGTTTCGGTAATACTTAATGCACTGAGGTTGAAAAAGCAAAAACTTAGCTAGTTCAACCTTTGGAGGAATGATGAAATGAAAGCCAGTGAAAATAATCAGGCGGATGAAAAGGAAGGACAGATCGATCCTGTTTGTCGAATGAAAATTGATACTGAAACAGCAGATGAAAATATTGACTATAATGGCCAAACTTATCTTTTCTGTTCGCCCTATTGCCGCATGGAATTTGAGTTCGATCCGGGTAAGTTTTTGTAGAAAAAACAGCTATATATTTAATTTACTAATAATCTAAAAATTCAACGAGGAGATCAAAATGGAAGGTGCGTTTTCGTTTATATTGTTTGCTGTTTTTTTCTACCTGATGATGCGGTTTGGTTGTGGCGCTCATATGACCCACGGACATCATGGGAAAGAAAAACATTCGAAACCAACCACCACCATTGATCCTGTTTGTGGTGTGAATGTTGCTGAAGACGAAGGTTATGGAAAGCTACACGATGGTACCTTGTTTCGCTTTTGCTCGAAAAAATGCCTCAATAAATTTGATCAGGATCCGCAAAAGTATATTTCGCAGGTGAGTGTCAATAAAAATGAGGAACATCATCATGGCGCATAAAATATCACTGTTTGCATTTGGTCATGCCACTAGCCTTTTTATTGCAATAAGCTTTAGCTTATGTGTGGTTTTCGATTTGATATTTCCTGAACAGGCAATGTATGAAGTCTGGTTAAAGTTGCTACCGGGTTTTGAATGGATCAGTTGGAAAAGTTTTTTTCTCGGTCTTATTGAAAGTTACGCTTACGGTTGGTTTATCGCACTGATTTGGGTGCCACTTTATAATTATTTTGGTAGTAAAGGTCAATAAACCTTTATTTCAATTAACACTAATAGGAGTTTGTATGAATGATTCAGTGGCAAATGAAACAATAGCTCATTCTGGTGTTTGGGTATTGGCTATTATCATGATTGTGATTGTGTCATGGTTGTTATACAAATATCTCGCACCAAAGAGCTGGCATGAATGGGCTGGCGCCGGTGTTATCCAGGCTTTCATCATTGCGCTTTATGCTGAAATGTATGGCTTTCCATTAACCATTTATCTTCTAGCCAGATTCGGCGGATTGGATAAGACTGATCTCAATGCCAATTTATGGTCATCTCTCGTGGGTATGGGAGAAACTGGCATGATGATTTCAATGATTTTGGGTTACGCTTTACTTTTCATAGGAATTGGTTTGTTTTTTCAAGGCTGGCGTCAAGTACACAAAGCCAGACAAGGAAATAAACTGGTTACAGATGGCCTATATGCATTATCAAGGCATCCACAATATACAGGGCTTTTTATCGCTTTATTTGGTGAAGGTGTTGTCCACTGGCCAACACTATTCTCTATTGGGTTACTGCCCATAATCGTCTTTATTTATTACCGGCTATCACTTCGAGAAGAAAAAAAGGTCATTGAACAGTTTGGCGATGAGTATTTAGCTTATAGGAGCAAAGTTCCAATGTTTATTCCAAGATTAGAGCAATGGAAAACATTTATTCAACAATCAAGCCTCAGTTAATGACCTTGTTTAAATGAGTATAAAATTCAATATTTCAAGTTGACTAATGGTTTTAGAGGGCGATCGAAAAATACTGATTAGAGAAATAACAGTGTGGTCTTAGCTGAATAATGGCTAATCAACTAAGTACAGGAGCCAAAATCATGAACGATGAGAAACATAGAGCTGGTGTTTCTGAAGTGAATCTGGTGGTACGCCACTTAAAACTTGAAGCGACTGAAAAACTAAATATTTCCAAAACAATTGAAGAAATCGACCAACTTAAAGGGCTTGATAGCGTTTCCTTTGATGAGCAGTCGAAAGTCCTCAATATTGCCTATGATGCGACTCAACTTGATATTGATGTTATCGAAGATATTATTTCTAAATATGGACTAGAGGTCAGCCATGATTGGTGGACACATTTTAAGGAAGGTTATTATCGTTTTGTTGATAAAAACGTAAAAGATAATTCGAAAATTAATTCGAACTGTTGCAACAAAATCCCGGTAGACAGCAAAAGAAAACACTAAACAATGACATAGATTATTTCAATTGGTATAAGGCGAACAAATGGATAAGAAACGCTGGTTAAATGTAGTTGACATGGGTATTGATACTCATCAAGAACTTGTGGTTTACATGCGAGCCGATTGCCATGTTTGTCTGGCGGAAGGTTTTTCTGCCAGCACTCGGGTGTCGGTGTCTGACGGAACAAATACCGTAACGGCCACCATTAACGTGGTTGACATAAGTTCACTTGGCTCTGGTGAAGTTGGACTTTCTAAAATCGCAATGCGCAGACTTAAGGTTCGCTCAAACGATAGAGTCATTATTTATCATGCGCCGGTACTTAACTCCTTAAGCGCCGTTAGAAAGAAGATCTACGGTCATGGTTTAAATAAATCAGAAATCACCGATATTATTCAAGACATTAGTGCTCACCAGTATAGTGATATAGAAATAGCCAGTTTTTTAAGTGTGTGTGCTGGTAGTCGAATGAACCTGGATGAAGTCATTTATCTGACTCAGGCCATGGTCAAATGCGGCAAACGATTAACCTGGCCCGCCAAAGGGCGAATCTATGACAAACATTGCATAGGCGGTATTCCTGGAAACCGTACAACACCTTTGGTTGTTTCTATTGTTAGCGCTGCAGGTTTGATCATCCCCAAAACATCATCTCGCGCCATTACGTCACCTGCAGGTACCGCTGATACCATGGAAGCGATCACCAATGTTAGCCTTGAGCTCTTCGAAATGAAGCGAGTGGTTGAAGAAACCGGCGCGTGTATTGCTTGGGGAGGCGCAGTCAATTTAAGTCCCGCTGACGACTTGCTGATTCGTATCGAAAGGGCATTGGAGCTTGATGGCGAAGGACAGTTAATCGCCTCGGTTCTTTCTAAAAAAATTGCAGCCGGTTCAACTCATGCAATTATCGATATACCGGTGGGTGATACAGCAAAAGTTCGCAGTGAAGTTGAAGCTGATAGATTAGCATCTCTGTTTACACGAGTTGGGGAAGCTTGCGGCATTCATATTCGTTGTATTATTACTGATGGTAGCCATCCTATAGGTTCGGGAATTGGTCCTGTTGAAGAAGCTAAAGATCTGATTGCTGTTTTGCAAAATAAAAAAGATGCGCCCACTGAGTTGAGACAAAGAGCTGTTTTATTGTCTGCCAATTTATTTGATTTGTCGGACGGCTGTGGCATAGAAAAGGGCATGTCAAAGGCCAATCAATTAATTGATAATGGTTCAGCGTGGCAACAGTTTCAAAAAATTGTAGATGCTCAGGGCGGCTTTAAATCATTACCGCAAGCCAAATATGTACACTCTGAATTAGCGCATTCATCAGGCGTAATTCAGTCCATCGATAATCGTAAGTTGGCTCGTCTGGCTAAATTGGCTGGCGCTCCCTTTAGTCCAGCTTCTGGCTTAAGGTTACATGCCAATGTTGGCGATTTTATTAATTCAGATCAAATCTTGTTTAATTTATTTTGCGAAAGTAACGGCGAGAAAGATTATGCGCTTGATTTTTACCAGGCCAATCAAGACATGTTCAATATTGATAACTCAAAACAGGTTAAATCAAAAGATGAGAAATCTAGGGCAGATACGCTCAAAACGGGAGTAAAATAATGGATACCAAGTTAGAGAAAAACCTGTTCATTTTTTGTTTAGAACCTCATCCTCTTGAGGAACTTTTAGCCGTTAAACTGGGTGCCAAACGTGGCTCCTTTGATACCCGTTTATTTCCAGACGGGGAATCTTATTTGCGTCTACATCAGGATATTAAAGGCGCACACTGTATCCTTTTGGCTGATTTATCCCATCCCAATAAAAAGTATTTACCAATTGTTTTTTTGTTAGATACTCTCAAAGAATTAGGCGCGGCCAGCGTTGGATTAGTCGCACCCTATTTGAGTTATATGCGCCAGGATAGACGCTTTGTTGAGGGAGAAGCGATCACCTCAAAAATATTTGCAAGGTCACTCTCCAATCATATTGATTGGTTGGTAACCATTGATCCACATTTACACCGCTATCATAGTCTTGACGAAATTTATTCGGTTCCTAGCAAGGTCGTTCAAGGTGCACCTTCGCTGGCCGAATGGCTCAAAGACCAAACTGACTTGTTGTTGGTTGGGCCCGATGCCGAGAGTGAACAGTGGGTGTCTGACATTGCGGCAAGAAGCGGTCATCCTTTCATTATTGGTGAAAAAAATCGTTATGGCGATCGTGATGTGGAGGTTATTTTACAAGATATCAGTCAATACAAAAATTTAACAGCAGTGATCATTGACGATGTGATTTCTAGTGGACAAACGATTAAACAATGCGTGCTAGCACTTAGAAAACAAAACCTTCAATCAATTAAGTGCGCCGCTATTCACGGTATTTTTGCGGATGAGAGCGATGTTGATATTATGAATAGCGGCCTGACATCTTTATCTACCAGTAACACGATCCCCCATTTGACGAATGAGTTTGATGTATCAGAACTTTTAGTTTCTCCAACGATGGAATGTATTTTAGAGCAGGTTAAATTAGCAAGCGCGAGGTAATTAAAATGAAAATTACATTTTTAGGCGGTACCGAAACGGTTACTGGATCCAAATATCTTCTAGAAACTAGTACGACACGAGTATTGATCGATTGTGGATTGTTTCAGGGGTATAAATGGCTCAGGAAACGTAATTGGGAACCGTTGCCATTAGATATTAAATCACTTGATGCGGTTCTTTTGACTCATGCTCATTTAGATCATTCTGGTTATATACCCGTGTTGTTTAAGCGTGGCTTTAAAGGGCCAATTTATACTCATCACGCTACCAAAGCATTGTGCAAAATTCTTTTAGCAGACAGCGGACACATTCAAGAGGCAGACTCTCGATTTTATACAAAACATAAACTTAGCAAACACGAAAAACCCAAACCTTTGTATGATCAAGCAACTGCCCTTGAGAGCTTGCGTCTTTTTAAATCCATTGATTTCAAACAAAAAAAGACTATCGGAGACATCAATTTCTATTTTCAATCTGCGGGTCATATTTTAGGAGCGGCCAGTATTATCGTGGAAGCTGAGGGTAAAACTGTGGGTTTTTCCGGGGATGTTGGACGTCCAGACGATATATTAATGAAACCGCCACAACCACTACCATCATTGGACCTGCTTTTGCTTGAATCCACCTATGGTAACAGGCGACACGATCTCACCGATCCCTACCAACAATTAGCCGATGTGGTGAAAAAAACGGCCGCTAAAGGTGGGGCTCTTTTAATCCCTTCATTTGCTGTGGGACGGGCGCAAATGTTGCAACACATGCTCATCACTTTAATGGCTAAAAAAATGATCCCTGAGTTGCCCATTTATCTTGATAGCCCAATGGCCATTAACGTTTCAGATATTTATTGTCATTTTTCCAATGAACATAAGTTAGAGCTAGAGCAATGCAAGAACATGTGTGATGAGATTATTTATACTTCAACGGTTGAAGATTCAAAAGCGATTGCTGAACAACAATTCCCTCATATTGTAATTGCCGGCAGCGGCATGGCGACCGGTGGTCGAATTTTGCATCATTTTAAGCGTTTACTCAGCAATCCAAATACAACGGTGTTGTTTGCCGGTTATCAAGCGGGAGGTACCCGTGGAGCAAAAATGCTCGACGGTGTTAGGAGCATCAAAATACATGGAAATTGGATACCAGTAAAAGCAGATGTCACTACGATTAATAGTCTGTCAGGACACGGCGACTATGTCGATATTGAGCTTTGGTTAAAACAATCCTCATTGAAAAAAAATACCGACATTTACCTAGTTCATGGTGACGCAGATGCGCTTGAAGGAATGCGGGATCACCTCAGGCAAAGTACTTCATTTAATGTTGATATAGCCACTTATCATCAAGTTCTCACAATCTAGAGGAGCGAGTCATGCAAGTCGAAACTTTGAAAAGGTGATTAAAAAAGAACCAAAATGAATACCAAAAAAACAAGCAGCGAGTCAACAGTATTAGTACTTAATCCTGGTAGTTCGTCATTAAAATGGGCATCGTTTAGTTGTGTTTTTTCTACTCAGCCAGACTGCTCTGGTGCTGTGTCTTATCAAGAACTGGAAGAGTTTCTCAGGGACTTTAATGAAAAAAATTCAACCGCTATTGGCGTGGTTCGTTTTGTTCACGGAGGCAGTGAATTTTGTTCGCCGACTATCGTTACCGATCACGTATTTCACCAGTTGCAAGAACTCGATGAATTAGCGCCACTTCACAATCCAAAAAGTATTCAATGCCTGCAAAAACTAAAACTAGTTTTACAACCGACTTCAACTTGTATCGCAGTTTTTGACAGCGAATTTTTTAATCAACTTCCACCGCAATCTCAAACCTATGGGCTTCCTTACAAGCTATCAGAAAAATATTCAATCAGACGTTATGGTTTTCATGGATTTGCCCACGAATCAATGCTTAATTTTTGGCAAGCTTTGCAAAAGACCGATGATTTTTTTTCAGCAGCACCATCACGTTTGATCACTATACAGCTGGGCAGCGGTTGTTCTATAGCAGCCATCAAAAATGGCAAGCCGATTGATACCACCATGGGTTTTACGCCCAATGACGGATTGTTGATGGCAACTCGTTGCGGCGAGATTGATTCGGGTATTGTCACCTGGTTACAAAGAAAAGAAAACCTGACTAGTGTCGAAATGGAAAAAATATTAAATCTTCAATCAGGTTTACTGGGGATTTCTGGTGAAAGCGCCAATATGAAAATTTTGTTAAATAGCCAGTCAAAGCTATCCAAACTGGCTATTGAGGTTTTTTGTTGGCGTATTCAAAAATCTATTGGTGCTTACTTTGCGATACTCGGCGGTTTGGATGGAATTATTTTTAGCGGTGGTATTGCCGAAAACTCTATCAGTTTATGCCAACGTATTCTGGGCAATCTAGAGCACTTAGGTATTGATGTAAATTCAAATGAAAACCGTATTAAATCAAATAGTCGGCTTACAACTCGTCAGTCAAAAGTTGCCTGCTGGTTAGTAAAAAATAACGAAGCTCAATCAATTTTGCGTTCATTACAACAGAATATAAACACACTAAACTTATTAGAAGGTGAAAGTTATGTATCCCACTCTTGAAGATGATCTTCACAGAATCAATCAGCGAGCAGCACTTTATCGACGAAGCTATCCTGAATTTGAAAGCTGGGCAAAAGGTTATGGTGTGATCCAGCATAGCGACGAAACTCAGGTCAGGGTGTTTGATTTATGCCAGCAATTAATTTGCGAGCACCGATTTGGGTCATTGGCCGATATTCTTGCATTATTTGTTGCCGCCGATCAATTAACTAGCTCGGCCATGTGGTTGGTGGTGCATATGACTTATGCAAATAAAGTGAACCTAAGTGGCGCGCCACTAAGTGCTGAAGATTTTAAGCTAAATCCTCAGGGACACACAGGCGGTTCCCTCAATATGGTGCCCGGTTATGTCGGCTATATGACAGCCAATGCGTTGGCTGGTAATACTCGAAGTTGGCTAATGGGGCAAGGTCATTGCGTTGCTGCAATTGAAACGGTTAATATTTTATTACGTAATTTATTGCCTGAACAGTCAAGTCGCTATCCGGTTAATAACGATGGACTGACTCAATTGGTGAACGATTTTTATAGCTATTCAATCGATGATGACGGCAAACCTTCAGTGCCGTTGGGCAGTCATGTTAATCCGCATACGGCTGGCGGTTTAATTGAAGGCGGGTATTTGGGTTTTGCTGAATTGCAATATGTGCATATGCCTTTAAAAGGCGAACGACTGGTCGCGTTTTTAAGCGATGGTGCATTTGAAGAGCAAAGAGGCAGTGACTGGGCGGCTCGCTGGTGGAGAGCTGAGGATTCTGGATTAGTGACGCCGGTAATGATCGCCAATGGGCGAAGAATTGATCAGCGTTCTACCATGTATCAACAAGGTGGTTTAAGTTGGTTCTTTAAACATCTTCAGCACAATGGATTTCACCCTATTGCTATCGATGGGCATGATCCGGCTGCATTTATCTGGGGCATTTTTGAAAGTGAATCGAGGTTAAATGCGTGCAGTGAAGAAGTCGGTACTGGCCACAAAAATTATCCGGTTCGGTTGCCTTATTTGATAGCTGAATCTGCTAAGGGATTTGGATTTTTTGGTGCCGGAACCAATGCCGCTCATGGCACGCCCTTACCTGCTAATCCTAAATATGATGAACAATCCAGAGAATTTTTTAATGAATCTGCAGACAAACTTTTTGTGAGTAAAAAGCAAATAGATGCGTCGGTTGCAGTGTTAAGAACCCACGCTTTAGATCAGCGCGTACAGGAAAAAGATCATCTGCTGGCGCACCGAGATGTATCGTTAACACCACCAGCACAACTGAATTGGAATCCGATTGATTTGATGATGTCGCCAATGGAGTCTGTCGACAAATTATTTGTTGAAATAATTGAGTCTAATCCGTCACTGAGAGTACGCTTATGTAACCCGGATGAACTACGCAGTAACAAAATGAGCCACTCACTCGACAAACTGAAACACCGAGTCTTGTCACCGGAAAATGGGGTGGCTGAATCGCTGTTTGGTTCAGTCATTACGGCGCTTAATGAAGAGGCCGTTGTTAGCGCTGCTTTAGGAAACAAAGGTGGCATTAATATGGTGGTTTCCTATGAAGCTTTTGCGGTAAAAATGTTAGGAGCGTTACGTCAGGAAATTATTTTTGCCAGACACCAAAAAGATTTGGGTAGAACCTCAAAATGGTTATCAGTGCCTGTCATTGCCACCTCACACCTCTGGGAAAATGGTAAAAATGAACAGTCGCATCAAGACTCAACTTTTGGCGAAAGTTTATTGTCCGAAATGAACGATGTCGCAAGAGTGGTTTATCCCGCCGATGCCAATAGTGCAATGGCGTGCCTTAGTGCCTGTTATCAATCGCAAGGGCAAATTTGGTGTATGACAATAGCCAAACAACCAATCAAAACCCGACTAACGGAAGAGCAGTCACAACGCCTAGTCAAGCAAGGCGCTATTACACTGGTTGATGGAGGCGATGTTCAACTGGTCGCTGTGGGCGCTTATCAGTTAGAGGTATGTTTTGAAGTTCACCAAGTTCTAAAAGCATTCGGACTTGATTGCAAAATTACTTATCTTTTAGAGCCGGGAAGATTTCGTAAGCCGAGAGACAATAACGAAGCCATTTATACAACTGATGAAGCCACAAAAAATAAGTTATTTCCTGAAAAAATAAAACTGAGAGTTTTTGTTAGCCACTTACGACCAGAAGTTTTGCTCGGACATTGTCGACCTTTGGATTTGGGTAATCAACGTTGCCTTGCTCTGGGTTACATCAATCAAGGAGGGACCTTAGATACTAGTGGACTACTAAAAGCGAACGGTTGTGATGCTGGAGCGGTCGCTGAAATCATCCAAGATCGCTACGCAATGCTATAGGATAATTTTGCTTAAAATAGCAGTATTCAACATCACCGTTTCATAATAATTTTTTGCAAAACCGGATACTTTTAAATGAATACAAGTTTAATCGATAAGAATAAAATCCAGATAGCTGGCGCCGGTCCGGCGGGTTTAGTCGCTGCCATTAAACTCGCTCAATCGGGACGTCAGGTCGCCGTTTATGAGAGCAAGCCGCATGTGGGGGCGCGTTTTAATGGTGATCATCAGGGGTTGGAAAACTGGAGCACCGAGCAAGACGTGATTGAATGGATGGAAGGCGAGGGAATCACCACTCAATTTACAAAACAAGCTTTTAGTAACGGCACAGCCTTTGACGCCAGTGGCGAGAGTTACCCAATAAAAAGCCAGCGGGAACTTTTTTATTTAGTAGAGCGTGGACCCGCACCGCAGTCCTTTGATTCCGCGTTACTTAAACAGGCCGAATCGCTCGGGGTCGAAATTATATTTGGCCATAAATTAAAGCTGATGCAGGGAAAAGGCATCTTGGCCACAGGTCCGAAAGCGGCTGATGCGATTGCAGTGGGATATCATTTTGAAACAACAATGGCCAACGGATTTTGGGTTATATTAGATGATCAAAAGGCGCCGCAGGGTTATAGCTACCTTTTGACGATGAACGGAAAAGGTACCTTAAAAACCTGTATGTTCTCAGACTTTAAAAACGAAAAAATATACCTTGAAAGAACAGTCAAGGAATTTGAACGCTTGTTAGATCTCAAAATGGAAAACCCGGTATTTCATGGCGGCGCTGGAAATTTTCGCATTCCATCGAGCGCCGTTAGCGGCGGGCACCCGATCATTGGGGAGCAAGCGGGCTACCAGGATTTTCTATGGGGTTTTGGCATGCGTTATGCCATCGCTTCTGGATTGTTGGCTGCTGAAAGTCTACTCGAAAACAAAAATTATGAGTTGTTATGGCGACAATATCTAAACAAAAACATTCAAGCATCCATGGTAAACAGAGTGGTTTACGCTAAACTGGGGAATAGAGGTTATCGCTGGATGTTACGACGTAGCCTCAAGCGTCAGTGGGATCCTTACCAAAAACTGCACGACTTATATCAACCTAACTGGTTAAAAAGTTTACTGCTGCCATGGGCAAAGTATCAATTTAATTCAAAGCGTCAGGATATAAGTTGTCAACATTTGGATTGTCATTGTATCTGGTGTCGCCATGGCGATCATTGATTGTAAATAATTAAACGGTTGGATTCTATGAATAACAATATTTTTGGATGTTTTTCTCTACCATTTTTTGCGAAGAATTTTCGGACTCTTATTTACGCTAAAATTGGCATGGCTTTGTTTCTATTGAGTTTCGCATCCCAGGCTGAAGAGCTAAAAGCAGTACAGCTTGATGAGGTCAAAAACATCATTGATTCTCGCTGCACGATTTGTCATGGCTGTTATGATGCCCCATGTCAGCTTAAACTAAGTGCCTATGAAGGATTAACACGCGGCGCCACCAGTCAAACGATTTATAGTTTTATGAGGCTCGAAAACGAGCAGCCGACACGTCTTTTTATTGATGCCCATTCAGTAGATGCCTGGCGAGAGCTGGGTTTTCATTCGGTACTTGAAAATACGACAAATGCAAAAAAATCAACGAATAAAAATGCCAAAGATGAAAGTTTACTTTCGACATTTTTAACACAAAAAGAACATTTTAATATAAATGACGGGGACCGTTTACCTAATGATTTTCCTTTGGACATTAATCGCGAGCTTAGCTGTCCTACAAAGTCTGAAGTAGGACCTTTTTTAGCTAAAAATCCACTTTACGGAATGCCCTACGGAATGGCCGCACTGCCAGCGGGGGAGCAACACACCCTGCAAAGTTGGGTTAATAGCGGTGCTCCTGATTTTGATAAGGCTTCAACGATGTCCAGCTCGCTCAAAGATCAGATTGAAAATTGGGAAGTGTTTTTTAATCGAGATTCTGCTCGTCAAAGGTTGGTTTCTCGTTATTTGTACGAACACCTTTTTCTTGGGCAATTAATTTTTGAAAATGAAGACAAAATAACTCAATTCAGACTGATCCGTTCAACTACGTCCAGTGGCAAAATAGCACTCGAAATTCCAACGACACATCCAAACGATCCTCCCGGTAGCGAGGATTTTTATTATCGCATTGTACCAATCGATTCAACCTTAGTTGACAAAACACAGTTTACTTATTTGCTAGACTCAGCTCGTCTTGAACGCTGGCAGGATTTATTTTTCAAAAGTAAATGGCAAGCAACATCAAAAACAGACTACAGCGCTAAGTACGCGAGTAATCCCTTTTTAGCTTTTCAGGATATTCCAGCCAGTGCCCGCTATCAGTTTCTACTAGATAATACGCATTATTTTATTAGCAACTTTATTAAAGGTCCTGTTTGCAGAGGTCAAGTTGCACTTAATGTCATCAACGACTATTTCTTTGTTGCTTTTTTATCCCCTGAATTTGATTTATCGGTAGTAGAGCCGAATTATCTGACCGACGGACTAAATCTGCTTGATTTACCTAAAAAAGACGCTGTGATGACTGATATTGTGTCCGTTTGGCATGAGCGATTAATAGAGCACGAAAAATATCTTAAATATCGTGACAATAGTTATCGAAACCACGCTCTAACTCGCAATGGCTTTCCAATGGAAGCTATTTGGCAAGGTGATAAACAACAAACCAGTTTGCTGACGGTATTTCGACATTTTGACAGCGCCAGTGTGATGAAAGGTTTTATTGGCAACTCGCCAAAAAATGCCTGGGTGATTGATTATCCTACCATGGAGCGAATATATTATGATCTGGTGGTTAATTTCGATGTTTTTGGTAACGTATCTCACCAGATGCTTTCGCGTCTTTACATGGATTATCTTAGGATGGAAAGCGAGGCGCTATTCTTGTCTTTTTTACCACTAGAAGAGCGCAAGAAACAGTTAGCACGATGGTATCGTGGCATTTTAGCCCAGGCAAAAATATTTTATAGTCACTCCAGCCTACTATTTACTGCTCCCACGAAGGTAAATTTTATGACTAAATCTTTCACTAATGAGTTTCTGACAAAAATTAATCAGCGAGCATCACCAATTAATGAGAGTAAAATAAAACCTCAAAAAGAATCCGTGGTCCAGCGTACACTACAAAAATTGAATGGCGTTCAGGCTTCAGCATCGCCTTGGTTGCGACAACTTCCTGAAGTCGTTTATATCTTAAATTATGATCAAAAAGGAAAACTGTCAGAGACTTTTACTTTACTTAGAAACAAAGCGCATACAAATGTTTCATTTATTCTCGGCGAAGATAAACGTAGAGTACCTAAAGAGGATACATCGACCCTGATGGAAGGCATTGTGGGGAGTTATCCTAATTTTATTTTTGTCCTTGATTCTACCCAAATAGATGATTTTGTACGCCAACTAAAGGCTGTAGATAGTACCAAAGCGATGCAGCACCTGGCAAAAAAATACGGCGTGCGAAGAACAGAATCGCGAATCTGGAATATACTTGATGACTTACATCTGTTTAGGCAGAAACATCTAAAACTACCGGGATTGTTAGATATGA
>Ga0316205_10002387_pt1 | contig 19756 bp, 9 predicted proteins | sample 3monthpyrite_MG_FD_204941 | JGI IMG/M metagenome (GOLD analysis project Ga0316205, IMG submission 204941) | Microbial mat bacterial communities from mineral coupon in-situ incubated in ocean water Damariscotta River, Maine, United States -... | ecosystem: Environmental > Aquatic > Marine >... | reverse complement strand
GGCGACCGTTTTGACGAGATCACCGTCTATTCCCCCGTGGCGCTGGACCCTGATCTGCCGATCCCCGCCAACATCCGCCGCCAGGTGATCGGCCCGGACCGGCGCATGCTGGTGTGGGAAAACACGACCCTGCCGTGGCATGTGAAGGAAGATGTGCTGCTGTGCCCCTCTTATACCCGGCCTTTGCTGAGCAGGGCCCGCACAGTGACCTTGACCTATGAGGCAACCCAAAAGCTGTTTCCGCAATATTACCCCAGGAGCGCGCGGTATCTGCATACCCCGCTTTATGGCTGGAGCGCGCGCAATGCCGCGATGGTGGTGACAAATACCAACGAGGCGCGCGAGGATATCATCCGCGCCTACAAGGCCTCACCTGACCGCGTCGAGGTCATGCCCCTGGCCCCGGTCGATATCTTTCACACCCGCTATGACAAGGCCCAGCTTGACAGCGTCCGCCAAAAATATGCCGGCGCGGATGTGCCGTTCTTTCTGTATGTCGGCAAGCTGACGGCGCGGCGCAATGTGCCGATGATCGTCGAGGCGCTGGCGGCGCTGAAAAAGCGTACCGGAGTGCCCCATCGCGCGGTGATTGTCGGGCTGAACACCACCGGCATTGATCTGGATGCCCAGGCCCGTGCCCTGGGGATTGGCGGCGAGGTGAAATATCACTCTTATGTCGATGATGCCGATCTTGCCCCGCTTTACAGCGCGGCGGCGGCATTCGTGCTGCCTTATACCTACGAATCCGCTGCCTCACTGACCCTGACCGAGGCCCAGGCCGCCGGCGCACCGGTGATCACCACCGGCACCAGCGGGCTGCGCGAAGTGGCCGGCACGGCGGCGCTGTTCACCGATGAGGCCCAGCCCGATCAGATCTCCCGGGCGATGGAAAAAATTGCCACCGATCACGAACTGGCGCAGCGGTTGTCTGCCGAAGGGGTCGAAAATGCAGCCCGGTTTTCCTGGGAAAAAAGCGCGGAACAATTGCTCGACGCCCTGCACCGGGTGGCGGCGGATCGCGCGGCGACGCGGCGACCGGCCTGATGGATATTCACGCCCTTCACGGCCGTGACATTCTGGTCACCGGCGGCGCGGGCTTTATCGGCTCGCATCTGATCGAGGCCCTCATTGACCACGGGGCGACGGTGACAACGCTCGATCATCGCCCCGCGGATCACGCGCCCAATCTCGCCCTGGTCTCCGAGCGGGTCAAAAAGCTGCAATTCGACCTCACATCCGGCCCGCCAACCGATATTGTGGCGCGCGGCCAATACCATTGCATATTCCACCTCTCCGGCAGCGCCCAGGTCGAGGCCTCGATCAAGATGCCGGCCTGGGATCTGGCGCGCAACACCATGGGCACCGTCAACCTGCTTGAAGCGCTCAGAAACGGCGCGCCGCAGACGGGCGTGGTCTTTACCTCATCGGCGGTTGTTTTTGCGGGCGGCGACGAGACACCTATCAAGGAAGATGATGCCACCCACCCGACCACGCCCTATGGGGTCAGCAAGCTGGCAAGTGAACGCTATATCGCGGTCTATGCCCGGTTGTTCGGGCTGCGCACCACAACCGCCAGATTGTTTTCGGTCTATGGGCCGCGGCTGCAAAAGCAGATCGTCTATGACTTCATGCGAAAGCTGGCGGCAGACCCAGAGCGGCTGGACATCTTTGGCAATGGCACCGAAACCCGCGACATGAGCTATGTCGGCGATGTCGTGCGCGGCCTGATACTGATCGCCCAAGAGGCCAAAATGTCGGGCGAGGCCTATAATCTTGCCTCGGGCACCCATGTCACGACCCGCCATCTGGCCGAACAGGTCGCCGATAGTTTCGGCGCCACCCCCGATCTGCGCCTGACCGGCTCTGCCCATGTCGGCGATACCAAATACTGGCATGCCGATACCTCGCGCATCCGGGCGTTGGGATACCAGCCCCAAACCGATCTTGCCACGGGCATTGGTCAGACGGTGGCCTGGTTCAAAAGCATCTCAGAGGGGCACGAACTGACCCCCTCACCGAAAAGGACAGCATCATGAAACGCGCTCTTATCACCGGCATCACCGGCCAAGATGGCTCTTATCTGGCCGAACTGCTTTTGGAAAAAGGCTATGAGGTGCACGGCATCCGGCGGCGCTCCAGCACCTATAATACCGGGCGCATTGATCATCTGATCACCGATTTTCGTCATGATGACAACGCCCGCCTGTTCTTGCATTATGCCGATCTGGCCGATGCCACCAGCCTGATCACCTTGCTGCACAAGATCCAGCCCGACGAGATCTATAACCTTGGCGCCCAAAGCCATGTGCATGTCAGCTTTGAGGTGCCGGAATATACCGCCGATATCACCGGGCTTGGCGCGGTGCGCATTCTTGAGGCGGTGCACCGGGCGGGCATCAAAACACGCATCTATCAGGCCTCCAGCAGTGAGATGTATGGCTCGACCCCCGCGCCGCAATCCGAGACCACGATATTCCACCCCCGCAGCCCCTATGCCTGTGCCAAGGTCTTTGCGCACCAGATCGCGGTGAATTACCGCGAAAGCTATGACATGTTTGTCTGCTCGGGCATCTTGTTCAATCATGAAAGCCCGCGGCGCGGCGAGAATTTCGTCACCCGCAAGATCACCCGCGCCGTCGCCCGCATCCAGGCCGGACGCCAGGACAAGCTTTATCTGGGCAATCTTGAGGCGCGGCGCGACTGGGGCTATGCGCCCGAATATGTCGAGGCGATGTGGCTGATGCTGCAACAAGACGCCGCCGACGATTTTGTCGTGGCCACCGGCAATTCTCATTCCGTCCGCGATTTTGTCGTCGAGGCCTTCGCCTGTGTCGGGCTGGATTGGCAAGACCATGTCGAAATTGATCCGCAATATTTTCGCCCCGCCGAGGTCGATGACCTGATCGGCGATGCCGGCAAGGCCCGCCGCAAGCTGGGATGGCAGGCCAAAACAGATGCCGTGCAACTGGCGCGGATCATGGTCGAGGCGGATATCGAGGCGCTGCGGGCGCAACCGGCGTAACCCCGCCGCGCGGCGCTATCTGACGACTTTGTAAATCATGAAATGCATGCCGTAAAACTGGCTGAACTCTTCGTAGACAGGCTCAAATTTCAGCCGGGCGGGCAAGTCGAATATCTCGAACATGCTTTCCATATCGGCAATATAGGTGATGCCGGTCTTTTCAACATAATCCTCGATCCGGCCGTCCCGCATATACTCCAGATAGTCGAAATTGTTGATCAGCCCATCCAGATTGACCACCCTTTGATCGCTGTAATAGGCCAGCACGCCGGCATTCCAGGCCCCCACCACCGCGGTGCTTTCGACATTGGCACTCAGCCATTGCGCGGCGTCAAACCACGCGTCGTTTCCTGACCGGTTCCAGTCATAGACCCGACGCTCCTGAAACCAGTAATGCGATATATGGGAAACGCCCTGATACAAGATCAGCAAGGCGACCAGCGCCGTGGCGATGACATTGCCCCGCATGATCCGGGCCGGAAGCCCCTGGGCCACATAGGCCAGAACCGCCACCGACAGGGTTGCGGCCGAAACGCTCAGGATGACTTCGATTTCCACCCACCACCAGCGGGTGATCGCATAGCCCAGCTGGTGGGGGTAAAGCACGATGGATATCGTGAAATTGGCGACCCCGAAGACCAGCACATACCAAAACGCCCCCAACAGCCGCAGGCGCGCCCACAGAAAAGAGAACCACCCGACACTACGCCCCCGCAAAAGGGCGGGCAGCACGATCAGCGCGCCCAGAATGGCAAAGAAATACTCGACCGGGGCGGCACTGTTGCCGCCAAAAACGATCCGGCTGCCCAAAATCCACATGCCATCCAGCATGCGCGAGGTGCCAAACCAGGTCAGATGACGCAGATTGCGCCAGCCGTTTTCCTGCCAAAACGACACCTCAAGCGGTGTCGCCGGGCTGCGGGTGCTTGTCAGATATTGCGCATAGACTTTCTTGGCCGCGGCGCTGACCGGCAGCAGATGATCCGTGGTGCCCAGATTATAAAGCAGATAAGGCAAGACCACCGCCGTGGCGGCCAGGCCCGCCAGAACCGCCAGCCAGAACCGGGTCGACGGCGGCTGCACCCGGGTGAAAAACAGGAAATGCGCCAGCAAGATCGGCACGAATATACCCGCGTTCAGGCGCGCCAGAACCACCAGGCCCAAAAGCCCCCCCAGCAGCAGGGCCGCACCTGCCCCTGGTCTGGGCAAAAACTTCAGATGGTAATAGCCGACAGTCGAAAGCAGCAGCAGCGCATACAGGCTGTTTTCCATGCCCCATGATCGTTGCCAGACAATGCCAAGCGGCACAAGAAACGCCCCCGCCGCCGCCAGCGCGGTGCCCGTTGAAATGCTGCGCCGGACAATATGGAAAAGCACGAATGCCCCGCCAACATTGGCCAGCGCCGTCAACCCGACGAATATCCGCGCAAGCTGTGCTTTGTCCTCTATGCCCAACCCGCTCAGTATCTGCGCCGCCGCGCTGAGCAGCGCCGCCCATAGCGGCTGAACGCCATTGGTGCGGTGGATCTTGTCAAAGCTCCACTCACCCAGCTCCGCGTAATTCAGAGCAACCTGGAAATAGTAAAAGGCATCATCGCCCCGATGCACAAACTGCCAGGTGGGCACCAACGCATGCGACAGCGGGATCAGTGCTGCAATCAGCAACAAAACGATGGCCGGCACCACCATATCGGGCACGGGCCATTTGCGGGTGTGTTCTGCCGCGACAACAGGCAATATCTCTAACCAATCACTTTTACATCACATCAATGCGCAAAAGTACCACCGCCGCCGCGAAATCCCTAACAAATATTGAAGGATAGGGCGGCATGCCGCCTGGCGCGGGGTGAGCCGGGCTGAAATCGGGCCGGGCAGGGGCCTTGCCCGCGGCTAGACGTCAATCTCGATGAAGGCCCCGCCCGCCTCGCCGGATTTGTAGGCCGCCAGCATCAGCGCCAGGGTGTTCAGGTTCTCCGCGGCACTGCAGCTTGGGGATGATCCGGTCTCGATCGCATCCAGCATTTCCTCCAGAACGCGGGCGGTCGACTGGGCGAACAGATCAAACGGATCCGTGGCAATGCGCTTGCGCTTGTCGCCAACATAAAGATCAGCGCAGGCGCTTGGTGCGAAATCCAGGTTCAGATAGGGGCGGCGGCTGGCCGCACGCAGGCCAAACGCCATCTCGGCGCGCCCCCCCAGGCTGGCCTCGATTGTCGCATCCGTTCCGTCCAGACGTGTGTCCAGATAGCGGTGGCGCCCGCGCACCAGCCGGTCCAGGGTGATATGCGCCACCCTGTCGTCGGAAAATTCAAGCTGGATCAGATTAAGGTAATCGGGGCCGCCCACACCGCCCGGCCGCGGCATGCGGGCCGAAATCGCCCGCGGGTTTTCATCGTAAAAGAACCGGCACAGATCCAGCGCATGGGTGCCAAACTCAAAACAGGTCCGCATCAGCGACTGTCCGCGCCAGCCCGCCTCGGTCTGTTCGGACATCCGGAATGTCTGGGTCATCGCAATGAATTGCAGCGCCCCGAAAGCCGGCGTGCCGATCAGATCCTTGGCGGTGCGGTGCACATTCATAAAGCGGAATTCGTTGTTTATCACGACCTGGCGGTCGCATTCGGCCGCCTTGCGGATGACCTCTCGCCCCTCGTCAAGCGTCAGCACAAACGGTTTTTCACAAAAAACATGCAGCCCGGCATCCAGGGCCTGCATGATCAATTCATAATGGCTGTCAGGGGGGGTCACAATGACCACAATCTCCGGCCGGGCCTTGGCGATCAGCTCTTCAAGGGTCCCGAAAACAGGAAATCCAAACCCGCCCGCATCACCCGTATCCGCGCCCCCGACAAGTTCGAGGTGACGGACTTTCTTGATGGCTGGCAGGTGAATGTTGCGTGCAGCGGCCCCTAGGCCAATGATTCCAATGCGTCTTTTTTCCACGCGCCCAGAATAGGCGATCCGCCGGGTGGCGAACACTCTAATTTTGGGCGCGGCGGCGATTGATGCCAAACAGAGGTCAATCCGCCATAGAGAGCCTTTCAGGTCCGCCTTTGCCCGACAATCAGCCCCGAAAAACCACGGCTCTTAGGCGCCTGACGACAGTCTTGCTATCCAGTATCAATGACCCGATAGTGCCGATGCGGGGCAAAAAACGCCAAGAGATGCCGGATAAATGATGGCAAAATGCGGGAACAACACTGGAACACCACTGGAACACCACAGGGGCCATCTGAAACCTTGCTGATCGTACCCGTGCTTTGAGAATTTGGACTATGAAATATTTTATCTGGATATTGCTGGCCCTTCCGGCCCTTTGGGAAATCAATGCGCTCATCTCGATCGATGTCTATGAGCGCGCCTTCACCTCGCCGATCACCCGGGCCACCGGGCGCTATTCGGGCTGGCTGATCATCCTGGCGCTGAGCATCACACCGCTGATGCGACTGACGCGCGGCGCGCGCGCCGTGCGGTTCTTGTTGAAATACCGGCGCGCAATCGGTGTTGCCGCCTTTTTCTATGCCGCGCTGCACACCTATGTCTATGCCCTTGAACGCGGCTGGCTGCTGCTGCGCGACAGCTTGCATTATTCGATCTTTACCGGCTGGTTTGCCCTGGCGATCGTGCTTGTGCTGGCGGTCACATCCAATGATTACATGATGCGCCGGATGGGGCCCTTGTGGAAACGCGTGCAGCGCTGGTCCTATGTGGCGGCCGTTGTCACCCTTTTGCACTGGGTGACGCTGCACCGCGGGGATCTGATCCTCAACGCGGTCTTGTCCTTTGCGCCCCTGGCCCTGCTGGTCTGGTATCGGTTCAGATACAGGCGTCCGGCCTCATGACCGACAGCAGCGCAGCCGATCAAAGCATGACGGGCCGGGGCGTTTTGATCTCTTTTCGCGGCCTGCTGCTGGCGCTGGCGGGCACCCTGTTGCTAAGCTGGCCGCTGCTGGTCACCAACTCGATCTTCGTGTTTTCCGACACCGCCAGCTATATCCGCGGCGGCGAGGTGGCGCTGGCCTCGGTCGAAAGGCTGTTTGCCGCGCCACCGCCCATGGTGAGCGACAGTGGCGCCGAGGCCCAAACCACCCCCCTTGATACCAGCAACGGCCCTAAATTCATCCGCTCGCTGATCTATTCGGCAATGTCCTATCTGGCGGTTGTCCTGGCCGGGCCGCTGCTGCTGGTGCTGGCGCAGGGCAGCATTGTCGTGTTCATGTTTCTCGCGCTGGTCCGCACGGTGCCCGCGCTCAGCTATACGATCGTCGGGCTGGGCAGCGCGTGGATGCTGGCGGCGTCACAATTGCCCTGGTTCACCGTCTATATGATGCCCGACATCTTTGGCGCGGCCCTGTTGATCTATGGCGCCATCTTGATGCGCCTGTTCGATGAGTTGAGCTTTTGGAAATGCGTTGTTCTTGGCTTGGGCGCGGCGATCGCGATCTCGGCGCATTACGGCAACCCGCCCGTGGCGCTGGCCTTGTTCGCGGCGGTGCTGCTGTGGCGCGCGATCAGGCGACGGCTTACCCGCAAGGTCGTGCTGGGCGCGCTGTTGCCTTTGCTGTTCACGCCGCTGACCAATATCAGTGTCAGCAGCGTCGCGCTGGAAGAAACCAGCGTCTCACCGCTGCGCCTGCCGGTCTTGCTGGCGCGCGTCATGGATGATGGCCCCGGCCGCTGGTATCTCGAAGAGGCCTGCCCCGAGGCCGACCTGGCCTTTTGCCGGGCCTTTGGCGATCGTAAATTTGAGGGCATGGATGCGTTCTTGTGGGAAGCCGATGGCATCAGATCGCTGACCCAAGAACAGATGCGAGAGATCCGCCAGGAAGAATTGCTGGTCGTCTGGCTCTCGGTGCGTGCCTATCCGCTGCACCAGATCGGGGCGCTTTTGCGCAACATCGGCCTGACATTGACCCTGACCAAAAACATCGGCCTCTACCCGGTGCAGGGGTTTGATGACAATTTCAACCCGGTCGGGCAGGGCGAGGACCGGGTCGCTGTCGCTTTGTTGCGCGCCTATAATCAGGCCTTCCCCTGGCTGACCGTGATTGGTGCCCTGCCGCTGATCTGGCTGATGGCGACGCGCCGGCTGGCCTATGATCAAACCGAAATCGCCTTTGCAATCTTGTTGGGCATTCTTGTCAATGCGATGGTCTTTGGCGGCCTGTCGGCGGCGGCAGATCGGTATAACTCCAGGCTGATCTGGCTGTTGCCGGCGCTCTCGGCGCTGTTTCTTGCCGAACATGCCGGGCGACCGCGACCACGGCAGGGGCAATGAGACCCCGGCACAGTTTTTCTTGCATCTCTCCACCCGGACCGCCCGCAACGGACCCCAATTCATAAGGTAAAATCCCTTGGCCAGATTATATGACAGTCGAAAGCGCGTTTTGGTAACCGGCGGCGCTGGGTTCATCGGGTCTCACCTGATTGACCGCTTGCTTGATCAGGGTCACGAAGTGCTGTGCATGGACAATCTGTTCACCGGCTCCAAGCGCAACATTGACCACTTGCACAACCAGCCCCGGTTTGAGTTTCTGCGCCATGACGTGACCTTTCCGATCTATGTCGAGGTGGATGAGATCTACAATCTCGCCTGCCCGGCCTCGCCCATTCACTACCAGCATGACCCTGTCCAGACGACCAAGACCTCTGTGCATGGCGCGATCAACACGCTGGGGCTGGCAAAGCGGCTCAAATGCAAGATATTGCAGGCCTCCACCAGCGAGGTCTATGGCGACCCCGCCGTGCATCCCCAGCAAGAAAGCTATTGGGGAAACGTCAACCCGATCGGGCCAAGGGCTTGCTATGACGAAGGAAAGCGCTGCGCCGAGACCCTGTTTTTTGACTATCACCGCCAGCATGGCCTCGAAATCAAGGTGCCGCGCATCTTCAACACCTACGGGCCGCGCATGCATCACGCCGACGGGCGGGTGGTATCCAACTTCATTGTCCAGGCCCTGAAAGGCGACCCGATTACCATTTTCGGAGAGGGCGACCAGACGCGGGCCTTTTGCTATGTCGATGATCTTGTCGAAGGTTTCTTGCGCCTCATGGCCACCGGGCCGGATGTGACCGGGCCGGTCAATCTGGGCAACCCGGGCGAGTTCACGATTGCCCAGCTTGCCCAAAAAGTCATCGAACTGACGGGGTCCGCATCTGAAATCATCAAGATGCCCTTGCCCCAAGATGACCCCAAGCAGCGCCGCCCCGATATTTCGCTGGCCCAAAAAGTGCTGGGCTGGACCCCTTCGGTCGCCCTTGACGATGGCTTGGAAAAGACCATCGCCTATTTCAAGGAAACGCTGGATTAGCGGTTCTCGCAACCAGCAGTACCGCCAAGGTTCATAGGCGGTCCGGAACCGGGATCGCCACCCGGATCACCGGATTTTTAACATAACATTCATTACGGGTATTTTATACATCACCATTGTGGGACAATAGAGCCTGAGCGCGGGATTGTCCGGCCCGCCTGCGGCCTTTTCTCCGGCACCGGGGATTTTCTTGATAGTTTCGGGCCGTGTCTCTACCAATTTAGCGGTGAGTTGGGTGACTATTTTGGACGGCATTTACGACGTTCTGCGCCTGTCCGCCTCCGATGGATTTCCGGAAAGCCCCCTATCTTCCTGGAAAACGCCCGGAGCGACGCCGGCGCGAAGCCATGCAATCAGCATGAGCGGGCAAACATCTTGCCTTGATCTTCCTCACCTTGTGGCCCCCCGGGGGGTCGCGAAACACAGACGGGTTGCGCCACCGCGCCGTAGGGCCGGTCGCGCAGAACAAAAAGGAGACAGCCAAGTCAGTTTCGTGGTGCGGGCGCGGCAATTCGACGTTTCCAACCGCAAAATGGACGGCACAGGGTGATGGCGGAAAATCTCGACCCCACATCTGACACTGACATCGCCATCATCGGGATGGCAGCCCATTTGCCCGGCGCGGATGGGATTGACGCCTATTGGACGAATTTGCGCGATGGGGTGGTCTCAATCCGCCAGTTGAGCCGCGAACAAATGCTTGAGGCCGGCGTGCCCCCGCATCTGATTGACCGCCCTGATTATGTCGGCGCCGCCGCGCCCTTGGACAATTTCGAGACCTTCGACGCCGAATTCTTTGGTCTTTCCCCCAAAGAAGCCGCGATCATGGACCCCCAGCACCGCCAATTCCTTGAGGTTTCCTGGGAAGCCCTGGAAAATGCCGGTCATCCGCCCGAAAAGGCAAAAGGCCCCATTGGGGTCTATGCCGGTTGCGGCATGGGCAGCTATTTCTATTTCAACATCTGTTCCAACCCCGGTCTGGTTGAAGACACCGGCATGTTCTTGTTGCGCCATACCGGCAATGACAAGGATTTCCTGTCGACCCGGGTCAGCCATATCTTTGATATGACCGGGCCCAGCATCAATGTGCAAACCGCCTGTTCCACCTCACTTGTCGCCACCCATTATGCCACCCAGGCGCTGTTGAACGGTGAATGCGATACCGCCATTGCCGGCGGCGTCACCATCGAACTGCCCCAAAACCACGGCTATTTGTACAAAGACGGCGAAGTGCTGTCGCCCGACGGGCAATGCCATGCCTTCGATCACCGCGCGCAAGGCACGGTGTTTGGCTCGGGCGCGGGCGCGGTCGTGTTGCGGCGTCTGTCCGATGCCATTGCCGATGGCGATCACATCTGGGCCGTCATCAAAGGCTCGGCGATCAACAACGATGGCGCGGCCAAGGCGGGTTATTTGGCCCCCTCGGTCGATGGCCAGGCCGCCGCGATAGCCGAGGCGCAGATCATGTCGGGCGTCGGGGCCGACACCATTGATTACGTCGAATGCCACGGCACCGGCACCTATCTGGGTGACCCGATCGAGGTCGCCGCCCTGACCCAGGCATTTGAAGACTTCGCCGGCGAGACCGGCACTTGCAAAATCGGCTCGGTCAAAACCAATATCGGCCATCTCGATACCGCAGCCGGGGTCGCCAGCCTTATAAAAACGTCTCTATCCCTGCATAATCGCCAAATTCCACCCTCGCTCGGCTATGAAAAGCCCAACCCCGCGATCGACTTTGAAAACTCACCGTTTTCCGTCAATGACACGCTGTCTGACTGGGTCAGCCACAAGGGGCCGCGCCGCGCGGGCGTCAATTCGCTGGGTGTGGGCGGCACCAATGCCCATGTCGTTCTGGAAGAAGCGCCAACACGTGCCGCCTCGGGTGAAAGCGGCTGGCCATTTCAGATCTTGCCCATCTCCGGGCGCACCAACGCCGCGCTCGACGCCAATACCGCCAATCTCGCTGCCCATCTGCGCCGCCGCACAGATCAGCCACTTGCCGATATCGCCTGGACCCTGAAAGAAGGGCGGCGCGCCTTTGCGAAACGCACGGTGGTTGCCGCCGAAACCCATGACGAGGCCGCACAATTGCTGGAAAGCGGCGATCCGCGCCGGGTGTTCACCCACAGCGCGCTTGACGACCCCGATGTGGTGTTCATGTTCCCCGGGGGCGGCGCGCAATATGCCGGCATGGCGCGCGATTTGTACGAAACAGAGCCTGTTTTTGCCGAATGGATGGATAAGGGGCTCGAAATCCTGGCCCCCAAGCTTGATTATGACATCCGCGCCATCTGGTTGCCTGAACCCGGCAGCGAAGCACAGGCCGACCAGACCTTGCAAAAACCCAGCGTGCAATTGCCGCTGATCATGATCTGCGAATATGCGCTGGCCAGATTGTGGATGAGCTGGGGCGTCACGCCTGCCGCCCTTGTTGGACATTCGATGGGTGAAAACACCGCCGCTTGTGTGGCCGGCGTCATGTCATTTGCCGAGTGCATCGCTCTGGTGCATCTGCGCGGGCGCCTGTTTGACACGGTGCCTGCCGGTGGCATGTTGTCTGTCAACATCGCCGCGGATGATTTGCGCCCGCTTCTGGGAGACGATCTTGATCTTGGCGCGGTCAATGCGCCGAACCTCTCGGTCGCCACCGGCCCGCAGGCTGCATTGGACGCTTTGGAAGAAAAACTAAAGGCCCGCGATGCCGATTATCAGCGTATCGGCATCGACATAGCCGCTCATTCTCGCATGTTAGAGCCTATTTTGGCGGAATTTGGCGCCTATCTCCACTCAATCACACTGCATCCGCCCCAGATCCCCTTTGCCTCGAACCGCACCGGCAAGATGATCACCGACGCGCAGGCCACAGATCCCGACTATTGGGTCGGGCACCTGCGCGGCACCGTGCATTTTGCCGAGTGCATCACCACATTGGCGGCCCGTGAAAATCGGCTCTTTATCGAGGTTGGGCCCGGTAAGGCCATGGCGACCCTGGCGGGTCAGCACCCTCAAACCAAGAGCAACCAGATTATCGGCTCGCTGCGCCACCCCCAAGACGATGTTGCCGATGATCTCTATTTCATCACGATGCTCGGCCGGGTCTGGGCGGCGGGAGGCACATTTGACTGGCCCCAGTATTGGGGCGAGGCGCGGCGCGCCCGTGTGGTTCTGCCCGGCTATGCCTTTCAGCGCCAGCCCTATTTCATCGCGCCCGGCGAAGCGCGTCGCGAAACCACCGACACCTGGCTGATGCGCGATGACGACCCGGCCCATTGGGGCTATCGCCCGGCCTGGAAACCGGCCTATGCCGCGTGCGATATGGATGTCGAAACCGAGCTGGATCAGGCGCCACCGCAAATCTGGCTGATCTTTGGTGACAAGGCCGGCCTATGTGACCCTGTTGTGGGCAAATTGCGCCAGTTGGGCCATCACGTCATCACCGTCACCGCCGGCGATACATTCGCAAGGCTGGACGAAACATCCTATGTCCTGTCGCCCGAGCGCGGGCGCGAAAGCTATGAAGCCCTGATCCGCGATCTGCTGGCGCGCGACCTGGTGCCCAGCCGCATTTTGCATGGCTGGCTGGCCACGACGCGGCCAAGCTTCCGCCCCGGTTCAAGCTTTTTCCACCGCAACCTCGAACAGGGGTTCTTCAGCCTGCTGTTCTTGACCCAGGCCTTGGGGGAACAAGACCTGCCGGGGCCGATCCATATCACCGTGCTGACCTCCGGGGCCGCCCAGCTTCAAGATGAACCGCTGCCGGATCCGGAAAAAGCCACCATCGCCGGCCCCGCGCGGGTGATCCCGCGGGAATTTCCCAATATCACCGTCTCGGTCCTGGATCTGGACCTGCCCCAGACCGAGGGCCGCACAGACCCCGAATTGTCACGTTTCACGATACATTTGCTTGAGGAAATCTTTGCCCCCGGGGCCAATCTGACGGCGGCTGTGCGCAACGGCAAACGGTTTGAACAAAGCTACAGGCCCCAGGCCCTGCCTGATCTGAACAAGCGTGCCCCCGACGCCATCACGGGCACTTTGCCCCCGGGTGGCATTTATCTGATCACCGGTGGTTTTGGCGGCATCGGCCTGACGCTGGCCGAGCGGCTGATCCGTGATACCGGGGCGCGCATTGTCTTGATGGCGCGCACCGCCCTGCCGCCGCGCGCGCGCTGGGATCACCTGGTGGCCAATAGCGCCCCCGATGATCCCCAGGCGCGCCGCATCACAGCCGTGCGCGCGCTGGAAGACCACGGAGGCGAGGTCCTGTGCCTGGCCGGGGATGTCAGCAATGTCGAAGATATGCGCAATATACGCGCCCAGACCGAAGCACATTTTGGCAAGATCACCGGCGTGATCCATGCCGCGGGCGTCATCCGGGACGGGCTGTTGCTGAGCAAGACCACCACTGACATCGAAGACGTCTTTGCCCCCAAGCTGCATGGCACCCAGGTCATCGAACAGGTCTTTGCCGATGGCGATCTTGACTGGCTGGCGCTGTTTTCATCGACCTCGACAGCCACCGCACCGGTGGGCCAGGTCGATTATGTCGCCGCCAATGAATTTCTGAACGCCTATGCCCGGTCGCGCCGCCACGACAAAACCCGTGTCATGTCCATCAATTGGGGTCTTTGGGCCGAAACCGGCATGGCCGCAGACGCCATGGCCGACCGCACCGGCACACGAGCTTTGCCTCCGGCCCTGCCTGCCGATGTGCCATTGCTGGATGCCAAGACCTTTGATGCCGACGGCCACCGGGTGTTCACGGCCAGCTACGACGCGGCGTCACGCTGGGTGCTGAACGATCATCGCACACGCGCAGGCGATGCATTGCTGCCGGGCACCGGCTATCTGGAACTGGCCGCCCAGGCCCTCAAAGCCCAGGGCGAAGCGCCGGTCTTTGAAATTCGCGACCTCTATTTCCTGCGGCCGCTGGCGGTGCCCGATACGGCGTCTTGTGCGGTCCAGGTTGATCTGCCGCGCAGCGATGCCGGATATGAATTTGCGGTCTCCAGCGGCGCGCCAGACGCGCTGGCCCTGAATGCCCAGGCCAGCCTGTCCTTGCTGCCGCTGCCCCTGGCCGCGCGTGTTGACATCGCCGCCCTGGCGGCCCGCATGCAGACCCCGACCCGCGCCGCGCCGGGGCAATGGCTGCGCGCAGCGCAAGCGGCACATCTGCGGTTTGGCCCGCGCTGGCAGGTGCTGCAATCCACCGCCCTTGGCACAGACGAAGGCCTGGCCGAACTGGCCCTGCCTGCCGCTGTCCGCCCCGATATTGCTCAGGGTTATCTGATCCATCCTGGCTTGATGGATATGGCCACGGGCTGGGCGATGGATCTGATACCGGGCTATCGGCCCACCCATCTGTGGGTGCCTGTCTCTTATCGCTCCGTGCGCGTCCATCAGCCCCTGCCGGGCCGGATCTTCAGCTGGGTGCGGGTGATCCGCGACACCCACGCCAGTGCAGATATGGCCCGCTTTGACATCACCTTGATGAACGAGAATGGCGATGTCATCATTGAAATCCGGGATTTCTCAATTCGCCGCATGGACGCCAGTGTCGGCTTCGGAACTGCGCCAGACACCCCGGTTTCCAAAATTGGCCCGACGCGGCGCGGCACCCAACCCCTGTCAGCGGCCGAAGAGCGCCTGCGCCACAATCTGAGCCAGGGTTTGCGCTCAAGCGAGGGGGCGGATCTGTTCTTGCAAGCGCTGGCCCTGAAGGCCCCGCAGGTGCTCTTGTCGACCCAGCCGCTTGACGGGCTGATTGCCCAGGCCGGGCAAACCGAACAGGCCACACGCGCCATGACGCCCAAATTCGCCCGCCCCGAGCTGGACAGTGGCTACAGCGCCCCCGAGGGCGTGATCGAGACCCGCCTGGCAGGGTTTTGGGCCGAGCTGCTGGGCGTTGACCAAATTGGCACTGACGATAATTTCTTTGACCTCGGCGGCCATTCCCTGGTTGCCGTGCGGCTCTTTGCCCGGATCCGCAAGGCCTGGAATGTCGACTTCCCGATCTCGGTGCTGTTTGACGCCCCGACCATCCAAAAGATCGCAGCGTTGATCGCCGAAACCGGGGTGTCCGAGGAAGGTGCAGAGGCCGCCGGGCGCGGTGCGGCGGCGCACAAACCAGAGCGCCGCTTCACCCATCTGGTGCCGATGCATGGCAACGAGGGCGGAGCGAAAACGCCGTTTTTCCTGGTGGCCGGCATGTTCGGCAATGTGCTGAACCTGCGCCATCTGGCCCATCTGCTGGGCGCGGACAGGCCGTTTTACGGATTGCAGGCGCGCGGGCTTTACGGCGATGACGAACCGCACCACACCATCCCCGAAGCTGCCGCCGACTATATCGCCGAGATGCGCAAGGTTCAGCCCGAAGGGCCCTATATGATCGGCGGGTTTTCGGGCGGCGGCATCACCGCCTATGAAATAGCCCAGCAATTGACCGCTGTGGGCGAGACTGTCTTGCGCATCGTCATGCTCGACACGCCCCTGCCGGTGCGCCCGCCGCTGTCCTGGCCCGACCGCCTGGCAATCAAGTGGCACGACCTGCGCCAGCAAGGCCCGGGCTTTGTGGTGACCTGGGCCACCAATTGGCTGGGCTGGAGACGCGCGCAGGCCCGCCGCAAGCTGCACGACAGCACCACACCCGAGCATCATTTCAACAATGCCGCAATCGAGGCTTGCTTCGTGGGCGGCCTTGCGGCCTATAAGCTGCGACAATGGTCCGGGCCGCTGACGCTTTTCCGACCGCCGCTCAAGGCACGGTGGTCGGTCTTTGGCAAGCGTCTGGTCAACCAGGATCGGCACTATCTTCTGCCCGATAACGGATGGACGGACTGGAGCCCGCAGATAGAGGTTATCGAGGTCACCGGTGATCACGATTCGATGGTATTAGAGCCCAATGTCCGGGGCCTTGCAGCCCGCCTGGCGCACTGCCTGGACACGGCCGAAACAGATTTCGCCAACGGCGCCAGCCCGCGGCAGTGCAGCAATTACAAGAGTACCCACTAACCCCATGCCCAAACTACTGACCATCATATTGAACTATCGAACTGCGGCCATGACATTGCGCGCCGCCGACGCAGCGCTGCACGCCACGCACAAGCTGCCAAGTGAAATTGTCATTGTCGACAATGACAGCCAGGACGGCTCATACGAGACCATCCGCGACCATGCCACCCAGGCCGGCTGGGCCGAAAACGGCCGCGTTCGGGTGATCCAGGCCGGGCGCAATGGCGGCTATGGGTCTGGCAACAACATCGGCATTCGCGCCGGCATGAGCGATGGCAGCTCCCCCGATTTTGTCCACATCCAGAACTCAGACGCCTTCCCCGCCGTTGACGCGATCGAGCGCCTGATGCAGTACCTCGTCGCCCATCCCGACGTCGGCATTGCCGGCAGCCGTATCGTGCAAGAAGACGGCACCGATCAGGTGGGAGCCTTCCGGTTTCCCTCTCTCATCAGCGAATTTGAAACCTCGGTGCGGCTGGGTCTGGTTTCGCGCTTGTTTGCAAAACACCGGGTTGCGCAGCCGACCCCGACCCAGACCCAGGCCGTTGACTGGCTCAGCGGTGCCAGTCTGATGATGCGCCAATCCATGCTTGATGACATTGGTGGGTTCGACGAAAACATCTTTCTCTATTTTGAGGAAACAGATCTGTGCCTGCGGGCCGCCAGGGCGGGCTATGGGAATGTCTTTGTGCACGACAGCGTCGTCACCCATATCGGCTCGGTCTCGACAGGCATGAAGACATGGAAGGCCACGCCTGATTATTGGTACGATTCCCGCTGGTACTATTTCGCCAAGAACCACGGGCGTGCCTATGCTGGCCTGGCCAGCGTGTTGCACATCACCGGCGGCTGCCTGCATTTTCTGCGCTGCATCCTCTTTGGCCGCAAAAGCACCATACCCCTGCGGTTTTTGACAACCATGGCACGCCATGATTTCGCCGCTCTCTTGCAGCGACCCAAGCGCCTTGGCGCGCCAATGTCAGACCAGCAACCCGGAGAATAGACCATGCCCGGCTTCTCATCCGTTATCATTGGCAACGAAAGTCTGGTCATCCGATGCGCAGAGATGCTGATCCACGAAAACCACCCGATCCGCGCGGTGGTCACCCGAAATGCAGATGTCGCATCCTGGGCACGTGACCACGGGATAGATCTGTGTGAAAGCGGCTCTGATATTGGGGAAAAGCTGTCATCTTTCAAATTTGACTGGCTCTTGTCCATCGCCAATCTTGACCTGATAGGGCCTGATATTCTGGCCTTGCCCCGCCGGGGCGCCGTCAATTTCCACGACGGCCCCCTGCCCGCCTATGCCGGGTTGAACGCGCCGGTCTGGGCCCGGCTGGCCGGCGAGACGGACCATGGCGTTTGCTGGCATATGATCGAAGGCGGCATTGATGAGGGGCGCATCCTGGCCCAGACCCGCTTTGCCATCTCGCGCGAAGATACCGCGCTGACGCTGAACACCAAATGCTACGGGGCCGCCATCGACAGCTTTGCCGATGTCATTGCTGAACTGGCCAGCGCCCAGCCACAAAGCCAGGCCCAAAACCTCGCGCACCGCAGCTATTTTGCCCGCGACGCGCGCCCGGCCGCCGCCGCCCGGCTTGATTTCAACCACAGCGCCGACCAGATCACCGCGCTGGTGCGGGGGCTTGATCACGGCGATTACTGGAACCCGCTGGCCTGCCCCAAGCTGGCAACCCGCACTGGCCTGTGCCTGGTCGGCGGCGTGGCCGCAGCCACCCAAACCGCGGACGCGGCCCCCGGAACGGTGATTGCGGTCGATAACGACACCGTGAGTGTGGCAACGGGCACCACGCCGCTGGTCCTGACCGGCCTCAGGGATGCAAGCGGCGCGCCCATCGCGCCGGCAGCCTGGATGGGCGTGGGCGATGTTTTGCCCAGCCCCGACGCGCAAGAGGTGGCCGCGCTGAGCGCCGCCATGGCCACCCTGGCCCCGCATGACCCGGCCTGGCGCAAAATGCTCGAAGCGCCGGCCGGCCCGGCTTTGCCCTTTGCCGCCGCATTGCCGCAAACGCCCGGCTCCCCCCAAACCGCCGGGATCGCCCATCGCAACCTCACCTTGCCCGATGGCGCAACATTTGCCGATGCCGCCGCGGCTCTGGCCATGCTGCTGGCCCGCCTGACCGGCGAAACCGACAGCCTGGCCGCGCTGGAACACCCCACCGACCTGCCCGGCTATGTCTGTGGCTGGGTGCCGGTAAACCTGCCGGCCGGCCGCGGTCTGGCGGCGGTCAGAACCGCGCTCGCCGCCGCCACCGCCACCGCAGGCGCCCGGCCCGGCTTTGCCTGTGATCTGCTGGCGCGCATCCCCGGCAAACCACGCATCCCGGCTTTTGGAGTGTCGGCCTCGGCCATGGTACCCGGCACCGCCCTGACAGTGGCACGCAGCGGCTCATCTGCCCGGCTTCTGGGCGATTTATCCCTTATTAGTGACGCATATCTTGATCTCATGGCAGATCGTCTGACCCATATCCTGAGCGCCGCCATCGCCGCCCCCGGCGCCGCCGCCGCCGATCTGCCGATCTTGCCCGACCCCGAGCGCCGCCGGATTTTGGGCTGGAATGCCACCGCCCAGGATCATGACACCGCCGCGTGCATCCATCAGGCCTTTGAAGCCCAGGCCAGGCGCACACCCACGGCCCCGGCGCTCGCCTTCGAGGCCGAAACCCTCAGCTATGACCAGCTCAACGCCGCGGCCAATCGCGTCGCCCACCGGCTGGTGGCGATGGGCGTCAAACCCGGCAGTATCGTCGGCCTGTTCCTGCCGCGCTCGGTTGACATGCTGGTCGCCGCGCTTGGCATCCTGAAAGCCGGCGGGGCCTATCTGCCGATCGACCCCGCCTACCCCAGTGACCGCACCGCCTTGTTTATCGAAGACAGCAAGACACCCCTTGTCGTTACCCATGCGGATCTGGGATCGGTCCTGCCCGCCGACACCGCCACGCTCTTGCTGGATACCGACACCGAAATCGCCGATCAGCCAGCCACCAACCCCGACACCGGTGTTGCCGCGACGGATCTGGCCTATGTGATCTATACCTCCGGTTCGACCGGTCGCCCCAAGGGCGTCATGGTCGAACACCGCAATGTCTCGAATCTCTTTACCGGCATGGATGGCCGCATCCCCCACAAGCCCGGCGCTGTTTTCCTGGCCGTGACCAGCCTGTCCTTCGATATTTCGGTGCTGGAGCTCTTCTGGACCCTCTCGCGGGGCTTCAAACTGGTGGTGTCGGGCGAAGAAAGCCGTGCCCTGGTGGCGGGCGGGCGGGGCGAAACGAGGCGGGGCGAAACGGGGCGGGGCGAAACGGGGCGAAACGCATCAGACCAGATTGGCAAAAAAACGATCGGAGGCATGGAATTCAGTCTCTATTACTGGGGAAATGAC
>Ga0316205_10002386_pt1 | contig 19764 bp, 17 predicted proteins | sample 3monthpyrite_MG_FD_204941 | JGI IMG/M metagenome (GOLD analysis project Ga0316205, IMG submission 204941) | Microbial mat bacterial communities from mineral coupon in-situ incubated in ocean water Damariscotta River, Maine, United States -... | ecosystem: Environmental > Aquatic > Marine >... | reverse complement strand
TTTTTTGTAACATTTTTAGCAAACTCTACGTATAACTATATGATAAGAGTAATAATCCCAATAAAAATACAGGAGAACATTAGATGAGACAACTAAAAATTACCAAGCAGGTTACAAATAGAGAAACAGCTTCCTTAGATAAATATCTTCAAGAAATAGGAAAAGTTGATCTAATTACTGCAGACGAAGAAGTAGAATTAGCACAACGTATTAAAGCTGGTGATCAACTTGCTTTAGAAAAGTTGACAAAAGCTAATCTGCGTTTCGTTGTTTCGGTTGCTAAACAATATCAAAATCAAGGATTAACATTACCAGATTTAATTAATGAAGGTAATTTAGGATTAATAAAAGCTGCGCAACGTTTTGATGAAACCAGAGGTTTCAAATTTATTTCATATGCAGTTTGGTGGATTCGTCAATCGATTCTTCAGGCATTGGCTGAGCAATCTCGTATTGTACGTTTACCATTAAACAAAATTGGTTCTATTAATAAAATAAATAAGACCTATGCTTTTCTTGAGCAATCTCATGAGCGCCCACCAAGTGCTGAAGAAATCGCAAAGGAATTAGACATGACTATAAATGACGTTAAGGAATCTATGAAGAATTCTGGCCGTCATGTATCTATGGATGCGCCTTTAGTTGAAGGTGAAGATTCTAACCTTTACGATGTACTTCGTAGTGGTGAATCTCCAAATCCAGATAGAGATCTTTTACACGAGTCTTTACGTACAGAAATTGAACGTGCTTTAGAGACCTTAACACCTCGAGAGGCTGATGTTATCAGACTTTATTTTGGTTTAGGAAATCAACATCCAATGACTTTGGAAGAAATTGGAGAAACTTTCGACTTAACTAGAGAACGAGTGCGTCAAATTAAAGAAAAAGCAATACGTCGATTAAAACATACATCTCGTAGTAAAATATTAAAAACATATTTAGGTTAGTAATTTTTTCACGACCTTATAACCGTTACAAACAGTTACATAACTGTTCGTTTTTTGATTGATGAAAGAACCCCCGGCTGATTACCGGGGGTTCGTTTTTAATTGAACCTAATTATATTATTTTATAGAAGATTAATAGCATATGACTGATACTTTTTTTCTTGTATATACTATAACATAAATTATTTTTGTAAATTCTATTCTGTATAGAATAAATTTTCAGACCAATATGATAAAAACCATTTGTTACATTAGTGATTCACACTCAAGAGAATCTTCAAAAAGCCTAGCAAGTTTATTTGAAAAAGCTAAGCACAACAATACCGTAAATAATATAACCGGTTTCTTAATTCATTCAAATTACAACTTCTTGCAAGTGCTGGAAGGTGAAGCAACAATCGTTGATAACGTTTTTAAAAAAATCAGCAAAGATTCTAGACATAAAAACATTTTTAATGTGATTGATACAATCATAAATCAACGTGTTTTTGAAGATTATAATTTTGGTTTTACCATTGTCAATAACCCTTCAGAATTAGATAGACTTTTTGAATATCTAGAATGGTTAAAAACCGCAGACGATATATTAGCAAATAAAGTTATTTCTATCGTAGAAAGTTTTATTCTTAGAAAGCAGTAAAACTTAAACAAAACCGTTATTTTTGAGCAAATTATAACAACGATTCAATGAGTTCTAAATTAATTGCACCTTCAATTTTAGCAGCAGATTTTGCAAACTTACAACGTGATATAGAAATGGTGAATCAAAGTGAGGCCGATTGGTTTCATATTGATATTATGGATGGTGTTTTTGTACCAAACATTTCTTTTGGTATGCCCGTTTTAAAAGCCATTAAAAAACATGCTAATAAAACCATAGATGTACATTTAATGATTGTTGACCCCGACCGCTACATTAAAACATTTGCAGACTTAGGAAGCAATATACTCACTGTACATTACGAAGCCTGCACTCACCTACACCGTACACTTCAGGCTATTAAAGCAGAAGGTATGAAAGCAGGTGTTGCATTAAACCCGCATACTAATATTAATGTACTAGAAGACACGATAAATGATATAGATTTGGTTTGCTTAATGAGTGTCAACCCTGGATTTGGAGGCCAAAGTTTTATTGAAAACACTTATAACAAGGTTAAACAACTAAAAACTCTTATTGCAAAAAAAGATGCATCTACTTTAATAGAAATTGATGGAGGTGTTACAAATAAAAACACCAAAGCGCTCGCACATGCAGGAGCTGATGTATTAGTTGCAGGAAGCTATGTTTTTAAAAGTGATAACCAAATTGAAACGATAAAAGATTTAAGAGCCATTGCCAATTCATAGCTAATCTACTTTTACTAAGTGAGGTGTTCTAATAATATAAAAATACCCCAATGTTTATATCGCGGTATTTCTTTTATATTAAAATTGCGCTATTAGGTAATTTATCAAATCTGTTGTAGTCACAATACCAACCAGCTTATCATCATCTATCACTGGCAGTGCGTGAAATTCTTTTTTTGACAGCACCTCTGCCACTTCTTTAATTGTTGTGTTTGACGTCACACTTAATAAATTCTTTGCCATAACCTGCTCTATAGTAAACATATTATAAACTACAGAATCTACGCTATCTTCATATTCATCAACAGCATCTGCAAAACTTATACGAAGTAAATCTGTATAACTTAATATCCCAATTATGCTTTTGCCATTTACGACAGGAATATGTCTAATATTGTTTGATTTAAATAAATGCTCTGCTGTTTCTAAGTTATCGCTATGATTTAACGTGATAACATCTTTGGTCATTATTGCTGAAATTGGTGTTCTTTTTTTCATTGTGTCTAGTTTTAATTCTGTAATAAAGTTAGCCAACAAAAGCCAGAGAATTCATGATAAAAGTCATATGGTGTTACTTTTAATACCCTGCAAACTCAAAATTCAGCATCTGCTTTACTTTAACATAAATACTTGGAAATTGAGCCTTAAATTCTAAAGGTGTTTCTATAAAATATTCAATGAGTACAGCTAAAAATTCAAATTGGTTGGTGTAGGCATAAGCTCTAAAATATTTAGATGCAATTAGTTCTTTTCTTAAAATCTCATTAGCAGATAACAACGACGTAAGCTCTTTAAAAGAATCTTTAAACAATGTTGAACTCACATCTTTTTCTTTAATACTATTTAAATGTATGGCATGGGCAAATTCATGAATTCCTAAATTTAAATTATCATCTCCAATATTGTAGCCTTGCTCAAAATCATCCCAAGACAATACCAATGCTTTTAACTTTGGATTAAGCTCTCCTTTATGATAGTCTTGATTTGTGTTGGAATAAAAAGCATCTGGATACACAAATATTTTATCAATAAGACCAATATAAAAATCACGAAACCCAAAAGTTAACATCACAGCTGTTGAAGAAATGAGAATCTTAACTTCATCGGTAATTTCAAAATTTCCTCTGCCTATAAATGTTTTATCCTTAATAATGGCTGCAACCCGATGCTCAAAATATTGCTGTTCCTTATTAGAAAGACGCTTATAAAAGATGAACTCATGCACCAAAATTAACCGTTGTTTTGGAGTTAGCCTTTTAAGTTTTATATAAAAATGAACAAAAAATGGTTTTCTATTCCGCATTACATAGGCCATTTCTAACATCTTAAAGCCATAATAAAGAAACATAAAACCTAAAGCTGCAAAAAAAACACTAAGAATTACTTTACTACCAAGAGCATATTTTTCTATTATAAATAGGAGCATCATAATTTTTATAACCTTTTTAATATATTCTCTAAGCTATAAGCACTTCATCATAATGTAGCCTCATTCTGCTTATATACACTAAATTAGTGCCATGCTAAATAAACAAAACATGGCAATAACAAACAATACTTAATATCAATTCAATATAAAAAGTAATCTAATACCGCTCCATTTCCGGTTCGATTTCGACAGCATATTTATCAATACCTCCATCCAAATTATAAACACTAACAAAGTCATTCTGCTGTAAATAATTCATGATTTTCCTGCTTCTGCCACCATGATGACACATCACTATAATCATTTTATCTTTTGGTAAGGACTTTAAATTATTAGCAACTTGGTTTAATGGTATTAATACGGCTTTATCTATGTTGCATATTTCATATTCATAAGGTTCGCGAACATCCAATAAAAACAAATTATGCTTTTTTTTGATAAGCTCAAATAAAACTTGTGGTTGCATTTCTTTTTGCCCTTCCCAGTTTTCTAGTAAATGCGAAGAATTTGAGCTAATATCCTCTTGCTTTTTTACACCACAGAATTCATCATAATCAATAAGTGTTTTTATTTCTGGATTATTACCGCAAACAAGGCAATTTGGATTTGCTTTTAATTTAATTTCGGAAAACCTCATATCCAATGCATTATAAAGCATCAATCTTCCTATTAATGATGTTCCTTTTCCTAAAATCAATTTGATAACCTCTGTGCTTTGCAACATGCCTATAACTCCTGGTAATACTCCCAAAACACCCGCTTCTTCACATGAAGGCACCGATCCTGGTTCGGGAGGATTAGGAAATAAGCAACGATAACAAGGCCCTTTTTGTGCCCAAAACACACTTACCTGACCCTCAAACCGATATACTGACCCATACACATTTGGTTTTCCCAATAAAACGCAAGCATCATTTACCAAATAACGCGTTTGGAAGTTATCACTCCCGTCTGCAACAATATCGTAATTACCTATAATATCTAATGCGTTTTGAGATGTTAGTGCCTCATCATGCCGCACAACTACAATTTCTGGGTTTATTTCTTTTAGTTTTTCGGTTGCTGAATCATTTTTTAAGCGCCCAACATCTGATGTTCCATGAATTATTTGACGTTGTAAATTAGACACATCCACTGTGTCATAATCTACTAAACCCAATTTTCCTATTCCCGAAGCCGCCAAATACATGGCTAATGGCGAACCTAAGCCTCCAAGTCCTACAATTAATACAGAAGCTTTTTTAAGTTTTTCTTGCCCTTCAACACCAACTTCAGACAATAATAAATGCCTTGAATATCTTTTTATTTCATCTTTTGTTAATTCCATTAAAAGAATTTGATTATTATCTTTTTAAGATTTAAAATTACTCAATTCTTATTCTATTAATACATCTAATTCTAAATCTTTTGTTATCATATTTTTAATAAACCCAATCCATTTTATGGATGTCATAAAAAATTAAGCAAGAAAGCCTATTACATCTTTTTTCCTATATCAAAAGAAAATAATTAATAAATTGCATAATTATAGTTACCAATTAAGATTTAGCTTTACAAGTCTTTTTAACTTAAGTCACAATTAAAATAACAACCAATGAGTAATTATCACATAAAACATCTTGAAGAATATTATCAAGTTTATAGAAAATCTATAAGAGAACCTGAAAATTTTTGGGAAGAAGTTGCCGAAGAACACTTTATATGGCGTAAAAAATGGGATAATGTCCTTAGTTGGGATTTTACAAAACCTGAAGTAAAATGGTTTGAAGGTGCTCAGTTAAATATAACTGAGAATTGTATAGACAGACATTTAGCCACGCGCGGAGATAAAACAGCTATACTCTTTGAACCAAACGACCCAAACGACCCAAACGAATCAGCCGAACATATTACATATAAACAATTATATGCGCGCGTTAATCAGTTTGCTAATGTTTTAAAAGACCAAGGTATTACAAAGGGTGATCGTGTTTGTATTTATTTACCCATGATTCCCGAATTGGCTATCTCAGTTTTGGCTTGTGCTAGAATTGGCGCTATTCACTCTGTAGTCTTTGCAGGATTTTCCGCAACTGCATTATCTACAAGAATTAATGATTCTGAATGCAAAATGGTGATTACAAGTGATGGTTCTTATCGTGGCGCAAAAACAATTGATTTAAAAGGCATTGTTGACGAAGCTTTAGAAAGTTGTGATTGCGTTGAAACAGTTTTAGTTGCCAAACGCATCAATTCAGAAATCACCATGCAAGAAGGCCGCGATAAATGGTTACAACCTTTATTAGATAATGCTTCTGGGAGTTGCAAAGCAGAAATAATGAATGCCGAAGACCCATTGTTTATTCTTTATACATCAGGCTCTACAGGGCTACCTAAAGGGATGGTGCATACTACTGGTGGCTATATGGTTTATACAGCGTATTCCTTTAAAAATGCATTTCAATATCGAGAAAAAGATGTTTATTGGTGTACCGCAGATATTGGTTGGATAACAGGGCATAGTTATATTATCTATGGACCATTAGCTAATGGAGCAACAACGGTTATGTTTGAAGGTGTACCAAGTTATCCAGATTTCGGGCGTTTTTGGGAAATTGTAGAAAAACATAAAGTAACTCAATTTTACACCGCACCAACCGCAATTAGGGCTTTAGCAAAACAAGGACTAGAATTGGTTGAAAAACATGATTTATCATCCTTAAAAGTATTAGGCTCTGTGGGAGAACCTATTAACGAAGAAGCATGGCATTGGTACAATGATAATATTGGAAAGAAGAAAAGCCCAATTATAGATTCTTGGTGGCAAACCGAAACCGGAGGTATTATGATTTGTCCAATACCATATGTTACACCAACAAAACCAACCTATGCTACTTTACCATTTCCAGGAATACAGCCAACATTAATGGATGAAAATGGATTGGAATTAAAAGGGAATCAAGTTGACGGTCGCCTATGCATAAAATTCCCTTGGCCTTCTATGGCAAGAACCATTTGGGGAAACCACCAACGCTATAGAGACACCTATTTCTCAGCTTATAAGAACCTATATTTTACGGGTGATGGTGCTCTTCGTGATGAAGTTGGCTATTACCGTATTACAGGTCGAGTAGATGATGTTATTATTGTATCTGGTCATAATTTAGGAACAGCACCAATTGAGGATGCTATTAACGAACATCCCGCAGTGGCAGAATCTGCTATAGTTGGCTTTCCTCATGATGTAAAAGGAAGTGCCTTATATGGTTATGTAACTTTAAAAGACATTGGCGAATCTCGAGACCAAAACAATTTACGTAAAGAAATTAACCAGATGATTACTGAGCATATTGGGCCCATTGCAAAATTGGACAAAATTCAGTTTACTCAAGGCTTACCAAAAACACGTTCTGGAAAAATAATGCGTCGTATTTTGCGTAAAATAGCAGGTAAAGACACGTCTAACTTAGGAGATACTAGCACCTTGCTAAATCCGGAAGTTGTTCAAGAAATTATGGATAATGCTTTGTAGATAATATTCAGGATAATTTAATTGTATAATAAAAACTCCAAAGTGTAAAATTTTAAACTTTGGAGTTTTTATTGGGGATTAACTTCGCTTGCTTGTTGTTCCCTCAATGCTCCGCTTTGAAAACACAAAACCTGAACTTACAGATTCAAGCGAGCTTGATTTGACGTTCAGGTTTTTTGCTTATTCGTGACCTCGAGAGGATTCGAACCTCCAACCCTCAGAGCCGAAATCTGATATTCTATCCAGTTGAACTACGAGGCCGTTACTTATATTAGACCTGACAAGTATTTAAAACTTGACAAATCTTGTTTACATATTTAAGAAAGCTTTTGCTTTACTATACTCGAAATTGTTTTGCCATCTGCCTTTCCTGCTAGTTCTTTACTAACAACTCCCATAACCTTGCCCATATCTTTCATTCCGTTAGCTCCTAAGGCTTCAATAGCTTTAAGCACTATCTTTTCAACATCTCCCTCACTCATCGCCTCTGGCAAAAATTGACCAATAACTTCTGCTTCCGCTAATTCTGGAGCTGCTAAATCCCCGCGCCCTTGTTCTAAGAATATCGCTGCACTATCTTTGCGTTGTTTTACCTGTTTCTGCAATATCTTCAACTCTTGCTCATCGGTTAAATCACTACCAGCTCCACTCTCAGTATTAGCTAATAAAATTGCGGATTTTACAGCACGCAACGCTGTTAACGCAGTCTGATCTTTAGCCTTCATTGCAGTTTTCATTGCTGCCATTATTCCATCTTGTAAACTCATAAGATTGTTCTTTTATAACATTGCGAAGATAAAAATAAAATAGACTCCTGCCTTGGCAGGATTGACAAATTATTCAGAAATAAAGAATCAAAAACCCGAGGAATTTGAGGGAAATCTCTCGGGCTTAACGAAGCTTGAATACTAAACTAAACTTGCTATTAATCTACGTTGTCGTGTAAAAATGAATTATTGCTTCGTAATTGAATATCGTCATTATCATCTAAACCTACAGACATTCTAGACGTAGAACTCTCTGATGAATGTTGCGCATCTTCAAGGTTTACACCTTGTCTTTTATATGCGGGTACATTTTCTATATCTTCAATTTTAGCACTATTAAACTTATAATTGAAGTCTTTCATTTTCTGGCGTCGCTCATTGGCGCGTTCTTTTAAAATTTCAGAAATTGGACTATTCATTGGATCCAACTCTTCAATTTGAGATTCCTTTACAGTTTCTTCTTGAATTACTTTCTTTTCGAAAACAACTTCTTGATCAACTTCTAAAGCCACTTCTTTTTTTTGTTCTTTTTCATTTATCGCAGATTCCAAAACTATATAATCATCAAGTGCATATCGTGTTTCTCCTTTTTCATTAGCTTCAGTAACTGTGATAAGCTCTATATAATCTTTTACAGGTATATTCTTTGCTTTATCCTCTAAATCAAAAGTGATTTTCTCTTCTACTATTGGCTCTTCTACTTCTTTTTCTGGTGTAGAAAGTGGTAAGTCGAAAGTTAAAATGGTTTGCTCCTCTTTAACATCTTCTTCAATAATTTCTTCTGTTATAACTTCATTAATAACAAACTCTGTTTCATCTAAATGAGCTAAAACTTCATCATAAACAACATTAATATTTTTGATTATATCTGTTGTTGCAATCAAATTCATTTCAGGAGTATCAACTTCATCTTCAACTAAAGTATGTACTATTTTTTCTTCCTTCTTAGTCAATATAATATCTGGTGTAATAATAGCAGGCTCTCTTTCAGTTGTTAAATCCTGTTCCATTATTTGGTCTTCTTCTAGCGAATGTACTACTTTCTTCGCCTCAGTATTTGAAATTTCATCTTGCTGCTCTACATCAAACCCAGTAGCAATTATAGTAACCGCAATAGCTTCTTCAAGAGCATCGTCTTCACCAACACCCATAATAATATTCGCACCGTAACCAGCTTCGGCTTGAATATGATCATTAATTTCGCCTATTTCATCAATAGTAATTTCTTGAGAACCAGAAACGATTAGCAACAATACGTTCTTGGCTCCAGTAATTTTATTATCATTTAGTAACGGCGAATCTAAAGCTTTCATAATCGCTTCTGGAGCTCTATTTGTACCTGAAGCTGTAGAAGAACCCATAATGGCAGTCCCACTATTACTCAATACTGTTTTAGCGTCTCGTAAATCAATGTTTTGCGTGTAATGATGTGTAATTACTTCTGCAATTCCTCTTGAAGCCGTAGAAAGTACTTCGTCTGCTTTTGAGAACCCCGCTTTAAAACCTAAGTTACCATAAACTTCACGCAGCTTATTATTATTAATAACCACCAAAGAATCTACATGTTCCCTCAAGGTTTCAATACCTTTTTGCGCCTGTGTATTTCTGATTTTACCTTCAAACTGAAATGGCATAGTAACAATCCCAACAGTTAAAATATCCAATTCCCTAGCCATTTTAGCAATTATAGGAGCGGCTCCGGTACCAGTACCTCCACCCATTCCCGCAGTAATGAATATCATTTTTGTATTGGTATCTAGCATACGACGGATGTCTTCTAAACTCTCTACTGCTGCCTGCTCTCCAATTTCAGGATTTGCGCCAGCACCCAATCCTTCGGTTAAATTAACCCCAAGCTGAATTTTATTAGGTACTCCGCTATTTTGCAAAGCTTGCGAATCTGTATTACAGATTACAAAATCTACACCATTAATCCCCTGTTGGAACATGTGATTAATGGCATTGCTGCCACCACCACCTACGCCAATGACTTTAATCACGTTGGATTGATTTTTTGGCAAATCGAAGGTAATATTGCCAATGTTTTTGTTGCTACTCATAACTTAGTTTTACTGGTTTAGTTCTTTACTCCGCGTTATCTAAAAAATCTTTAACGCGCTCGGTTAGTTTGTCTAAAAAAGATTTTCTTTCTTTTTTAGGTTGTTCAATGGTTTGTTCTTGTTCTATATTTTGCATCGACTGGTCTGCTGCTTTTACAGCTTCAGAAATGCTTTCTAGTTTTTTCTTTTCTTGACGCCTTAATCCGTCCATTACAAGTCCGACGGCTGTAGCAAACAATGGGCTGGTAACCTCATCATCACTACCTCCGGCAAGATGCTCGTTAGGAAACCCTATTCTGGTGTCCATTCCTGTAATATATTCCACTAACTGCTTTAGATGATTTAACTGACTTCCACCTCCGGTTAAAACTATACCTGCAATTAATTTTTTCTTTTGCTCTTCGTGACCGTAGTTTTTTATTTCTACATAAACTTGCTCAACGATTTCTACAACACGTGCATGAATAATTTTAGAGAGGTTTTTTAACGTAATCTCTTTCGGTTCTCTGCCGCGTAACCCAGGAATAGAAACAATTTCGTTATCCTTATTTTCTCCTGGCCAGGCCGAACCAAATTTTATTTTTAAAAGCTCTGCTTGCTTTTCAATAATCGAACACCCTTCCTTTATGTCTTCGGTTATTACATTTCCTCCAAAAGGAATTACGGCAGTATGTCTAATAATGCCATCTCTAAAAATGGCTAAATCTGTAGTTCCACCTCCTATATCAATTAGTGCAACTCCAGCTTCTTTCTCTTCTTGACTTAACACTGCATTTGCAGACGCCAAAGGTTCTAAAGTAATTCCATCGAGGTCTAATCCTGCACTTTTAACACATCTTCCTATGTTTCTAATCGATGATACTTGCCCAACCACAACATGAAAATTTGCCTCAAGACGCCCACCATACATACCGATAGGCTCTTTAATTTCTGCCTGGCCATCAACTTTATATTCCTGCGGTAATACATGAATAATTTCTTCGCCAGGTAACATTACCAGCTTATGCACTTGATTGATAAGCCTGTCTATATCCTCTTCATCTATTACCAACTCAGAATTTGACCTTGTAATATAATCACTATGTTGTAAGCTTCTAATATGCTGGCCTGCAATACCAACTGTAACTTCTTCAATTTTAACTCCAGATGCTGCCTCAGCTTCCTGTACGGCTTGCTGAATAGATTGTATGGTTTGTGTAATATTATTTACAACACCACGATGTACCCCTAAACTTTTAGATTTGCCAATACCTAAAATTTCGGCTTTACCATATTCATTTTTACGACCAATCATGGCCACAATTTTTGTGGTTCCAATATCTAATCCAACTGAAATATTATTGCTCTCCATAATCTACTTTTTAGTGCATACAACTTGATTTTCAAACTGCAAATTCACTTTACTATACTTATTTAGCGACTTATCTTTTTTTGCCTTTTGATAGAAGGCTTTTAAATTGCTAATCTTACTATCAATTCTATCTAGCTGCCCCATTAAAATTTCAAAATCTAAAACTCTGGTTTTTAAAACAATAGTTTTATCTCGATTTTGATAAATCTCAACGATATGCGTTTTTAAAAATTGGTCATTAAGAATTTTATGAGCAATCTTGAACACATTGCTCAAATCATTCTTCATTATAAAACCTGTAACCAATGGTACTCGAGCCGTATAATTTGAAGACAAAGGCATAAACGAACCTTCATCATCTATATAATATGATGCATTTGTGCTCACCCTAGCAATAGGTTTGCGTTGAATAACATCGGCCATAACCTCTCCATTAACAGTAAGATGCACTTGTGCAGTTTTTATCATTGGATTAGATTTTAAGGCAAGCTCTAACTCATTCAAATCTAAAATTTCTTTAGGCACCCTCGTAAGGTCTTCTATATTTTGTATTAACAATTTATTAACCGTTTCTTCTGTAACAAAAAGATTGTCATCGCCCATGAAATTAACAGTAACATTTTGCACATTTCGGGTGTTATTTCTAATTGACGAAAATGCAAACAAGAAGCCTACTAACACTAGTAAAACCAAGCCTTTTATGTAATTCCAATTAACTCGCAATGCTTAATTTATTTTTTATGTTATCTACTTCTGCACCAATATCACCTGCACCAAGAGTCATAACTATTTGCGCATTACTTTTTTGAATTTCTGAAACTATCTCTGATTTCTGAATTAATTTTTTATTTGGATTTTTAATTTTACTTAAAAGCCACTCCGAGGTCACTCCATCAATTGGTAATTCTCGGGCTGGATATATATCTAAAAGCAATATCGAATCAAATTGCGCTAAGCTCTCAGCAAATTCTGCTATAAAATCCTGTGTTCGGCTAAAAAGATGGGGTTGAAATATCACCAACACCTCTTTATTTGGGTACATTTCTCGAACTGCTTGGTGTACGGCATTAATCTCTTCAGGATGATGGGCATAATCATCAATAAAAACAAACTCATCAGTTTTTATTTGGTAGGTAAATCGTCGTTTTACACCTTTATAAGATGCTAATGCGCCAGCAAGACCGAATGGAGAGCAACCATATTCTACAGCCATTGCTAGCGCTATTAATGCATTCGACAAATTATGTCTACCAGGCAGGTTAAATAATAAGTTATTAATTTTTTGACTAGGTGTTTTTACATCAAACACATAACTTCCATTTTCTATTCTAACATTGGTTGCCGTATAATCTGCTGCTTCATCTACAGCATACGTTATACCCTCTAATGGCAAACCTTTTTTTACAAATAATTTTCCGTTTGGTTTTAATCTTCGAGAAAACTCCCTGAATGTCTCTTGAATTGATTCAGAATTCCCATAAATATCTAAATGATCGGCATCCATAGAAGTTATACAAGCAAAGTTTGGTGATAACGTTAAAAACGAGCGATCAAATTCATCGGCCTCAACAACCGATACTTTATTGCCTTGCAAAATTAGGTTAGAATCATAATTCTCTGAAACTCCTCCTAAAAAAGCCGTAACTTCTACATTGCATTCTTTTAAAAGATGCCCTAAAATACTTGTTGTTGTAGTTTTTCCATGAGTTCCAGCAACCGCCAAACATATCGTGTTTTCAGTTATTAAACCTAAAATCTGAGACCGTTTTAAAACATTGAACCCATTATCTCTAAAATACATCAACTCATTATGCGTATTAGGCACAGCGGGTGTGTAAACTACAAGCGTATCTTTTGAATTGTTAAATTGAGAAGTGATATTAGCAACATCAGCATTAAAATGGACTTTAATCCCAAGAGATTCTAATCCTTTAGTAATTTCTGTTTCCGTTTTATCATAACCAGCAACATTTTTATCATTGGCCACAAAATATCTTGCCAAAGCACTCATACCGATACCTCCTATACCAATAAAATAAACGTTATGTATGCTGCTTAAATTCACTTTTTTAATAATTTTTCTATTTCGTCAACGATATCGTTTGTTGCATTAACCAATGCTAACGCCTTTATATTTAGGCCCAATTCATTTTGCTTTTCAGACGAGTTCACCAATTGGGAAAACCTATTTTCAAAATCCACTTCTAAATCGGCCTCTTTAATTAGCAAAGCCCCATTCTTCTCTACAATAGCATTTGCGTTTTTTGTTTGATGATCTTCGGCAACGTTTGGCGATGGAATAAAAATTACCGGCTTACCAACAATACAAAGCTCAGATACCGAGCTTGCTCCAGCTCTAGAAATCACTACATCTGCAGCCGCATAGGCCATATCCATTTTGTTTAAAAAAGCATGCACTTGCACATGCTCCAAATCATTATGTTTTTTATAAGTATTGTAATATAACTTTCCGCATTGCCAGATAATTTGAACATTCTGCGTTTGAAAATATTCTAGTTTTTCTTCAACTAACTCATTAATGCGTCTAGCGCCCAAACTGCCGCCCAAAACAAGAACGGTTACTTTACTATGTTTTAAGTGAAAAAAGTCTTTGGCTTCAATAGCTTTATCATCAATACTCAATAAATCTTGACGCACAGGATTTCCTGTTACCACCATTTTACCTGAAGGAAAAAATCGCTCTAATCCCTCATAAGCGACACAAATTTTATTTGCTTTTTTCCCTAAAATCTTATTCGTAATTCCTGGATAAGAATTTTGTTCTTGTATTAAACTTGGCACTCCTTTTAAAGCTGCCATTTGTAATAATGGCCCGCTAGCAAATCCACCAGTACCTATAGCTACATCTGGTTTAAATTGCTTGATTATTTTTCGAGATTTAAACAAACTGCTAATAAGCTTAAAAGGAAATGACAAATTCTTAGCAGTTAGCTTTCTTTGAATTCCTGAAATCCAAAGTCCTTCAATTTTAAAGCCAGCCTGAGGTACTTTTTCCATTTCCATTTTATCTTTTGCACCAACAAATAAAAACTCGGCCTCTGGATAGCGCGACTTTAATTCGTTAGCTATAGAAATTGCAGGATAAATATGTCCTCCTGTACCCCCTCCTGATAATATGATTTTGTACTTACTCATTTATATCGCTTCACTCAAAATTTCGAGTGGGTTATCTTCTAATTCTTCTCGTTCTTTAATTTCTTGACGTTTTGCACTAACACTTAATATTATTCCTATTGCCAAACAGGTTATCCAAATAGATGTACCACCACTACTTATTAATGGAAGTGTTTGTCCAGTAACCGGAAATAACTCTACCGCTACCGCCATGTTTATTAACGCTTGAAATACAATGGGCAAACCAACACCAATGACTAATAATTTTCCAAATACCGTATCTGCTTTATGTGACACAATCACTATTCTGAACAACAACCATAAATACAATACCATTAAAACAAGACCTCCAATAAGACCATATTCTTCAACTATAATCGCATAAATAAAATCTGATGATGATTGTGGTAAAAAGTTTTTTTGAATACTTTTACCTGGGCCAACACCGGTCATTCTTCCCGAGGCAATTGCTATTTTAGCTTTTTCTATTTGATAATCTGCTTCGGTATCTTCGCCATTCGTGAAGTTTTCAATTCTACTCATCCAAGTATCTACACGGTTTGGCATCGCATCAGGGAAAGCCCTTGCAACAAGAATAAAAATGGCAAATGCAGCAATTCCAGAAATTAATATTAGTGCCAAGTATTTAATTGGGTACCCGCCCAAAAATGCCAAAGCCATTACCATTGTAAAAATGATTGCCGCGGTTGAAAAGTTAGCCGGCAGTATAAGAATTAGCACTAAAAATACTGGCAACCACAACGGCAAAATAGACTCTTTAAAAGTAATTTGTTTGTCCTTTATTTTAGATAAATAGCGCGCCACGTAAACCATTAAGACCACCGCTGCTAATGTAGAGGGTTGGAATGTAAACCCAACAAAAGGCACTTTCATCCATCGTTTTGCATTGGTTAAACTCTCAGATGTATCTGCTTGAAACATTGTAGCTGCCAACAAGACTAAAACTACAGGAATTAATATCATAGATAGGCCTCTGAAATAACGATAAGGAATTTTATGTACCCCATATATTATTGCAAAGCCTAAAAACAAATGCATAAAATGCTTTACAAAATAGTTGAAAGTATTTCCATCACCGCTTATATATGCCAAATTACTCGCAGCACTATACACGGGTAGAAATGAGAAAATTGCTAATAATGCCGCAATTGCCCATATTAATCGATCTCCCTTTATGTTTTTAAATAATGTGTGCATGGTGTTAATGAAATGCTTCGACTGGGCTCAGCATGACATTTTAATTTCATTTTAGTTATAAATTTCTAACAGCATTTTTAAATTGGCGCCCTCTATCTTCGTAATTATCGAATAAATCGAAACTTGCACATGCTGGCGATAATAATACATTGTCTCCTGCTTCTGCAACTTTATAGGCAATTTTTACAGCTTCACTCATAAATTGAGTTTCTACAATAATATCGACCATATTACCAAACGCTTCCATCAATTTTTGATTATCAACGCCTAAGCAAATAATCGCTTTTACTTTTTCGTTCACAAATGGGAATAATTCATTATAATTATTTCCTTTGTCTTCCCCTCCAACAATCCATACCGTTGGTGCTTCCATGCTTTCTAAAGCAAAATATGTAGCATTTACATTGGTTGCTTTAGAATCATTTATATACTCTACTTTGTTAATACGAAGTACATTTTCTAAGCGATGTTCTGCGCCTTGAAAATTCTCTAAACTCTCACGTATAGTGTGCTTCCTAATTTTTAGCAAATGCGCGACAGTTGACGCCGCCATGGCATTTTTTATGTTGTGTTTTCCCTCTAATGTTAAGTTTGCTGTTGGCATAATAATTTGGTTATTATCTATTGTTATTTTTATATTATCGTTGTCTAAATAAGCTCCATTTTCAATTGTCTTTGTTAAAGAAAATGGCAATAATTTGGATTGCACTGGGTAAGCTTTTAAGTAATCGTTTATCACTTCATCATCTGCATCATAAATGAGATAATCATCTTCAGATTGATTCATCACAATTCTAAATTTTGATGCAATGTAATTTTCAAACTTATAGTCATATCTATCTAAATGGTCTGGTGTAATGTTGGTAATAATTGCAATATGCGGCTTGAAAGTTTCAATACCATCTAACTGAAAACTGCTCAACTCCAACACGTAGTGCTCATAATCATCACTTACTACTTGCTTTGCAAAACTGTCTCCAATATTTCCGCCTATGGCAACATTTAACTTTGCATTGCTTAAAATATGATGTGTAAGCATTGTCGTTGTTGTTTTACCATTGCTCCCGGTAACTCCAATTATATTTGCCTCAGTAAACTTTGAAGCAAATTCAATTTCGGAAACCACCGAAATATTATTTGTAATCAGCTTTTGAACTAGAGCTATCTTATCTGGAACCCCAGGGCTTTTCATTACAACATCAGCATTTAGAATTTTTAATTTAGTGTGTTGGTTTTCCTCCCAATCAATCTCATTATGTATAAGAACTTCTTTATATTTTGCTTTTATCTTTCCTTTATCTGAAAGAAACACATCATAGCCTTTTTCTTTTCCTAAAAGCGCTGTTCCTACTCCGCTTTCTCCTCCGCCTAAAATGACCAATCTTTTAACAATTTCAGAATTACGGTTTTCGATTTTCGCTTTTTGCATTACGATTTTCGATTTCTCATTGTTTTAATAGAAGCGACAACAATTGAAAGCAACTCGTTACTCTCTTTATGCAATCGTTTCATTTCCTTATGCTCCTTATCACTCACCTCTAAAAGCAATTCTAAGAAATACATACTTTCATCAGCCTCTTCTTCAACAATTTTTAACTTATTTATAAAATCCGCTGTAGATTTTGCTCTACATGCTGCTCTATAATTAGCTCCCACCGAACTAGAGCATCTTATTAGTTGATTACAAAAAGCATTATACTCTCTTGAAACAGGAAACTTTGTACACAAATGCCAACAATCTGATGCAAATCTTTTTGTTCTATTTTTTAAAGCTTCCTTCATTTATTAATTCGTAATTCTAAAATCGTATTTCTCAAATCTGTTTATCTAATTTTCAAAGTCACAATTGTAACAATCGCCAACAGAATACCTATAATCCAAAATCGAGTTACAATTTTGCTTTCGTGATATCCAGATTTCTGATAATGATGATGTATCGGTGACATCTTAAAAATACGTCGCCCTTCTCCATATTTCTTCTTGGTATATTTAAACCATCCCACTTGCATAACTACAGACAAGTTTTCTGCCAAGAAGATGCCACATAAGATGGGAATTAGCCATTCCTTACGTACGGCGATAGCAATTACTGCAATTATTCCGCCTATGGTTAAGCTTCCCGTATCACCCATAAACACTTGAGCTGGATAGGAATTATACCATAGAAATCCTATCAAAGCTCCAACAAAAGCTGCTATGTAAATTGTAATTTCTTCTATTCTTGGGATAAACATTATGTTTAAATAATCTGAAAAAACGATATGCCCAGAAACGAAAGCGAAAATCCCAAGAGTTAATACAATTATTGCCGAGGTACCTGCGGCGAGACCGTCAATACCGTCTGTAAGATTTGCACCATTAGATACTGCCGTAATTATAAAAATAACTGCGATTATGAATATTACCCAAGCATACTTTTCTAACCCTGGATTAATCCAAGTGATTAAATCTGCATAATCAAACTCGTTGCCTTTAACAAACGGAATTGTAGTTTTTGTAGATTTTTCTTCTGTTTCAAATAGTTTTGATGGTGAGATATTAGGATTTTCAGCCAATAGCTCTTGTTGCTCAACTAAAGGCAACTTTTCTTTCATGGTTACATCTTGGTGGAAAAACAAAGTCGCTCCCACTATAATCCCTAAACCAACTTGACCTAGTATTTTAAAACGTCCTTTTAAGCCTTCTTTATCGTTTTTGAATTTCTTAATATAATCATCAATAAATCCAATAATCCCCATCCATACGGTTGTAACTAAAAGCAGAATGATATAAATATTATCCAATTTTGCTAACAACAGCACAGGAATTAATGTTGCTAGAATAATAATTATCCCACCCATTGTTGGTGTACCAGCTTTTTCTTCCTGACCTTCAAGGCCTAAATCTCTAATGGTTTCTCCAACCTGCTGTCTTTGTAAAAACCTTATAATACGTTTACCATAAATAGTAGAAATAAGCAATGACAAAATCATAGCTAAAGCAGCCCTAAAGGTTAAAAACCCAAAAAGTGACGCCCCTGGAAACTGAAATTCTTTTTCTAAATATTCAAATAAGTAGTACAGCATACTATTTTTGTAATTGTTTTAATAAATCTTCTACTATTTGGTAATCATTAAAATCGGTTTTTACACCTTTTATTTCTTGATAAGCTTCGTGCCCTTTTCCTGCAATTAGAATAATATCATTAGGGTTAGCGAATTGACAGGCCGTCTTTATAGCCTGTTTTCGATCTACAATAGACATGGTTTTTTTAAAATTTTGTGGCTCAACACCAGCTTCCATGTCATCTATAATAGCTTCAGGGACTTCAGAACGAGGATTATCACTTGTAAAAATCACTTTATCACTTAATGCAGATGCTATATGTGCCATCATCGGCCTTTTAGACTTATCTCTATCACCACCACAGCCTACGACTGTAATCAATTTTTCGTTTTTAGTTCGAATACTATTAATAGTTTCAAGTACATTTTTAAGCGCATCTGGTGTATGTGCATAATCTACAATTGCTGTAATTTTCTCTTCAGAAATTAAATACTCAAAACGCCCACTAACACTTTCCAATTCACTTATTAAACGAAGTACCTCAACACTTTCTAGGCCTAGCAAATCTGCTGTTCCGTAGATTGCCAACAAATTATATGCATTAAAATCTCCAATAAGTTTTGTCCAAACCTCATTATCATTAACCTTAAGAAATAACCCATTTAATTGGTTTTCTAGAATTTGCGCCCTATAATCAGCATAGCTTTTTAAGGCATAAGTATATTTTTTTGCAGCTGTATTTTGAAGCATAATCAACCCATTTTTATCATCTACATTTACAAGTGAAAATGCCGACTTTGGTAACTTATCAAAGAATGATTTTTTAACATCTCGATATTCAGCAAATGTTTCATGATAATCTAGATGATCATGAGATAGATTAGTGAAAATGCCGCCCTCGAAATGTAAGCCTTCAGTTCTGTTTTGATGAATACCATGTGAGCTTACTTC
>Ga0316205_10002384_pt1 | contig 19776 bp, 14 predicted proteins | sample 3monthpyrite_MG_FD_204941 | JGI IMG/M metagenome (GOLD analysis project Ga0316205, IMG submission 204941) | Microbial mat bacterial communities from mineral coupon in-situ incubated in ocean water Damariscotta River, Maine, United States -... | ecosystem: Environmental > Aquatic > Marine >... | reverse complement strand
TGAATAGGCATGAAACAATTCCCCACCAAAGCCGAGATTCTTGACTGGATCAACGACAACCCGTCGCAATCTTCCAAGCGCGATATCGCCCGGGCTTTCGGGATAAAGGGGCAGGCAAGGGTAGAGCTCAAACGGATATTGCGTGAGCTTTATGCCGAAGGTCACCTTTCCAAAGACCGCAAAACACCCCGCGACAAAAACAGCCTCGCGCCGGTAGAGCTGCTGCACATCACCGCGCAAGACCGTGACGGAGACCTGTTTGCCGAACCCCTGAACTGGAAAGGGGACGACAAAGCCCCCACCGTGTTTTTTGTGGCCAAAAAGGGTGACCCCGCGCTCAAAATTGGTGATCGCATCCTTTGCCGGATCAGCGACTCGGGCGATGAACCCGTGCCGTTTGAAGGCCGACTTATCCGCCGTATCGGGCGCGGGGCTGAAAAGATTGTCGGTATTTACAAGGCGCAGGATTTTGGTGGCCGCATCCTGCCGGTTGACAAAAAGTCGGACCGCGAATGGCAGGTTGGCCCCGAAGGCCGCAACGGCGCCCGCGATGGCGAGTTGGTGGAAGCCGAAAACACCGGTGGCCGCACCAAAGGTTTGGGCCGCGCCCGCATCATTGCCCGCATCGGAGACCCCTCCGCCCCGAAAGCGATTTCGCTGATCGCCATCCATGAACACGGCATTCCTGATCACTTCCCCGAAGATGTGGAGGATGAGGCCGCCGCCGCCCAGCCGGTAGAGCTGGGAGGGCGCGAAGACCTGCGCGACTTACCGCTTTTCACCATTGACCCGGCAGACGCCCGCGACCGCGACGACGCCATTTGCGCCATGCCCGACCCCGAAGGTGGCGGCCATATCGTTTGGGTCGCGATTGCCGATGTCGCGCATTATGTGCGCCCCGGCTCAAGGCTCGATATCGAAGCCAAAAAGCGCGGCAATTCAACCTATTTCCCCGATCGTGTGGTGCCGATGCTGCCCGAGGCGCTTTCGGGTGATCTTTGCTCGCTGCACGCGGGGGTCGAGCGCCCCTGTGTGGCGCTGCGCATTGTGCTGGATAAAAACGGGGTGAGAAAATCACACCGTTTTACCCGCGGGTTTATGAAATCTCCGGCCGCGCTTTCCTACCATCAGGCACAGGCGGCAATTGATGGCGCACCCGATGCGGTAACCACCCCAATTCTGGATTCCGCGCTCAAGCCGCTTTGGGCCGCTTATGATGCCGCCAAAAAGGCCCGCGAAAAGCGCCAGCCACTTCACCTTGATCTGCCCGAGCGCCAAATCGTGCTTTCCGACGAGGGTGTAGTGACTTCTGTCGCCTTCCGTGACCGGTTTGACGCCCATAAACTGGTTGAAGAATTTATGGTGATGGCCAATGTCTGCGCGGCGGAAACACTGGAAAAGGCCGAGGCGGATTTTATCTATCGTGTGCACGAAGAGCCCAACCCCGACAAAATGGAAGCCCTGCATGAAACCGTGCAATCGGTGGGCATGGTGCTGGCCAAGGGTCAACGGCTAACCACCGCGCAGCTCAACAAACTGCTTGATCAGGCTGCCGGCGGCGAACATGCCGAGCTGATCAACATGATCGTGCTGCGCTCAATGACCCAAGCCTATTACGGCCCCAAAAACATGGGCCATTTTGGCCTCAATCTGCAACGCTACGCCCATTTTACCTCGCCGATCCGCCGCTATAGTGACCTGATCGTGCACCGCGCCCTGATCAAGGCGCTTGGCTGGGGCGATGATGGCATGACACCCTCCGAGGTTGAAAACCTCGAGGCCACCGCCGAGCATATCAGCCAGACCGAGCGCCGCTCGATGCTGGCCGAGCGCGACACGACTGATCGCTACCTTTCCGCCTTTCTGTCCGAACAAGTGGGCAGCGCCTTTGCCGGTGTGGTTTCGGGGGTGGCGCGCTTTGGCATTTTCGTGAAGCTCGATGACACCGGCGCTGACGGGCTTATTCCGGTTTCCCGGCTCGGGCACGAGTATTTTACCTATGATGATGATAGCCGCACCCTCACCGGCGAGCACTCGCGCCGTGTGCTGCGCGCCGGGCTGCGCGCCAAGGTGCAGCTTGCCGAGGCCGATCCGCTAACCGGCGGGCTATTGTTTGAACTGCTGGAAGTGGATGGCAAAACCCTGCCCACCCCGCGCCGTGGCAAAAAGAAACACCCTGTTGCCAAGCGAAAAGCGCAGGGCAAAATAAAGAGTCGAAAAATAAAAACAGCCGCGAAGCGGCGTCGCTAGGCCAAAATTGACCCAAGTGACAAAGCCTCTGCCCCTGAACGCATAAAAAATGGTCAATAAACTTTCGTTTATCCGCAGTCTCTGCCCCTATTGGCCAATATCATCTGGTGCCGAGGCCTGCCATATCCGGTTTATGCAATCATGCATCCTCAAGCTCATGTAAAGCCGAGCTTGCCCGAACCGGAGACATAGAATGAAACTTTCGACTCTTATCAAATCGACCACCGCAGCCATTATCCTCAGCGCCTCAATGGCCGCCGCACAAATCCCGGCACAATTTGCCAATGACCCCGTGGTCCTCCAGATCGCCGAGCAACTCGCCACGCAAGGGTTTGAAATTACCGAAGTCAAGATCACCCTGCTCGGGCGCTATAAAATCGAAGCCACTGCCCCCGGATTTGAGCGCGAGATTGTTTTGGCACCGGGCGCTGGCACAGTATTGCGCGACGAATGGCGCCAGACCGGTAGTGATGACATCAGCGGATCAAACGATGACAGTTCCGTGGACGACAATGGCACAGATGATGACGGTTCCGATGACAATGGCTCCGACGATAACGGCTCTGATGACAACGGATCAGACGACAATGGCTCCGATGATAACGGCTCCGATGACAACGGATCAGACGACAATGGCTCCGACGATAACGGCTCCGATGACAATAGGTCCAACAACAGGTAAACGGCAGGCAATAACCTGCCGCACTTGCTTTACCCAGCGTTGCACAAAAAAAGGGCGGGGCTTAAAAAGACCGTAAGATCCGCCCTTTTACCGTGTAAATATCCAAAGGAATACCATGAAAAAACCCTCGAAAATCCTGCTGATCCGTGCCGCGCTGGTTTTACAGGTATTCAGTCTGGTGCTTTTTGCCGGGGAGATCTTTGTTGATTCTTTTGGCAAAGGCATAATCTATATTTCGTGGGAGGTTCACGAAGCTATTGAAATAACGGCGGTTATTGGCCTTTTTATCGGCTTTGTTCTCGGGCTGATGCTGGTGCGCAACCTGTTGGCACGCAACACCAAAGTCGAAGGCCAATTGCGGGTGGCTTCGGGAGAGTTTCATGCCCTGCTCAATGAGCATTTCGCGCAGTGGGGGCTTTCGCCCTCCGAAATCGATGTTGCCTATTTTGCGATCAAAGGCATGTCCAACGGTGAAATAGCCGAGCTTCGCGGCACCTCGGACGGCACGGTGAAAGCGCAGCTCAATGCTGTTTACAGAAAAGCCGGGCTGGAAAGCCGAACCCAGCTTCTAGGCTATTTTATCGAAGAGTTGATGGCGAAAGAGGCAATCTAGCGCCGCGGGAAAACAATTACCCCGCAACGGTAAATTGCCCCATCATCCCGAGGTCCTCATGCTCTAAAATATGACAATGATACATATAGGGCGAAGCCGCATCGGCAGTGCGGGTAAATTTCACCAAAATCTCGGCTTTCCCATCCACCAGCACCACATCTTTCAAACCGGAGGTGGCCGGGTTGACCGCCGTGCCGCCATTTGACAGCACCTGAAACGAGGTGCCATGCACATGAAACGGGTGTTGCATTTCGGCGGCGTCAATCTGCCAAATCTCGGTTTCGCCCAGTTTTACCTGCTGGTTTATCACCGCCATATCCATGGGCGCGCCATTAATAGACATGCCCTGCCCGCCGCCACCCATCATGCCCATCATACCGCCGCCCATCATATCCAGCCGAAAGCTGCGCCGCCGCACCGGCGCGCCAAAGTCGGGCGCGGGCGCGCCTGCAATGCTGTTGGCAAGGGTGCTGACCTTGGGCGCCAGCCCGCTGTTAACCGAAAAGCGCATCACCTCGAAAGCACCGGAGGAGTCAGATTCCGGGTTTGGCATCATACTGCCCATCATGCCGCCTCCCATCGGCGAATTTCCATCTGCGCCCGAGAGCAGGCGCACCGCGGCTCCATCGCTGAAATCGACAATGATTTCAGCGCGTTCGGCGGGTGCCAGCGTCAGGCTTTTCATCCCGACCGGCACGGACAGCAAGCCGCCATCGGTGCCCACCTGCGTAAATTGCCGCCCGTCCTCAAAATGAAAATGGTAAATACGGGCATTCGAGCCGTTGAGCAGCCGAAGCCGCACCAGCCCGGCAGGCACGCTGGCTTCAGGGCGGATCGCACCATTGACCAAAATTTCGTTGCCTCGATAACCCATCATCAGCGACGGGCCGCGCGGGGTGTAAACCATCGCGCCGCTGCCGTCAAAAATCCGGTCCTGCACCACAAGCGGCAGATCATCTTCGCCATAGGTGTCTGGCAGGCCGGAATTCATCGCCCCCGGGTCGTCCACCAGTAGCATCCCGGCCAATCCAAACCACACATGCGCGCCGGTGCGCCCCATGATGTGTGAATGATACCAAAGGGTAGCGGCTGGTTGGTCGATGTCGAGCGCGGCGTCAAATGTGGTATCCGGGTTGATCGGGTTATGCGGACCGCCATCTTGCGCGCCTTCAATATGCAGGCCATGCCAATGCACCGAAACCGGCTCGGCAATGCTGTTGCCCAGTTGCACCCGCGCGGTTTCTCCGCGGTTTACCCGCAGCACCGGCCCCAGATAGTCAGCGCTATATCCGGCGGTCTGGGTGCGGCGCCCTTGCAGGAATTGCGCGCTGGAAAGCTGCGCGGTTAGCGCGCCGGTATCGCCCGCGCGCAGGTCCAAAATCTCGGGGATCGGCAACGGCGCACCGCCTTCAGCCGCCCATGCCCGCCCGGTGATCGCTGGCAAGAATACGCTCGCCCCGGTTGCTTTGATGAAACTTCTTCTGGTAAACGGCATGCTAATCCCTCATTTTGTATTCTGCCTAAAAGGCTCATTATACCGGCCCCGACAGTTCCCTAATGATAGAGATCATACACCATGAAATATTTCAGGTCCCGTTTCTTGTCTGCGGCACTTTGCCTTACCATTTGGGGCTTTCCGGCCTCCGCCCAAAACGCTTTTTTGGCTTGGCAGCAAAGCTTTCGCACCACAGCACTGGCACAGGGCATTTCGCCTGTGCTTTATGACCGGGCTTTTACAGGGGTTAGCCTCAACGAAGCTGTGATCGGGTATGACCGCTTCCAGCCCGAGTTTAGCAAGCCGATATGGGCGTATCTGGATACCGCCGTATCGCAAAACCGTATCCATGAGGGCCGCCAAAACCACCGCCGGTTGCGCCGCCTGCTGCGCCAGATCGAAAACCGCTACAAGGTGGATTCGGAAGTGGTGACCGCGATTTGGGGGCTGGAGAGCAATTACGGCCAAAATCGTGGCGATATTTACACGATCGAGGCGCTGGCGACGCTGGCCTATGATGGCCGCCGCGCCCGCTATGGGAGCCAACAGTTGATCGCGGCGCTTAAAATCCTGCAAGCAGGGCATGTGAACCAGCGCGATATGCTTGGCTCATGGGCCGGGGCGATGGGGCATACCCAGTTTATCCCAACCAGTTTTCTGGCGTTGGCGGTGGATTATGACGGCGATGGCAGGCGGAACATCTGGGCGGAAGACCCGTCAGACGCGCTGGCCTCCACCGCCAATTACCTGCGCCAAAACGGCTGGGTGCAGGGCCAGCCCTGGGGGGTCGAGGTTACGCTGCCCGAAGGCTTTGACTATTCACGCGCCGATATCAACAACCGCCAGAGCGCGGCTTACTGGCGCTCACTCGGGGTGGCGCGGGCCGGTGGTGGCGCTTTGCCAAATTATAGCGAGGCCGCACTGTTGCTGCCTGCCGGAGCGGGCAATCCGGTTTTTGCGGTTTACAAGAATTTTCGGGTGATTCAGCGCTATAATAACTCGGTGAGTTATGCAATGTCGGTTGGGCATCTGGCAGACCGCATCGCTGGTGGTGGTGAATTCACGCGCGCCTGGGCGCGCGATGCCGCCGAGCTCACCCGCGAGCAGGTTTCGGAGCTGCAAACCTTGCTCACCGCGCGCGGCTTTTCCACCGGCGGCACCGACGGGGTGGCCGGTGCCAAAACCCGCAGTGCCATCATCGCCTATCAGCGCAACCAGGGCATCGAGGCCGACGGTTTTGCCTCCACCGCCTTGCTTCAGCGCTTAAACCGCTAATTGGCGCAAGCGTTGACCCTTGGGGCGTGATTGGCTATGCACACGGCATCACAAAAGCAAGGCACGCAATGACCATCCCCAAAGCCCCGCACGGCGCCCCGTGGCGCAATTTTTATGGCCGTATCCACGGAAAAACCCTGCGCAAGGGGCAGGTGGAACATATGGAAACCACGCTCAAGACGCTCACCCCGCCCAATGTGAGCTGGGTAGACAACCCCGAGCGCCTTCCGATTGATTTGGTCGCGCTGTTTGGCAATGCCCGCCCCGTATGGCTTGAAATCGGCTTTGGTGGCGGCGAGCACCTGCTGCATATGGCCAAAACCTACCCCGAAATCGGCATTATCGGCTGCGAGCCTTATGTAAACGGGGTGGCCATGCTGGTGCCGCGCATTGCCGAACAGGGTATAAAAAACGCCCGCGTGCTGCATGGCGACGCCCGTGATATGCTGGATGTGTTGCCCGGAGGCTCGCTTGATAAAGCCTTCCTGCTATACCCTGACCCGTGGCCAAAAAAGCGCCATCATCGCCGCCGCTTTGTAAATGCCGAAAACATAGACGCGCTGGCCCGTGCGCTCAAACCCGGGGCCGAATTTCGTGTTGCCACCGATATTGAGGATTACGTGCGCCACACATTGGAACACATGACGGCACGGGATGATTTCGAGTGGCTGGCCGAGGGGCCGGAAAGCTGGCGACAGCCCTGGGATGACTGGCACCGCACCCGCTATGAGGCCAAGGCCATGCGCGAGGGGCGCACCCCGCATTACCTGACCTTCCGGCGAAAATAGGGTTTTGTACTGCGGCCAGTTAGGCCCTATGCTTGCACAGCAATACCAACAGAATTTTAGACAGACATGAAGAAACACGTCGTCGCCTTTTCAGTTCATTTTTTCACCGCAACCGGTGCGGTGCTGGCGCTTTTTGCCATGCTGGCGGCGGGCAACCAGCAATGGGCGAATATGTTTTTATGGCTGATGGCGGCGCTGATCGTGGATGGGCTGGACGGCCCCTTGGCGCGCCGATTTGACGTTAAAAAATATGCCGCGCACTGGGATGGCGAGCTGCTCGACCTGATCATTGACTACCTTACCTATGTGTTTATTCCCGCCTACGCGCTCGCGCAATCCGGGCTTTTGCCTGTTTGGGAAGGTTGGTTTGCCGCCATTTTGATCGTGCTAACCGGGGTGGTCTATTTTTCCGATACGCGCATGAAAACCAGTGATAATTCTTTCTCGGGCTTTCCGGGGTGCTGGAACATGGTGGTGCTGGTGCTGTTTGCCACAAAGCCCGGTTTCGGGGTAATGATCGGGGTGATTATCGTGCTGGCACTGGCGCAGTTTTTCAGCCTCAAATTCGTGCATCCGCTGCGCACCGAGCGCTGGCGCCCGCTTTCGCTCTTGATGATTTTTTTATGGGTTGGCGCGGCTATCTGGACAGGCTGGCTGGATTTTGATGCGCCGGTGCTGGCGCAAGCCATATTGCTCGGCAGCAGCACCTATTTGTTGTTTGCCGGTATCATCCAGCAACTATTTCCCAAAACCCCCTAACGTAATATGGGCGGCATACCTTCGCGCTGCTGGCTGGCCACAACCCCCATGCGCAACCCGGCCCCTATCCGGTGCGCCAGCACGCTCCAGCTTTTTGCCAGCCCGGCGGGCAGGGTCTCGGCCAGCACTTCGTCAAACACGCCCAGCCACAGCGAAAAATGCGCGGGCTTGACCATGGGCCGCATTGAATGCACCCGCTGCGGATTGCCGTTATACTCCCGCTCAAACATAATCGCGTTGCGCCAGAAACTGGCAATTTTGGCTTCATGCGCGGCCCATTTTTCCGCCTCGTCAGGTATGCTGGCAAAAAACACCGGGCCAAGCTCGGGGTGCTGGCGGATGCGGGCATAAAAACGGGCAACCACCTCGTCAATCTGGGCAGCACTGATCGGAAAGCGGGGCGGGAGGGTCATTTTATTTCCTTTCGATTGGCCTATAGCTATGCTGCCTTGGTACAAATGCAAAAGGGTATTTTGGCGCAGGGGCTGATTGCCAAGCGGTGCAATTGTGCTAAGGTTCAAAAAAATCGTTAAGGGACAGTGATGGAAGAAGTTTTCGCGTTTGCACTCATCGTCGGGCTCGTGGTCTTGGGGCTGCCGATTTATCTGCTGTTCGCCCTTAGCGGCTTGAAAACGCGGGTTGGTAAGCTGGAAACCGAATTGCTGCGTCGAGAAATCGCGTCGTCAGCCCCGGCTCTACCCGTTACCACCACCAAACCGCCAGCCGACCCGCCGGAAGCTCCCGCCGTGCCGCCTGACGCAATGCAAACAGTGGCCGCCGCCAGCGCGTGGAACCCTGCGCCTAAAGTCAAGCGTCAAAAGAAATCCTTTGTGTTTTCGGGTGAGAATATCGCCAAATTCACCACATGGGCCAAAGAAAACTGGGTGTTTATTCTCGCCGGGGTATCGCTGGCGCTGGCCGGGGTTTTTCTGGTGCAATACGGGGTTGAAAACGGGCTGCTTAGCCCGGCTATGCGGGTGCTGGCCGCCATTGGTTTTGGCGCGGCGCTCATTGGGGTGGGTGAAGTTGTTCGGCGAAAATCATCCGGCGATGAAAGCGGAAGCGCGGCCCTTTTGCCCTCGGTTTTTGCCGGAGCGGGGCTGGTGGCCATTTTTGCCGGCGTGCTCTCGGCCAAAATGCTTTATGGGTTGATTGACTCGCAAGCCGCCTTTGCGGGGCTGGCGCTGACAGGGGCACTGGCGATCCTGCTTGGCTGGGTTTACGGGCCGCTTTTGGCGACGCTCGGGGTTTTTGGCGCGCTGGCTGCACCGTTTCTGGTGGGTGGAAACGCCAGCAATGCCGGGCCGCTGCATCTTTATTTCGCGCTCATCGCCACCGTGGCACTGGCGATTGATGCCTATAAGCGCTGGGCATGGCTCAGCGCGCTGGCCCTGATCGGCAGTTTTGCCGCCTCGGCATTTCTGCTATCAGCCAGTGATACCGGCTTTTATGCGCTGCTGTTTGCCTTTGCGGTCGCCTTGCTGGCCACGGCGGTGCCGGTGCTCAGCCTTACTCCGCGCCATAGCGGGCCGCGCCTGACCAGCTTTCTCACCAAAAAGCTCAAATCCGCCTCGCCAGAATTTCCAACCCGCGTTGCCAGCGGTAGCCTCGTCGCGTCATGCCTCTATATCGGCTGGGCCTATATGGGTGATGCCTCGCTTTTCTGGCTGGCGCTGATGGTGCTCGGGCTGTTGCTTTTGGCGGCTGCTTTCTGGATGAGCGAAGCCAAGGCACTGGCTGACCTCGCCTTTTTGCCACCATTGGTGGCGCTATATGTGATCGGACTGGAAGCAATGGAAGCGCGCCCGGTGGCCAGCGCGTGGAAGGCAATTCACCTGACCGATGTGCTTGAAACACCCCCGTTTACCATCGGTTATTTGATGGCCGGTGCCGTGGCGGCCAGCCTTGTGTTTGCGTGGCGCGCCTATTTCCGCGCCCCGCTCAAAATTGCCAATGCGGCGATGGCCGCCGGTTTTGCGCCCTGGGTGGCAATTGTGCTGGATTTTTATTGGTTCCCCCCCATCGTGATCGGCTCGGCTAACTGGGCGCTCTATATCGCCGGTGTAGCGCTGATCATGGTCGGCCTGACCGAGCGCTTTGCCCGCATAGACACCCCGGACCGCACCCGCACCGCGCTTTTCGCGCTTTCCAGCCTTTCAATGGTCAGCTTTATGCTGGTGGTGGTGCTGGGCGATGTGGCGCTGACGCTTTCCTTGGCGGTAATGGTGGCGGCAGCGGCGTGGCTTGGTGAGTATTTCAAACTGAAGCTGCTGGATTGGTATATTCAGGCCGGGGTGATCGCGGTTTCTTACCGGCTGGTGGTTGACCCGGGGCTGCTCTGGGCCTTTGATGCCCCGCTTCGGTTTGTGCTTATCGCCTTTATCGGGGTGCTTGCCCTGCTGGTGGCGGCCCTGTGGCTGAAGCGCAAAGGCAGCGCTTCGGTGCGGGTGGTGCTCGAATCCGCGATCTGGACGCTGAGCGGCATATTTGCGAGCCTGCTGCTGGTGCGCTGGCAGGATGCGGCTTCAAGCGAAGCCCAGCTTTATGTGACCGCCTCATTCGGCGGGCTGGTGTGGCTTTTGCTGGCCTTCAACCAGCTTTACCGGCTGCAAGTGCGCAGTAGGCTGCGGATGTTGCGCATCGTGTTAGCGGTTGTTTACGGGCTGCTGGCGCTTTTGTTCCTTGCTGTCGGGGTTATGCTTTCGCCCGCAGTATATTCGGAATTCAAGGCGGTGGGCTGGCCGGTATTTGGCAGCCTTGGCTCGGCCTATTTGCTGCCCGCGCTGATGTTTGCCATAATGGCATGGGTGCTAAGGCACCTGCCGCGCTGGTTGCACATCGGGTTTTTCATACTGGCCAGCGCCTTTGCGGCGCTGTTTGTCACGCTTGAAATCCGGCATTTCTGGCTGGGGGATGACATGGCGCGCGAGGTTGTGCTCAAACCCGAGCTTTACAGCTATACGGTGGCGATGGTGCTGGCTTCCATTGGCCTGCTGGCGCTGGCTTTTATCCGGCAATCGCCTACCCTGCGCAAGCTGGCGTTGGTGATGGTGGCGCTTGTGGTGCTAAAAGTGTTCTTCATTGACATGTCCGAACTTGACGGCTTGCTGCGCGTGGCCTCCTTCCTGATTCTCGGGGTGGTGGCGGCGCTGATGGCCTGGGTCAACCGTTTGTTGCGCGCCAATGAGGCGAAAGCGGCGGGGTAGCCCATAAATCGGTGCTGGACGAAGCGCCGGCATCGCCATATAACGCCAGCCATGGATAGGCGGATAGATCACCGAATTAGCCGCCCGGCGCTCTAGCATGAGTCGCCGGGAAAAGGTGCATGGCCCAGCCGCACCGCCCCCTTGTCCAAACCCTTACCGAATTTACGGAGCTGCCTGATGTGCGCCGAGACCCCTGACTATAAAACCACCCTCAACCTGCCCAAAACCGACTTCCCTATGCGCGCCGGCCTGCCCAAGCGCGAGCCCGAATGGCTGTCCAAGTGGGCCGATATGGACCTTTACGAGGCCCTGCGCCGCAAACAAGGCCGCAAGCCCTACCTGCTGCATGATGGCCCCCCCTATGCCAACGGGCATTTGCACATTGGCCACGCGCTCAACAAGATTTTGAAGGATATGGTGGTGCGCTCGCACCAGATGCTGGGCTTTGACGCCCGCTACGTGCCGGGCTGGGATTGCCACGGGCTGCCGATCGAGTGGAAGATCGAGGAGAAATACCGCGCCAAGGGCAAAAATAAAGACGACGTGCCGATCAACGAGCTGCGCGCCGAGTGCCGCAAATTCGCCCAAGGCTGGGTGGATATCCAGCGCGAAGAATTCAAACGCCTAGGCGTGCAAGGCAAATGGGATGACCCCTACCTGACGATGAATTTTGATAGCGAAGCGGTGATCGCCGAGGAATTTATGAAGTTCGTGATGAATGGTTCGCTTTACCGTGGCTCTAAGCCAGTGATGTGGTCGCCGGTTGAAAAAACCGCGCTGGCCGAGGCGGAAATCGAATATCACGACCATCAGAGCCATACGATTTGGGTTAAGTTTCCAGTGGTTTCGTATGTTCACGAAGGAAAGCCCGAAAAAGAAAAGAATTTGATGGGAGCTTCCGTAGTTATTTGGACTACTACACCTTGGACGATCCCCTCAAACAAAGCGGTGGCTTACAACCCTAGTATTTCATATGGTCTCTACAAAGTGTTGGAGACCGAGGAAGAAAGCTGGACCAAATCTGGTGATTTGTTGATTTTTGCAAATTCATTGGCTGAAGATGCACTCGAGAAATCCCGAGTAACGAAATCGGAAAAAGTTCGAGACGTGCCCGCAAACGAATTTGATGCAATGGTCTGCAAACACCCGTTCGCCGACATGGCCGAATTCTGGGATTACCCCGAAGGCGTGCCGATGATCGACGGCGATCACGTCACCGACGACGCGGGCACCGGCTTTGTCCACACCGCCCCAAGCCACGGCGCGGATGACTATGAGGCTTTTGTCAAACGCGGCTGGACCCAGCGGATGACCCATAACGTCAACGAAAATTCCGCGTTTGAGGATTTCGTGCCGTTCTTTGCTGGGCTTGAGGTGTTTAACCGCAAAGGCAAGGAGGGCAAGGCGAACCAAGCGGTGATCTCCAAGCTCATAGAAGCCGACGCCCTGATCGCACGGGGGCGGGTCAAGCATTCCTACCCGCACTCTTGGCGCTCAAAAGCCCCGATCATTTTCCGCAACACCCCGCAGTGGTTTGTGGCGATTGATAAAGAGCTGAATGATGGCATGGACGAACACGGCAAAACCATCCGCCAGCGGGCGCTAACCGAGATCGACAACGTTAAATGGACCCCGAAGTCAGGCCGCAACCGGCTGTATTCGATGATCGAAAACCGGCCGGACTGGGTGCTTTCACGCCAGCGGGCATGGGGCGTGCCGCTAAGCTGCTTCATCCGCGATGCCGGTGAAGGGCAGGTTGAAATCCTGCGCGACGAAGCGGTAAATGCCCGCATTGCCGCCGCCTTTCGCGCCGAAGGTGCCGATGCGTGGTTTGAAGATGGTGCCGCGGCGCGCTTTCTTGGCGACCACGCAAGCGAGGGCTGGGAGCTGGTAACCGACATTCTCGATGTGTGGTTTGACAGTGGCTCAACCCATGCTTTTGTGATCCGTGACCGCGCCGATGGCTCGCCCGATGGCGTGGCCGATGTTTACCTTGAGGGCACCGACCAGCACCGTGGCTGGTTCCACTCCAGCTTGCTGCAATCAGTTGGCACCAAGGGCAAGGCGCCTTATCGCGAAGTGGTCACCGCTGGCTTCACGCTCGATGCCAAGGGCATGAAAATGTCCAAATCCATCGGCAATACCATCGCGCCGGATCAGGTGATCCGCCAGTATGGTGCCGATATTCTGCGGCTCTGGGTGGCGCAGGTTGATTATACCAATGACCAGCGCATCGGTGACGAAATCCTGAAAGGGGTGGCCGATAGCTATCGTCGCCTGCGCAACACCATGCGCTTTATGCTCGGCAACCTGAACGGCTTTTCCGGGTCCGAACGGGTGGAAACCGAAGATATGCCCGACCTCGAACGCTTTATCCTGCATCGGCTCGCCGAGCTGGATACCATGGTGCGTGAAGGCTATGCTAACCACGATTTCCAAGGCGTGTTCCAGAAATTGTTCCAGTTTTGCACGTCGGACCTCTCAAGCCTCTACTTCGATATCCGCAAAGACGTGCTCTATTGCGATGGCGACAACAGCCAGGCCCGCCGCGCCGCCCGCACGGTGCTGGACCTGATTTTCCACCGGCTCACCACATGGCTGGCGCCAATGCTTGTGTTTACCATGGAAGATGTGTGGCTTGAGCGCTTTCCCGGGGCTGAAAGCTCGGTCCATATGCAGGATTTCCCCGAAACCCCGGATTGGCACGATGCCGAGCTGGCCGCGCGCTGGGAGCTTATCCGCAAGGTGCGCCGCGTGGTAACGGGCGCGATCGAGGTTGAGCGCACCGCCAAGGTGATTGGCGCTTCGCTGGAAGCTGCGCCCACCGTGCATATCCGAGATGAAGCCATGCTGGCAGCGGCCAAATCAGTTGATTTCGCCGATGTCTGCATTGTGTCTGACCTGCGCCTCAGCCATGACCCGCTGCCTGATCGGGCATTCAGAATGCCGGAAGTTGAAGGCGTGGGCGTGGAATTTGAAAAGGCCGAGGGCGAGAAATGCCAGCGCTGCTGGAAGATCTTGCCGGATGTGGGAAAACACAGCCATGAAGGCGTGTGCGGGCGCTGTAACGAGGCGCTCGGGTAATAGAAATAAACGCGCGGCCTTTGCCGGACCGCGCGTTTAGGCCGTTGCCTCCAAAATTGCCTTAATTCTTTCAATCTGTGCCGCCACCAGCACCGCATCTCCACGAGACTCTATATTCAGGCGCACCAGGGGTTCGGTGCCCGAGGCACGCAGGCTCAACCGCCAGCTGCCAAAATCAAGGCTCAGGCCATCGACGCGGGATATTTCCTGCGCGTCGGGGCCGAGCATGCGCTCGACCATTGCCATGGCCTCGGCGGGGTTTTTGATGGTGAAGTTGATCTCGCCGGAGCCGGGAAACCGCGCTTTTCGAGCCTTTACCAGCGCGCCCAGCGGAGTGCCGGTGGTGGAGACCAGCTCGGCTATAAGCAGCCACGGAATCATGCCACTATCGCACATCATGAAATCACGAAAATAGTGGTGGGCGCTCATTTCACCGCCATATACCGCGCCGGTTTCCCGCATTTTGGCTTTGATATAGACATGCCCGACGCGTGATTGCACGGCGCGGCCACCGGCCTGTTCAACCAGCTCGATGGTATCCCAGATCATGCGCGGATCATGGATGATGGTCGTCCCCGGATTTACCGCCAGCGCCTGCTGCGCCAGCAGGCCGACGATATAGTAGCCGTCAATGAATTCCCCATGATGGTCAAAGAAAAAACAGCGGTCAAAATCACCATCCCACGCCACGCCGAAATCGGCCCCGTGCGCGCGCACCGCGTCGCCGGTGCGCGGCCGGTTTTCGGGCAATAGCGGGTTGGGAATGCCGTTGGGAAAGCTGGAATCAGGGGCGTGGTCAAGGGCAATAAACTCAAGCGGCGCGCCAGCCGCTTCAAGCTTTTCGCGGATCACATCAAATGTGGGGCCCGCGCTGCCGTTTCCGGCATTCACCAGTATTTTCAAAGGTTTGAGCTTTGAAGTATCAATAAAGGACAGCACCTTTTCAGCATAGGCCGCGCGCAGGTTTACCCGTTGCACCCTGCCTTTTTGCCCGGCAGGCACAAAGCCGCCGGCCTCGGCGCGCAAGCGCAGTGCCGCCATTTCTGTGGCCGGGTCAAGCGGGTGCGAGCCGGGGCCAACGATTTTCATGCCGTTATAGTCAATCGGGTTATGCGAAGCGGTCACCTCTATGCCGAGAGCGGCTTTCAGATGCGTGGTGGCGAAGTAAACCTCCTCGGTGCCGCACATGCCGATATCAAGCACATCGACCCCCATATCGGTAAACCCCCGCGCCAGCGCCGCCATCAGCCCGGCGCTGCTTTCGCGGCTGTCATGGCCAAGCACTACTTGCCGGGGCACCCGAATATCAGCAATTGCCGCAGCAATACGATAGGCGATTTCTTCGTTCAGCTCTTCCCCGAGCTTGCCGCGAATATCGTATGATTTGAAACAGGTGAGGGGGGCCATGCGCGCGCCTTTGATGGTGGGGTCAACAAGGGATACCCGCATTGCTGTGGCGAGGCAAACCGAAAGCGCCCACCTTTTGCGTGTGTTTTGGTTATTCATGTAGTATTATAGTGGCATACCCGCGTTTCAGATTGAAAGGTGCCACCATGCCCAAAAAAATCGTCATTCTGCTGGATGGCACCTCAAACCAGATCAGCGCCGACCGTTCCAATATCTTGCGCCTTTATGGCACTCTAAAAAAAAATGATGAACAACTGGTCTATTATGACCCCGGTGTCGGCACGCTTGGGGCCGAGAAGGCATGGCTTGGGTTTTGGCGGAAAACCGTTGAAGTATGGGGCATGGTCACCGGCTACGGATTGGACCAGAACGTGAAGGAAGCCTATCGGTTTTTGGTAGAGAATTTCGAGGCCGGGCCGGACGGACAAGACCAGATATACATTTGCGGCTTTAGCCGCGGCGCGTATTCGGCGCGGGTGCTTGCCGGGTTTCTGCATGCTTTCGGCATTATGGAAAAGCGCAATCTTAATCTGCTGGATTATGCGTTTCGCGCCTATAAGCGTATTGGCAACCGTTCTGCCCCCAATGATAGTGGTGCAGAATTTGGCGAAATCAGGCTTTTTGAGCGCACCTTGCGCCCCTATCGCCCCAGCATCCGGCTGCTTGGGTTATTTGATACCGTGTCATCGGTGATCGAATCCGGGCGCTACGGCCCGCGGCTGAAAAGCCATGCATTTACCGACTATAACAGCAGCGTGCAAACCGTACGCCATGCGCTTGCTATCCATGAAAAACGCATCATGTTTCGCCCCTGCTTTTGGCCTCACGGGCAAGAATATAACCAAACCCCCTTTGGCACCGGCGAAAAAGCACCGCAGGACTTGCGCGAAGTCTGGTTTACGGGGGTGCATGCCGATGTTGGCGGCGGCTACCCCGAAGCCGATAGCGCGCTGGCCAAAGAAGCCCTGAGCTGGATGATTGAGCAAATCAAACCGACCGGGCTGATTTTTATCACCTCAACAGTTAATCAGCTGGTGCTCGGCACCTCGCAAGGCGGTAATCGCAGGCAATATACCCGGCCAAGCCCCTTTGGCCAAAAGCATGTTTCCATGAACCCGGCTTGGGCTGTGCTTGAGTTCTTGCCGGCATTTCGGCCAAAAGCCTCGAAGCGCAAACGGATTTTCGGGTTTACGCTACCGCTTTTTGAGCCGCGCCATATTCCGCGGGCCGCGCGGATTCATCATTCGGTTTTTGAACGGGCCGCGGCCTATCGGGACCTGCCCGAAAACCTGCCACCTGACTATAAAATAGAACCCTAGCCGCCATAGCCCCCCGGATTTTGCGATTGCCAATGCCATGTGCTTTCACACATATCGGCCAAGGAATAGCGCGCGGCCCAGCCGAGCAGCGCTTTCGCCTTGGCCGGGTTGGCCAGCGAGGCCGCTATATCACCGGTGCGGCGCGGCGCGATCTCGTAAGGAATGTTGCGGCCAGATGCGGCCTCAAAAGCCTTGACCACCTCCAAAACCGTGGCCCCTTGGCCCGTGCCGATATTAATGGCCTCGACGCCCCTGTTGCTTGCGCTGTAATCCAGCGCGGCAACATGGGCGCGGGCGAGGTCCGACACGTGAATATAATCGCGGAGGCCAGTGCCATCAACGGTATCATAATCATTGCCAAAAACCTGAAGTCTGGCGCGGCGGCCCACCGCCACTTGCGCGACAAAGGGCATCAGATTGTTGGGAATATCGTTTGGGTCTTCACCGATACGGCCCGATGCATGGGCACCCACGGGGTTGAAATAGCGAAGCAGCACCGCCGAGGCTTCCGGCGTGGCAGCGCTCCAGTCCCTGATGATTTCCTCAACGAAATATTTGGTGCGCCCATAGGGATTCGTCGGCGCGCAGGGGTGGGCCTCGTCAAAGGGCAGGTAATGCGGCGCGCCATAAACCGTGGCGGAAGACGAAAAAACGATTTGGTGGCAGCCATGCGCATCCATCATTTTGAGCAAGGCCAGCGTGCCCTGAATATTGTGATCATAATACATCACCGGCTTTTGGCTCGACTCCCCCACCGCCTTCAGACCTGCAAAGTGGATAACCCCCTCGGGTTTGAAATCTCGAAATGCGGTTTGGAGCGCGCTTTGGTCACGTATATCGGCGTTGACCTCGGTGAAACTTGCGTTGCTCAACAGCCTGACCCTCGCCAGCGCCTCGGGCGAGCTGTTGGCGTAATTGTCAAGCACGCAGACCTCGTGGCGCGCGCCAAGCAGCCCTAAAAGCGTGTGGGTGCCAATATATCCGGCCCCGCCGGTAACAAGAATGCGCATTTTGAGTGCCTGCCTTAGATTTTTGGTTGTTCTTTCGCTACAGGATCAGCCGAATTTAGACAATGGTGTCATTTTTCGCCGGTCATCAGATCAAAATATGCCTCGCCGACCTTTGCCCATGTATAACGGGCTTGCGCCAGCCTTGCCATATTCGCGCCAATGGTGGCCGCTTTTTCCGGTGCCATTTTGCTTAGCTGATGCGCCAGGCCCTCGGCATCCCCGAAATAGGCCGCTTCGCCATCGGTTGTGTAGCGGTTGAAAACGCAGTCAAAGGCCAGAACGGGCAGGCCAAAATGCATCATCTCGACCAATGACGGGTTGGTGCCCCCCGCCGAATGACCGTGAATATACACTTCAGCCCCGGCGCGCAGGGTGCGGAGCTTGCCAAGCTCATAAATCGGGTCCAGCAGGTGCAGGTTGGGTTGTTTGCCAAAACGGGCCAGCATGGTCTGGCCAAAGGCACTGTTTTTCCAGTTACCGACAAAAACCAGATGCTGCGCCGGTAGCGCCGATACCGCGTCCAGTATCATTTCGACATTGTTTTCCGGCTCGATCCGGCACAATGCAAAGGCATAGCTATCGGGAATTTCCAGGCCTGTAATGGGCACCGGGGCCTCAGAAAGCGCATGGTCACCGCCATAGGCAATCACTCGACAGGGCGTGCTATAATTCTTCCGAATATAGTCGGCAATGCCCTGATTATCGGCAATCACCTCATGTGAATAGCGCACCGCCATCCGCTCGGAAAACCGTAAAAACCATTTGGCCAAGCCGCGCCATTTATCCCGTTTCCACTCGATTCCGTCAACATTGGTGATAATCCGCGCGCGGGAAACCAGCCGGATCAGCGGTAAAATGGCCGCGCCGGAAACCCCGAGCAACAAAAGCGTGTCAGCACGGCGGAAAACAGCGTCGAGCAGGGTCAGCATATCATAAGGCACGCTTTGCAGCCCGTTGGCCCTGAACCGTGAATAGCGCAGGCGGGCTGATAAATAAGCGGGCGGCGCATCAGGGTAGGCGGGGCGGCTGCAATAAACGGTAAGCGCACCCGGCAGGCGGTTTTCGGCATGGTGGCGCACCAGATTTTCAACCAGCGTTTCAAACCCGCCATAGCGCCCGGGCACGCCAACCGTGCCGATAACAGATATTTTCATGCGCCCTCGCTCGCTGTGATTTTGGCCAGCTCCGCCAGAAGCTGGGCCGCAAATTGGCCAAAGGAAAGCCGGTCTGCCCTGTGCCGTGCGGCAGCGGATAACGCCATGCAAAGCGCCGGGTCATCCGCCAGTTTTATGAGCAACGAGTGCAGCGCATCGTGATGACGCGAATCAATCAGATACCCCTCGACCCCGTCCTCCACCATCTCGGCAGGCCCGCCCAGCGGCGGCGCGATCACTGGCACGCCAAAAGCCATCGCTTCGGCCAGAGTCAGCCCGAAGGTTTCCACCCACATATCCACCCGCGACAGGTTCACCAACACATCGGCCTCGGCGTAAAAGTCCGAGGGTTGGTCGGTGCGCGGGTGGACGGTGACATTTTCCGGCACCCGGGTTTGCGCGGCATAGGTGTCAGCCTCGCTTTGCCCGGCATTCAGCACCAGCGTGAAACATAAATCCTTGCGCGCCAGCAGGCTTGCGGCCAGCCGCATAAACTCCGGCACGCCCTTGAAATCCCGTGGCGATGCCAGCATCAGCACGTTGAACTTACCCGAGCGGCGCGGGGTGTAAGGGGTTGCGTGACCCCGTTTTTGCAGCGCCGGGTCAACAGGATTGCTCAGGGTAACAGCGCGCAGGCCATCAATCGGCAACCGGGCGCGGTGATCGTTTGACACATAGAACACTACTGCCGCGGTGCGGGCCACAATGCCACATAAAAATCGGCGCAAAAGGCG
>Ga0316205_10002383_pt1 | contig 19815 bp, 22 predicted proteins | sample 3monthpyrite_MG_FD_204941 | JGI IMG/M metagenome (GOLD analysis project Ga0316205, IMG submission 204941) | Microbial mat bacterial communities from mineral coupon in-situ incubated in ocean water Damariscotta River, Maine, United States -... | ecosystem: Environmental > Aquatic > Marine >... | reverse complement strand
TGTTGCCCGACCTTTGTGTCCTAAGAGACTTCTCGATCAGGCTTCCATCGTTTTTGTTGAAGCGGTATTTGAAGTTGATCTTTGGATCAGCGACATGGAGCAATTTGGACCCTTTGTCGGTCCCAACCCGCCCGATGTATCCGGGCAGACCAGTCTTTTTGTTGTACGCTCGAATGGCTTTTTCGATGCCACCTTCATTATTGGTGAACTTGCCAACCTCATTCAGTAGCAGTTGCTGGACCTTCTTGTCTGGAGATATTCCAGCCTCGTTAAGCGCAGACTCGATGGCGAGAATTGTTGAGTCCTTCCGCAGTGCCTTGAATTCATCGAGCCTATCAGGGCCCTCTGTCTTGCCGCCCGTCTTCTTTTTCCCAAAAGACCTTCGACCGCCACTGCTTATCGCCTTGTTGATCTCAGCCTCAAGAATTTTCACTCGCTCAAAGTCTCCAGCCATGACAGCATCCATGACTTGCCCGCCGAGTTCGTTGACTCGCTCGATTCCAGTTTTGATTCCTGCATCGTTCTTGTTCCCGACTGCGGTCATCAGGCGTTCACCGATGTTTGCGTGGAAAGGGGCGAGAACTGCCGCCTGTTCAGCGGCCTGAACTTCCGTCATGTTCGGGTCACGCTCCATGAGATTCGTGGCAATCGTGGCCCTCAATCTCTCGTTGTCGATCAGGTACGAGCCGATCAACTGAGTCGTTTGACTCTCGAATGCGTTTCTGGCCTGAAGATCAGCGCCAAAGCTCGAAGCAGCCAAGCCGCGCAAGTGAGCTGCCGTGTCGCGCTCAATGGTCGCACGCCTTTGAAGATAAGCCTCGCTTGCGTTGAACTGGAACTCGTTCGTTTGCAGCGCGTTCCGTGCTTTGATCTGCTGCTTGACGATATCCATGTTCTGCTTGAGCGTCTTGACCCTGAAGTCTTGATCAAACCGAGATGCGCTCTGTTGCAGGCTCAGTGCTGCGTCAGCTCTTTCGTCAGCATTCAGCGCAATATTCAGCCGTTCCGTGTCGAGGTCAATGTCGGATTCGATCTTCTTCTCTTCAGCCCCGACCTTGCCAGTTTGCGCTTTCGTGAGACCGATAGACGCACCAATCTGATCACGCTTCAGTGCCCGATCTTCGTCCTCACGCTCCAGCTTCGCCAAAGCGATCTGTGTTGGCTCGTCAACGGGAGCTTGTGGCAGCGCGTCAAGCAGTCCCTCTGGGGCGTTCTTCTTCTGCTGGGCAAGCAATAGGGCCGTCTTCTCAGCCTCTTTCTCAGCCTTGTCTGACTCAAACTGTTCGACCTGTAGGTCCTGGAGCTGCTGACGCTGTTCGCGGTCTTTCCGCAACTGAGCGTTTTGCATCCCGCTCTGAAGACCCTGATTGAAAGAGGAATTGGTTCCTGAAAAGTCACCACTCATTACTTGCCTCCAACCGCGCTTCCGAGCGCATTGCCAGCCGCACCAGCGAATAGCCCGCCGATGCCCTGTTGTTCAGGCCCGAAGCCCGCGAACGTCTGTCCAAGGCCAAGATTGGTCTGGACGCGCTGCTGTTCCGGTGCGTTGCTTGCCGACAACTGCTGGTCAATCAGACCAAGCGACGAGATAAGGTCGGCTCGATCTTGTTGCGCACCCGCCAAATCTACCTGTTGGCGTGCATTTGCCAGTGCTTGTCCAAGACCTGAAGCAGCCATGATGCGGTCATCGACCACTGAGCCCGAACGTGCCCCAGCGCCCGATGGGCCAGTTGCAGATGCGAGGCTATTGTCCACGAAGTCGTTCGCGGCTTGATTGGCAAGCGCGGCTTGGTTCTGGAATAGCGCCTGACGGTCGCCAGCTCCAAACGTGAACGGGTCGCTGATCAACTGCTGACTGAGGGCCTGACGCTGCTGAAAAAGCGGGTCTTCAAGCGTCTGCTGTGCAATCAGATCTTGAATCGACGCTGCTTTCTGTAGCGACCGACTGGAGTCCTTCTGTGCTGTGCTTTGACTCGATCCCATGACGTTTCTCCAAAATGTATCCGGCGACATACGCGCCGCGCTTTTTCCACATGCGTTGAACGAACTTGTTGTCGGCTTTCACAAAGCCCTGCATCCGATCAATTCCATATTCGTCTGCGATCTGGTGAACTTTGTCCCACAGATCTTTTAGATGGCCGTGCTTTCTGGCTGACGGGATGATGTACAGCATGTCAACGCGCATCGTGCGCCCGTCATTCGGACCAATCATGGCCTTGCCGTAACACCAAACAGACCCAACCGGATCATCGTCATATTCGGCCAGCAATATCGTTGGGCCACCACCCATCAGCGACCCAGACACCTCGTGCATCAGTTCGACGATTTCGTGCTCCATCATCGCAGAGCCACGCTCCTCTTCACAGAGGCTTTTGCGGAACTGGAACACCGTCATCAGGTCAGCGGGTTGTGCTACGCGGACGCTCATGGGCTCTCTCTCCAAGTGATGCCACCTTCGATGTCACAGTTGCTCGACCCGATTGGGCGGGCACACAAAACGATTTCGTCAACTGTACCATCAATAGCTGCCCCAAGGTGAATAGCGTTCTCAAGGGCGCTGCCACTGGCCCCGCCACGGTTGCCGCTGGAAAAATGCCCACCGTCGATGCACAGTCCGTTGGTGACGGTGTTTGCTGTCGCACCACGAGCAACCATCACAGCAGAGTTCGTCAGATTCTCGTATGTGAACGTATCGGCGACCGTTGGATTCAGATACAGCATCCACTCCACGTTGTTGCTGCCCGCAGTCTCAGCCAGTGACACGGACACAAGATCCACCCAAGCGCCAATGTTCGCAGCTTTCAGCTTGATGCCAAAGATGGCGTAAATCGTTCCATCTGAGTTTGCGTTGACATGGGTGCCCGCTGTTGACTCATAATGCAGCACCCCATTGGTGTGTGCGCCGCCCTCGCTGATGACCGTGGAACAGATGTGATCCAAGTCAGTGGCGGCTCCGGTTCCGTCGTTCTCGATCTGGTAGCGGAGTGGCAAATTCGGCGTTGACATGTAGACAACGTCTTTGTTGTTGGCGTTCTGGAACGTGTGAGCCACGATGAACTGCCCATCAACCACGAAGCCCATCCGAACACTGCCGACACCGAGCCATTCGATGTCAATGAACATGATCTGCGTCTTGGTGACATCAAGCGTAACGCCGCTGCCGCCCGTGCCGTCCATTGGATCGCCATTCCAATCCGGCGAATCGACCTCGGCGTCAACGGGTGTGCCCGTCACATTGCTGCGACAGACGACTTTCAGCGTGCCCTCATCGTTGGTGAAGAACATGCCGTTGTCGTCGTCGAACAATCCCACTGATCCCTTGACGCCCGCACTGGAATCGCTCATGCGAGCAGTCAACAAGACGAGCTGAGACTTGCCCGGCTGGTAATTAAAGCGCATGAACGTCTGCCGAGTGCGCTTGCCTGCCGTGACGTTGGCGACTGCGATTCGAGTTCTGGCCGCATCTGCACTGTAAGTTGATGTAGTGCCGCTACCGCTCTCCTCTGAGTCATCCCAGAAGAGTGGCTGGTTGTCGTGGATCTGTTTCGAGTCAAACAGCGTCTCTGGATTAGACACACGCACGCGCCCGAAAGCGTCAAGCTGTGGGCCGAGTCCGTAAAAGAACCTGTTCACATGGGTCATGCAATAATCCACCAATTCGTTCCATCGGAGTACAGTTCAACTGACTCCAAGTACTGCAATGTCGCAGTCGTTGTCTTGTCTATCGTTCCGCCATTCGATTCCACTGTCACAGCGTTGGCGGAGTCTGCGGTCAACTTTATGACGTACGACTTCTTATCCACTGTCGTTGCATCCGGCAGAGTTACGGTGATCGCGCCAGCCAACGTGTCGCACAGAACAATGTCATCATCGTCCGTAAGCGTGACATCACCAGACACCTCCGTGCTGGTTCGGGAACTCACCACCTCGCTCTTGAGCGCATAGTAGTCCAGCAGGAATCTTCGCATCTGCTCGTGATACCGAGTCCGAACGGCTTCAGCTTGATTGAACGGATATGGTGGTATCTTTATCATCGTGCAGACACCTCCGCAGCCTCAGTCTGAAATTCAATGATTGATATAGATGGCTCAACGCTTGGCATGATCAGCCCAGCGGCCAACGACTCGATTGGCGAGCTTGTGAACTTGACGCGGAACGTGCGGCCAGTGCCGCCGAAGCGAAAGTCTGCGATTGTGCCCGTCAAACTGCCAATGCTTGTATCGGTTGTGGATGCTGTGCCGACAGTCCACGCTTGCGTCATAATGTTCGGCTCAACGATGACGCGAAAGTAGTCGTCATTCGCTGGGGCGTCGTCGATAAACAACGATGTCTTGATGAAGTCCAGCACCTTGAGATCGAGCGTTGACCCGAAGTCCGCGTCAAAGTCAGCGTACCACTTGATGCCGCCGATCACTGATCTGTCGGACGACGTTGGTGCCTCGGCAACGGCAGTTCTGAAGTAAAGCGTATCAGCCGTGTTTCGCGAAATAGTGACGGACTCGACCGTTCCAGCGCTGATATCATAGAAGTGCCAACACAGCCCCTTGTATGCGTTGATGGTCCATCCGGCACTTGTCTTCGTCATGCTGGATGTCGTGCCAGATGTCGGGACGATGTCAACAGCCGCGCCATCACCGTTGCCAGTGTTGAGCGTGAGAATGTGGCCCTCAGCCGCACCGTAAATCGTCGGCTCGTCGTTCAGGTCTTCGATCTCAGCAACAACGTCGAGCTGCAAGTCGTAACGGCTCCAGACGCCTTGTGAGATATCCAGCGTCAGCACTGCATCGTTACGGGTGCTTGAGCCAGTCGCAACAGCAAACCAGACCGTGTCGCGGCTTCGGTCGATGGCGACAGACGCGTTCGACTTCTTGGCGTCATTGATCGTTTCGCGAATGAACCGCTTGACAGATGGCCTGTCCGCTTGGGTTGGCGATGACAAGTTTGTTGCATCGTCTCCAGCCCAGATCCAAACGTCTCGTTCGCCCAAGAAGATATGCCGGTTCTCGTAGATCAAGATCGAGTGTTCGGACACAGCGCCAACGTCTTGGTTGAGACGAGTGGTGAAGTATGGCGCAGTGTCATCACCAGTGGCCGTAAACGCAATTCGTCCATCACGCAGATACGCCACAAGGTTGTCGCGCAGCACTTTAATCCCGATGACCGGATCACCAGCGTCTAAGTCGGCATCTTCGAACTTCGTCGTCGTGTTGAATCCCTCAAGCGAGCCAGGAGTCGCCGAGTAGTACACGCGAGTCGGGAAGTCAGTGTTGCCGCCAACGAACAGTCGGTCGTTCCACGCCTCGACAACTGATCCCTGTGGGGCTTGCTCGTTGTTGATGTAGTCGAGCGTTGGTGTCACGCCGAGCGCTGTGATGTCGACTCCGTAAGCTGCCGTCGTATTGTCGTCAACTGTTGCTGACAGGAAAGCAGCCGACCCAGCGGCAGCGTTTGCGGCGGTAATCCAAATCCGTCTCTGATTCACTTGCGGGTCAGGGCTAACGCTCAACTGAATCGAGTCAATCGTGTTCTCTGTGCCAGCAAGCGTAAAGGCTTGGACTGGGCCTGGATTGCTTTCGACGCCAGTAGAACTGTTCCTGTATGTGACATAGATCTGATATGTCGCAAGCAGTGTCAGCCCACCGCCACCAGTTGTTGATCCAGCGGCAACAGGCGCGAGCCCCGGCGCAGCGATCCCAACAGCCGTGACGGTCGAACCGTTGTACACAATCGGGGGCTGACCGTTATTGCACGCCATGTACACGCGGTCAGCGTATTGGGTGTGAGACCACTTACCCCCTTTCGGTAGAGAGCCAGAGATGGTTTTGTATGACCCATCGGACGGGTCAACTTCATGCAATGTGGTCCCACTAATGGCTAAGATTGATCGCTTGAATCCGCCAGTGCCAAGCACGCGGCGATAGTCAGCGAGCAGTGTGATTTCTGGGGCTTGGTCAGGCTCAACGAGCCCAGAGTCCCAGTTGAATGGTGTGTTGTTTTCGGGCAGCAATACGGCTGTGGACGTAAGAGATCCTGTCGTTGCAATCGTGCTGCCAGTGCCGTCATCAAGCGCCATCGACCATATATTGCTGACTGACGCAACGGTCGGAATGGACTCGATCTTGTTCATCTCCACGACTGGGAATCCCGGCACAGAGATCAATCCACTCGCTGGAGACACGCTGGCCAAGTAGCACTTGAAGAACGCGAAGTCGTCCACCCAGCAGTACCCAGACTGACCGCCTGATCCGGCAATCGTTGGGAAGGATACTGGGTTCGCATAGCTGTTGACTTTGCGACCAACAGACCAGTTCGTTGAGACGGTTCCAGTTGGGTTGCCCGATACGGTGTTGCCAGGGCCGAGGCCAGCAACGGTGCCATTCTCCCCAGAGATTGACGCCACAAAATCCTCAGTCGCAGCAGTCTGAGTCACCCCACACATCACCCGGCATCTGACATTCACGAGCGATGACAGGGCTTGGGTGATAGTGAACGTGTTCAGTCCCGTTCCGTCGACGTAGTCGAATTGGAGTTGGTCTGAGACGACTCGAATTCCAAGGGGCTGGGGATTTGATGTTCCGGTGGCGTCTGATCCAGCCCAGAATATGGTTTGGTCCCGAACAGTTGTTTCACCCGTAGCCAAACGCGGGGTGAATAAGAACGCGAGCGTCCAGAGTCGGTAAGTTGAATTGGTGTCCGTGAAGGCGTCTGTTCTGACATTGGTTGCGTCCACCTGAATGTGGCCACGAGCGCCGTTGAATTGGATACCAGATGGGCCGCTGATCTTTGTCTGGTCAGTGGTCCACTCCGCGCCCGCAGAGCCGATGTATCCGTCGTTGGAGGCGACCGACTCAGCGAGGGCTGTGCCCGTGCCGTCGTTCATTTTCCAGTAGCCATCGATCCCATAGAAGTCCAGTTCATCCAAGTTCGCATCGTTGATGAGTTCGCGACCAGAAATTGCCGGAGGGATATCAGCGGTATTGCCAGTGAACAATATCATCTCAGCCGCAGAGCCAGCGAAGTACGAGGAATCGCCCTCTGATGGGATTGTCGTTCCATCAGATGGATCGCAGCCGATGATAAAGTCTTGCGTGTTCGTCGCCCACGTTTCAATCGCAAGAGTGGTTGTGGCGATTTGAGCGCCAGCGGAGTCATAGACCGTGAAGTCGTATGTGTCGCTGGTGCCTGACCATGTAAACCGAAGGTGTCGAACTTCACCAAGCTGTGACTGAGCGGCATCACCGTCGTTCAGCGTGACGTTCTGTAGAGCGGCAGCAGTGCCAGCATCGTAAACACGGCAACGCCAACCACCAAGATTCGTGTTGATGGTCGGATCATAGCTCAGTTGAAAAAAGCGACTGGAGCCGGTTCCGAATCCACGAGAGATGACAGTTGTCTCGGAAGAAGGAAAAGAAGAGAGACGAGCGTGGATCGCCAGCCCCAGTCGCGAGTTCGGATCGTAGTTTGTCGCGTATGGGATTCTGGCGAACGAGTCGTATCCGTTCAATCGCAGCGACGAGTCAAAGAATGGGGTAGTCGTCAGGCGAGAGTAACCGCTACGGCGCTTGAGTGTCCGGTCGCTGAAGTCGATGTTCAGCAGATCGGGGCATTCAATTCGCGACAGATGTGCTGGTACAGCACGGTCGGAAAGCCCGGCGAATCTGTCTACTCGTGATAGTCTTTTTCGTCGTGCCATGTTCCATTACCGAAGAGGACCGCCCGTGTAAACAGTTCTGTTCAAAGTGTCGTAGTCGTCGCCACCACCATCTCCCCAGCGCTGGCTCTTGTTCGTGCCACCAGCAGAAGGCTTCTGTGAACGCCGCATGTCAGCCATCGCTTGGTTAAACTTGGCCTCGTGCGCCTGAAGCTGATTGCCGTCGATGAAGTTCGTCCCCATCGAAGCAATCACGCCGCTCACGATTCCCTGATGGAACAATCGTGGGAAGCGATAGTCTATCTCTGTTGCGTCAGACGTTCCGCCAAGCACTGGTGTCGGCGATGCGAAGTATGTGTAGCGAACGGTGTACGAGGCATCTGGGGTGGCGATGAATCGAATTTGCCACAGGCCGTCAGAAGAGTCTCGATTGCTGATCGTGTAAGCGAACGGCCTTTGCTTGCTGGAAAGTGACTCTTGCAGTCCCCAGTCAATCCGATCACGCTCGCGATACTCTTTGAGCTGATATCGTGGCGATGTGTCGTAGTAGAGGCTGTCTGTGACGACCTTCTCGCAATCAGCAGGAAGATCATAGTCAGCAGTTCCGTCGACGAGGCTCAATGTGGCCTCGACGCGGAACGCTGGCATATCCGACTTTTGCGCCATGACTTGCATGACGTAGCCGATATTCTTCCTGATCTCGGATGCAAGCGAAGAGTCGGGAGTGATCGTGTTAATCAACTGGAACGAAACGCTCTCAACGATATCGCCAACTGTTACGCTTGTAACCGCCATGTTCTACTCCTCCGGGTCGCCGAGTGATTCCTGCTTTTTCAACAGAGCCTCGGCAACACTGCCTTCTCGGGGCTTGTTCTTTGCACCCTTTGGTCGGCCAGCTTTCTTCTTGGCAGCAGGCTTCTTCAAGACCACTGGCTCACCTTTCGGCTTGCCAACGGCGTACTTCTCGTTGGCTTTGTACAGCGGTGCCTCTTCGCACTTTTCCATGAACTGTGGCGAGAAGTTATCGGTTCCCATGTGCTTAACGAGAGCTTGCATGAGACCGATGTCGTGTGTGGCTGAGATCTGATAGATCGCAGTCATGTCGGCCATGTCAAGGATGACCTGTTCGCCCTGAAGACGATTCAGATACTCACCCTTTTCCTTGTTGACGACTGTTTCCATCTGCATGGTGTCTGGGTTCTGCTCGCGAGAGATGTCGCGGTCCAGCATACACATGGTTCCAGTCCCAGTGTTCGCCCACCACCGATAGAGGTGAAACGGTACGCCACCAGAGATGTTGTTATCCCAAGGCAGCACCATTCGTTTGATCGTAGCGTCTTCGGTTTCCATTCTTCTTTTCTCCGAATGAAGCACGTCCACGGAGCGAGATTGCCCCGTGGACCACTTCGAGTTTTCTACATGCACTTGACGTAGACGCGGCCAGCGGCCCCGTCCGTAGTCACAGCTTCCATGCAAGTGAACAGCATCGCATTCGCGGTACCATTGGTCACTGCGGTGATACCACCGATCAGATAGCCAGTGGTTGCCTCGATAGCGAGTGCTTCACCTGGAACGGTGTCGGTCGTGCCATCCTGAAGCGCGTAAGCCACGCCGTATGTGACGACTTCGATGATGTCACCGTCAACAGCGGCTTTGCCACTCGTACCAGAAACAGTCGCAGCAGCGCCAGTTCCGCCGACACCAGCATAGATGCCGACGACCTGACGATGATCAAGAGCTGCGTCAGCTTGAATGACCAGCTTGCCAGTCGCATCAGACGCGAAGTCCACTGTGACAGCCGTGCCGACAGGGATTGCCCCATCAGCTTCGAATGTTCGCGTGATCGGTCCATCCGGTGCAGGAAGAGCCGTATCGCTTACAGTGGTGATTCCACCGAGTTGCTTGTATCTCATTGCTTTTCCTTTCTACTATGCGTTAACGCGATAGTCGTAGATGCGTGCCGAAGAACGCGGGTTTTCGTTGACCAACTGACCACGCCACAAGAGGTGCTTGACGCCAGCGTGCTGGTTCACAGGAACCCGCTCGTCGGTCAAGGTGAAGTTCGCACGGGAGTCCGTTTCGAGCCTCGTCTTCTTGGAGTTGATCAGGTAGATGTTGTCGCTGCCAGCGATGCCGGTACCGAACACGTTGTAGGTCTTGCAGAAGTCATCCCAGAACCAGGTGAGGCCCTTGTACATGACGTTCTGGAAAGACACGTTCGCGTCGATCATGCCAGAGCCACGAGTGATCTGCTGCTTCTCGGAAGCGGCATTCATGTAGTCCTGCCAAGGCGAGTAAGACGAGAACATTGCGTCGGGACGTTCGCCACCGTAGCTCGACATTGCAACGACGTTTTCGAGACGTTGCATGGCGTCATTCATGACACCAGAACTGAATGCGAAAGTGTTGCCCAAGAAGTCAACCGAGTTGCCTTCCCAGTAAGTGCCGGGAGTAGACGATGTCCATGCAACGCGCTGGATGCCACCGTAGCTGTTTGCGGCCTGCTTCATCTGCCAGCGTTCGACGATTGGATCGGTGATAGCGAGTGCGCCACCAGCGGTGTCGAGTGCTGCATAGTCAGGAAGCATCTGCTCAAAGCCAAGAATCTGCTTCGAGTTCGCGGTGTTGCCACGATAGATGTCAGTACCAAGGCGCTCGCGCATCTCTTCGGACTGCGTGGTCATGACGTAATTGGCATGACTGGCGATCTTCTGAGGCGTGTTGAGTTCGAGCTTCTCCTGCCACGAGAGAGCGACCGGGCCGCTGTAGTTAGCGACCTGGAAGTTCGCAGCCTGCGTACCCTTGGTCGGGTTGGTTCCAACGGTGTCGTAGTAGCTGAACGCTTCCACGCCAGCACCGCGAGCGTTACCCAGTCGGACTGCCAAGGTGTTGGTCAGTTCAGTTGGGCTTGCGTTGTTTGTGAGTACAGCGAGAGTCGGTGTGTGCAGGAAGACTGTGTCTTCGAAGCTGTTGTCGTTCAGCCACCGCTCAAGAGTATTGGTCCATAGGGTGTCGTATGCACCCGAATTTGATCTGCTTGATGTAGCCATCTAATGTTCTCCATGACTGACTACCCTAAAAGTTCGCCAACTGACTTGTACCCGTTCTTTTCTAAGAACTCCTCGATACCAGCCACAGCGCTCGACTGCTTCTCTGCTCGTCGAGATTTTCTTGGGATGCGGCCATTGGACTTGGCGAGTGATACTGGGGCTGGTTGGGCTTCTTGCTTTGGTGCGGCTTCTTTCGGAGTCGCGACCGGCTTTGCTTCCAACAGCGCCTTGCCACCCACGGCAAATATGGCTTCGTCTCGTGAAAGACCAAGTTTCATCTTGGCTTCCACTTCGCTGCGCTTGTCGGCAACAGCGGGGTATTCAGCAGCAACGGATTCCCATGAGGCGTCCTGATTTTGCTGCAATAACGGATAAAGTTGTTCGACCGCCCGCCCATAGGGTTGGAGCATGGTCATGACTTTCTCCGTAATGATCTTGTAAGCGACAGCTTCTATGCCTGTCAAGGTATCTTCATCGAAAACTTGCGACGGATCGACATCTGAGTGGGGATTCGTCCCATCCCAGACGCCAGTGGTGGAGTTTTCGGGTGGTGCAGTGGAGGTTTTGTCCACATCGCCACCAGTCAGCGCCTTTAGGTAGTCCTTGAGTGCTTCCGGGTTCTCGTTCAGTCGGTCCAGTAACTCGGCCTTTTTCCGCAGGTGGGCGGCTTCCTCTTGGGCTTTGTTCATGCCCTTGATCGCTGCTTTGTGCTGCTGCTTGAGATCTTCCGGCCAGCCCTCCATGTCGGTTTCTGGAGTCGACTCGACAGTCTCAGCGTCAGACTCAACCTCGATCTCGGTCTGGACTTCTGGCTCAACCTCTGTGTCAGCAAGCACTTCTGGAACTTCAGGCTCGGCATACTGAGCATCTGTGCGGTCTTGGATGTCTTGCAACAGTGGGCTGTTAAATCCGTCGTCCATGGCTATTTCCCTCTTCGTTTTGGTTTGAGACTTTTGTTGATGCGCGGGTCATTGTCCCCTTCGCCTTTTTCGAGCTGTCTAAGCCCGGTTTCCTTCTCGAATGCTTTGCGCTCGGCCTTTGACCGGAATGGCCTTGGACCTTCACGGCCATCTTTCGTGACGACATAGTCGTGCCATCTCTCTTTTCCCTCTGGGCAGGCGTAGTTCTCAAGGCAATCGGGCTCCAGAGCCTTTTTGCCATCGAATCGAACATACTTGTGCTCAGACCCGATCTCGTTCTCAAAGTGAACTGCTGGCATTTCGGATCGCTCTCGGCGCTTCTTTTCCTCACGGAACGACTTGAGCACCTGTCGACCTTGGCCAGCCCATACCCAGACGTTCTCCGGGTTGATGGACGACTGGCCGACGACTGTGTATCCAGCTTCTTCAGCACGTTTTATGTAATCGATCATCCAATTCCTCCAGCGGCTTGCGCTGCTGGGATGTTTGCCGGTGGCGCTGGGGTTGATCCGCCGCCTCCACCGCCAAGCTGACCCTGCAATCCGCGCAATTCAGCCTCTTGGTTTCCAACTTCTTCGCCATCTTGGTTGAAGAAGTACTTTGACCCGTTGTGGACTCCCATGAATCTCAGCAGATCGGCGTACATCTCCGTCTTGTTGAACTTCGCGCCCTCGACTGGGTCTTGATTGATGATGCCAAGTAGCTGGATCATCATGTTTGCTCGACCCTCTTCGGTGATCTTGCGGGTCGATCCGGGCTCAACGACGATTCCCATGCCATTCGACACATCACCCTTTGACCAGTTGTACTTAGCCCAGATCTCGGCGTTCTCTTTGTCTACGATTCGACGCATATCGGTGACATCGTAGTACTGCGCCATGAGTCCGATGCGGTCATGCGCGACTCCAGCCAAGAATTCTTCCATCGCTTCGAACTTGTGCGATGCTCGCCCGCGTGCGGAAGATCCCACTTCGGCGGCTTCTGTGGCCGTTGTGCCGGATTTGAGCGCCTGACCGAACTGATTGGGTGAAAGACCGCTTGAGACTTGGAAAAGCCGCTCGATCACCGCCAGCAAGTTCATGGCCTCTGGGGATTTGGCGTCCTTGGGAAGCTTGTGGAAGTAGTCAGAGAGTCGACGATTGTCTTTTGGGTCATCGACTTCGACAAACAGCCCAGTGGATCTGTTGCCCATGCCGACAAATGACTCCTCAGTCATTCCCATGCTCTTGCCGACAAGCGTCATATCAACGTGTTCGCGCTGATAGCCATCGAACAGCTTGGTCAGGAGCGCCCGCTCTGCTTGTATCTCAGGTGTGACAATTTGCACATCGGACTGTGGGACGAACGCTTCGCCGTCTTCGTTCCATCGCAGCACCCGATATGGGTTGCCGATCCAGTATGGATTGTCGATATCACGCAGAAACTTGTCGTATCCCTCTGCTATGGTGACCAGCCGCCATCCTCCATCCGGCTTACGCCAGAAGATCTCGTACATGTAGACCGTCTCGTATGGTGACTGATCCTGGTACTTCTCGTCACGCTCCCGTTCACGACATGCAGCCCGCTTGATTCGCTCTGGCCTCATGTTCGGCATGAGATCTTTTGTATTCTTTAAGCTCGGATCTTCTTTGACGGACTCGATTTCGGCTGTGATCACTCGACCGCACCACTTCAAATCCTCTTCGCTGGTCGCTGTCGGATCGAACAAGAAGTCCCACGGTGAGATTCTGCGCGATACGACCCGCCCTCTGACCACGCGATCATCTTGCTCGTAGTTGGTTTCAAAGATCGGAGTCTCGGATGCGACATCAATCTCAGCCTGCTCAGTGGATGTGATCACCTTGGCAGCGTTTGCGATTGGGTCTGTGGCGAGATCTTTTTTGCGCTTGGCAGCATCTTTCGTCTGCTGTTCTGGATCTGGGTGCGGATCAGCCTCGAATGACGACAACATGACGCCGATGCCAATGCGCGAGCAGTCACGAGTCGTGTATCTGGACTCTTTCTTCATCCGAGAGTCTTGCTGCCACTCGTTGTTGACGGCCTGCTCGATCACTTGACCAAGCTCCTCCTCAGCTTCCGTGGCGAATCCCTTCACGAAGAAGCGTGGGCGAGCGCCAAGCACTTGGCTTTCAACGGTCGATACCAGCGCATAAGCACGGGCAGGCTCAATCTGCTTGATACCAGACGAATTGTGATCAAGAAGACGGCCCTTGGTGTACTCTTGGTCGCAGAATTCCCAGCCAGTTTTCCATCCACCGCGTCCCTGTTCCTCGTCACGGGCGTGGAAGAAGTACTTGACCAGATTGTGGAAGTACGCTGGGTCGCTTGGGTCAGTGCCCTTGGGAATGCTTGATTTGGGCTGCTCTACGCCGAAGTGCTTCTGCATCGCCGCACGGTCGGAAGCATTGCTCTGAACAGTGTCATAGAACACTGTCGGGGCTTGTTTTTTGCCTTTAGCCATAATCTATTCAATTAGGGTTACGATGCCCTGATTACTCCTATTGCTGGCGTCAGCCAGAAGATGCTTCAACATGAATTGACTGTTCGGCGCTTCACGCTTGCGCTCTTGCTTCTTTGGTCTTGGACGTTCGCCGTACATGTAGATATCGGCGGTGGCGTCGGCCATATCGTCGTTCTTGGACACGCCAAGATTGACGAGTTCCTCAATCAGCTCGTCATACAGCTTGCCGCCAAGCAGAACGTGGATTCCTTCGCGCTCACAGAGCGGAATCATTGTCCTGATGCGGTCAATCTTGCTGTTGGGGCCTCCACGCTTTGCTTCCTTCAAGTCAAAGAATATCTTCCGAACTATCATCTCTCGCTGGACTTCGGTGTAGATCGGTAGACCCACGCCCGTTGTTTCGATTACAGTCGTGACTGACTGCCATTTCTGCTGATGCTGGATAATTACGTCGACCAGCACTTTTGGTGAATATTTGCCGCTTGAGATATCCACGACCCACAGTTCGCCCTCTTCGTCGATAGCGGCTGTGATTACTGCTGCTGGGTCATTGGCTTCCTTTTCGCCGCGATTCGGGTCACACGCCGTGACGAAGTGGTAATTCCTGGTGGTGGGCACTGAGCATTTCGGATCATCGCTGAGATCAAACCGGAAGCGTTGGAAATCGTCTCGATCAAACGAATTCTCGGCATCAGGCTGCGGATCATTCATGTACTGGCACATGAAGCTGTATTTGCCCTTTGACTTGAGCTTGGCTTCAAGCCGTTTCATGCTCCAGCCGCAAGCCGGGACTTTCTCAGAGATTGGGAAGATCGGTTCACCCGCAAGCCAGCCACAGTCAAGCACGAGTGATTCGCAGATGTCGGCAAATCGCCCAGTCTCGTCAAGCAGATGCGAATAAAGGTCGTCATGGTGCCATCTGGTGCCCGGCACGATCATCTTGCAGCCGCCAAGGATCAAGTCCTGGACATCCTGGAAGAATTCCATCGTGTCGTCTCTGCGTGCCGCCGTCTTCACGTTGTCACGGCCCACCAAGTCATCCATGATCAGCCAGTGATAATGAAATCCAACCGGCAGAGCGCCGATACCGCAAGCACTCATCGAGGCGGTCTTGTCGGGCCGATCACGCTTGATCGTGTAAGCGTCCGCAGTCCAAGTGCTGGAATCCCGCTTGAAGTTCTCGAACACGACCTCGGGATATAGCCAACGATACAAATCGTTCGACTGCAAGATGTCTTTCGACTCTTTCAGGAACATCTTGGCATCTTTGAGGTTTGCATGGCCCAGCAGGAAGCGGGCTTCTGTACCGCACATGAAGTCGTGCTGCTTGGGATCAAGTCCCCAGATCCACAGCGGGAAGCCGATGGACACGATGGTCGACTTCAGATGGGCTCGGGGCAGCTCCAGATGCTTGATGAAGACATCTTCTTTCCACTCAGTCAGGAATGGAATGACCTTGTCGCGGTGAAGTGGTGGATAAAGCGCACGTTTGTCGAGAATCTCAGTGATGAAGTAGTAGAGATCGTGTTCACACAGGCTGCGAACGTGGAGTCGGCATTCCTCTTCGGTGTCGAATTTTTCACCTTTCCACGTAAATGCCATTTATGGTGTCCGTTCGATCCCAGGGGGTAAGTCGTCATCGGGGTTTTTGGCGCTCTTTTTAGATGTGCCCCAGCCAGCAGTCTTCGCCAAGTACTCGAAATTCTTCAGCTCGACGTTCATGGATATGCCAGCGACAGCCCCAAGTGTCGCCAACTGTTGCGTGATCAGCTTCATTCGGGGGGACTCAAGGTCGGCCCCGTTGATCACCATATCCAAGATCTTGTCTTTGAGGACTTTGATCGCCTCAAGCGACTGGTTGACTTGTTTGCGCTCGACCACGCCCTCGAACGTGGGCAGAATGATTTCGCAATCCTCAGGGGCGAACTTGGCGGGCAAGCCCATCTTGCCGGTTTCGACGTTGTCATCACTCATTCTTCAAGCTCTTCAACGATCTTTTCTATGTTCTTGACCGTATTGTCGCATTCATCGCCAGTAACGGCGTCAACGACATCCTGAGCCACGGACAAAGGAATCTTCACAACTTCGATCAATGCGTCGAATAAACCCATCACTCACCTCCAAGGTCAAGCTCACCGCCAGTCGTGTACGTGTATGGGACATCGATGCCGCCAATCCTCGTCACCCCATCTGTATATGTCTTGACCTTGGGGGCAGGCTTCATCTGGATGACTGGCCCGGCTGGCGCTTCAACAGCTCCGCAATCGCCACACGTCGGGGTCGGTGGGATAGTCGCCATCCAATCAGATGGTACGCCAACTGGTCCGCCGCAAAGGCTGCATGTGCCGATAATCGTGTCATTAAAAGCCATCACTCATCTCCAATGGTCACCCAGAATTTATCATCGTCTAAATTGTTCTGTGCCATAGATATACACTCATCACGCCGCGTGGGGCAAGCATGAAATACTGTCCGCCGCGACCAATGCTCTTCCACAAGCCACCGCAAAGCCCCATCCACAGCGTCATTCCCATGACCCCACCATGGACGCTTATATGCCCACACACGCCCCTCATGTGGTATGTGGCGGATATCATACAATCCCATCAGAGCGCCCACACGCACCACCACACGTCCCATTACGGCGTTCGTGAACAACTCTTTGCCAACCATGTCGGGATACACCAAGAAAAACAGGCTGTGACCAGTGAAATGAGCCCGGCAGAACTCCAGCTTCTCGTCAGTCGTCAGCGAGGTCAGAAATTGGTGGCGGGTCGTGAGCATTGCCCAAAAGAATAACAGCCCGCGTGGACACAAAAGAGCCCCGGCAGGAGTGAGTGACCGCCAGGGCGTCTTATGTGGTCGCTATTCGCAACCGGCTGAATGTATCCACTCAGCCACATTCGCGCAAACGAATACAGATAGAGTTGGCTTTCTCTCTGTTCGAGATTTTATCAACTCATGAACATAGGTGTACAGATTCCGTACACGGGCGTCAACCAAGAATTTTGAAATTGAAAATTGAGATATGGGAGGGAGGGGGCAAGTATAATGAGGACGACCCCTCCCCCCGGCCTCCCCCTGACCCCGGGTACCCCTCGAAGCAGCCATGACAGTGACCAGAGCCGACCATCGGGCCGCGACTGGCAGTCATATCCCCACGAGCATTGATCGTAACGGCACATGGTCAAGAGGGTCCGATAAGACTCATTATGTTTCCCCGTTATGCTTCCAAGAGGGGTGATCATGTCGTTGGGTGGAACGTCTTTACTGAAATGATACGAGGATGGCAGATATCGGGGCGATAGTTGTGGACATGGGGCGAAAGTGGGCTTATTTTGGGGATCGGCGGCGGCGGTAAATCCCCTCTCTTCCCAAGTCCGTCTCTCTCTCGCATCTCCGAACCAAGTCTTCCCCAGTTCAATCAGAGCCATTCTTCGAGCACCTCTTGAGTCCAGTCCAAGACAAGTGCTGGGCCGTTGGTCCGGAGCAATTCTCTTCACCATGCTGGCCGAGAGTATCCACATGCACTATGCTCGGCTGTCTCGATTTGAGACGTTCGCGAATAAATCCATAAAGATCGAGACTATTGGCGTCGATAGGCGTTATATACATGGGTCGGCAATTGTGCTGGCTCTGGAGTGAGAATCCTAATGACACGCGAAACATGTTCAATCTGTTCTGAGTCTTTCGACGAACTATCAATTCTTGACGAACGTTGCGCCAATTGCACGAACGTTGTTCCTGCTACTGTTAGTGAACTTCGTGCGGCTCTGGAGTTGATCGTCTGGAAACTCAATCACAACGAATCCAGCGACATATCTGGAAATTCGATTCCTTCCCGAATCAATCGCAAAGACGCGGTAATCCGCCGGGCAGTACAAGTTCTTGCTATGGGATCATATCCTGGGATTGAACTTGTCGAATCCAATTTGCCAGTCAAGGCAACGTTTGAACGTCCATCGCTTGACGCCGACACGGAGTGCAGACGATGAACTATGCCACCCAAGGTTTCCGCGACTTGCGCAAGGCGATTATCAATCGCGCCGCTATTCGTTGGTCGACTCTCAAGAGTATCTACCGTCTCGCCGAAACTTGGGAGCGTGGAACCATTGAGTCTTGGACGTATCACCACGCTCATGAGTTGATCGGCGGACCGTCCAAGAATCGTGACCAAGTACTTCGAGAGTTGAGGAAAAACCGATGAACAATACAAGCGAAACAAGACGAGCGGAATTCATTGTCAACATGCTGAAAAGCCGTTTGCAGACGGCAGAACTTATCCTCGGACTATTCCGCAAGCTGAGTGACAAAGACGAGTTTTCTGATACTGAGGAAACACAATGGTCTGAGGCTATGGATATGCTGAAAGATCTTGAGGATAGACGATGATCCGCGCAACCGTCCGCGAACTACTCGCATACGCCCTAATTACCGCTATTCTGCTATTCGTCGCTCTTGCGGCATAACTGGAGTGAGAACCATGTTCCAAACCTTTGAAAACGCCCACCAGAGAATTGAGACTATCCGCCGAGAACGCCGTGGGGGGCCCATAGTGCCTACGACGGACATATGCGCGGCGCTTGAGGCGGCTATCGTTCATGACTTGCCAGCGGCGGCTTATCGTTGCCCCAACGGTGTCCGTGTTGCCGTTGCCGTTGAACATGACACCGTTATGACTTGTCGCAATGCGGCACCGATTAACGACTATGTGGCAAGCAAAGCGGCAAGAATCCAACGGTCCCCAAAAGCCGTTTAACCAACGGCAAGCCCCCACGGTGGTAATCGTCCGTTCGATTCGGGCGGGGGCATTTGTCGCGATTGTGCGGCATTTGAGTGAGTATCTATAATGATCTACATGGACCCGAAAGAATCCGTTCTCGATTGTGGCGCTATCGTGAATGACAGGCGCACATTTCCCAACGTCAAACCGTTGTACTTCATTGTCGCAACGGATTCATTCATGAGCGGTTGGGGTGACGCGTCAAACCGTTCGCTCTTTTGCGTACCGATCCACAAGTCAAACGAGGGATATGCGCGCAACATAGAAGCCAATATGGACATGCGTAGCGAATTCAAACGCGTACGCATCGTTGGGGTAAGATTGAAAGCAAATGGCGACTATTGGCCGTCTTGTCGGCTTGGAACCGGCGACCACTTGTCCATTGTTGGCGAATCATGCGTCCGTGACATTTGGTCAAAATAGTCCAGCTCCCATAACCAGAACCCCGGCCCGCGCTGAAACGACCGCCCGCGCAAGCGGATAGGCGCATGGAGTGAGAAATGAGAATTGAAACAACGGAAACGAAAATCGGCAAGTTCAACGAATGGCCGAAAGACGTTCAATCCAAGATCTTGGACAATTTGCGTCATATCAACGTCGATATGCCATTCTGGAACGAATGCACCCTGGATATGCTCAAACAAGATCTTGAGCTAATGGGATTCTGGGAACCCGATATCAGTTATTCGGGATTCTGGAGTCAAGGCGACGGTGCGTCATTCACTTCAAGCGGCTTTGACTTGTCACAATACGTCAAAACCCAAGCCGACAAGTCGAATCTTGCCCCTATGTGGCATGATATCTTGCCAGAACCCCCACGTTTCCCCGACGTTATCGACAATCACGTCAAAACGACCATTTATCGTTGTTCGTACCATTATTCCCATGTCAACACTTGTCATCTGTCGATGGAATATTACGACGACGGTTTCCCCCACGTCCGACAATGG
>Ga0316205_10002382_pt1 | contig 19815 bp, 15 predicted proteins | sample 3monthpyrite_MG_FD_204941 | JGI IMG/M metagenome (GOLD analysis project Ga0316205, IMG submission 204941) | Microbial mat bacterial communities from mineral coupon in-situ incubated in ocean water Damariscotta River, Maine, United States -... | ecosystem: Environmental > Aquatic > Marine >... | reverse complement strand
AAAAACTCTGATTTAAGTCGCGGTGCGGCAACAGCTGAATCCCGCTCTGCCTTAATTTCATCGCTTACATTCAGTATTTTTTGCTGGCTTTCCTGGAGTTTTCTAACTTCGATGGAAAGTGCTTTTTTCTGCTGGGTTAATTGTTGTAATCGACTCCTGATAGCTTGAGAACACTCAATTAACGCCGCATCGGACTGGGTGGTTTGTATTTCGTTGAGAGCTTTTATCTGCTCAGCAATGGGTAAATCAAGATTCAAAGTGGCGTTTAGACGTTGAAGAGTATTTTGCAAAATTCTCATTTGTTGCCAAATAAGAAAAATGGTAACCAGAGTGATGACTAGTCCCAATATTAATTGCAATAAATATCCGGCTAACAAATTGTCTTTTTTTACCATCAGGGCGATTTGCCAAACGGATGATTGAATTTCTTTTGGCCAAACCAGTGGAACGAGAGCAAAACTAGCAACGTCTGGCGAGGTATCGACACTTAAATCAAATGGCTGGCCATTTCTTAGCAGCGCAGTTGGCGCTTTGGAGATGTAGTGGAATTTTTTAAGCATTGAGGTGTTTAAAAATTTAACCCCAATCAAACTACCGATGATTTCATTTTCAACCGTTTTTACCGGAACCATTACAATAATTGCTGGTTGTTCCTTGTAGGTCTGTATGATCCGTGTGATTCGTTTATTCTTGTATAATCTATCAAGCGGCTGTTGAAGTCCAAAGAGTTGTCCAGGCCGGTTTATTTTTTCCATGTAGAGCACATCATTGGCTTTAGCATGTATTCCCAGAATATTGAGGCCGGCTGCATTATAGACATCCTGTTGACTTGATAGACGCTGCGGCCATTCAACAACAGATGATTCTTGCCAAAATGCGTTATTTGATAAGCTGATAAGGCCTTCCGTGAGGGCGTTTAGGTTGTCCCCAAGTTGCAAACTTAACTGCTGTGTCGCTAATTCAGCAGCGCCAACATCATTTTCGGCAGATGTTTGGCTACCAGATCGGCTGCCAACTAATAAGGCTGTGAATAAAAATCCGGAGATCAGTAATATGAGTAATGATTTGTATGTCGGTGACATAGGAAGCTCCAAAGGCTCATCAATTTATTATTAATTTTACCAAGAATATCAAAAGATAAGAATAGTTTCTGAATCCAGCATCTAAAGTGTGACGGAGTCTTGACTCTGTTTGGATTCTTTTTCTAATATTTTGATTTGGTTAACAATTTGCTCATGTTCAGGTAGTAATATCTGTTTTTCTGCTGCCTTTTTAAGTAGATATCCGGTAATGAAATCTATCTCTGTCTTTCTGCTCATCAGGATATCCTGACGCATTGATGACACATTAGTATAGGTCTGATTTGCGACAAGCTCAACTTTTTCAAAAATACTTTGCCAGCTTTGAGATGGCAGGAATTGTTGGATGAAAGGTTCGAGTTGTCGAGTGAGTCTTTTTGCCTGTTGATTGATCTTTTGATTGGACAGTAGTTCGCCGTTTTGTATCTTATGGATGGTAGTTAAGGGGTTGATGATCGCGTTGATCAGCAATTTTGTCCACAACGCCTCCTGATGATTATTGTTCCATCGGACGTTTGGTAACGCTTCATTAAGTGCTGCAATTAAATTGGTGATTGGTATCTCGCTTCCTGTCTCTGCGTCATTCTCAACAAGGTTTCCAATTAGAGTGTCTCCCTGCCCAGTGTGTCTAAGAGTCAAACCTTCTAATCGTGCACCGTGATTGGTGGAGGCTTGGTAAATGGGTGTTTCTGGTAAATATTGTTGAGCAATTTCGATGATACCCAAACCATTCATCATTAATATAACTGGTGTATTAGATAGATTAATTGATTGTAATTTGAGATACGATTTTAATTCGACACACAAGGATTCCAACGATGTTGCTTTTACACAGACGATAATAAACTCTGATGCTTTCCAATTGCTTAAAGTGTGATGAGGCATTTTACAGGCAAACTGACGTTGCGGCGATTGAACGGTGTATTGTTGGCTAGCTTTAGGCTGTTTGGCGTATAGCCGAACATTTACATGTTTGTCGAGCAGATACGCGGCCCAAAGATGTCCCACGCTTCCAGAGCCGATAATATTGATAGATGGGGAGGGCATAAACGTCTAACTAATTGGGTGTCTTAAATTAAATGAATTATACACTACATGATTAGCTGGGTTTCTAGTAGTATTCCCGTTTCTGGTTCCACAAAAGATCTTTTATAAACTATTAATTATATGTCAGATAATCGGATAGAAGTTAGCGAAAAAACAAGAAGTTGGCTGGACACACTGAGACTTTTTTTAAAAAAAGAAGTCATTACAATGTTGTTTCTCGGGTTCTCTGCTGGAATTCCTATCTTACTCATTTTTTCGTCTTTGTCACTTTGGTTGGGAGAAGCTGGCGTTGAGCGTTCTATGGTGACTTATTTTAGTTGGGCAGCCCTGGCTTATTCGTTTAAATTTCTCTGGTCACCTTTAATTGATCGATTACCTTTACCTTTTTTGACGGGCTGGCTAGGTAGAAGACGAAGTTGGATACTCTTTTCACAGTTATTGGTAATAACAGCCATTGTCTTGATGGGCTCTGTTGATCCGTCAAAGGGGGAGTCACAGCTCACTTTTATGGCCATGGCCGTAGTGATGTTGGGGTTTTCATCGGCGACCCAAGACACCGTGATTGATGCTTATCGGATTGAAGCTGTCGAGACCAATCTGCAAGCGTTAATGGCATCCACTTATATCGCCGGATATCGGATTGGTATGATCGTAGCGGGGGCGGGGGCTCTAATACTGGCACAAACGCTTGGCTCATCGGTCGAGAGCTATCATTATTTGGCTTGGCAATCTACCTACTACATTATGGCCTTTGTTATGTTGGTCGGTGTGACCACCACTTTGATAATTTCGGAGCCGTCACAATCAGAAATAGTACTAACAAAATTTAGCAATAAACAGTATTTGAAATTTTTGTTGCTCTTTGTCATCGGTGCAATCGTTTTTGTTCTTTCATATACAGAGTGGCCTAACATATTTGAATTAGTTGCTCAAAAAAGCGATTTGATGAAACTCGAGCAAGGCCAAAGTGTTTTGGAAAATTTGGCTGTAGAGATCTTAAGGTTAGTCATTTGCTTGGCCAGTGTGGCTTTAGTTTTGTTCTTGATCTCGAAAACGCCTCTCTATGAAAGACAACTGGTGGAAGAAACCTATATTAGGCCGATTGAAGATTTTTTTTCTCGATATGGATTAAAAATAGCCTTATTAATTCTGTTGTTTGTTGGTTTCTACCGAATTTCAGATATCGTTTTAGGTGTTATCGCGTTGGTTTTTTACCAGGATATGGGATTTAGCAAAATAGAAATAGCCGCCGCTACTAAGACTTTCGGATTAATCATGACACTTGTAGGTGGATTTCTTGGAGGTATCTTATCGGTAAAATACGGTGTAATGCGTATTCTATTTTTAGGTGCCGTTTTAACAATCGTGACTAATTTGTTATTCGTTTTACTCGCTCAAGCTGGTCATGATATTGTTTTATTGTATCTAGTCATTTCAGCGGATAACATAACCGGAGGGCTAGCGAGTGCAGCTTTTATAGCCTATTTGGCCAGTTTGACCAATATTTCCTTTACAGCGGTTCAGTATGCTATTTTTAGTTCTCTTATGACTTTAATTCCAAAAACCATCGGTGGTTATTCTGGATCGATGGTTGATAGTATCGGTTATGAAAATTTCTTTTTAGTTGCGAGCGCGATGGGATTGCCGGTATTAATCATTTTGTACTTTGTAAAAAAACACACCTGAAGGGTTGAGTGTAAATCGTTCTCTAAATACATCAAACGCTCACCAAATTGGTGAGCGTTTATTTTCCCAATACTAATTGTCCTATTTTTTTCTGTTTGCGACTCCGCCAATTGCTAATAATACTAACAGCAATCCGGCACTTCCACCTCCGCTACTACTTCCGCTGTCATTGCTTTGAGGAGGAGCTTGCGCCGCAGTAACACTCACATTAATTGCAGTCGCGGTAGAATTGTCTGCGCTATCCGTTGCAACAAATTCAAAGCCATAACTACCAGCCTCGGTGGGAGTAAAACTTGTCTCCAGCTGATCGATATTGCTTAAGGTTACACTAGTACCAACAGTTTGAGTCCAGCTAAAGGTCATGCTGTCTGCATCTGCATCTGTGGCGGTCGCAGTTAAGGTGATTATATCGCCTGTGTTACGGTTGTCTGTCGCACTTGCACCGACAACAGGTGCGCTGTTCTCAGCATTAATGGTAAGCAAGGCTAAGCTGGGACTGATTAAGGTTGCGCCGTTTTGTGGATCAAATAAGCGGATGAAAAACGTTTCAGCGGACTCAACTAAAGCATCACTGCTGGTCGAAACGGTGATTGTTTGCGGTTGATTATCTCCATCCAACCAATTCAAACTGCCAGAATCCAAACTAAAGTCGCTTTCATCTGCTGCGCCAGTGGTAATTTCCCAGGCAACCTGTACATCGCCACTTGTTCCATTATTGCGATTAACCGTAATCTCGACAGAATTCCCTTCATCAACCAGATATTGGTTACTACTGAATTGAAAACTGCCATTTGTGCTGGTGAGCGTTTTGTCTGCCAAAATATATAGGCCGCTATTAATATCGGATACCAATAAATTACCACTCGGTAAAAAAGGGTAAACACCCCAGGCACCATTAAAAGAGGCGCTATCATTCAACGGATAAGTATCAAAATAGCCAACTTCAGTAGGCCGAGATGGATTAGTAATATCCAGTACCGTTAGTCCTCGTTCGTAATTAGACATATAATAACGGTTGCCTCTGACAAAACCATTGTGATCAATTGAGCGGGTGGGTCCAGTCCAGCTAGACAGTTGAACAGGTTCGGTCAGATCGCTGATATCGAAAAAGCGCACGGTGGTATTTAAACCGACATATAATTCATCTAGTTCATCATGCACAATGACCACTTGCTTGTCTTCTGTAAACCATCCGGAATGAACATAATTGACGTTAGTGTAGCTAGTTGTGCTGAGTCTTTGAGGATCGTTATTTAAGGTTTTGTCCCAGAGCTGAAAGTTATTTTCGTTAAAATCGAAAAGTATTTCACAATGATCGCTACCGTTTACGCATTGAGAGTCTTTACGTGGATCGAATATTACCATAGAGGCGACATCGTGACTGTAGCTGCTGCGCGTGGCATCGACTGGCTTGTATGCACTGGTTAAACCGATTGGATTCGCCAAACTGTATGAATTAAATGCACCGCCATTTCTGTTTGAGCCTGCAATATGCAAATAGGGAGAACGACCCGTTAAAGCTACGCCCGTCGAATAATCGACATTACTTAAATAGACGTTGTGTGCACTTGTATCGGTGGTATCAATTGAAGCGATGGTGGCTGTTTGAGGTAAATTGGTTAAATCGATAATCATCAAACCCACGGACGCATTGTCGGTTGTGACGTAGGCATAGCTTTTCCAGCGTTTCTCTCCAGTGTCATAATACTGATATACTTTTAGATCACGCCAAATAGTTGATTGGCCAGGGATAGTGGTAACAACTTCAGGTGATGTTGGATTGGTGACGTTTACAATACCTATTCCATTGCTGAGACCAATCAAAGCATATTCGTTATTATCATTGAGATCAAAATGGCCCCATATATCGTTTGCGTCAACGGGGTTTGTTGAAAAACTACTGAGTGGGAGGTGAGATAGTAAGTCAATGTTATTACAGGAAAAATCACCCGCGCTGCCAGCATCACAATCAACTTCTGCTTGTGATTCATTTAATCTGGCAAACATATTGATCTTGTCCTGCAATTGGACCATTGTTTTATTGTTCTGACCTTTTTGATCAACGATAACCGTAAACCCTTTATCGCTTAACTCTTCAGCGTATTCCAATGGAATCCCGGTTAGCCGAGTGATATTTTTTTTATCGGTGGTTTTATAATTGTCTTTACGATTAAAGCTACCAGTAATAGGTAAAATATCGCTCAACAAATAAAATAAGGTGTCGCTATCGTTTATAGGGTAATTACCGGCAGCAACCTGAATTTTATCGCCCTTATTTGCTCGTTGGGCTGCGTATCGAATGGTTTTACAGGGGGATGTTACTTTACCGCAGCGACCGATATCAACACCGTTATTGGCAACGAATCTAGCTTTGTCATGTTCGGCATGAGCGAGTACGGGGTTTATTTGCCAGGCGAAAATAACTACTAATGCAGCTATAATTGTTCCTTTATTCATAGCACAATCTCTTTGTAATCAGTGTCAAAATATCGAGCACTATCATATAGTGGTGATACCAAAAGGACAATTGTGAAAAATTCACAAAAGAGGCGAAAACAAATGATGGTCTTATTTAAAGGAAACGCTGAGTAAGGGAAAACAGGCTAGCGCAGAAATGCTAAACCTGTTCGATGTTAAAATCAAAAATGGTAAAATACGCTAACATAAGCCCCTTTAAATTCAAGATCTGAGGTAAAATCATTTTCCTCAATTTCCATACTGAAGGTTCGATATCCAGCTTTAGCACCTAGTCCAAACTCACTTTCATATCCTACGGAGAGAGCTGTATCGGATAACGAGTCCCCGGATATACTGATGATGTTGACTTCGCCATCTACAAAAAACCCCGTGAATGGTAGATCAACACGGCCTTTGACATAAAGTAAGGGTATGGTGAAATCAAGTGCTTCACTTTCGTCTATATTGGAACCGGTTGGGTCAGTACTTAGCGTTACAACCCCATCGTATTGACGCAATGTAAGTCCTGCGTCCAGATTGATCCAGTTATCAAGCAACTCATAATAAAGCGTGTACTCAATGTTACTCATGTCAATTCTAGATGCTACATTTTCACTGGCAGTAAAGGTTTCACCACCAAAAACGATATCTCTACTCAAAACCGAGGCCGAGGACACATCCAAATCTGAAGAGACGATCTTAATATTGGGCAGAAACGGCACCGGATGTTCTAGGGATACCCAAAGGATATTGTTGTTTTCGTCAGTAAAACCCAGATCATCTTGTATGTCGAGTGAAGTACCGAATTGGCCGGGATCATTAACGGCAAACACACCTGAGTAATCCGGCGTCCACTGATAGGCGCCAATCTCAATTCCGGCGGTATCGGCCTTTGCATAGGATGACAATGTTAGTCCGGCAATTGCCAGAATGGATAATTTTTTTAGCATTGTTATTTCCTTGTTGTTAGTTATCTCTAGTTATTATGGACCAATATTTGATTAGAAGTCAGATAATGATCACAAATATAACTAATTTATCTATTAAACTAGCGCATCTATTCAGCTTGCCTCTAAAATTCGTCATTTCTTCGTTCATAAGTGAGCGCATAGATAATTACGTTCACATTTCTTGCCTAAAACTGATGGATTTTAGAGGCTATCTGAACCGCTACTGCTTAGTTTTATAACTCTCTGAATATTTTAAAATCTACAAGTTATTGTTTTTTGAGAAAAAATCTTTCAAAGATTGGTCAGAAAACATACTCGAAAATTGTTTGGTCAACATTTGATTGACTACACCGGTGACGTCGAGGTCATTGACCGGATTTGCCACTTCTTGCTCTCGGGTTGCGCGGAATATCTTTGACCATTGCTCGCCTCGTTTGTTAACAGTCAGCTTTATTTCACTTTTTCCTCCAATGGTGCTTTTGAAGGTTGATGATTCGAGGGATAGTTGCAAGGTGTTGATTTCAATTTCGAAGGATAAATCAGCCAATAGTGGTTTACTGATGATTTTGTAACCTGCTTGTTTCAAAAAATCGGTCAATTTTTTCTCAATAACTTTTATTTCATCGGTGGGTCCGGTGACGATATTTTGATTATTCTCGTTAGACTCATGGGCCACTCTAGCGTCAACAACCTTCAACGCAACAATTTTAGTCTCTTCGGGTAGTTGATCTAAATGAGTAATTTCCGGGTCCAGCTGATATTGGAGTATCGCCGGATTGCAACCGCTTAGTAATATGGCAAATACTAAGGTAGGGAAGAGCTTTTTTATTAACAGTTTCATTGATTATGTTTCTCGTATTTAGTTCTAATTCGTTAGTCCAGGATCATACCTTAAGATGCCAAGATTAGGTTAATTCAAGATGCGATTTAGCGGTAGGTATTTTGATGTCAAAACAGACTCCATTGATATCCAATGGTTTGAAGGTTAATTTATGAACATTCTTAAACGCCTTTAATTGAACAAACCATTGACTTATACCAGTGACCGCCGGCTCTAACCATTCAATTCCTTCACTTTCATCGATGGGGCCAGTAGTATGTTCTAATTCAATCAAACCTTCTTTATCACCATTCAATTCAATCGGTATAATACTAATCGACTCAATCGGAATGTCCGGTTGAATGACAAGCTCGTTTGACCATTGACTTTCATTTTCCTGTTTAACATTCATTTTGCCGTCTATAAAAGCTGTTTTTATTTTATGATTTAGGGTTTCCCCGCTAGCAAGGTTTAAGCTAAGTAAGTAGCCGGTTTCAATATTTTCGATATTGGTCGCTTCAATCGAGCCTTGGTAACCTTTGACAATTTCACTCGCAAAAAATAATCCCAATCCCTTTCCATGATGTTGTTTGTTATTAGTCGAAGAGCGATTTCGGGTTGAAAATCCGAGTTTGAATATTTCCTCAATGGCATCTGGATTAATTTGTGGTCCTCGATTATAGATAGAAAAATGAGCGAAATTATCCTCCTTGAATAGGCGAACAATAATGCGGTCGGTTTTTTGCTTGAAACGATTCTTATTGACAAAAAATTGGGCATTTTTGATCAGATTTTCTAGCAGCAAAATAATATGATTATGGTTGCCCAACAGTTCCGGCGTTGACTCTAAACTAATATGAAACAGTTGATTGTCAAATGTAAAGGGTTTGTCCAATATCAATTCATTAATTTTTGCCAGGGCGATCAGATTTTTGATCTCCAATTCATCTGAAATTAGGGCGAAGGTCATTAGTATCGCCATCTGCGGATAAAACGTTGGTGAAACAGGAATGCTTTGGGTGATGTCAAGACTCTTTTGGCTATCCAGTTGCAATTGAAAATATTGCTCTTCACAGTCGATCAATTGATTTCCGATGTGTAACGACATATTGTCTGCGGTCGAAAGATCGAGTAAGTCCCAAAGGTAACGCATTGCATCTAAAGCACTTTGATAATCCATCAAAGCATCAATGGTGTGTTTGTCTGGTTCTGATTCATCGTTATCTGTTTGTTCATAGAGTGCCAGAAATTTTTGTTGTTCAACGGCTTTGTTAAGCGCTGTCACCACTTTGTCGTAACTGATAACGCCGTTATGTCTTACTTCTGATGCGATCCCTTTAAAATGAATAAACTTTTCGTCATATTCCATGTATTCTAACAATTTATCACTGATAAATGTTTTGAGTTTTTCAGAATGGTCCGAATAGGTATTGGCCCTTTGTTGTTGTTTTTTCTTGCTTTGAGATAGCAGGGTTAATTGATTGTTGAGGTTATTTATATGGGCAATAACTTGACTCTTTTTATTGAGAAAAAAACGAATATCTAGTAGATAAATCAAACCAAGAATAATAAGTAAGCTCACTTTATTTTGCAAATCGATTCCATTATTTTCAATGCCATAAAAAAGGCTAAGTTCTTGATCTACGGTAATAACAAAAAAAACTATTAGCAAAAATGACGCAAAAATACTTAACCAGGGGAAATGAATGTTGACTCGATGGTTCTTCAGTAGAGTCGCGTCTGAGGGCTCGGTTTGTTTAACATTTTCCGGTACTATTTGATCCACGAATAAGCTCCTTGTTCACCAAAGGCGACAATACCTTTTCCATTTTTACAGGCAGCTAAAAAACTGGCTTGACTGGTTTTATTGGTCGCTTGTTCAAATGAATGCCTTAGAGTTTTTATATGTTGTCGATAACTAGCATAGTTAAATCGGTCAATCTTTAGCTTCTGTTCCATTTGTAAAGTAGTGACCGGTCTAGGAGAGGACTCAACCAGGAACTTAAGTATCTTTCTAGGAGTCGGTGCTAATGGGCGTTGACTATTGGTTGGATTCATCAACCTTTCGCCAAACCAATAGACGTTCCAGGTTGCAAGATCGATGCTTAAGTTACCACTGGTGAGGCTATCGGCAGAGTCGGTGCTATTTTGATTGTTGGAAATGTTTTTGTGACGGAGAAGTGCTTTTATTCGCCAGCACAACACCTTTTCAATATTTTCCTGATGTTTAGCAATAAAATCCTGAGAAGCATTTTTATCAAACACTTTTTCTTCGATCCCCGTACCGCTATGCTCGGAGAGAAAGATGATAGGGGTATCAGGCCATTTTTTACCGACTAAACAGGATACGGTTAAACCCGCATCATCATTACCACTCATATTGGCATCTAAAATGACAATGTCGGGCGCGGTTTTCATTTGATTGATGGCCTGACATGCGGACTCGACAAATTTATAAATAATGATTTTATTATGCGGATTGTCAGTATCTACCGCAGCGGAACTTTCGAGTGAAAAGTCTGCATTTTCCATTACCGGCTTAAATTTATCAATCCAGTGAAATTGGTCCTCAACCCAGAAAATAGTGGCCATTATCTATTTATCTTTCTTTCTCATAATGTTGGTGTTGTTCAGTTTAGCATGACTTTAAGAACATTTTTCTCACCAATTTCTCACAAACGTCATGCAAACTCTGGTTTTACGAACAACATAACCCGGAGATCCTCATGGATAATCAACTTTTGCTAATTTGGTCCGATAGCGCGGCCACATCATTAATAATCTGGTCTGTCATTGTGATAGTCAGTTTCTATTTAGGAAGAAAACAGGCTCATCAGGTATTAAGAATTACCGGTCGAATGATATATTCGACCATGAAACTATGGGATTTTAGCTTAAGCAAGCTGGAAACACGCTTAACCCATCGCAATAGAGAAATCTTGCTGGCCAACGGCGCAAGGACCGCTGAAAAGTCAATCGAGCGCGAATTTACCCGGGTCAATAATATTGTTAAGAAAGATCTTTCCAAGTATCCGGGTTTACATCGGCAAATTGCGGAATCCATTGAGCAAATTGAATCGGATTACCAAAAATCTGCTGATGCTGCGCCTTTGCCGCCAGCCTGGGGCGATGTGGTACAAACTATCGCGGCACTACCTACTGGCGGCGACCCGACGATTAATAAAATACTAGCCAACATAAAAAAAGCAGTTGAAGAGTCCCATCAACAAACTTTAAAGGCTTATAAAAAGTCCAGCGCGGAGAGTCATCGTTTGCTCAAAAATATGCAGCCTGAATGGCGGGGAATTAGCGAAAAACTGGGTGAGGTGGAGCAAAAAATCAACGGGCTTGATCAATGCTCGAAAAAAATTGATGGTCAAATTCAAGACTATAGTGAAATACTGGCCGGTCAGGATTCAGCGGTGAACTCTTTGGCATCCTCCTCCTTAACTCAATTTTTTATTTCAGGGCTTGTTTTGGTGATCGCTACTTTAGGCGGCTTGATTAACTTTCAACTCATTGCCATGCCCATGGCTGAAATGGTCGGTGGATCCAGTTACATAGGCTCTCTAAAAACGTCTGATATTGCCGCACTGGTGATTATCTTAATCGAAATTGCGATGGGATTATTTCTTTTCGAGTCTTTACGTATTACCAATCTTTTTCCTGTAATTAGTAGCATGGAGGATAAAATGCGTCGCCGTATGATGTTCGTGACGTTTTTCATTCTAGCAATCTTGGCAACCATAGAATCGTCATTGGCCTATATGCGCGACTTATTAGCGCTAGATCGAGAAGCCTTGCAACAGTCTTTGATTAACGCAGGGACTAGCAGTGGAATTGTTGAAGCACAGTTTCGCTGGATCCCTTCAATCGGACAAATGGTGATGGGATTTATTCTGCCGTTTGCTTTGGCTTTTATTGCAATTCCACTCGAATCATTTATCCATTCATTAAGAATTGTTGTGGGGTTAATGGTGATAGGTGTAATCCGGGTGTTCAGGATTTTATTAAGAATGATAGGCGGATTCATCAATCATCTATTTAAAATGTTTGTCCATCTATTTGATCTAATCATTATGTTGCCGCTAACAATCGAAAAATTGGTGAGCAGTCGAAACAGATCCAAAGTAGAGGAAACGGAATTTAATTTGAAACAACGCGCAAAATAATCGCCAGTAAATCAGCCGCGGCTTCAAGAAACTTAAATGAGGTCGCGACTATCAATCGAGGTAAAAAAATGAAAATTATAAACAGCATAAATATTATCAAACCGATGGTTATTGGTGGCTTGATCGCAATGAGTCTGTTGTTATCATCTTGTGATACCAACAAACCCTCCAATAAAGCCGTGTATTTACTTTTGGATACTTCTGGCACTTATACCGAGGAGCTGGCCAAGGCTCAAGCAATCATGAATTATTTATTGGCGACCCTGAATAGTGGCGATTCAATCGCTATTGCCAGGATTGACAGCGGCAGTTTTAGCGAGAAAGATATTATCGCTAAAGCCACGTTTGATTTAAGGCCGAGTATAGCAAATGACCAAAAAAGACTGTTTAAGCATAAGGTTGATCAGTTTGTTTCCGGTGTCAAATTCGGTAGTCGAAACACGGACATCACCGGTGGTCTTATTCAGGCGTCAGATTTTGTCAATGAAACTCAAGCGGGAGAAAAATATGTACTGATATTTTCCGATTTGGAGGAAGATTTGGCCAAAGGACATATTCGTGATTTTCCCATAAGTGTTCAGGGAATTAACGTGGTCGCCTTAAATGTGACTAAGTTGCGTTCGGACAATATCGATCCAAGAGATTATAAGAAACGTCTTTTGGAGTGGCAGGCCCGGGTGGAGCAAGGAGGTGGCGTTTGGCGAGTATTGAATGATATGGAGCGACTGGATAGTCTGATCCATTTTGGATAAACGTCACTGACTTTGCCTGTTGTTAGATGGAATAACAGGCGAATTATTGTTGGGTGCCGGTAAGTTCTGTTTTGGTCAATAAATCAGATACAAAACCACATTTACTTTGCATATCTGTCAATTTCCTAGTTGGTGGAGTTTGTCGCTAGCTTGGGAAAAACTAATGCTAGTATGGCCGTAGAACAGGTTGGCTATTAATCAGAAGCAGCATTTTCCAAAGCCTTTTACAAACAATTTGATAAAAATCCAGGTCGGGTTGGGCGTAAAGGTTAAAAGATCAAAAGGACATTTATCTAAAAAATTGTTCCGTGCAACGGGAGTCTTGTAGTAGGATGACAGACTAAATATCCATTTAAATATCAATCGCTAGGCCGTAAAAGGGTGTTTCTTTGTAACAAAACAGGGTAAGAGGGAAAGATATGGACTTGATCGAACTATTAGCTGCAATGGTGGTGCAACAGGCATCCGATTTATTTATTAGTGTAGATTGTGAACCGCTGGTTAAAGTGGAAGGTAAAATACGGCCAATCAGAGATATACGATTGGACGAAAGAACGAACCACGAATTAATATATTCGATATTAGATGAGTCTGATATCGTGACATTTGAGTCAGAAAAAGAGCTTAACAAGTCGCTAAAAATTGAATCTTTGGGTCGTTTTCGGATCAATGTTTTTAGGCAAAGTGGCGAGCCTGCAATGGTGGTTCGTTATATTAAAAAAATAATACCATCTATTGAACAATTGGGCTTGCCAGAGGGACTTAAAGATTTAATACAGTTAGAGCGCGGCTTAATTTTGTTGGTCGGTTCCACTGGTACCGGCAAATCGACGACGCTTGCATCGATGATAGATTATCGTAATACCAACCGTACCGGACATATCTTAACCATCGAAGATCCGATTGAGTTTACCCACAAAAATAAAAAAAGCCTGGTCAATCAGCGTGAAGTTGGGGTCGATACCGACTCCTTCGAAATAGCATTAAAAAACGCAATGAGAGAAGCGCCGGATGTTATCTTGATTGGTGAAATCAGAGATCGGGAAACTATGAAACACGCGCTGACTTATGCGGAAACCGGTCATTTATGTTTAGCGACCTTACATGCCAGTAATGCTCATCAGGCGCTTGAGCGAATTTTTAATTTCTTTCCCGAAGAAGCCAAAAAACAGATTCTTCAAGATTTAGCGCTTAACCTTCGAGCGATAGTCGCTCAAAGACTTTGTATCGGGATAGAAAATCTTCGCGTTGCGGCGGTAGAAATGATGCAAGTGACGCCTTATGTTAAGGAGCTAATAGAGTATGGGAAAATTGAAGAAATTAGTGTGGCGATGGAACGAGCTGAAGACAAGGTTAATCAAACTTTCGATCAACATTTATATAAATTGATTAAGGCGAAAAAAATAACCTTAGAGGAAGGATTAAGAAAAGCTGATTCAAAAAACAATTTATCGCTTAAATTTCGATTACAAGAAAGCGGAAGTGAAAAGGAACAAGGAAAAATTCAACAAGTTGAATTTTCACTCAATAAAAAAGCACCTTTTGAACATTACAATACTTATTCAATCAGAGCTTTAAAAGTGCGCTCAAAATCTGGAACAATTAAACAAAAAATAAATATGGCGTTAATGATCGCTTTAGACAATAAAGGACTTCGTCTGGTCGAAGGTGGGGCAGATTTGGAAATTCAATACGTTTTAGGTATTAAGATTGAAGAAGGATTAAAACTTGAACCGATTACTGGACAACAAAGTAATTTTAAATTCATTGATGCTACTGACAAAGAATTTACCATTTTGATGATTAACATTGTTGATATGGACACTAGAAAACCCATTTTCAGGATCAGTGCTAGTAAAAAGAAATCGAGTTATGGTGATAGTCAGGGCCAGATCAATGCAACTATCAGTTCTCTTTTGAAAAGTTTTCCGGTCAATGAAACTGTCAACATTGACACGGATGAATGAACACCTACGATGAACATAGCACTAAAAGGTCGGTAAACGAAGTGGCAGAGTGTTAAGTTGAAGGAGAAAAATAAAAAACAAGGCTTTGATTTGGCGAGCCTTAAAGTCGTACTTTTTGTGGTGTTTACTTTAGCGCTGTTTGTTAGTTATCTATTCGAGAAATTACAACCAGAAAACCTCTCGCCTGAATCTATTCAAAATGATTCTGTTGGTAAGGACGCCTCCAGTTTGAACACGGAAACGGATGCAAAACGGATTGTCATTAATGGCTCTAAAACTGATAGCGACTTATTTTCATTCGTTCTATCAAGTGGACAAAAGATCGCACAAATAACCAATGAAACTTCGGACGAACTGATGCCTGTTTATGCGAATACCAGCGACACAGTTGCTTATTTGTCCGACCTGTCAGGGAAGACTCAAATATGGATCCTCGACGCACAAGGTCAAAGTTCAAAAATTTCTGATTCACCGGCTTCATTAGGGCTGACTCCACTGAAATGGTCGCCGGATGATCGATTTATTGTGTTTGAATATCAGCGGGAAATTTTTTTATTAGATGTGAATAGTCATTCGATCGAGCGCATTGTCGATAATTCGCACCGAGCGTCTGTTCCTAATTGGTCCTGGTCGGGCGATTCAGTTTTTTACTCATCTCAAAAGAACGGGGAATGGCAGATTTGGCGATATTTTTTATCATCGGGCAAACATTTACAGGTAACTTTTGAAGGAGGTTATAGCGCCAACCAACACCAAAATGGTGACCTCTATTTTTCTAAGATCCATCAGTCTGGTATATGGAAGTTAGTGCCCGACAAATCATCTAAATACGGGTTTTCTACGCAGATGAAAGTGTTTGATGACTTTGACCAAACTAATTGGTTAAGCTGGCAATTACAAGGAAATGATCTTTACTTTATTTCCGCAGAGGAAAAAGAAAAGGGTTTGATTCGATATAATCTTCGAACAAAAACTCGTCAGTTTATTTTCCCTTTTGATGAAAAATATTTACCATATTTCTCGGTCAAAGGTGATCGCGCTGTTTTTACCATCCTGGAAAATAGAGAAAATAATATCGAGATCCCTGATAGAGTTGAATAATGTTTAAGTTCATCGAAATACTCAGGCATATAGGGTTTACGTTTCACTTCATATATTCATATGAAATACTGCGAGAAAACAAGCCGTTATGCATTAAAGTGGAATCCTGGAATCACAAAAGTTAACCCATACTAACGGTACGTTTTTTAACCTGCTTTTAACCCATAAATCAGGTATAATCCGCCAACTTTTTAGCAGTGCAGCCTTGAATGGTAATTATGACAGTCGAGAAATTTGACCCTAAACAAACTAAGACCCTTGAGATCCCACAAAAAGCCATTGAACAAAATGCCACTAGATCGTTCGAGCAATCTGGTCAAGGCAGTGCTAAAGTTGGTTTTATTTCTTTGGGTTGTCCCAAAAACCTAGTAGATTCAGAGCGTATTCTCACCCAACTTAAAACGGAAGGCTACCAGGTTGTTCCTACCTATAAAGACGCTGAATTAGTCATAGTCAATACCTGCGGTTTTATTGATAGCGCGGTCAAAGAATCATTGGATACCATCGGAGAAGCGCTGGCAGAAAATGGCAAAGTATTAGTCACCGGTTGCTTAGGCGCAAAAGATGATGAAATTCGAGAAGTTCACCCAAACGTACTGGGCGTAACAGGGCCGCATGCTTATGATGAAGTTTTAAGTCAGGTTCATCAACATATCGCAAAACCAAAACACGATCCCTTTATCAGTCTGGTGCCTGACCATGGTGTAAAACTCACCCCTAAACATTTTGCTTATCTAAAAATATCGGAAGGCTGCAATCATCGTTGTACCTTTTGCATCATTCCTTCAATGCGTGGCGATTTAGATTCAAGACCGATTGGCGATGTGCTCAGTGAAGCCAAAAGATTGGTGAATGCTGGAGTTAAGGAGTTGTTGATTATCTCTCAAGATACCTCAGCCTTTGGTGTTGATACTAAATACCGAACAGGTTTTTGGGAAGGTATGCCGGTTAAAACTCGGTTGCTTGAATTGTGTGAGCATTTAGGAAAAATGGGTGTATGGGTCAGATTGCATTATGTTTATCCTTATCCGAGCGTTGATAAATTAATCCCGCTTATGGCGGAAGGAAAAATCCTGCCTTATCTTGATGTACCTTTGCAGCACGCCAGCCCCCGCATTCTTAAATTGATGAAACGACCTGGTAATATCGAAAAAACATTGGAACGCATAAAAAATTGGCGTGAGATTTGTCCTGAGTTGGTGATCCGGTCAACTTTTATTGTTGGTTTTCCTGGAGAAACTGAGGAGGAATTTGAGGAGTTGTTGGAATTTTTAGAAGAGGCACAACTGGACCGTGTTGGCTGTTTTGCTTATTCACCTGTTGACGGTGCGACCGCCAATGATTTGCCTGATCCTGTTGATGAATCAGTTAAGGAAGATCGTTTAGAGCGATTTATGGCGGTTCAAGAAAATATCAGTGAAGCTAAACTCAAACAAAAAATTGGTCAGGAATTTTTAGTATTGATTGATGAGGTACATCCTGATGGAGCAGTTGGACGGAGTTACGCGAACGCGCCTGAAATTGATGGTGTGATTCATTTAACCGACGAGTTTGATGTGAAACCAGGAGATAAAGTCTGGGCGCAGATTATTCATTCTGACGCGCATGATCTTTGGGCGGTACGAGTTGAGGAGTAAAACCAACAAGCTAAAAATATTAAAACAAAAATCACCACAGAGGCACAGAGAACACAGAGTAAGGCAAGAAAAACCAAATCATCGTTCCTTCCTTTTGTATTCTCCGTGCGCTCTATGCCTCTGCGATGAATAGTTTTATTGTGGTTGTCTTTTTGGTGTTTTTGCCAGCCAGACAACAAACTTTGGATCTTTCGACATAACCTGAACAGTCCGAAAATATTTGCTGAGCATCGGTTTGTATTTCAAATGTCGATTCGCTACGACTCTTATCTCGCCACTTTTCTTTAGCTTTTTTGAAGACTCTTTAAACATACGATTGGCGATGGATAGCGTTTGCACGTTTTGCTGGTGAAACGGGGGGTTACATAAAACATAGTCATAGTGAACATCTGGCAATCCATCTAGTACGTCGGTCACTTTGGTTAATGGAATATGGCCAGTATTTTCCTGAAAAGTTGTCTTGGCTGATTCGACAGCTAGCCAGGATTCATCGGTAAAAGTTATTTCTAGATATGGATTCTGTTTGGCAGCATAAGTACCCAGCACTCCTGTACCACAACCAAGATCAATTAGTTTTTGCTCGGGTTCCGTTTCTGGAATGTATTGCAGCAAAACTCTGGAACCAATATCCAGACTCTCTCTGGAAAAGACACCGGGCAATCCCGTGATATTGAGTCCGAGCTGTTTTATTTGATAGTTGCAAGAAGAAATCTTGAGTAGGTCTTGTTCAGAATTTTGCTCCGAAAATTTGTCAACTTGGCTAAAAATTAGTCTGGCTTTCTTTTTTGCAAGCGAAGTTGATGTTTTACCAATTATCGATTCAAAAAGATTTAGATTGGATTTATGAATATCTTTGCTCATGCCAGCAGATAATATTTTTGTATTTGAATGTATGAACGGCAAAAGACTCTTCAATTGAAAACTTAGCAAGCTGTTATGTTTTGGGATGCGAATGATGACCCAGTCAAACTTGATATATTCGGGTAGCGTTTGACTACATTGATTAACATGCTGCAATGTTTCATCAAGAGAATTTGATTGTAAGTTTTTCTGAATGGCGGTTTTAGAAAGGTAAGAATCTGTCCAATAAAAAGGTTGAAACTGGCTTAGGCTACAGCTAAGTGCGCCGAATTGATCATTAATGATGAGTATTTTGTCAGTTTGTTTGAGCACGTTTTCGTTTACCCATTCCAGCAAATATTCATCGGCTGCATTCCAGGCTTTGAGAGTTTGGTCTTTGGTGATCGGAAATCTCTGCAATGTCAGATCTTCGATGGGCAGTAGTCGTTTAGACATAGAAATATTTAGAATCCCGAGTTTTCATCATCTTCTTCATCATCAAACCCTGACTTCGACTTATCGTAATCATCTGGAATCTTAAAGTCTTTAGATTTTAGAAGGGTCATCATACCGCCCACGATAAACAGCAGGACTAAAATAATGATGATGATTGCGGTCCACATGTGGGCTCCTTGTTTTGTATTATGCTACTAAGCAATCAATGTCTCAACTTCGGGTTTAGATCGCGTATAACATTGGGAGATTGCCGCGTCGTGCCTCCTCGCAATGACGGGGGATCGTTCAATGACAAAAAGCATTTTAACAAAAATGATCCCTACTTATTTTTCGATTTTCTTATGTAATATATTTGACGCATCATGTCATTGCGAGGAGGTACGACGCGGCAATCCCCCCAAAGTGACGAACCAAACTAACAAATATCCTCATACAAATCTTTCCAGTCATTATTTTCCTTTTCTATCAGTTGTATCTTTTTCTTCCTTGAGCCAGCTTTCAACTGTTTCTCACGAGCTATTGCTGATTCTACATCACTAGTAGACTCAAAATAAACTAGTTTATGTAAGTTGTATTTTTTTGTGAAACCATCTACTAGTTTGTTTTTGTGCTCGTAAATCCTTCGGATCAGGTTGTTTGTTATACCGATATAAAGAGTCGTGTTGTGGTTGTTTGTTAGTATATAAATATAATATTGATTCATTGTTTATCGTTAGTTTGTTCATCACTTTTGGAGATTGCCACGTCGTTCCTCCTCGCAATGAACTGTGCTTAATGTCAAACATTTTTAAGCATAATTCACTGAATATTCAGTATTATTGATTGCTATGGCAAATGCCTGTCTTAATAGT
>Ga0316205_10002381_pt1 | contig 19820 bp, 14 predicted proteins | sample 3monthpyrite_MG_FD_204941 | JGI IMG/M metagenome (GOLD analysis project Ga0316205, IMG submission 204941) | Microbial mat bacterial communities from mineral coupon in-situ incubated in ocean water Damariscotta River, Maine, United States -... | ecosystem: Environmental > Aquatic > Marine >... | reverse complement strand
TGTAAAGTTGGCAAAACATATGTCCATCCCGAAAAGTGAATTTGAAAAATATGCGCACTGGAAGCCGGATGGCTATGCCAGAAATTGTTTAGAAAGAACCGAAACGTACGAACTTATATTAATTTGTTGGAACCCAGGAGATGAAACTCCTGTGCATTGCCACTCAGAACAACGCTGTTGGGTCTATCAAGTGGAGGGAAAGCTTCATGAAGTACGTTATAAGGCTGATGAATCAGGGACCTTGGTGGATTGTAACCAAATGGAACTTAGCGCAGGACGTCTTACCTATATGGAAGACTCGATGGGATATCATACATTAAGAAATCATTCCGGCGAGAGAGCGATGAGTTTACATTTATATATTTCACCAATCGATAATTGTAAAGTTTTTGGTGATACCGAAGACTCATTTACGGTAAAGGAACTAAAATATCATAGCTTTAAAGGTGTATTAGATGAGACGCTTATCACGTCTTAATTTAAATACTAAATAGAGTATCATAAATAAATAAAAAAAGCTTCGGGAACTCCCGAAGCTTTTTTATTTGCTAAATTATTGTGTTCAACTCATTTTATTATAAAGAAGCCCTGTCAAGAGTCCCATTACAACGAAGAATACAAGATAAATCACAAAGTTCATGAACGCACCGGTAAGATCCATCAAATTGCCAGTGGCATAATTAATCAATCCACCTCCAAGACCAACGAGCAGCGCTATAAATACACCATAATTCACACCACTAGCTGCGCCATAATTGTCCTGTCCCATTTTTCCATAAATAGTAGAAAATGCGAAGCCTTGAACTAGGCAGCCTAATACAAGATACATCATATCAGGAGGGTCTTTCATGATTCCTTCCATTAACATATGGTCAGCCATCAGGGGGTCTCCAACAATGCCCCATAAAAGGAAACCACCACCAACACCCCAAACAGTGGCGACCAGTGTACTAATTAAATTTGCTTTTGAAAACATAATGAATTGGTTTAAGTTGTTAATACGCAGAAATTTACAAAATAATTCAAACGAATAATTACTGTGCCTAAACTTCTATGAACCAACATATTAACAAATTTTACAATTTTTGTAGGCCAATAATACCCTGGATACCTATTTAAATATGCGTAATTTTATAGGGTGAATACGAACTATGATATTTTAGTTATTGGAGGCGGAGCGGCTGGTTTCTTCACAGCAATTAATGCTGCCGAATTGAATCCTACAAAGCGCATTGGACTTTTGGAGCGCGGTAAAGATGTTCTAACCAAAGTAAAAGTTTCAGGTGGAGGCCGTTGTAATGTTACTCATGCCCAGTACGACCCTCGAGAACTATCTAAAAATTACCCCCGAGGTGAAAAAGAACTGTTGGGGCCTTTCCATAGTTTTATGACCGGTGACACTGTTGCTTGGTTTGAAAGTAGAGGTGTTTTATTAAAAACAGAAGCAGACGGAAGAATGTTCCCAGTTTCAAATAGTTCACAAACCATTATCGATTGCTTCACTGCCGAAACGGAACGACTCTCTATTGATGTGTTACTGCAAAATTCGGTGAAGGCTATTTCAAAAGACAACGAGCTCTGGAAAGTGGAAACAACCAATCAAGTATTGGAAGCACCAGTATTGGTTGTCGCTACAGGGAGTAACCCAAAAATATGGAAACTCATGGAACACTTAGGTCACACCATAGTGCCTCCCGTCCCGTCATTGTTCACCTTCAATATTAAAGATATTCGTATTTTAGATTTGCCAGGCGTTAGTACACCTGCCAGCATTAAAGTTTTGAACGAGAAAGGGAAAGTTGCATTGGAAAGTGAAGGCCCTTTATTGATTACGCATTGGGGAATGAGTGGCCCCGCTATCTTAAAATTATCAGCTTGGGGAGCTAGAATTTTGGAGCCTAGAGCCTATAAGTTTACCATTATTGTAAATTGGTTGCCGGAACTTTCAGAAGAAGAAGTTTTAGAAGCATTGGTGGATAATAAGGGTGAGTTTTCCAAACAGACGATCCTCAAATATGCTCAATTCGGATTACCGAAACGACTTTGGAGGAATATGGTGAAGGCCGTGGGTATTACTGCAGACGAAACTTGGGCTGAGATTACAAAAAAGAAATTACAAAATTTGGCTCAGCAACTTACCGCATCCTATTTTGAAGTGGACGGAAAGAGTACTTTTAAGGAGGAGTTTGTTACCGCTGGTGGGGTAGACCTTAAAGAGGTGAATTTTAAGACCTTTGAAAGTAAAAAATGCCCCGGACTTTATTTCGCAGGCGAAGTTTTAAATGTAGACGCCATTACCGGGGGATTCAACTTCCAAAACGCCTGGACAGGTGCATTTATGGTGGCTGAAGCAATTACGAAACGAGGATGAAAAGATATATAGCTTTACTTAGAGGAATCAATGTGAGTGGCCAAAAGAAGATTTTGATGGTCGACCTGAAAGCAATGTTCGAATCTATTGGCTTTAAAGAGGTGCGCACTTATATTCAGAGTGGGAATGTGGTATTTTTAGCTGAAGAGTCCTCTCATTTGGCCGATGTTATTTCGGACGCGATTTTCAAAAAGTACGGCTGGGAAGTTCCTGTTTTGGTCCGCACTGCTTCCGAAATAACCGCCGTTCTTTCAAATTGTCCCTTTTCCGAAGAAAAAAAAATGAAAAGCTATTTTACCCTCTTTCAACAAATTCCTTTAGAAGAAAATATGCAGGAGTTTGCCAACTTGAATTTTCCAGGGGAAGAGTTTCACATCACGTCCAACTGTCTTTATTATTTCTGTGCCAATGGTTACGGAAAGGCGAAAATGACCAATAATTTAATTGAACGTAAGCTAAAAGTTAGAGCAACTACCCGAAATTATAGAACCCTCCTAAAGTTGACCGAACTGGGTAGTTAAATCAGGATCCTTAGGAAGGTTTTAGCTGTAAGTAGGAACTATTAATCAGATAACTTAAAGTTTCATGACTTCGATTTGGAGAGTAAGCTTCCACCAGTCCAAACACCTCCTATAACAAATAGTGCCAAGCCCGATAATCGAAGTAAATTAAACCCTCCCGACGGACTTTCCATATCAAATTTGAAGATAGATTTACCATAAGCATCGGTATCTACTTTAATATTCGATGCCTTTTCTGGCAACTCGATGGTATAGGTTTGCTGAATCGTACCGCCAGATTCAATAGGACTGCTAACGAGCATATATTTGTTCTCTGTGAGTTTGGTAAGATTGGCATCTTTTTGATCGGTTTCCACAATCCAAGTACCTCGCTTGTCAATATCACACGCTCCGTAGGCGTTAAGACTAAGTTCAAAAGAGCGGTTCATTTCATCTTTTTCCAACTTAAAATCGTCTAAGAAGTAACCGGGCATCCCGCGTTCTACTTCACGTTTCAAAGCGGCTGGGTTGTTTCCTAATGAACCCAGCCATATCTGCCATTGTTGGGCATTCATGGTCATGGCAATCTTAATTTTTGCGTTCCCAATGGAATCAATTCGCATGTCTATTTTTTGTTGTAATTGCTGACCGTAGGCCGTCGCTATAAAAAGCACTAGTAACAATGTTATCAATTTTCTATAATTTTTCATGACGTTTATCTTATGCTGTTAAACAATTGGTTGATGGTGCCCGAATTGGCTTGAAATAGATAGTCCGGAGAACCTATGGCAACTACTCTAATTCCTCCGTTTTTTCGAAGCGTTTTTGCAACCCAGGTGAAAGTCCCTTCGTTCGAATAGGTGTTTCCATAGACGGTGCTTCCATCTATTTGAAATTCAATACTCATTCCGTAGTTACTCAGCGTGTTGCTAATCACATTCATTGCGGCGTTGGCATTGGATGCTGGGACGTCGTAAACTGTAACACTCATACTTTGATCTGGTGACGAGGCTTGACCAGTTAAAATGGGTATTTGCGGGGCTGGGCGCATTAGAGTTTGCCAACCTTGTGGAATCGCCAGCGAAAGTGCTCGTCCGCCGCTAGAAGAATTGCCACCAGAAGAACTTCCACCTCCAGAGTTGTTAACTACTCTTGTTGTTTGAGCACCACTATTATTAACCAAAGTGGTTGTGCCGCTAGCTGACCAAGACCCAACAATATCGTCCACTTTTTTGCGTAAAAATGCATCATCCTTTAAGGCCATTGGAGTGACACCTTCCTGATTAACTTCGTGAATATCTACCAGTGTATAGCGGGGATCACCATTTTGCCACATCTTAATAAATTCGGCCAGTTCTTTTTGTCCAGTTTGGAAGGCCTCTTCGGCACTCATAATGTTCCCAAGTCCTTCACCACCAATTCCAGTAGCTTCGATGGCATAGTATTGTCCATTCAGTTTAAAGCCAGGATATGCATGGCCGGGAACTAAGAAAATAATTGGGTCAAGTCCCGCATTCGATAAAACACTTGCATACAATAAACTTAGTTCGAGGCATAATCCAGTGTTTCCCGTAATTACCTCTCTAGGAAGTCTGTTTTTTTGTGAGAATTTTGAAACATCCTGAAGCGATTCTGGAATGCCTTTGGTACCGCTATAAACCATATGAGAAAGTATGGTTGCGTTGTAAATGCCGGTTAAGAAACGCACCGCTTCTTTGGGATCTTTAGTCACCGATGCAGCTTCCCCCATCAATATTTTTTCCTGAATGTTTTGAGTGTAATACTGAACAATAGGATCGTTAGGAGTTACATAGCAAGCTAATAGGGCGTCATTGTTATAAACGTCTGCCCACCCAGCAATCTCACTAGCTGGAATGTTGGTGAACATATATTCGTTGCGATTGCTAATTCTAAAACCAAATTCTTCCTCGATCATGTCATCTTCTGAAGCACCGTCCCAGGTAATCTCAATTTCGACTTTTTCGGTAGATTCGGTCATTTTTTCGGCAATGCTTTCCGGTAGTTTGGGGTAGCATCGTACTGAAGCAGTTTGTCCCGAAAACATTTCGCCAATAACGTCCAGTTCGGTCCATTCAATATAACCAGGAATACGATAACGCACAGTAACGTCTTCTAAAGTACTCTTTGAAGTATTCGTAATCTTGGCTTTGAACAAATAGTATTTGCCATCCAACGCCTCTTCATTGGCATATACATTATGCGCTGCGGGCATTAAAGTGGACGTTTTTATGATGTCGATATCTAGGGTCCCTGAGTCATTGGCCGAAAATAAGAAGCTAGCTCCAAAGACAAGGAGACCAAGACCACTTACAAGTAAAGGAATGATAAGTTTTTTCATGAGTTCTATTTTTATTGAATTAGTTTTTGAGTACTTTAAAAGTTATCACTTCATTGGTCGAGGTCGTCAACGTTACAAAGTAGACCCCAGCTTCACCTTGAATAAAATGACGCAACTTTTGAGTGTTTTTAAATGTTTTCCTCTGAAGTGATTGTCCTAATATATTTTGAACGGTTAGGCTCACTTCGGCATAAGGTGCCCCTAAGCCAATTTCAATTTGGCCACTAGTCGGATTTGGAACCAATGTTGCTAATCCTTTGAAGTTATCAGGAATGCCTAGAGTACGTTCGATGGCCGCCAAGGCATCTAATTTGCCATATCCCCACCTAGGATTGGGAGTTGTACCTGTGAATGAATCTTCCCTGCTGGTTTGGCGTAAAATATTTCTTATCTGCGTAGGCGTAAGATTGGGTCGAGCTTCCAGCATCAACGCGATAACACCAGTAGATAAAGGCGCACATGCACTTACAGCGTTCTGTATTCCATACAAGCCATTGCTATTTTGCAACACATTGAAACTAAAATTTTCGTAGTAGGTCTCGTCTGCATAAGCTGCATGGCATACTTCCCCTGGAGCGGAAAAGTCAATCCCCAGGCGTCCGTCATGGGTTGGTCCACTACTTGACCCTACCCATAGTTCTCCTGGGTTGCCCTGTCCATTGAGTGCACGAGGAATGCCATCAATATCTATCCAATTGTTTTGAACTACATAATCCGTCGGTGTGATAACCAAATTGGCACTGGCAAAATCGTTAATGCTATAGCCTGAAGTAACAAAAGATAAAAACTTGTTGTTGTTGAAATGGGTCGACGGGTTTAGAGTGGCATTGAAGTCTCCACTGCTTATTTGATCCCCTTCAAGAATAACTTTATAGGTGCCGGTTGCTCCAGAAAAATCAATTAGTAGTTCTCGCTTGTTAGAGCTAGCACCAAAAAATTCGGTGTTGGCGCCCCTATGAAACATAAAAATATCTCCAAAGTTTTGATCCACCGTTCCATTCGGTCCAGTTGGTGCTGCAAACGGACCTAATATTGTACCATTGGGCCGTTCTATGCTCACAGTAAATCGATCGTCTTCACTATACCAAAGATCGAAACGTAAATTTCCTGCCTCAGCTTTTTGAATGTCCAACTCGATGGTTTGATTTTGATTGATGCTTCCCGCAGCGTGGTTATCGTTCCCACCATCATCGCCAACGCCACATACAAATGGATTTCCAGCATTCACAAAATCATCGATTGCTTGACAAATAAGACTAGTGCCATCGGTAGGACCACCAATAGACCCAATGTTCATGAGGGTGACTGAAGGAAGACCCAATTCTGCAATTTTGTCAGCTGCAAACTGAAGAGCAATGGGAATATAAGATGCATCAAAAAAACCAGTTTGTCCTGGTTGCGTACCAAAAGGAGGGAAGGGGTCGTGTGTAATTTTAATACTGATTATTGTTGCTTTTGGAGCGACTCCTTGAAATTGAAGTCCAGCAGTTCCACTTCCATTTCCAGCAACAATTCCGTTGGTGGCCGTCCCATGCCCAAATCGATCGGTCGAAAGCGGTGGATCGTTGTTATCTAAGGCAGCATCAATTTCAGTTCGATTAAAAATAGTCCCAACTCCATAGGGATTTCCTGCTCCAGTGGGGTCGATCATATCATAAATGTAGGCAACGCGTGTATTTCCATTTTCATCTAAGAAATCAGGGTGACGGTAATCTATTCCGCGATCGATGATTACAACTACAACGTTCTCTCCGCTGAGGTTGTACTGAGAGTATACTTGATCGAGATTCACTTCTTCTCTTGGTGGAATTCCCTGTCCTAACAATTGTAATGAAAGGCCTAAGAATAAAATAGCGGTGATAAAAGTTTTCATATTATAATTGTTTAGTTAGTATTTTATCTATATGGTTAACAATTGTCTATTTTTTAATTACTTTAATCGTTTTTGAGGTTCCTTCGGAAGTAATTATTTGCAATAGATAGATTCCAGAAGTACCATCAATGGTATAGTCAAAGCTTTGGGTATTGCTGAGGGATTTTTGCTGAATCACTTGACCCAAAATATTGAAGAGTTTAAGTTCTACTTTGGAATAAAGGGTGTCTAATTCGATAGTGATATCTCCCGAAGTTGGATTGGGAAATACCTGTAATTCATTTAATAATGGCTCGGAATCAATGGAAAGTACGTCCGACATATCAAAACTCGCTACAAATTGCACTATTTCTCCATCAGGCGTTTGATTTCCAGCCATAACGATTTTTTGGCCGTCTCCAGTTATATCAACATGACCATTTGCTATTTCGTCACTGGCAGATCCGTTAATTACATCGCCAGCCAATTCCCATTGTGAGTTTATAACCTGATAGACAAAAACGTCTGAAATCCCCGTGATTGGGAAGTCATTTGCAGTTCCGAGTATAAAAACACCTCCGTTATAAGCCATCTCAAGTGCCACTCCGAAATTATTATCAATCGAAATGGTTAATTCTGGCAGTGTTTCGACCCAATCATTGTTTTGATAATCATAGGTGGTAACAAAGCCACTCGTAGTATTGTTGATAGTTGAGGTTGTTACCAATCTGTTCCCACTTGCCGATAAGGCAAATGCCTCAGTAAGCACGTTCCCGGAAGTCGATTCGAGCAGTGTGGCAACTTGGGTCCAGCTATTATTTACAAAATCAAAGGTTCCGATATCAAAATCCTGATTACCTGTAGTAAATTGAACTGCGATTCGTTCTCCACTATTGGAAAGGGAGAAGACCCCAAACTGAGATCCGTCAAATCCATCTCCCATTTCTGTCCAGACATTATTTATAAGTTTGTAAACACGTACCGTTTTGTCTACAGTAAATCCATTATAGCCAACAGCAAGGATCTCGCCATTTGACGAAAATTCCAGGTCTCCTGTTCCCGAAATTGCTGGGACTGTAATATCTTCTCCTACCTGTTCCCATTGACCATTTACTAGATCATACACTTGTACACCTCTTTGAAAAATTCCCGTAGCCACGCGGTTTCCATCTGCTGATATTTCCACAGTCAGACCCATAAATTCATTTTCACTTCCACCTTCCAAAGCCTGGCCTAATTGCACCCAATTGTTATTTACGTTTTCATAGACTAGTGTTGCTCCCGCATCGTTTTGGCCGTTTACGTCAGAAAGATATGCACTCAAGATAATACGGTTACCGTTGTCGCTTATGGCTACGCTCCGGTCAAGGCCGTCGTAGTCATCTCCACCAGTTATGATTTCTCCAATTTGTGTTTGTGCGTTGAAGGAGTAAAGCGAAGATAGTAGGGCCAGAAAGGTGATAAAAGTTTTCATATGGGTGTGATTGTGTAGTTTACTACTACATCGGGACAGATAAAAAATGTCATCACAATTTCTGCTGAGGCAACTTCAGAATAAAAAAATAGTAAGTCAGAAGGAGTTTATGCGCGTCTTCTTTTAAAGAGATAGAAGAGTAGAAAAAACAATAATACGCCGCCCAGAATCCACATCCAGATAGGGATTCCAGAGGATAATTGTATAGGGCTTGCATCGCCCATTAGAACCAGCCCAGCCCAATATTGGGGTTCCACCGTTCGCCCGTTTGCCGTAGAAAGATAGGTGAGTTTGGCCTCTCGTAACGCTTGGTCTTTGGACATCCCGTTTTTAAGATTTTCATAAAAATGACCAATAATTTCGGTGCTGGATTTTTCATCTATTTTCCAAAGACTGGTCAAAATACTTTCACTACCGGCATAATTAAAAGCATGAGCCAAGGAGATCATTCCTTCGCCAGGCTGGAAAGTGGGTTTGCCTGTTTCGCAAGCGGTTAAAATGGCCAAATTGGAAGAAAGGTTCTGATTGTAAATCTCGTAAGTATATAAATAATTATCGGTCAACTTATTTTCGCCTGTAATGTTCTTTGCGAAGACCAATCGAGATAGTTCTGGGTTGAGGTTATTGGATTCGGCATGGGTGGCGATATGAATAATCTTGTGCTCTTTAGCATTGGACGTGAACAATTGTTTGGTAGATTTTTCATTGAGAAAAGAACTACCATTGAAACGTTCTGAGTATTTTTTAGCAATGGCTAGACTAAAAGGCTGCGGAAGTAAAGTTAAATACGTTTTATCCAAATCGATCGAATCGGAAATTGCTACTTGATACTCCTTTTTCATGGTAGCGTTAAACTCTGGTGCGAAGGCAATAAAATTTTCTTCGTATGGAAGGGTATTTTGGTTCTCATGCAACAGCAGCAAACTATAATTATAAGAGATACTGTGTTTAGCCAATAGACTTTGTGAGGTTAAATCTTTAAAGGAGGTAATTTCAACAGGCGTCAAAGTTTCAAAACTTAAGTTGAAAAGAGCCCCGTCGGGAATAATTATAATTTTTTCGGAAGCCACTAAGGTTTCTATCGGTTTCCATAGCTGAAGGTAGAGTTGGTGATATAGTGGTGCTATTACTTTTAGGTCACCTTGATTTTCGGCTAGCTGCGCTATGTTTTCAGTAAGTTTTTCTGAAGATAAAGCAATCATCTTCTTTTCAGTTTTAGAGACGACTAAGGCATACAACTTCTTCTCTACAAATAAATACCGGATCACTGTTGTATTCTCCTGAATGGTCTGCTGCAAGTTGTCAATAGGTTGCTCTATTTTCGAGTAGCGCATTTTGTAATATCGAGGATAGTTCTGCTTCAACGAATCCAAGAAGGTATCCCATTCGCTATTTGCATTAAAAAAGCGTTCCATGCTGTTACCTTCACTATAGGCTGAAAGTTGTTCTTTTAGTTTAGATTCCCGTTCCAAGGTTTTTTCAGGAACGTTGGAAAAGGCAACGTTTTTCAAATTTAAGCGAGATCGAATGCGAGTGTAAAGTGCAGATTCATGGAGACTCACCAGATCATCCAAATAACCCTCGTCCTCCGTAATAGCATACAAATCCCATCGTAACTGTTTGGTAAAATTAATGAGATCGTTGTTGTCAATAAGAAGTAAATTGAGGTCTTCCTGCGTTTTTGTGTTCGTCTTCCGCCGGTCTAGAATGGCTAACCCTTTTTGCGCTTCTGTTAACAATGAAACGAGTTGTGATTTGTCTTTCTTGTCGTTTAAATGATATTTCGATTTGGCTCGGAGGTAGAGTGCTCTAGGCTTTCTCATTTCATTTTGAATAGAGTCTAATGTGCCATTCAAGCTTAAATTCTGATTCGAAAAATAAGACAAGGCCTCATTGCTGTAGGCCAAAGCGTTTTGGTAGTCTTCTAAGGCATAGTGGATAAAAGCTATATTTTCAATATGATTAAAGGTAATTAGGTCGTTTTTAAACCCTTCTTCTTTGGTAAAATCGTAGCTTTCTTTCGCCAAAGCGATGGCTTTTTCTTTTTGACCAATTGCCGCATAAAACCGAGACATTTCTGAAAGCGCGTCTAAGAAGACTAAAGAGTAAGTGCCTGTAAAATCCTTTCGGTAGATGGCCTCACAAGCCTCATAGGTTTTTTGAGCGTTTTCAAAATCTTCAACATTTTCATAAATAGAGGCTCTAACCATAAGAGCATAGGTGTGTGCGTACGGAATTTTATCAATGTGTTCTAGCCCTTTGTCGACAAAGGATCCGGCGTCTTCGTAATTTCTTGCAACTAGACTAATATGACCAATTATAAGTCTTGAAATAGCCAAATTAGGGTCGTCATCCTCCAAGAATTTGAGTTTTTCATTGTATGAATATTTCACCAATTCTAGTCCGCGTTCATTTTCTCCAAAACCTCTATAAAATCCACCCAAATTGTCGATACAGGAAAGGCGCCTTTTTTTACCTTCCAATTTTTCGGCTTCGCTTTCGGCTTGTTTGCTGTATTCCTGAAATGCAAAAATGGCTTCCTTCATCCAAGTAATGGAAGCTTCAGTCTGACCCGAATTGAAGAGATTGAGCGAAATACGGTTTTTAAGAAACCCAGTATTTCGAAATTCGTTTTTCGGGTTTTTTTCTAAAGTCTTTAGAACGGTGAGTGATTTCTTGTAATAGTAAATGGCGCTGTCGAGTTGAAGTGCTTTCTGTTTCGCATTTCCTATCTCTTTGAAACGCTCGTACTCTTTTTGACCCTTTGAAACGGAAAGTGTGTCGCTTTGACTCAACAATGTATGCCCATAGGAAAAAAATAGGATGAGGAGAAGACCTCCAAATCGCCCCAAACTGGTCGTCATATTTGGAATAGTTAGTCGTTTAGTTCAGAAAGTAGTTGCCGTGCGCTTTCTGTTCCACTAAAGGTAAGATATTTTTTTGCATCATCCACATTGTCAGCTTTTAAGTAAGCCAATCCCAAGTAATACGCAGTTTCTTGTTTAAAGGAATCACTGCCATTATCTGTCAATTTTTGTAGGTAATTAATGGCCTCTTTTTGGTCTCCATTGGCCAAATGAGCTACGCCCATAAAATAGTGGAGCGTATCGTTTTTTTGTTCCGAAGAAAGGAGGGGTTGCCATTTACTAATAGCGATTTTGTACTCGCCCTGTTTGTAATTAACCATGGCATCGTAAAATTCAAAATTTTCAGTGGCCCCCATGGTGGTTGGCAGTCCTGGGTCTGGGACAAAATGTTTGGCAAATAAGCGGTCAGTAGATGAAGAACGACTTTCCAACCAAAAAGTGCCTAAAAAGATGATGACTGCCGCGGCCGCCATAAACTTGATCATTTTTATCCGAGTTCTTTTCAACCGAGCGGCGGTTTTTGAAGCTGGTTGATGCTCCAAAGTTTTAACGGGTACCATTTCGTCATGAAATTGCTCCAAATTACTCTTTAGGGCAGCGCTTTCAACACCTAATAGCATCACTTTGATGTCGTCTACTAAAAGCCTAAACTCTTCATCGGTATTTAATTGATGCTCAAACTGCCTCCGTTGTTCATCCGGCATGGTGTCATGAAGGTAGCGTTCAATTCGTTCAAGCTGCTCTTGCGTTATGTTGTTGTTTGGGTTCACTTTGCTATTAATTTGGGGATACTAAATTTCTTAACTTCTGAATACAACGATACTTTTTATTACGCGCGGACGCTTCACCTATATCGAAGACTGCTGCAATTTCGCGCAGGGTCTTTTTCTGAAAATAAAACACTTCGAGCAATTTTTTACACTCGGTCCCCAGATGATTAAAAGCCTCCATGGCTAGATTTTGGGGATTGTATTCCTCTTCAGAAATATCAAATTCAACCATCGTTGTGTCCTCGTCTTTGATAAGAAATCCATCAGCCATTTGCGATGTTTTTTTATAACGGGAGGAACGTAAAAAATCCGTCCATTTGTTCTTTGCTATTTGATACAAATACCCTTGCAACGCCGTATCATTGGTTGGAATGAACTTATCGGCCTTGATGTTTTGGTACATGGCAATAAACGCCTCTTGATAGGTATCTTTCGCTTGGGGCATGGATCCGTTATTTTTCAGAATAAAAACTTCTACTTTTTTATAATTGTCCTGGTAAAGTCGTTTCAGCACCATATTGTCATTGGCTTTTATCGCCGAAATGACCCTCAATTGACTTTCTATTTGCTTGGTTTCCCTCATCTTTAATAACTAAGGGAAAGTTACACAATTTTTCAGTTCAGTTTATCTGTACTTTTCAACCATACATCGACTAACTTTTGGTTTGTCATCAATCCAGATTAATTTTTTTGTTTGTGATGACATTTTTTATATCGCACGATGTCTAGTTATAACCAGTAAACTATAGTCTAATGAGAAGATTTTTACAACTAGCAGCCCTATTATGTTTTGCGATTTCAAGTCAGGCGCAAACGGGTATTCCCGTTCCTGAAATGACTGACTGTGACAGTGAGATACAATCTTTTATGTCCACATTCGACATTCCAAGTCTCACCATGGCTCTGGCCAAAGATGGAGAACTTAAGTATATGCGTTCTTTTGGCAATGCCGATATAGCAGGAAGTGAACCTACTCAGCCGTATCATATGTTCCGAATTGCCAGCGTTTCTAAGCCCATTACCTCGGTGGGCATTATGAAACTTATCGAAAACGGCGAGATTAATTTAAACGATAAAGTTTTTGGAACTGGAGGTATTCTGGAGAACCATTGGTACTTTTCCAATAGTACGATTCCCGATAATCGCGTTTACGATATCACCGTTCAAATGTTGTTAGAACATTCGGCAGGTTGGGATAGGAATGCAGACTGTTTTCCAGACCCAACTGTGCCATACCCTTGGCAATTTGGAGGTTGTGATCCCATTGTTGCTCCTTTGCATATCACCCAAGCTCAGGGAGAGCAAAATCCAGTTAAGGAAGAATATTTGATCAATTTCCTGCTAGAAAAGAACCTGAATTTCACGCCAGGAAGCAGTTATAGCTATTCAAATATGGGGTTTTTGGTGCTGAGTGAAATCATTGAAGAAGTAAGTGGCCTTAGCTATGAGGAGTATATGCAACAGGAGATCTTTCATCCGTTAGGTATTTACGACATGTATATAGGTGAAAACTTGCAAGCCGATAAATTGGAACGCGAAGGGGAATATGTGGGTAACGGATTTACAACTTTGGACCTTTACGGAAGTGGTAATTTGGTGCCTTGGGAATACGGCGGATTTAGCCTCAACGCCATGGATGGCCATGGCGGCTGGATTGCAAGCGCAAGAGATATGGTCCGATTGCTTGTAGCCGTGGATGGGTTCGCCACCAAACCAGACATTTTATTGCCTGGTACCATAAATACTATGGTAACTCCTTCGGCAAATAATGCCAGTTACGCTAAAGGCTGGTCCGTAAATGGAGCTAACAATTGGTGGCACAGTGGGGCTGTGGATGGTACAGCAAGCTATTGGGTGCGCTCGAACAGTGGTTATACTTGGGCTATTGTCTTAAATAAACGTGCCGTTGGTAGTAACGCCAATGCTTTTTGGGCAGCCTTGGATGGCATGGGTTGGAATTGTATCGCAAGCACGGGAACTTTCCCTACACACGATCTAATGGATTCACCTACTGTGAATGCGACCAATCTTGATGTTGATGGAGATGGAACTTCCACTTTAGATGTTTTCTGGACCAATGGGAACGGAACTTCGCGCGTTGTAGTGGCCAAAGACATCACCGGTAATACTAGTGATATTAACTTCAGTACCTATCCAATCGACGGCATCGATTACGTTGGAAACAGCCAATTTGGTTCCGGAGAGAATTTGGGAGACAATACCTTTGTGGTTTATAATGGAACTGGATCCAATGTGACGATCACTAATTTGGACGCCAGCAAACGATACGCCATTCGAGTGTATGAATACATAAAAAATGCAAACAACGGAAATAATGCGCTGTATTTATTAGGCGGCGCGGCAGAAAGAGAATCGGCCCTTGGAATAGAGGATCAAGATCTTTCGAAGCTAATAAAAATATATCCTACGATTACGTCTGAGAAACTGAATGTTGAAGTTACTGCATTCGAGGTTGTCGAATATTCACTATTCGATCTACAAGGACGAACGCTCAGAACCGGTCTGCTCAACCAAGGGGAGAACCAGTTGGATGTCTCGGAACTGAGCGGTGGAATGTATCTGATCTCATTTACTATAGATGACAAAAAAATGGCGGTCCGGTTTATTAAAAAATAAGTAGTTTTCTCAATAGGAAGAAGGCTGTCGAATTAGTTCGGTGGCCTTTTTTCTTACTCACAGCCCTCGAGTGTAGTCATAAAATACCTGCTTCCGTTGAGGAGCGTATTTCCCTTGCTATTGGTGGTAAGTTCGTAGGTGCTTACAGAGCCATTTTCAAATTGAAGGTCGAGATAGGTACGCTGTTCTTCAGAATAAATACGATAGTTACCTCGGGTATCTGCATTGGCATTTGTAGATCCAAATCCGCCGGAGGAATCGAAGTTCGCATGAGAGTTCGAGTAGTAGTTAAATTGCCCATTGGAGCACAGATTGATCATGATCACCTCGGAAGTTCCGTTGTAGCCCCCACTATAGTCGGAACCTCCAGCGGTGTGCATGTATTTTAATTGATTTCCTGATAAATAGGATTTCCATTCGATTGTTTTTGAGCTTTCTACAGCTTCGTAAAAGTGAACCGTGTTGGCTAGTTTTTTTACTTCGGAAATGTGCTTTTCGGTAAACATGCTAGATTCGGTTAAAATCAATATGCTAATCCCTAGACCTAGTTCATTGATGAGACCGATGGCATAACCCTTGGCTTGTGTTCCATTGTATAGTCCCTCGTAATGGCCAGAAACGCTGTTCTTTGATATGCTAAGCTCTCCTGAAACCTGAAGCGCCACGCCCTCTTCCATGATGCCTTGCAGTGCCGATCTTTTCAACTCTGCAGTGCTTTTGGCGTTGTGATTGGACATTACAATCATGCCTGCCAATGTTGAGTGCCCCATTATAAAATAGTCTCCTTGTCGCTGGCCAGTCCATCCTTCCGGTATCTCAAAGCTGAGCCCTAATTCTGGTAGATTTATTTGTTGTGATTGCATTGAAAATGAAATTAGTGCTATTATTAGAATGAGATATACTTGCGGTTTACTTGATGGCATCAATTTTCATATTTAATTGGGTTATCGCTTCTTTTAAGGCCGCTATCTCAGCTTGTTGTTCTTTTATGGCATTAATGAGTAAATAGGTCATTTCGGAGTTATTTACTGCCAAATATTCGATCTTTTCTTTTTGATAGGAGGTCACCATTGACGGAGCAGTTTTCTGAAGGTCTTGTGCAATGACACCCACATGAGTTTTCTGCGTATCAAAGCCAGAGTTGTCATTGTATTGGTAACTTATGGGATCAATCTGCAATAGGGTTTTAAGGCCTCTGGTATATGCTTGAATATTTTTTTTGAGCCGTCTATCGGATACATTGGTCCAAGAACCACCTCCCGGTTTAGCCGCCGAGCCATTCACTTCGAGTGTGTAAGCCGGAGTGAGCGTATTGATGCCAACAAAACCAGTTCCTGCCAAAATTGAAATTTCATCGCTTCCGCCGGCTCTTAGATAGAGGTCCCCAGCATTATCGTCTATATCTCCAACGTAAATATCTTGAGTGCCCGTTTGCCGCATCAATGCACGATCTGAGTTGCCTGCATCGTCATCCAATTTGATTTCACGATCTGTAGCCGCTCCTCGAACAATAATATCACCATTAGTTAATGTCAAATCACCTCCGTTTCTAAATTCGAACAAAGGGCTTCCTCCAATGTTATTGATGACCATTCTATTAGCACCTGCAGCGCCAGTACCGTTGTATTCCAAGCTCATCCCTTCTGAAAGACCCATATTGGCAGTTTCTGAAAATTGCAATACCGGCCTGTTCGAAGTATTGGAGCCCAATCCAGCCACAATAGTTTGCACGTTGGAAGTTCCCTCTTCTATAATATGCAACGGGACAGTTGGAACTTGGGTCCCGATACCTAGATTACCGTTAATTGCGACTAAATCATTATCAAATTCTCCATAGATTAAAGGAGCTGTTGAATTTGAATTTTCAATGTATAATCGATTGCTTACAATTTCAGTAGCCCCTGCATTGGAACCAATAAAAACCGAACCGCTTTTGACGTGAGCGCCAGAACCGTTGCCAAGTCCTCCTGCATTTTCACCAATAAAAATATTATCATCCCCCTCAACAAAATATCCAGCATAATTGCCAAAAGCAATGTTATTTGAGCCGTCTTCATTCACATTCATGGAAGCCCTCCCAATAGATATATTGCTATCTCCCGAAGTATTATTAAATAATGAAACTGACCCGATGGCAGTATTGAACTCTCCGGATGCATTACTTCTTAGTGCTGCAGTCCCTAAAGCAACGTTATCAGAACCCGAAAAATTATTTTCCAATGCAACTGGGCCCAAAGCAACATTTGAACTCCCTCCAGCCGCTAATCGCATCGTGCGATGGCCAATGGCTGTGTTTCCACTGCCTGTTCCCAAACTTTGTAGGCTTTGATAACCAACCCCTACATTAGTTACTCCGTTTACTGTACTCATTAAACTCTCGAAACCAATGCCTATGTTAATATTATTTGTACCATCATCCATGCTCCCTGCATCGCTACCAATAAAAATCGAAGACCCTGTGGCATCACTTTTACCGTCTACCAAATCATTAATTTGTCTAGCGCCACCAAAAAGTACCCAAGAAGTGGATCCGCTATCCCAAGAGTAAAAGCCTTTTGCAACTGCTCCTGCGCCCGTGGCAAAGACCATCATTCCATCTTGTAAGGCGGTTGGGTTTATAGCAGGAAATTCTTCTATTTTAGGGATAAGTAGACCATCCGTGTTTGCGGGAGTTGCCTCGTTGGACGATTTAATGTCTAAGGTAGCGTTTGGAGTAACGGTGCCAATTCCTACCTGCGAGAAACCCAAGCTGGTGAAAAGCACCAACAGCATAAAGATATTTTTCATATCACTTTTTTTGTAAGCACAAGTCGGTTAAGGACTTTAGATTAAGGAAGTACAAACCTAAATGAGTTGAAAAATAAAGCGTCCTGAAACTTCAGATAGTGGAATTACTTGGACTAATTGGCGTTTTCCTTTTTGAATTCAGAAGGAGTTAAACCCGTGTATTTCTTAAAAGTTGCATTGAAGGCCGACTTACTATTAAAGCCGGCTTCTAGGCCAATGGCCACTAAGGTATAATTTGCAAATGCAGGGTTCGCTAAGTGTTTTTTGGCTTCCTCTACTCGAAGTTGACTGAGGTATTCTGAAAAACTCATGCCCAATTCAGTGTTAATTAATTTGGACAAATATCCTTTGCTGAGGTTCATTTTGGTGGCGACCAATTCTAGGCTAAGGGAAGGGTCCAAAAAGTTTCTTTCCTGAATAATGAATTGCTCCAAGTCGGAAATATGTGCTGTTTTTGGCTTTGCTTCAGAAATACTATGATTTCGTGCATGCGATACTTTTCTAATTTTCTTTCGTTCTTCGTGAACACCATATTTGTAAATACCCACGTGCCCCATCCAGTAAATTATAATGGCTATAATGATCCAAACTGGATAAAAGTAGAAGTTTTCCGCTTCGTCCCTAAAGGCCACTTCCGAGAAACCCCATACTGCGATGGCAAATAATTGAAAAATTAGAATCACTTTAAACCATTGCAGTTGCAACTCTATTTTCTGAATAGAAAACTGTTGTTTTTTCACAAAGCGATTTATCTTAATGATTAAATAAGTAACCACAATAATGCTGAACAGGATGGCTAAGAGCTCAGACCAAAAAACCAAATTGTCTAAAAAAGGAGTGTATTCGGGTGCAGCTCCCAGTAGGATGACATCTATTTTATACGCACTCGCCAAAAGGAAAGAAATGACGAATGGAAGGAATAATAATTTCTTGCGATTTGTGATCCTTAGTTTCGGTTCTATGATACTCATTCCATAGAATAGAAAGAGGGGCGGCATTAAAAAACCATAACAAACATATAGATAGGTGTAGAAATTGGCAAAACTGATGATGCCCGTATCTAATAAATAATACTGAAGATTGTTCAGCGAATAAATGACAATAAGTGCAACTAAAAAATAAGTGCTTCTGGCTCGATATTTTTTAGTGAACAACCAAACAGCGCCAAAGACAAACCCTTGGATCACTCCGGTGAGAATTAAGCTGTTGAAAATATTGAAATTCAAAAAGCAGTGTTGTTAGTTCCTATCAAATATAATGATTTCGATGCAGTGGGTTTTCTTTATATTTGTGCAGACTTTTATAGCAACTAAGTCACAAACAATGTCCCTATGACCGAACAGGATTTTATTCCGAAGCCATACAAAGAACTTCCTAAAAACGGAACTGTTTCCTATCAGTCGCCAAGTAATATTGCCTTGGTAAAATATTGGGGGAAGCACGGTGAACAATTGCCCGAAAATGCATCCATTAGTTTTACGCTTTCTAATTGCCATACAGAAACCGAGTTGCATTTTGAAGCAAAAACAGGAACCGAATTTGAGTTTGAGGTGTATTTGGATGGAAATAAAGAGGTCGGATTTGAACCTAAAATCCGTAGTTTTTTTGAACGTGTGGAGCAATATCTTCCTTTTCTTCGGAATTATATGTTTGTGGTTAAAACGAGCAATAGCTTTCCTCATAGTAGTGGAATTGCATCTTCAGCGAGTGGCATGAGCGCGTTGGCTTTGTGCTTATTGGAAATGGAACGTTCCATGACCGAGGGAGGATTGACCGATGACTATTTCAACAAAAAAGCATCCTTTTTGGCCCGACTGGGCTCAGGAAGTGCATCTAGAAGTATCGAAGGACCCTTAGTGGTTTGGGGCAATCACCCCGATATAGCTGAATCCACAAATTTGTATGGTGTTAAATTTGAAGGCTCAGTCCATGAAAATTTCGCCAATTATCAAGACACCATTTTATTGGTAGACAAAGGGGAGAAGCAAGTGAGTAGTACAGTAGGGCATAATTTAATGCACAACCATCCCTATGCGCAACAACGCTTCATTACGGCCAATGATAATCTATCGAAACTGATTGCGATTATGGAAAGCGGAGATCTTTCAGCATTTATCGAAGTGGTGGAAAGTGAAGCTTTGCAACTGCATTCCATGATGATGAGTTCCATGCCTTATTTTATTTTAATGAAGCCTAATACTTT
>Ga0316205_10002380_pt1 | contig 19821 bp, 13 predicted proteins | sample 3monthpyrite_MG_FD_204941 | JGI IMG/M metagenome (GOLD analysis project Ga0316205, IMG submission 204941) | Microbial mat bacterial communities from mineral coupon in-situ incubated in ocean water Damariscotta River, Maine, United States -... | ecosystem: Environmental > Aquatic > Marine >... | reverse complement strand
ACATGAGCTGCTGCATGATAAACGCCGTTGCCACCCTTTGGTGTATTAAAGAAGTTAAAAGTATCAGCTGTAATACCGTTGCCGGTTAGTTCAAAATTGAAGCTGTCAGATCCACCAAAAGCGTTGGCAATAAAATTTATTCTCGCATCATATAAACCACTTCCATCAGCCTGACAGCAATCGTTTCCACGGAGAAAACTGCTCCACAATGGGTCACTTGCACCTATAACCAGAGACGCTGCATTAAAAGCAGGGTCGGTATTAAAGTAGAATGAACCGAAAAATTCGTCAGGACCCTGTAAATGAGAGTCGAGGGTTAGCAGTACGCTACCAGCTGAGTTCTGATCATCAAACGTTGCTGTTAACCATGGGGCGCTTCCACTGGGTTCTGAAGCACCGCTGAACTCATAGTTTAAGTCAAAACTTATAACAGTTGCATTCGCAGCAACTGCTAATACTGATAGTGTAATAAACAGCATAATTTTATTAAACATGCGAGAATCCTTATTAATATGACATTTTATTAAATCAAAAAGCATTAAATATGCCAACAATATAAGTCATTGAAATCTAGATATTTAATTTGATCACGATATCATCGATGTAAATAAAACTGACGTTTTTGATGGGGTTAACAGTGAAAAAAAGTGGGGTCAGAACACAGATTTTACTAATATTAGAAACAACTGTGTTCTCGCCCCATTTTTCCTTCTGAGTCTATTTATGAAATTCGAATCTTACACTGACTGGGATCAGTTACCTGAGAGTGTTAATGCGCTTTTTGAACAGGGAGAGAAAAGCAGTCTCTTTTATTCTCGCGCATGGTTTGAGAGCCTGGCTTCAGTTGTCATTGATGACGATCAGGATTTGATGTTGGCCTGTGTGCTGGCTGAAGATAAAACTGAGAACAAAGTGATGGCAATTCTGCCGCTAATAAAGAGTGCGACGCACAATGGTTACGCACTCAAACATCGATACACAACACACTATAGCTTGCTGCTTGCAAACGATGATCAGCAGAAAGTGCTTACTTGCCTGGCTCAGGGTTTGAGTCAGTTACCACTGCACTCATTATTACTGGAACCGGTAGCCGACAATGACATCCAAATGCTTGCCTTTCAGGAAGTCATGGAAAAAACTGGTTATCGCTGTGACCGAATTTTTCGGTTTTATAACTGGATTCTTCGCCTGCAAGGACAATCTTTTGAGGGCTATATAGCTGCTCGACCTGCTAACCTGCGCAGTACAATATCCCGAAAGAGTCGTAAACTTGAGCGTGAACACGGTTATGAGATTCGTCTTTTTGCGGGTGAAGAAGTACCGCCAAAAATGTCCGATTATTATACGGTCTACACCGCCAGCTGGAAGGCGAATGAACAGTATGTCGATTTTCTTGATGGTATTGTGGCTGCCTTTTCCCGAACGGGGTCTTGCGGGACGGGCTGGTCAAGACTTGCGATTCTATATGTAAACGGTCAGCCCGTTGCGGCACAGTTATGGTTTGTGCTTCACGGAAAAGCCAACATCTTCAGGCTGGCATATGACGAAGCCTGGAAGAAATATTCACCGGGTTCTATACTGACCAGCTACCTGATGGAGTATGTGATCGATATCGATAAAGTCCAAGAGATCGATTTTTTGACGGGTAATGATGCCTACAAACAAGACTGGATGTCAGAGCGCAGAGAACGTTTTGCATTGAGTTGTATAAAAGAGATAACACCCAAAAATAAATATCAATGGATTGTTGAATCGCTGAAGACACTTTTTAAATAATCGATACAACAAGTTTTTTCTCATTGTTAAAAAGTGGGGTAGTATAAATAAATTGCTCCCTGATCTATTAATTTCTATTGGCTTTTAAAGCTTGGTTAATAAGTGTTGCTATTATAAAACCCGTGATTAATATTCCTATAAAAATAGGCCAGGATGAATAATATAGCCCGATAAGAACGGCGGCTAATAACGTGATAAAAGTCATAAGCTCATCAAGCAATTCAGATATTGATTCTTTTATGTTTGTAAGTATTGCCATAATATTAGTTACAGATTGATGTAAGATTAACGTTTTCTGGTTTACTGCAAAATACATCCAGTGGAACAGGTGCAGGTTGAAGGTTGTTAATTGCATTAACGCTATAAACTTCAGCACTTACTGCACTTGTTAAATTAGACTCTTCCTGACTTGTATCAGTGCTATCAGGTTTATTTGTTAAATGAAATGGTATTTTTTCACTCTTACCGGTGATGATAGCGTTAATAATAGCATCAGGATCATGCAGCCCTTTAGTAATTGTTTGAATGGCAGCACCAAAGCTTGCTAAAGAAAAATTCGTGGTTCTAACAGCCCATTTAGTACCGCGTGACACACCTGATCCACGTCTACCACCCGATGATGCATAATTAGTAAATAATCCACCATGAAAACGGCCAGCAATATCAGCCTTGCGATATTTTAAATTAAACCTAACAGATCTTTTAATCAATGCCCTGGATTTATCACGATTAGACTCATCAAAGAAAAAATATAACGATCTGGTCAATGCATTCTGACGAATAGAAGCCTGTGCCTGATATTTCTCACCAAATAGACCCATTAGCATCTGTAAATGAATGATACCAATCCACCATGTTTTAGGGTGGTTATAAATACCATCGACATATCTCTGCCAGGCTGGTTCTTGTTGATCTGCAAAATTATCCAGAAATTGTTTGTTCAGAGTTGAATCATTTTCAGATAGTTTATCAAAAACATTTTGAATCGCGTTTTTGTCAGAAGGGCTTAAATCTAGATTAGAGGTAGCTGATTGGTTATGCACAATATAACTCCATTTATATTGGTTAATGTTACATACAATATTATGAATGAGTAGATATGTAAAAGTATTTTATTTATCTATAGAGCTAAATATTAGCAAGCGCGCGGTAGAAAGATGCCTGATAGCAATATTTTCCAATATTAGGGGGGGGTATATTAGAAACAACTGTGTTCTGACCCCACTTTTTACTCTTTATTGCTTTTGACTTACTGGGCCCCTTGACTGAGCTGAAGAGTGAGTTAAAAACAGGGGGAAGTCTGCGAGGATGTCTGAGCGTGCTTTTTTACGCGAGTTCCACAGCAGCCCTGTTTTTAGGGAGTGATGAAGGTAGCCCTGTGATTTTTACAGGGCCGAAGGATCGGGGTGTATTTCTTTTGGTTCGTTTTCTTTTGTACAAGCAAAGAAAATGAACACGCCCGTGGGTGCGGGAACCCACAGCCTTTGTCTTTTAAAGCTTAATAATACAAAAAATAGCCTGCTATCGGTCAGCCACCGACGACTTTGTTTTTGATTTTGACTAATAATGGTCGAAATATAGCTATTTCGGCCATTATTCGGACAGAAATCGTTATTGACGATTCTGTCGAATTTAGTCACTATAAGCTTACAAATAAAAATAAAATATAAGGCTAAGGCTTTTAAAAGAAAGGCTGTTCGGGGAAGGCTTAAGAAAACGGATGGGAAATATCTCAGTGCAAATGATTCTCATTTGTCACCGACCCCTTTAATTTTCCTTTAATTCTAAATATTCTTAGTGGGGTGATTATGAGTAGCGGTTTATTAGATCTCTTTTCGAAGATACCTCCGCGAGAAAATAGTGGGTCGCGATCTGCTAATAGGTTTGATTATCAAAAAAACTGGTCACTGTGTGAGCTTTTATCACTACATTCAAAAAATGACGATTATTTAATGGTTTTTGAGCATCATGAGGATGTAGTTGTATTTGATTCTGAATCGTTTCCGACAACAGCAGTTTTTTATCAGGTAAAAACTAAAAATCCAGGTAATTGGACGGTCAACGCACTTAGTAAAGAAGATAAAAATGGGCAATCAATAATTAGTAAGCTATATGCAAACTATGAGCAGTTTCAGGAGGCTGTTGAAGCTCTTGTATTTAGTTCTAATCATGGGTTATCAACGACATTAGAGAATGAAGATAAAGGTATCGAATGTGAGTTAATCAGATTTGATCAACTTAGTATAAAAGATAAGGAAAAAATAAGTATTGCAGCAGAGGGAAATGATAAGAGCTATTGTGACCTTATAGGGTTGAACAAAATAATTATTAATCAAAATGAATTACCAGTTGAAAACCATACAATAACAACCAAAGGAAAACTGGTTGAATTTTTTGAAAGAGAATTTCCAGATAAGAATGTGCACGTTGCTTTGATTTATAAATCAATCTTTGATGAGATAAGACGAAAGACTAATTGTGAAAAAAAATGTCAAGATTCAGAAGAACTTAAGGAAATGAAGAGTATATCGCATAAAGAGTTCTCAAATATTATAGGAGTTGTTCTAGCAGGAAAAACGACAAGTGATATGTGGATTGAAGCTAATCAATTGCTTGTTGCTGAAGGGTTCAAAGCATTAGAAATTAAAAGAATAAGGAATCAGTGGCAAAACTATGTCGTAGATAGAATGAATACGCTAGATGAATCACTGACTAAGCTACAGCAAGGAATAGAATCGAGTTTGAAGGCTTTTCCAGATGATCTTGATTTGAAAGAAATACAAAATAATGTACTTAATGAGCTAAGGCTTTCTAGCTATTTTGACTTGTATGATGGTGCATATATACAGTCTGCAGTTTTATATGAGGTGATGAACGATGATTCAATATCGAAAACTAATAAGAAACTTGAGGAAGAAGCAGAATGAAAAACTTGCGGTTAAAAAGTATGCTTCTCGTATCACACAGAGAAAAAAAGGCGAGGAAGATAGAATTCGATCCGAAAGTAACGGTGATACAGGGAGAAAATGATACAGGTAAGTCTTCCGTAATAAAAAGCATACCGTATGCCTTTGGTGCAAACCCTCATAAAAGACATAAAAAGTGGATTGATGCGGATGTTTTAATCTTAATTTGTTTTTCTATAGATGGGATTAAGTATTCTATATACAGAGGAAGAAATTCGTATTCTTTGTTTGATAGTAATGATAATGAGATGGGGACTTTTTCTAGTGTCACATTAGAGTTAGCTCCAGTGTTGTCAGATTTATTTGATTTCAATCTTAAATTGACTGATCGTGATGGTAAACCGGCAATACCTCCTCCGGCATATTTAATGTTACCTTTTTATATAGATCAAGATAAAGGCTGGACAGAAACATGGAGTTCATTCACAAACCTTGGTCAGTTTGCTTACTGGAAACAAAGAGTGAGTGGATATCATTTTGGTCTTCGGCCAGATAAATGGTATGAGCTTGAGGTAAAAAAGAAAAAGATAGAAAACGAAAAAGAAGAACCTATAAGATTGCTTAATTCAATAGAATCAATACGTGACAAAGCAAAAGAAGAATTATCGCGAGTGGATTTTGATATAGATGTAGACACATTTAAAAGTGAAATAAACTCACTATTGAAGAAATGTGAGGTTTTAAAGAAAGAAGAGTTAAAATATAGGAACAAAATCACTTCATTTAGAACAGAAAAGATACGTTTAGAGGCTCAAATTGAGATTGTCGCAAAAACACATGATGAACTGAGTGAAGATTATAAGTATGCGTGTACAAATAGTGATAGCCATATTGGCTGTCCTACTTGTGGTGCTCAATATAGTAATTCTTTTACTGAGAGATTTGATATAGCAAAAGATACTGAGAGCTGTACAGATCTTTTAGGTTCCTTAAGGAAGGAGATGTTATCTTTAGAAAAGGATATGGAATCAGTAGAAGAAGAGTTAGTTACGATTAAAAAAAATCAGAATGGAATTAATAAGATTTTAGAAAAAAAACAGGGGGATATTAAGCTTTCTGATATTATTAATTTAGAAGGAAAAAAATCTCTTGTTGGTCATTTGAATTCTGAGGCATCTGATACACAAAAAATACTCGATACACTTGTTCTGAATATGTCTCGTTTAGAAGAGAAAATGGGAAAATATGAAGATCCGGATAGAAGGAAAGCTATCATTAAGGAATATGGGGAGACATTTAGAAAATATGCAGCAAAATTAGGGGTTCATTCGCTGAGTGATAATGTTTATAAAAATATAAATTCTTCTATAGAGGAAAGCGGTAGTGATCTTCCTAGAGCAATATTGGCTTATTTTTTTACTTCGGTAAAAGCTATAAGAAAAAATGGTAATGCGACTTGTTTTCCTTTGATTATTGATGCGCCTAATCAACAAGAGCAAGACCCTAAGAACCTGAAAAAAATGCTGTCATTTATAAAAGATAACCGACCAGAAGATCAACAGTTGATTATTGGTCTTGTAGATGACTCTAGTGTGGATTTTGAAGGGACACTTTATTCTTTTGAGAAGAAGTATTCAGTGCTAGAAGAAAATCAATATGACTCGCTTTCTACTGAAATTAGACATTTTGAGGCTGCAAATCTAGCTATACATGATTAGATGGAATAATAAGTGTAAGTCGAAATTCGCTATTGGAATCTATGTTTATTAAGGATGTAGATTAGCTTTACTTTTAAGTTATAACTTTCATGGATGGATATGCCTGAAGATAACATAAAATCTAAAATAAGTTCTGCTTTAGAAGAGCTGTTTGAGAATGACGCTGTTCTTCTTGTAAATGATGTAGCGGAAAGGGCTATAACCTCTGCACTCGCTAGATACATTCAGAATTATTTCCCTGAGTGGGATGTTGATTGTGAATACAATAGAAATATAAGTGATGTTAAACGATTAAAAAAGACCTGTAATCAGTCGAATCAGAATAAAAGTGGGGTCAGAACACAGATTTTACTAATATTAGAAACAACTGTGTTCTGACCCCACTTTTCCCATAAGAAAGAGTTTTTACTCTGACCTCAAATATCCCTCTCTGCCACTGATTAATTGATTTAATGAACCAGACGTATTTTCTTAATAAGTGTCTTTGCGTTATCAGGTTCGGTTTCTAAGTTGTCAGATAGGTAGATGGTGTAGATTCCAGGTTTTGAAAAAACTTTAGAGAAAGTTTCTTTCCCATTAATCCACTGTGTTGCATAAAGCTCATCAGGATGAAGAGTAATTTTTTTAAGCTGAGTAAACGTATCCTGTGGGTAATAAGTTTGTTTTAGACTTGAGCCTTGTAAGTAAAACCAGTTGTTGTCAGTGTCGGTAATTGCAAGTTCTGGTAGATGATGTGGAATAGTTAAAGTAAATGAAGAGCTAGGCTTAATGTCAGTAGTGGTTTCATTAAATGAGATATTAACTTCAGACTCTGTGCATGAAGGTAATAAAGCTATGAAAAGTATTGTTATAAATATTTTAAAGGAAATAGTGCGCATATTATTGTAATGATAAATGAAAGTGAGGTGGTTTAATTTCGAGAATAATAACAGATGCATAAGGCTTGGCGACTTTCTTAAATGTGTTTTTTTCTTCGTCAGTCATATCTCTGCTTCTGATATCCACAGCACCAGACTTTAAGTGCTTTGATATATAATTCTGGTTACCTATTTGTTCGGTAATTTTTTCTTCCATATCTGCCACAATTTTACTTTTTGCTGTGCCTTTCTCTGCATTGTTATAAATATCATAAACTTCTTTAGCTGCAGAGGAGTTCTTATAGATAGTATAACTGCCGCCCTGTAAGAATTTGATGTACATCGCTTCAGCTTGTGAGGAGGCTGTCCGAGTGCCACTAGTAACTACAATGCTTTTTTGGGTCTGCGCATGAAAGTCGTCTGCAATTTTTTTAACTTTCGCAGTTGAATGGGCGTTTAGAGAAACGCCCGAGTTGAGAGTGTATTTTTCTGACATTCTTATTCCTTTAAATTAAACTCCGTTTATAAATGTCATCATACCAATAATATCGAAAACAACAAAGCCACCTATCGATTGATTATTATAAAAAGCATCATCCACTCAGACATCCTCGCAGAAAACCCCGTCCATATTACGCCTTGCTCGGTTTGGTTAAATGGGGAGGGGTGAATCAAAATCTAACCAGTTCGTTCTTTTAGCTTTTGATTCTTCTTTGATCTTTTGAATTACCTCTCCCCATCTGATCAAGCCGAAGCGCGAGTGATTTCTGTGGAGTTTTCTGCGAGGATGTCTGAGCGCCTTTTGCGAGTTCCGCAGCAGCCACAGAAATCAGGAGTAATGAGGGTACTCGCATGCCTTTTATGCGGGCTTGTGAATTGGGGCGTATTCTTTGGGTGACGTTTCTTGTACGAGCAAGAAAGGTTACTCGCCTGTGGGTCGACTACCCACTCTTTTGACTTTGATTTATTTTTAATAAAAAAGAGATAATGTCGACCAATCACCGACATTTCTCCCTTTTCGGCCATTAATAGGACATAACTCCCTATTGACGATTCTGTCGAATTTAGTCACTATAAGCTTACAAATAAAAATAGAATAAAGGGCTGGAGCTTTTAAAGAATGGCTGTTCGGGGAAGACTTTAGAAGAGGGATCTGATCTCTTGGATATAACTAGAACTATATTAGAGAAAACTGGGATCTGCCCCCTGTTTTCATCTAAAAAAGCATGAGACCAAGAAATGGTATTGAAATATTTTCAACTTTATTTAGTTTTAATTTTAAGTTCTACACTAGTACATGCTGGTGACTACAAAACTGCAAATGATTGGAGATATACACCAAATCATTTTTATAAAAGATTAGCTGCTTCAGTAGAAAACCATGATGATGAAGCACTAATGGCTAGATGTGATTTAGTAGGAGAAAGCTGTGCTATATACATTGCTATCTTAGAAGGGTGTTTAAAGAAAGAAGGAGTTTATATTGAAGCAGAATATACATCTAACAATAGCGATAATAATATAAACCGAAAGCTATTTTTTAGATGCTTACGTCACAAAGGTAAATCATACCTTGTAACATCTGATTTTGACTGGTTAGTTGGGTTAGCGAAAAAGATTGGGCCTAATAATGATCATATGATTTTTAAGAGATATGGTTATGAGCTGACACGCTTCAGTTTAAATGGCATTGAAGAAGCACTTGTTTCTATGAAGCGAGAATATGATAAAGAACAACAAAAGATACAATAATTAGTTATAGGCAAAATGGGGCAGATTGAAATTCAGCATGAGTGTCCGTCGAACCCAAGGAAGTCCACTTATTTCACTGGCCCCTTTTATTGCTTTTTTGACCCCAAATACCCACAAATGTATGGAAGATAATTTGACTACTGATTTTGAACTAACAAATATTAATTCTAAAATGCAGAATTACGTTTCATCTGCTGTTGTCGGTAAAGATCCGATAAATGCTCTTTTGCTAGATGATATATTTGTCCCGAAAGAAGGATGGTTATGGGACTATAAGGCCGCTGTTAGCGATGATGCTGCTTCTCAGGCAAAAACTATATTGCAGATTGTGAGTTTCTATAATACGTGCGGTGGGTACATAATTTATGGGGTTAAAGAGGAAGAAAAAGATAAGAGTTTTGTTCCACATAAGTGTGATTTAAGTGGTTTTAATCCTGCGCAATTAAGAGATAAAATTAAACAATATACAAATGACATGATTGATTTTTCTTTCCGTGAGATTGAGTTAATAATCAATGATGTTTCAATGATGTTTGGAGTTTTATATATACCTAAAAGACCATACTCTAAGAATCCTGTTTCTTTTATAAAAAATGGACCTGAAAAAAAGAAAGGGAAATTAGTCTTTTCTCGAGAAGATGTATATTTACGTATACAAGATGAATGTGTAAAAGCTTCTGAAGTATCAGATTGGCAACTTTTGTTTTCTCCGAGAGAGTTTGATTCCTCTTATGGTGTTGATTTTTCAAGTAACGTAAATGAAGTTAAGTCACTAGCTCACAATCTACCAGATAGAAATTTAATTTTTACAAAATTTATAGGGCGACAATCAGTTCTAAGTTTGTTGTGGGAATGGTTGTCTGATGATTTTGAGTATACAAAGATTTTGTCTGGGGATGGGGGTAAGGGTAAGACCTCAATAGCTTATCAGTTTTGTAAGTCATTCTTGCAAGCACCACCTTTAGGTTATGAGCGTGTTGTTTGGCTTTCAGCAAAAGAGCGACAATTTTCAGGTATCCACAATGAGTATTATGAATTAAATGAGTCAGATTTTAATAATGCTATGAGTTTTTTATCATGTTTAGCTGATAATTGTGCAATTGATTCTGATGATTATGAAAATGTATCTGCAAAAGTAATTAAAAAAGAACTCAAGGACGCTCTGATTATGTTTCCTGCTCTAATTGTTGTAGATGATATTGATTCTTTGAATGATGATGAGCAACGTAAAGTTGTTGATACATGTAGGCATCTAGGGTCGGATAAAGTCAGGTTTTTAATTACTACTAGAAAAAAACTAGCATATTCTAGTGACCTTTGTATCGATGTTCCCGGGCTACCATTAAGTGAGTTTGGTGAATATATAGACAGTATTTTAAATCGTTATGGCCTAAAGAAAATCAAACAAAGTGAGGTTGAAAAGCTTCACAGAGCTTGTGATGGCTCGCCTCTATTATCATCTTCTATCTTAAGGTTATATAAATATAGTTCATCATTGAGTATGGCTATAAATGAGTGGGCTGGTCAAGCTGGCGAGGATGCTCGTGATGCTGCATTAAAGCGTGAAATAGATCAGTTAACTGCTGACTCAAAGAGGGTGCTATTAGCTATTAATTATTTTAAGAGTTGTTCGTATACAGAATTACGCCAAGCAGTTGGCTTTGAAAAGTTAAGGCTTGATGACTGCATAGAAGAGCTGCAATCACTATTTCTTGTTAATGAACCTAAAATTATTGAAAGTGAATCAAGATTTTCTATCTCGAACTCTACTTCTATTATGGTAGGAGATTTGGCAAGTAGACTCGTTGTGGATTTTAATAAACTAAAACATCAAGTAGAAAAATTGCGTGATGGGGGAGGGTCGAAAAAAGTTGGAAATAGGAAAAAGATTGGATTGGCGATTAATCAAGCTATGGCGCTCTTAAAAGATGAAAACTACAAGGATGCGCTTGAAACAATTGATAATGAATTAAAGTCTTTTAAAGAACATCCCGATTTACTTTTAATGAAAGCTCGGTGCTTATTGAAGCAGTCGGATCCAGATTATGAAAATGCAAGGAAGATACTGTTAAAGGCTGTAGAGAAAGGTCAGAAAAAAGAATTAGCCTTTGAGTTGTGGTATGAAGTAGAGCTTGCGTATGGGTCACCTAACGGGATGATCGATTGTGCTAGTAAAGCTTTGGAACAGCATAATATCGATGGCGATCAGTGGATGGAACGACAAGCTAGAGGGTATTTGCTTAGGTCTAAAAACAGGGGGGACGATGGTTATGTTGATGATCTAATTGAAGCTAGCAAGTCGCTGAGCAAAACATTGAAGCATAAACATCGTGCCTCGAGAGACTTTAGGGTTCAGCAATTGAATGTATTACATGACACTATATGGAATAAACTGGAATCTAGTGGAAAGATTAGTTGGTTATCAAGTTTTGATATTGTAGTTGATTTGATTAAAGCGGGTGATATAAGAACAGTCATGTATAAAAATGCTTCTAGATGTCTCGAAGAAGCAAAAATGGAACCAAATTTTTCAGGAAAAAAATTTGAGGCATATAAAATATGTCTTGATAAATTTTATTCAATACTTAACGATAGAAGCTCAAAGGATAAGATAAAGAGGCCATTTGAAGATCTACTGTACAAATATAAAGAGTATAAAAAAGAAGTTGAAGAATAACTTAAGGGTTCTGTTTTTGATAAACGAACTGGAGTTTAGTGCTTATATGTGGGTAATTTTCGATGAATAAGCATTGTACGATGATGTATTAAAAAAAGCCCGGCAAAGCCGGGCTTTTTTAACATCTAAAAGATTAAATAAATTAACCCTTCAAATACCCATCAATAGCCTCAGCCGCACCACGTCCCTCATTAATACCCCAAACAACCAAAGACTGACCACGACGACAATCGCCCGCTGTGACAAAATTGTATGGAACAATTTTGAATGCCTGTTTTTTAGGCAGCCCGAAGGGTGAGGCTCATGGACGAGCCGAATAATACGCCTTTAACGCTCGTCGCGTAATGTCCGTATTCCGCTTTGTAGTTTGAATGCTCTTCACTCTCTTTATATCTGTTACTTACTTGACTAATTTCTACATAATGCTATTCTGTATTCGCGAATTGCAAATGGCGAACGGTAATGATCTTAAAACCACAAGATGTTTTGTTTTTGCTCAAGCTGGTTGCTATGGGGGAAAAACACTGGTCTTTCAACAGCTTAGCATTAGAGCTTGGTATGAGCCCTTCAGAAGTGCATGCGGCGGCTAAACGTGCGCAACAGGCCCGGCTTGCTGTTAAGAAAGAAGATTCAATTCTGCCTAATACGCGTAACTTGGAAGAATTTCTGTTGTTTGGTATTCAGTATGTGTTTGTACCTGAGCGTGGTGAGCTGAACAGAGGTATGCCAACTGCTCATGCTGCGGAACCTTTAGTCTCTGAATTTATTAATGACAATGAGCCGCCTCCGGTTTGGCCTGATCCTGAAGGTGAGGTGAGGGGCGAATCATTCTCACCACTTTATAAGTCAGTTCCAAAGGCGGCCAGAAATGATCCTGGCCTTTATGAGTTGTTGGCTTTAGTTGATGCTGTTCGTGGAGGTCGAGCCAGGGAACGTGAATTGGCTAAAAAGGAATTAAGGAACCGGTTAAATCATTAATCAAAGGAAATGCAATGATAAGAGAAAGGAATCCAAATTTAGAAATATTGGAGCTGGCTGTCGATCAGTTAGGTGAGCTTACTGATGAAATGGTGTTTTTAGGTGGTTGTGCAACAGGTTTACTTATTACGGACTCGGCGGCACCGCCTATACGAGTAACAAAGGATGTTGATGCTATTGTGCAGGTTGTTTCACGAGCAGAGTATTACCAGCTAGCAGATAGACTTCGTGAAAAAGGTTTTTCTGAAGATATCAGTGATGACGCGCCGATATGTCGTTGGAAGAGTGATTCTGTTTTGCTTGATGTGATGCCAACAAATTCAGAAATTTTGGGGTTTGGTAACAAATGGTATGGCTCTGCGATTAAGAATGCAGAGACAATTGAGTTGCCATCAGGTAATAAGATTAGGCTGGTGTCAGCCCCTTACTTTTTAATAACAAAACTTGAAGCATTTAAAGGCCGAGGCAATGGTGACTATATTTTAAGTCATGATATTGAAGATGTCGTGGCAGTGCTTGATGGTCGTGCTGAGGTGGTTGATGAAGTTAAAAATACTGAACCTAGGCTAGCAACGGAAATAGCCGAGAGATTTAAAGAAATGCTAGATGATCGTACATTTGTAGATTCTGTGTATGGACATATGCCTACCGACGTTACAAGTCAGGGGCGTGTGGAGATTATTATTAAGACGATAGATAAAATCGTAGGAAAGAAAGAATAAAAAAAGCCCAATATCAAAAAGATACCGGGCTTTTTTAGAGGTTAATTGCAGATATGTTTTTCTCTGCGAAACCTCTGCGTCTCTGTGCCTCTCGGCAACTGCTCCTGCGTTGCTCTACTTACGGGCGTCCTGCCCTAATGTGGCAGGTGTTGCTTTTAAGCTTTCAAATAACCATCAATAGCCTCAGCCGCCCCGCGTCCCTCATTAATACCCCAAACAACCAAAGACTGACCACGACGACAATCGCCCGCAGTGAACACACCTTTTACGCTGGTCGCGTAATGTCCGTATTCTGCTTTATAGTTTGAACGATCATCCGTATCCACGCCTAATGCTTCACTGATGTAATGCTCTGGCCCAAGAAAGCCCATTGCTAATAAAACTAAATCTGCAGGCCAGACTTTTTCTGAACCGGCGACTTCTTTCATATTCCAGCGACCTGTTTCTTCGTCGGCTTCCCATTCAACTTCTACTGAGGTTACTGACTTCACGTTGCCACTGCCATCGTCGCTGAAGTTTTTGCTCAGCTTGCAATAAGTACGCGGGTCTTCGCCTTGTACCTGAGCGGCTTCTGCGTGACCGTAATCAACACGGTAGATGTGCGGCCATGCTGGCCATGGGTTGTTGTCTGCACGTTCTTCCGGAGGCGTTGGCATTAACTCGAAGTTAACCACTGACTTACAACCGTGACGCAGAGCTGTACCGATACAATCCGTACCGGTATCACCGCCACCGATAACAACCACATTTTTATCTTTTGCAGAAATGTAGTTGCCGTCTTCTAAATTCGAATCTAATAAACTTTTTGTGTTCGCTGTCAGGAATTCCATGGCAAAATGAACACCGTTTAAATCACGGCCTTCAACCGGTAAGTCACGTGGTGTTGTTGCACCGGTTGCCAGTAATAAAGCATCTGTGTTTGCAACTAGCTCTTTAACGTCGACATTGTTACCAACGTCAGCATTGGTTTCAAACTTGATGCCAGCATCGCGCATTAAATCAACACGGCGATCGATAATTTTCTTTTCCAGCTTCATGTTTGGAATGCCGTACATTAACAAACCACCGATGCGGTCAGCACGTTCATATACAGTCACGTCATGACCAGCTTCATTTAATTGTTCGGCAGCGGCTAAACCAGCAGGGCCTGAACCAACAACGGCTACTTTTTTACCTGAGCGAGAAGCGGAGGTTTTTGCTTTGATCCAGCCTTCATCAAAGGCACGATCTACAATTGAGCATTCGATGTTTTTAATGGTAACAGCCGGTTCAATCACGCCGAGTACGCAAGCGCCTTCACAAGGAGCAGGGCAAACACGGCCAGTGAATTCAGGAAAGTTGTTGGTAGAGTGCAGACGTTCGTTAGCATCTTCCCAGCGATTGTTATAAACCAGATCGTTCCATTCAGGAATCAGGTTATCAACCGGGCAGCCATCATTTGACTGACAGAACGGAATACCACAATCCATGCAACGTGCGCCCTGAGTGTTCAGGTGTGCTTCGTCATGTGCTGTGTAAATTTCGCCGTAGTCTTTCAGGCGATCAGTGACATCACGATATGGCGCTGACTTGCGTTCAAATTCTTTAAAGCCTGTTACTTTACCCATTTCTTCTTAAACCTTTTTAAAAAAGTTTTTTCCGCGAATGAACGCGAATGAACGCAAATTTAATGATGGTATATCTCTTAAATATAATTCAATTAGTAGTTATATTTTTTTGCGTTTATTCGTGTGTATTTGCGGACCTCTTTGTTTGTATAGTTTTGCTATTCAATCAACTAAGCGGCTGCCGCCTTTTTCTTTTGTTCTTCAAGTACACGTTTGTAATCAGTTGGCATGACTTTAACGAACTGACTTAATGCGCCGTCCCAGTCACCCAGTAATCTTTCGGCTACTTCAGAGCCTGTGTACTTAAGATGGTTTTCGATCATCTGTTTCAGTTCGCTAATGTCTTCATCGGCAGAAACTGTTTCCAGTTCAACCATGCCCATGTTGCATTTGGTTGATAAGTCACCTGCATGATCCCAAACGTATGCTACACCGCCACTCATGCCGGCAGCCAGGTTACGACCAACAGAACCGAGGATGGCAACGCGGCCACCTGTCATGTATTCCAGGCCGTGATCACCAATGCCTTCAACAACGGCACTTGCGCCTGAGTTACGTACACAGAAACGCTCGGCTGCAATACCGCGGAAGTAAGCTTCACCACTGGTTGCACCGTATAAACAAACGTTACCAACGATGATGTTTTCTTCTGCTACAAATGAGCTGTTCTTTGGTGGGTAGACAACAACGCGACCACCCGATAAACCTTTACCAACGTAATCGTTGGCATCGCCTTCAACTTCAATGCTGATACCTTTTGCAAGGAACGCACCCAGTGACTGACCGGCTGAACCGTTCAGTTTGATGTTGATGGTGTCGTCAGGCAACATGGCTGCGCCATATTTTTTAGACACTTCGTTCGATAACATGGTACCAACAACGCGGTTGATGTTGATGACTGGCAGTTCGATATCAACTTTGGTGCCATTCTCAAGTGCGTCTTTTGCCAGCTTAATTAACTGGTTATCTAAAGCCAGTTCAAGACCGTGGTCTTGTTTGATGGTCTGATGCACTTCAACATTTTCATGTGGCTTTTCAGCAGGCGTTAACAGCATGGTTAAATCAATGCCGCTTTGTTTCCAGTGCTCAGAATCAGCTGCTGCTGTTAAGCAATCAACACGACCGATCATTTCGTTAACGGTACGGAAACCTAACTGAGCCATGTACTGACGCATGTCTTCTGCAACCATGAACAGGTAGTTAACAACATGCTCTGGCTTGCCTTTAAATTTCTTACGCAGATCTTTATCTTGCGTGGCGATACCAACAGGGCAGGTGTTTAAGTGACACTTACGCATCATTACACAACCTAACGTAATCAATGGCGCTGTTGCAAAACCGTATTCTTCTGCACCTAATAATGCCGCGATTGCTACATCACGACCGGTTTTCATCTGACCGTCAGTTTGAATCACAACGCGTGAACGTAAATCATTCATAACCAGAGTCTGGTGAGTTTCAGCAACACCTAACTCCCACGGCAAACCTGCGTGCTTGATAGACGTAATTGGTGATGCACCGGTACCGCCATCGTGACCGGCGATTACGATGTGATCAGCGTGTGCTTTGGTTACACCCGATGCGATTGTACCCACACCGTTCTCTGCGACTAACTTAACCGAGATACGTGCTGCGCGGTTCGCATTTTTTAAATCGTGAATTAGCTGTGCTAAATCTTCGATTGAATAAATGTCGTGATGTGGAGGAGGCGAGATTAAACCAACACCCGGCGTTGAGTGACGCAGACGTGCAATCAGGTCATCTACTTTAGTACCTGGCAGCTCACCACCTTCACCTGGCTTCGCGCCCTGTGAAACTTTAATTTGTAACTCATCAGCGTTGGTTAAGTAATCAATGGTTACACCGAAACGACCCGATGCAATCTGTTTGATCGCAGAGCGTCGTGAGTCACCATTTTCTTCTGGCGTCCAGCGAGCAGAATCTTCACCACCTTCACCAGTGTTTGATTTACCACCCATGCGGTTCATAGCAATCGCTAATGACTCGTGTGATTCAGGCGAGATAGAACCAAAACTCATCGCACCAGTTGCAAAACGTTTAACGATTTCTTTAGCTGATTCAACTTCAGAAATATCAATTGAACCACCATTAGCATTGTTATTGAAATCTAACATGCCACGCAGTGTGCATTTGGCTGTGTCTTCGTTCGCCATTTTTGCAAAACGCTCATACACACTCTTGTCGCCAGAACGTGCTGCTTGCTGCAGGTTAGAAATGCTTTGCGGATTCCACATGTGTGAATCGCCTTTCGCGCGCCAGTGCATGTCACCCTGATTTGGCAGCACAGTAACATTGGCTTCACGCTCTGCGTAACCTAATGCGTGACGACGAATAGACTCTTCTGCCAGTACATCAAAGCTAACACCTTTAATGCGGCTTGCTGTGCCTTCGAAGCAGCGTTCTATGACATCTTCGGCTAAACCAACGGCTTCAAATATTTGCGCTGACTTGTAAGACTGCAGGGTAGAGATACCCATTTTTGCAAAGACTTTAAACATGCCTTTACCAACTGACTTGCGGTAGCCTTCAACAATTTTTTCGTCAGTGTCATGCACGCCGTCGTTTATTAACCCTTTGCGTGATGCATCCCACAGTGCTTCAAAAGCAAGGTACGGGTTAATGGCATCAATACCGTAACCGGTTAACAGGCAGTGGTGATGAACTTCACGGGCTTCACCGGATTCTAAAATCAAACCGATGCGGGTACGCATGTGTTTGTTGACTAAGTGATTATGAACCGCGCCGGTTGCTAATAAAGCACTAACAGGAATGCGGTCCGCACTGATGTTGCGGTCTGACATGATCACCAGACTGTGGCCATCATTAATTGCCTGTTCTGCTTCATCACAAATACGATTGATGGCGTTTGCAAGACCAGCTGTACCTTCTGACTTGTCATAAGTCATGTCGATGGTCTGGCTTGTCCAGCCACGGAAATTCATGTGCTTTAGTGCCGCCAGTTCTTCGTTAGTAAGAATTGGGTGCGGCAGTAATAAACGGTGTGCGTGTTCTTCAGTGGCTTCCAGAATATTTTTTTCCGGGCCAACATAACACTGCAGTGACATAACGACTTCTTCACGAATCGAGTCAATCGCCGGGTTTGTAACCTGTGCGAATAACTGCTTGAAGTAATCGTAAATCATGCGAGATTTATCTGACATGCAAGCCAGTGCTGCATCGTTACCCATTGAACCAACCGGGTCACGGCCGTCTTTAACCAGAGGCATTAACATGAACTGCATGGTTTCTGAGGTGTAACCAAAGGCGCGCATGCGTTCTAATAATGTTTCCTGGTTAAAACCATGAGATTCTTTTGCTGGCTCTAACTGAGACAGTGAAATGCGCTGGTCAGATAACCACTTGTGATAAGGCTGCTTTTTCGCGAACTCGTGTTTCAGTTCTTCATCCGGAATCATGCGGCCTTTATCGAAATCGATCAGGAACATTTTACCAGGCTGCAGGCGGCCTTTGAGTTTTACGTTTTCTGGATCAATCGGTACGACACCGACTTCTGATGCCATGATTACGCGATCATCGTGTGTCAGGTAATAACGACTTGGGCGCAGGCCGTTACGGTCCAGTGTTGCACCGATATAACGACCATCACTAAAGACGATAGAAGCAGGGCCATCCCACGGTTCCATCAGTGCTGACTGGTACTCGTAGAAAGCGCGTTTTTCTTCAGTCATGCTGGCATCGTTCTGCCATGCTTCAGGTACCATCATCATTACAGCTTCCTGCAGACTACGGCCACCCATTAATAAAAACTCTAAAACGTTATCAAAGCTACCTGAGTCAGATACTTCTGGCTCAATAACCGGCAGCACACGTTTGATATCATCACCGAACAGTTCACTTTCGGCTGTACCTTCACGCGCTGTCATCCAGTTAGCGTTACCTAAGCGTGTGTTGATCTCACCATTGTGACTCATGAAGCGCTTAGGTTGTGCACGATCCCATGACGGGAAGGTATTAGTAGAAAAACGAGAATGCACCATCGCCAGATGTGAGGTGTAATCTTCAGCATTCAGATCATTGTAGAAAGGCATCATTTGATCAGGGTTCAGCATGCCTTTGTAAACGATAACTTTGGTCGACAGTGAGCAGAAGTAGAAAAGTTCTGACTGTTTGATGTTCTGGTCAGCGCGGATCGTGTGAGTCGCATCTTTTCGCAAGATATATAGCGTGCGCTCAAACACTTCGGTGTCGAGGCCATCGGCAGCAGCAACAAATAACTGTTCCATGTGAGGCATTGCGTGGCGAGCAGTAGCACCGATATCTGCTTTGATTGGATCAACAGGTAGTTCGCGCCAGCCGATCAGCTTCTGGCCAGACGCTTCGATTAACTCATTAACCAGTTTCTTGCACTGGGCGCGTTCTGTTTCATCAACCGGTAAAAATACATTACCGGCTGCATATTGACCTTTTGCTGGTAGATCAATATCAAAAGTTTCTTTAGCAACACGAGTCAGAAATGCGTAAGGCAGGCCAGTCATGATACCAGCGCCATCACCGGTATTAGTTTCACAGCCACAAGCACCACGATGTTCCATGCGACGCAGAATGTGGTCCGCATCTAAGACGATCTGGTGGCTAGGCTCACCTTTAATATGGGCAACAAAACCAACACCGCAGTTCTCGGTTTCATTTGCAGGGTCGTATAAACCATGCTTTTTTGGTAAACGATATTGATTAAAAACTGTGTTTTCTTCGCTCATAGCTGCCTCTGAATACCCGTGGAAAGCCGCAGATACCGTAAAAATTCTTACATTCCGGTGATTTTGGTCGCTGATTTGACCCAAGATCC
>Ga0316205_10002379_pt1 | contig 19825 bp, 17 predicted proteins | sample 3monthpyrite_MG_FD_204941 | JGI IMG/M metagenome (GOLD analysis project Ga0316205, IMG submission 204941) | Microbial mat bacterial communities from mineral coupon in-situ incubated in ocean water Damariscotta River, Maine, United States -... | ecosystem: Environmental > Aquatic > Marine >... | reverse complement strand
AATTCTTTACCGTTAAGTGCGATCGTTACTTTTTGATCTTTGTCAAGAGTTACAGATTTTTCATGTCCGAAGAAATCACCTTTTCCACCCATGTGAGCTACATAAGCTTGACAGTTGTCATCAACTGCTTTAAGACGGTGTGGGTTCTTTTGAGCAAACTTCTTAACAGCTACTGCTGCACGTCTGTCAGAGTTACCTTCACGTAATACAGGGTTAACTGCAGAACCTAGACAAGTAGCATACTTAGCTTGAATAGCTTTTTCATCAGCGTTTGCTGGGTTTTCAGGGTAGTTAGGGATCTTATGACCTTGACCTTGAAGTTCAGCGATACAGTCTTTAAGTTGACCTACTGATGCAGAGATGTTTGGAAGCTTGATGATGTTACCATCTTCTTGTTGTACCACTTCACCTAGTTTAGACAATTCATCTTCTGCAAGACCCATTGCTGCAAGAACACGACCTGAAAGTGAAATATCACTAGTAACTACTTCAACGCCTGCGGCTTGAGTAAACGCGTTAACGATTGGTAAAAGCGAATAAGTCGCTAGAGCTGGAGCTTCGTCAATTACTGACCAAATGATTTTAGACATGTGGGTTTCCTCTTGTTGTGATTTTTTATGTTTTAGAATCATAACACTTTACCAATTCAATTCGGCAATATAACAATTACAATCATACTCTTTCTGTCTCATTGTTTCATTTAGTAACAGCACGTATATTGCCCAAATGTGTAGAATAGTAACGCGAGAAATCATGTGTACCTTTTTTATTCTTCATGAAATAGAGGTAGTCTGTTTTTGCTGGAAAGATAGCTGCTTTGATGGCTGAAAGCTCTACATTACATACAGGCAGAGGCGGAAGCCCTCTATGCATGTATGTATTATATTGGCTTCTGTCTGTCCTGATTCGTTTCGCCGTGACCTTTTGATGAGAATACTTTCCATAATTCAATGTTCCGTCCATCTGCAGCTTCATCCCTTTTTTCAAACGATTGTATATGACCGAGGCTACGATGGGCATCTCGTCTTTATTCGCAGCCTCTTTTTGGATCACTGAAGAAATAACGAGATACTTTAGCCACTTTTTCTTGTCGTAAGTCCCAAAGATCTTTTCAGACCAGGCCTTATGACGTATGTATGACAAACGAAGGAGATGGACTGCTGCGGCTCTTTCATCGATACCGATGGGCAGACTGTAAGTATCTGGTACAAGTGCACCCTCTTCATAATGTGCTATACGTTTAAATTCGGAGTACAGTTTGTCTGCATTAAGACCAAAAACTTTTGCGAGCTGATAGGAAAACTCATACGTGGTCTCTCCCGGGATCAGTGTTACCATCTCCATAGCAGCCTTTGCCCGTGTCAACCGATATAAGAAATCCCCATGCGTCATTTTGGTATCACCCATGTATATCCACCCCTGCTGGGGGCTTCCGATCAATCGTAAAAAACTCTTGTCAAGGGCGGTTAAACTGATATTTTTGGCCTTAAGATGTGTTATAATTGCGCTAATTGACCCTGAAGGGATGTAGAGTACCTTTGAAGTCTGAAGCGGTTGAGCAAGGTAGTAGATGAATAACAGTGCGGTCAGCAAAATAATCTCGAAGATCCAGTTCACTCTGTACAGTTTTTTCGCTTTTATCGTTTCTAGTATCGTCATTGCGTATGCTCTTTTATCCTATGGGATCTCTGTCCCTCATATTATCCTGCCCAATTTCAAAGCAGAGCAATTATACATTAAACTCGATAAAAAACTTCTCCTGCATGCAAAGCGCATTGATGTTTCGTTAAGTAACAGCAATAAGGACAAGACAGCTCTCTTGGGTATGCCAAACATATCTTCGTTGATTGACTTTGCACGTCAAAGCTTTCAATCCTTTAAAATCGACGAATTAAATCTGGATGGTTATCAAGTTACTTTTAGTTACATGGATACCCCGCTGTCACCTCAGGATAACAGTGCTACACTTCAGAGCGAAGAGATCACAGCCAAGCTGTTCTACCGTGTATATGAAGAACATGTTGTCATCGATCTGCCCCATCTCAAACATACACCAAGTAATATAACCATCAGCGGGCGTTCAGTCATGGATTTCAACGATGATATGACTTACACTCTTTTTACTCTCTCTTTGCCCGATTGTGCCAATATCCAACTCGCTGCAAAAGACGATGGCAATGCTGTAGCCTTCAGTGCTCATTCGAATGAGTTTACAGACTTGGCTCCTGTTGTCAAACTTTTTGAACTTCCTTACAATATCTCAAAATGGATTGTAGACAAAAATGATGCAATAAGCTATCAACTTTTAGGGGCTCAAGGTGTGTATGAATATATGGATCCCAACACTATCATCAACACCCTTTTTCTACATGCTCGTGAAAAAGGCTTGCAATACACCTTCCATGAAGACATCTCTGCCATTGCATCTACTGTAACTGATGTATACTTCAGTCAAGGTATCTTGAAAATCAAGCCACATCATGCCTCTTACAACAAGCACCCTATTGACGACGGAAGTGTAACTATAGATTTTAACCATGATCATACCCTTTTAGAAGTCGATCTTAAGATGGAGACCACATTGGAACAGGATATTGTCGATATTGTCAATGCCTATAAGATCCCTCTCCCTCTTTTACAGGAAAATGGCGAGACAGATGCCCATCTAACAATAAACATCGACCTTGAGACAGAAGAAGCTTCGGCAACAGGTCAGTTCTTTGTAAAACAATCTGACCTTATCCTTGACGGTATCCGGTTCAAGGTTCAAAATACCACTGCCCGACTGCACAAAAGCTTTTTACGTATCGATACCGCTGACATTGATTATGAGGGGATAGTCTCGAGCAAAGTCAACGGACAGATGGACCTTGGCGCATTAAGTGGGGATTTCTACTTTGACATAGAAAAGATAGATGTTCCATTATCCCAGGAACAGCATCTTAGACTTATGGATAAAAATACTCAGGTTCGTTTGAACTTCTCTGAAAAATCAGAAAGTTTTACCGTTGCAAAGACGCTCTGGTCCTTGGGTGAGAACAACTTTAGTATAAACAAGAGTAAACTGTTTTTCCCTATAAAGTTTTCTTCTTTAGCAAAAATTGATAACCTTACTCTTCAAATACCGGATATCGCCAGACTTGATCTCAACGGGACCCTTGATTTTTCACAGGAACGCGTAGACCTTGACATCAAACTCTTAGATTTTAACTACACAAAAGACAGTATATCTATCGTCTCCATGAAAAAAGAGATGCCTCTCAAACTTCTCTATGAGAATAACACCAGTCAAATGCGTTTGTTGTCTGAGAACACATTCCGCATCAACAACGAAAAGCTGCATGTCAAACCAACTGACTTCTACCTTCATGAGGGACATATTTATCTGCATGATGCACCAATATCATTCAATGATGAAGTCTCTGCCGAGATATCAGCGCACTATCAATTCGGTTCAGACAGTGCCCATATAACAGCGATCAACACCCGTCTCTTCTCCAAAGACCTTCTTTTTATAGAACCCAGGACTGAACTCCTGTATACAAACCGTGAAGGAACACATCATCTAGATATCAATGATCTCGGTATCCATACTGTTATCAATCAGGACGAGTCTATTGACATGAATATAGACGACTTTTCAAAACTTCTGCCCTACTCCGCGATGATGCAGAAATATGACATTAAAGCCGGAACTGCGCTTTTAACTATTATAGGCGAACGTATCGGTATGGATATAAAAGTAAAAGACTTTCATCCGCTGCTTTCGAAAAACGGGAAAGAGATCACCCTGTACAGTATCAAGGGTGACTATCAGAATCAAACTGCAAACCTTCAGATCAATAAAAAAATAGACTTTCTCTACCATAGAAAGTTCAAATTGACCGCCAAAAACATCGATTTTAATCTTGGGCCTATTATAGACTATCTGCAGCTCATCGACAACAATACCAAAGCAGGTGACTTTGAACTCCTCGCAAAGACTAAAAATGCAAATGTCATTCTTGATAATGCCGGTAGAACGGTCATTGCAGACAGTATCAAGGTCAAGATCAAAAACAATGAGATCAATGCCCAGCTTATCCATGGTAAAGGGGGTGTCCTGTTTCAAAGTGTGGACAATAACTTTTCCGTTTTCGGACGTGAACTTAATGATCAGTTCATGAACAGACTTTTCAAGTTTTCGACTTTTGAGGGAGGCAATCTTTCATTGACTATGCAGGGAGACTTTGAGCGTTTCAACGGTCTTATTAAGGTCGACAATACAAAGATAAAAGACTATACCGTACTCAACAACACCCTCGCGTTTTTCAACACCATCCCTGCTCTGGTTACTTTTTCCGTTCCCGGTTACTCAAAAAAAGGACTCAAAGTCAGTGAGATGTATACCAACTTTGAGGTCAACAAAAACCATGTCACCATAAAAGACACCAAGATCAGCTCTAAGGAGCTTACGATTACGGCCAAGGGAGAGAGTGATCTGAAAAAGGAGAGCATAGATCTGCTGATGGAAGTCAAGACAGATATAGGGAGTTCCGCTAAAAACATACCTTTACTTGGATATATCATCTTTGGAGATGACAGTGTCTCCACTACCGTACGTGTTCACGGAGACTTGAAGGATCCAAAGGTCGAGAATTCTGTTGCAAAGAGTATCATCGTTGCACCTTATAATATCATCAAACGTACCATCACCCTGCCTTTTAAGGTATTTGATATCTTTGATGATAAGAACACAAGCAAATAACTATATTCTTCGTTATAAGACTACATGAACAGCCTTAAAACCATCTTTTCCAGCGAAAGAGTATGACCTGAAAGACAACGACCACGACGAGAATCACAATAAAATCGATAAAAGCAGATGGGTTTTCTGCCCCGGGTATTCCTCCGATATTTATCCCCAGTAATCCCGTCAAAAAGCCCAGAGGCAAGAAGACAGCAGCAACAACGGAAAGGACATACATCTTAGCGTTCATCTGTTCCGACAGACGGCTAAGCAGTTCTTCTTGGATAACGGTCGAACGTTCTCGTACTGCGTCAAGGTCTTCGATGTGACGGATCAGATGATCGCTAACCTCCCTGATACGGGTATAATGTTTTTCACCCATCCAGCTTATCTTTTCAACACTTAGCCTGGCAAGTGCTTCGCGCTGGGGTGCCAGATAACGGCGTATCCCTATAGTCTGTCGCCGTAAGCTTGCAAGCTCATACTTTAAAGAATGATTGCTTCCTGTCAGTACCGCTTCTTCAAGTTCTGCCGCCCTGTCTTCAAAGTTATCCACCGTATCACTCATACGTATGACAAGCCTGTCGGAAAGATCAACAACAAATTCTGCAGAATCTTTCGGCCCGCGGCTTGATTTCAAGTGATCTAGGATATCTTGGACTGAAAGCATCTTGTATCTTCGTGCAGTAATGATCCGTGAAGATTCTACCCACAGGCGAATAGAGACCATATCATCCGGCTCCGCACCTGGCTTGAGGTTGACACCGCGAAGTGCCATCAACAAGGCATCACCTACAGAAGTCGTCCGAGGTCTTGATTCTTCTGCTATTAAGGCGTCCACAACGAAGGGTTCTAAACCGGAAGACTCTCTAAGCCACTCTTGCTCATCATCATCCATATAGTTAATATGCATCCATAAAACACCGTCTTCCGGTTTCCATCGAGCCACACCTTCTTTATCAAGCTGCTGTGCTCCGCCTTTGCCGTCGAGCAGATAGGCACCTAAAGCACCCTTGTCTTCTTCTGTCATCTTAAAACCTTCGCTCAAAACTTAAATACGTGATAGTGTTTTTATTATACACCAATACCATTATACTAATCGGATTTTCTGCTGAGCACATAAGGATTTCTTTGGGCTGTGGGCATGATCAGGGTCTCCTGGATATTGACATGCTCAGGGGCATTGAGGATATAGACAATAAGGTCAGCGATATCTTCTGCCTTTAGAGGCTTATACCCTTCATACACACTCTCTGCTTTCTTTTTGTCTCCGCTGAAGCGTGTGTTTGAGAAGTTTGTATCTGCCGCACCGGGAGCAACATTGGAAACACGCACCCCCGTTCCTTGAAGATCTATGTTCATCGACTTACTCAAGGAGTGTACAGCCGCTTTTGTCGCACAATAGACGTTTCCGCCCGGGTAGGCCATCTCACCGGCTATACTGCCAATATTGATGATATGCCCCCTGCCCTTTACTTTCATCTGCGGGATCACAGCTCGGCTGACATATAAAAGCCCTTTAATATTGGCATCGATCATCTCTTCCCACTCATCGATATCACCCTCATACAATGGTTCCAGACCAAGCGCAAGACCCGCATTATTGATCAAGATATCCGTTTGTATACCTTCAAGCTTTGCTTTGACATCCGCCCGTGCTCTTACATCCAAGACGATCAGTTCTGTGCTGATCTGCATGCCTGAGAACTCCTGTACAAGATGATCAAGCTTCTCTTTGTCACGGCCGACAAGTATCAAGTTTACCCCCAATTGTGCAAGCTGTACTGCTGAGGCCCTGCCTATGCCTGAAGTCGCTCCCGTAACTAAAGCCGTCTTTGCTTTAAGTCTATTTACCATGTTTTTCCTTTTTTAAATACATTCTGAATGATTCAGTAGACATCCGTTTTCACCTTCTTCACTCTCAACCTGAACCGTAACATGTGAAATATTGAAATGATGATGAAGGTGTTCTTGTATCGTATTCAAAAAACTATTATCCAGTCTTTTGTCCCTTCGTATGATATGCACACTCAGGGCATTTTGACGGGTACTCAAAGCCCAAATATGAAGATCATGTATCTCAGACACACCTTCGAGAGTACTTAAATATGCTCTCACCTTCGATACATCTATCTCTTTTGGTACAGCATCGATAGAGAGGTTAAACGAATCTTTCAGCAGATTCCATGTTCCAAGCAAGACCACAAGGACAATAAACAGACTGATAAGCGGATCAAGCCATAACCAGTTTGTAAACATGATAGCTACACCCGCTATCACAACACCCATAGAGACTCCGGCATCTGCCGCCATATGAAGATAAGCCCCGCGTATATTAAGATCATGTTTCTGACCTGAGACAAACAGGAGTGCAGTTGCCGTGTTTATGACCACCCCTATAGCCGCGACAGTGATGATGACAAGACCATTGGCAGGCGAAGGTTCCCAAAGCCTCTCTAGCGCTTCCCAGGCAATCCCGCCCAGAGCAAAAAGAAGCAAAATAGCACTGAAAAGAGAGGCCATGATAGTTACACGGCGAAGGCCATAAGTCCTTTTGTCTGTTGCAGGTCGTGACGCAAGGTAGTTTGCTCCCCAGGCCAAGAGCAGACTAAACACATCACTGAGGTTATGCCAGGCATCTGCGATCAGAGCCAAAGAGTCGGCTATAACCCCATAGCTTACTTCGATAAGGACAAAGACAATGTTTAAGGATATGCCTATAGCAAAGGCCATGTTATAGTTTTCAGGGGTATGGCTGTGATTATGCGACATCTTTTTCCAATCCGTATCTAAATTATATTTAAATTCTGCGACGGCCTAGTCCATCGACTGTAAAACAAATCTTATTATATATAAATTCAGCTCTTGTCTGTTAAAAAACGAGAACGCAGTTCTTCTGAGGGAACCATACAAGATCTTTTTCCGAAGATACGGTATCGGTTCTTTGCTATAAACCTGTATAACAAATCATTCAAAGATGCAGGAAGAAATCTAAGGCAGCGGAATAAAGACCATCGACCATCTAAATACTTCATGATCTCAAACACAGCCTCAGATCTTATATAAGCCTTACCATCTGAAATAAGAACAATACTGTCCGCACCTAAAAGAGCAAGACCATTCTTTTGCATCAAAGAACTTGAAAATTCTGTCTGCAAAGGAGCAAACAAGAAAGTCCCTTGCTTGTCTCTTTTTATGATAAACAATACGAGTCTGCTGCAAAGAGAACATTCTCCATCGAAAATGATTATTTTGTTCTCTGACATCTATATGCTCTGCTTCTTAAAAGCACCCTGCTTCAAAAAAGTGACAACCTGCTCCATTACCTGCTTGTTTCTCATCATAAAAGGGTGCGTGACAGGAAGGACAATATGATCAGACATACCTGTGACCTTCGTGTTTTCTACACTCACTTTACCGTCATTTGGCCACGGAAGTATCAAGGATAGGATAAGGTTGATACTGCGCGAACCGGCGATTACTCCAAGCTCAAAATCAACAGAAGGCAGTCTCTTAGGCAGATTCAGTTTTTTTGTTCCAAGCTGCATTCCAGCAGGACCGTTAATAAATTTGAAACCGGGAAAACTTTTAAGTGAATCAACAACTTCAGAACCCTGGTTTGGCGGTCCAAGCATAACAACACGACCAAGCTTGTCAATCTTGTTCTTACTCAAATATTGGCGCACAATAATGCCTCCCATTGAATGTGTGACAAAATGAATTGTGGAGTTTTTTGGACATAAGCGGAGCGCTTTTGGGATCTCATCTTCTGCCAAAGCCTCAACAGTAGCCTTGGTAGAAGGATAATGATAGTTGACAATAAAAAAACCGGCTTTTTTTAAGAAGTCAGCCAACCGATGCATACTGCGGTCTGTTCTGGCCAATCCGTGCAGTAATATGACGCATTCTTTAGAAACCGGCATATCAGGACTATTCGTTTCTAAGTACGTTTAAAACATCAACCTGTGCTGCTTTTTTAGCCGGATACCAAGCCGACAAGACGACGATAACAAATGCACCTACGATAATAGAGACAAAGTCAATGACTGAGAGTTTCAAAGGCAGCCTGGAAGTTCCATAGACATCTGCAGGCAGGGAAATAATGTCAAAACTGGAAAGCACCCACATACCGCTAAGACCAAGGACCGTACCGGCTATGATTCCGCTTATACCTATGATGATTCCCAGGTATAAGAATATCTTCTTGACCTCGCCTTCACTCGCACCCAAAGAGATAAACAGTGCGATCTCGGAACGGCGGTTCATCACCGTCATCAAAAGCGAAGAGATGATATTGACTGCAGCAATGAGGATGATAAGCATCAGTACAATAAACAGAGCGTGTTTCTCAAGTTCGAGCGCGGAGAAAAACGAGATATTGTCTTCCCACCATCCTTTTACCCGTACACTATCCGGCAAAAATTCCTGCAGCTTTACGATGTCTTTATGGGGATTTTTGGAGAAGATATGGATACCGTCATACTGGGTTTTAGGCAAATGCATGATCGTCTGCAATGCCGATAGAGAGGTGTAGTGATAGGCCTTATCATAGGCAGAAAGTCCCGAATCAAAATATCCGTTGACTTTAAAACGTTTGATCTTCGGTGTCAGTGTGAGACCACCCGGCTCAGCCTGCGTGAAGATATACATCAGGCGTTCATGGTCATTAAGGTACATCTCATCAAAAAGTGTCTTTCCGACGAGTACGTCAAATTTTTTGAAACTTTTGCCTTCAATCGCCTGAGCGAGAACGATGTTGGCTTTGGCTTCGGCTTTGAAGTCCACTCCAAAAAGGTATCCGCCCTCCATAGTCGCACCACGCCTGACGATGATAGGAGAAGCGACATAGGGGCTGAAGGCCATTTTTGGAAAGTTAGATTGTAGCTCTGTATAGAGTTTTTTGTCCACCGAACCGTAAAACTTCGGCATGATCGTCAGCGGATAGTTCATGACCATCAGTTTTTTTCTAAACTCTGCGTCAAAACCGTTCATCAATGCCATCGCTATGATAAGCACCATAACACCAAGTAAGATCCCCAAAAAAGCCAGAAAAGCAGAGATAAAGATAAAAGGCTGGTCCTGATCAAAACGAAGGTATCGCCTGACCATATACTTTACGAGAGAGTTGTTCACGCCGTACCTTGAGCCAACGCCCCTTTTTTAGGACCGCTTTGACCACAGCAGTTTTTGTACTTCTTGCCTGATCCGCACGGACAAGGATCATTTCGTGCGACCTTTTTCTCTATAGGAGCGTCCTGACTAGAAAGTCGCATGTTCATCTCGTCTTGGCGCGCAGCGATCTCACGCTGTTCGACAAGGGCTTCTGCCTCTTCTTCAGCCGATTTAAACTGGATGATCTGAAGCATCTTGATCGTCTCATTCTTAAGTGAATCTCTAAGTTCGGAGAAAAGATTGAATGATTCTTTTTTAAACTCTACGAGCGGGTCTTTCTGGTTATATGCACGCAGACGGATACCTGTTTTCATCGTGTCCATCATGTAAAGGTGATCACGCCATGTCTGATCAAGTGTCTTCAAGAAGATCTCGCGTTCTATAGCCATTCGGATCTCATCATCAAGTACAGACATCTTCGTATCATATGCCGACTTGATCTGCTCAAGTACAGACTCCTCCAAGGCTTCATAATCCTTGCCTTTTAGGGCCTCGATGTCAATATCCTGATTGATCTCTTCTTTGAAGACAAGTGCAAGTTTTTCAAGGTTAAAGTCTTCTTCGCTCTGACCGTCAAAGATATCACAGTTCAACAATGTACTTGTGACATAATCCTCACGGTTCTCATCAACTTTTGCATCGATATCATACTCAGGATCAAGCACATTGTTTCTGAACTTGTAGACGATCTTTCTCTGTTCATTGGCGACATCATCGTATTCAACGATCTGTTTCCGCCCTTCAAAGTGCATGGTCTCGACTTTTTTCTGCGCTTTTTCTACCGCGCGTGTGACCATTCTCGACTCGATATACTCGCCGTCTTCGACACCCAGACGTTCCATAATCGATTTGATACGGTCTGAACCGAAGATACGAAGAAGGTTATCTTCCAAAGAGAGGTAGAACTGCGTAGCACCCGGATCACCCTGACGGCCCGAACGTCCGCGAAGCTGATTGTCGATACGGCGGTTTTCATGACGCTCCGTACCGATGATGTACAGACCGCCAAGGGCTTTGATCTCATCCGTGATCTTGATATCGACACCACGTCCCGCCATGTTCGTCGCAATCGTAACAGCACCTTTTTGACCTGCGTTCTTGATGATCTCACCCTCTTGCTCATGCTGCTTGGCATTCAGAACTGTATGAGGGATCTTCGCCTTGGATAAGAAAGTATGAAGGGCTTCAGACTTCTCGATAGACGCCGTACCGATCAGTACCGGCTGACCTGTACTGTTAAGCTCTTTGACCTTGTTCATCACGGCCTCGAACTTTTCCAGTTCTGTCTTGTAGATAAGGTCATTCATGTCCTTACGGTTGATCGGAAGGTTGGTAGGAATAGAGACGACATCCAGAGAATAGATCTGAGAAAACTCTGTTGCCTCTGTTTGGGCTGTACCCGTCATCCCTGCAAGTTTGTTATACATCCTGAAGTAGTTTTGGAAAGTGATATCAGCCAGCGTTTGCGTCTCTTCTTTGATATCGACCTTCTCTTTTGCTTCAAGTGCCTGGTGCAGACCTTCAGAGTAGCGGCGCCCTTCAGACAGACGTCCCGTAAACTCATCGACAATGACGACTTCGCCGTCACGTACGACATAATCCACATCGATCTCAAAAAGATAGTTCGACTTAAGTGCATTGTCCAGATAATGTGACAGTTCTGCGTTTTGAGGGCTGTAAAGGTTCTCTACACCAAAAAGTTCTTCTGACTTGGCTATCCCCTCTTCTGTGATCAGGATGACGCGGTCTTTCTCATCCACTGTAAAATGCTCATCCTTCACCAAGGCTTTCGCAACGCTGTCGGACTTGTCATAGTTCTCTATCTTGCGGTTTGTCGGTCCGGAAATGATCAGCGGTGTACGTGCCTCATCGATCAGAATAGAATCCACCTCATCCACGATAACAAAGGCATGCTCACGCTGGACCATATGCTCCGGCGAGTAGGACATATTGTCACGCAGGTAGTCAAACCCGAATTCGTTGTTTGTCCCATAGGTGATATCGGACATATACTGCTGACGCTTGATCGCCGGATCGTATTCCGTCTCCAAGACCACACCAGTCGTATATCCCAAGAACTCATACAAAGCACTCATCTCGCCTGCATCACGCGAAGCAAGATAATCGTTCACCGTGACAACATGCACACCCTTGCCGTTCATCGCATTAAGGATAACGGCCAGGGTTGCAACAAGGGTCTTACCCTCACCTGTCTTCATCTCAGCGATACGTCCTTCATGCAGGACCATACCTCCGATAAGCTGTACATCAAAATGGCGCATCCCAAGGGCACGTTTACCCGCTTCTCTGGTGATAGCAAAAGACTCTACCAATACCTCATCCAGACTTTTTTCTTCACTCAGTACAGCGACTTTAAGTTCATTGAAGGCATCTTTGAGTTCATCATCACTCAGCTTCTCATATGTCGGCTCTAAGGCATTGATCTTTTTTACACGTTTTGCATACTTTTTAAGTTCACGGTCGTTCTTTGTCCCAAATACTTTTCCTAGCATCTGCTGAAGCATATCTACCTACTTTTATTATCATTGATTTTGTTATGTGCCTGACCTGTGATCGTCCTCAGGCTTGCAACATTATTTCGCAAAAAGTCTCTCATGTCGAAGCGATTCTTCTTAGAGATTTTAAAATTTGCTGATTTTATCATCTTAAATCTATAAAACCGCTTTATCAAAAAAAATGTGGATTTTTGTCTTGAGAAGATCTGCAGTTCAAGCTGACAAAAGCCCATAAACGGTATTCTTCGTCTTTTAAAGGAAAACGATGAGATTTTTAATACTTTTCAGTTTTAGTATTACTGCACTTCTTGCTTTTGGCGAAAGTATTCAGAGTTTTGAAGCCGATTTCACCCAGAAGATAACGGATGAAGAGAACAAGGTGCTCAGCTACAAAGGCAGTATGCGCTCAAAACGCCCGGATATGGTTCTATGGTCGTATAAAGAGCCTATCAACAAGAAGATCTACGTCACCAAGACACGCGCGGTCATAGTAGAACCTGAACTCGAACAGGCCATCATCAAAAAACTTGATGGCGAGATAGACTTCTTCGGTATCCTCGCTTCTGCCAAGGCAGTTGACGAGATGCATTACAAAGCTGTCTACAAAGGGATCACCTTCATCCTCAAAGAAGAGAACGGTGTCATCATATCCCTTGCCTACACCGATCAGCTGGAGAACAAGGTCATCATCGAGTTCTCAAAACAGAAGCAAAACCGTCCTATAGAGGACAGTGTCTTCACACCCAAAGTCCCTGTAGACTACGACATCATCAAAGAGTAAGTCCTCAGGCCTTGACTTCCCCACAGCTTGAACAGAACAGCTCATGTACGTTCGTCTCCTCACCGCAGGAAACGCACTCCTCATGCAGATTCACTCCGCAAAACGGACAAAATGGCTTCGTATAGTCGACCTTATACTCACACTCAAAGCATTGCGACCAGGAGATAAGTTTCTTATAGTTCTTGGTGTATTGAACCGCCTGCTTCTGTTTGAGCGTGCGCTTTTGTATCCAGTAGATCAATCCCCCGAAGAAAAGCACGACGATAAAGATTGCAAAATAGTTTAGAAGTGATATCAATCCAACTTCGACTAAGAATTCAATGAGATTTTTCAATAAAGTCTTTGGCAAGACATGATAGATTAGAGTCAGTGTATACCCGAACAGAGGAAGTATTAATATCAAAGAAATATGCGCTGTTATAATCTTTATAACAGGGTTATAGTTCTCTTGAAAAAACTGCTTACTTTTGGCTTTTAAATAGAAAAACCCAAAAAAGAGTAACAAAGGAAGAATGAATATCAACATATGTCTGTAAACTTTAAAAGGTTGCCAGAACGTATAAGACTCTTTTTCCTGATGGAAAGCACTCTTATTTTTCTTTATGTACTCTATATACTCATTATAGCCCTCTAAACTGCTAACAGGGAGAATCGAAGCTTTCTCTTTTTTTAGATTTTTATTATCTAAGACAATTGCATCATACTCTCCTTTTGCATCTTTTAAAGCCTTATTGTTGGGCATCTGCGCGATCTGCTCAAATAGACGAGTATTATATTGTGCAGAGATCTGATCTAAACGCTGTTCGTTCTGCCTGAGCTTGTTCTCTATCTTTTTAATCAAACTCAAATTTGATTTAAAAGACTCGTTCAAGGCAAACACATCAATTTTCTTATCAAGTCTTTGACAATATTCGCTAAGATGAGGGCGTAGATGGGCAGGACGGTTATGCCCGTATCTATAGTTATCAAAACCTTTATAAGTCGTTTGAATATCTGTAAAGTGTTTACTACAGTCACTAGGATAGTAATAACTTACACGAGGCACTTTAGCTGTTTCGCCTTCGACACCGATCATCACATTGGTAAAGATGAAGATGTCCAAGATGACAAGCAGGACCACCGAGATACTTGAGAGCGGTTCGTCTTTGAAGTTCAAGAGGTCACCTTTGATACTTTTTGTCTTTTCCAGCCATTTCCACATGTTATATCCTGATATTTAATGATTTGATCTTTGAAAAAATCATTATAACTCAAAACCGGGAATTTGAAAAAATTATAATCATTTGAAAAAATGCTACAATAAAACTCCAGTAAATATCAGATATACATTTACAAGGGCAGCAGGGAGAATATAATGTTTGAACACAATGACACACTCCATGAGCTCACCCAAAAGAGTTCCCTTCACGACAAACTCAAAGCCACCCATCGTTCTATAAACGAGACCTTTTCTTTTATCGCACGTGTTGCTATAGCGATCTATGACCCTGAGACACAAGAGCTGAAGACCTTTTTGCACAGCAGCGGCGAGGACAATCCGCTGGACCATTACCAATCCCTCCTTGTCAATGCACCTTCACTGAAAAAGATATTTGAAAGAGGCGTTCCCCGCGTCGTCAATGACCTCAACGAGTTTGAAGAGGGCAAACATGAACATACGAAAAAGATCAGCGAACACGGTTACGCCGCAAGCTATACCATGCCCATGTATAATCAGGGGGTCTTCATCGGTTTTCTTTTTTTCAACTCGGATAAAAAAGATGTCTTCGATGACAATGTACTCCGCCAGCTTGACCTCTACGGACATATGATATCACTGCTCATCGTCAATGAGTTCTCTTCCATACAGACCCTGTCCGCTGCCGTCAAGACCACCGGTAAGCTCTCTCATCTGCGAGACCCCGAAACTGGCAGTCATCTTGACCGTATGTCACGCTATAGCAGGATCATCGCCAACGCGCTCGCAGACAAATATGATCTGAACGATACCTACATAGAGCATATCTTCATGTTCGCTCCCCTGCATGACATCGGAAAGATAGCCATCCCCGACAATATCCTGCTCAAACCCAGCAATCTGAACGAAAAAGAGTGGGAGATTATGAAGACACATTCACAAAAAGGCCGCGAGATGATCGACGACCTCTTGAATAACTTCGGTCTCGTGAACTTTGAACATGTCGATGTCCTACGCAACATTGCCGAGTCTCATCACGAAGCCATCAATGGAACAGGCTACCCAAGAGGGATCAAGGGAGATGAAATCCCTCTGGAGGCACGTATCGTCGCTGTTGCCGATGTCTTTGACGCGCTGACCAGTGTTCGCAGCTACAAAGAAGCCTGGAGCAATGAGGACGCGATCAAAGCGCTTCAGGAACTTGCCGGCGAAGTACTTGACAGGGACTGTGTCGATGCTTTGGTGCAGAATATGGATCAGGTACTTGAGATACAAAAGCAGTTTGGTGAAGATAGTTTCGGATAAAAACATTATAAATAAATAAGTTTTTATAATATTTTTACAAAATTTGACTACACTTCCATACATTAAACAAGGAAGTGGTGAATGTCTATTTTTGACGAGTTGGAACTGTATCAGATTGTAAATATATTTGCTCTGCTCATCGGCATCGTCTACGGTATGGTCGCACAAAAGACACAGTTTTGTTTCAGCGGTTCTATCAAAGACTACATACTGAACAAGTCCACACGCAGATCCGCTTCAGTCATCATGGCTATGATCACCGCTATCGTATCCTCTCAACTCTTATCGAGTATCTATGCCATCGACTTTGATCAGACGATCTATCTTCAACCTGATATGAACTACATCACGATCATTCTCGGAGGGGTACTCTTTGGCATCGGTATGATGCTGGCGGACGGATGCAGCAGTCGGCATCTGGTGAAGTTTTCCCAAGGCGACCTGCACTCTTTGGTCACGGTACTTTTTATCGCCGTCTTTGCCTACATCACTTCTAAGGGGATATTTTCCGCTTTCTTTATCATGCTTCAAGAGAATGCGCTTTTACTTAGTATCTCAACGCTCATCCCCAACAAACCGGTCTCGATTTTTATTGTCATGGCACTCTTGCTGATTGCCTTATATCGGGTCCTGCCAAAGCTGAGAAACATCTTCAGCTGTGTCGACGGCATCGTGATCGGTCTTCTTATCGGTCTCTCCTGGTTTGTCACCGGGGTGATAGGTTTTGATGAGTTTGAACCTCTTCCACTTGAAGCACTCAGTTTTGTCTTTCCTTCGGGCAAAGCCTTAGAGTACCTGATGTTTTTCAGCGGAAGCACCCTCTCCTTTGGCATCACGGTTATCTTCGGTATCATCGCCGGCGGATTTATCATGTCGCTTTTTAACAAAAAATACCGATTCGGATGTGCGGCATCGCAAAAGGACAATAAGCTCAAACATTCCATGATCGGCGGAAGTCTGATGGGAATCGGAGGGGTACTCTCTATAGGATGTACCATAGGACAGGGACTTTCAGGTGTCTCCACTCTTGCCTTCGCCTCTTTTCTTGCCATTGGGTCGATAGCTCTATCGGCTTATTTTACTGCTAAATATATGGCTAAGAAGGATGCTTTACCGGGGTGTTTTACTTTTGACTGGAGTATATAAGTCTTTTTCTACTCAAATCTTATTATCTTTTTGTAGATATATTTTTGTCTAATGACTTTAATATAGCCTTTCCCATACTTTCTTTTGCGGTCAAAAGTAAAGTATGGAAGCATCACTAGACAAGCGACTTGGTATGATAGGCCAATATTAATAAATAAACTAATCTATAAAATTAGCTATTCATCACTTGATCCTAATTAATCAACTAATTGATATTAAAACTTATAGTTTAAACCAATATACCAATTTCTAATGTCTTCGATTTCAAAAGTAAGAGTATGACCTAAGACATCAATTGAGTCTTCCATATTTGATTTCATTATACGGTATCCAGCCTCTGCCGAAAAGTTAGTATTAATTTCGTAATTAACACCAGCTTGGATTCCATAAACAATTCCAGAAATATCTACATCAACAGACTCTACATCATAGCTTCCATATCCAAGGAAAGCACCAATAAAAGGCTTTAAAGGAGCATCACCAATAAGATAGTCATAACCTACGCCTAGAATACCTACATCTGCATCATCAGCATTAACGTTTTGATAAAAGACAGCCACACGGCTATTCTCATCAATATACTTTCCAACTTTTAATGTTTGAGAGCCACCATCATCTTCGCTTGACGTGTTATATCCAATACTTGGAGCTTTGGCAGAAAGGTCTGCTTCTGTATTACCAATGTCAAGTCCCACATAATAACCATTATCTTGAGCTTGAGCCTGAAGGACCAATAGACTGAATGTAGCTAATGACCCCATAATTATTTTTTTCATTTACATCCTTTAATATTATTTAATTTATTAAAACCAATTTTATGAATTTTGTCAATACTTTCTATGTCTTTCCATGGAAAGAAGTTGTAACTTAACACTTATGTAATACTTTAGATGTACAATCTTTATTAAATCAATGTGATTAAAATATAATTTATCAAGAAGTTAACAAGGGAAACAATTGAAGAATAAAAAAGTAGCCTGTTCCAGTAAAGTAAGTGAAAAAACAGTTCATATGTTAGACGAACTACATAATTGGTGTGGTATGACCAAGGGAGAGTTAGTTGATCTTGCTATAGCTGACTTACATGCTAAAAAGAAAACAGACAAATCTTTAATGATCTATATCAAAAATGAAGAAGACAGAGCATTTATTCTCGATGCAGTTAGTAACGAATATTCGAATGCTTTTGAAAAAGTTTTAGAAAATATTACTGAGCATTATCATGGAGTTCATTAATTATCATTTGAAAATTTGATCTTAGTTATAGAAGTCATTTCAACATCCACCCCTGTGAGTAAATCTAAAACTTTGCACTCAAACCAAAAATCTATTTTTTTATTCTGATTTCAAAACAAGCCGTGGCGGTTTGCGCAGCAAATGTTTCTAAATTAAATTGAAAAATCTATTTTTTCAATTTAATTTCAAAACACTTCTCATCTCCCTCAAGAAGCGAGACACTCCCCCCGTGAGCCAGAGCGATCTGCTCGGACAAGACCAGTCCCAGACCGTTACCCTTCTCCTTCGTACTTCTAAAGGCTTCAAACAGCGCTTTTCTGTTTTCTATAGGAACACCTGAATCATAGACTTTGAAGACATGAAAATCGCTGTCATCTTCATAGGTGATGCGCACTTCGCCCTCTTCGTTCTCGTCCTCTTCTATAGCATCGATTGCATTGAAGATGAAGTTGGTAAAGAGCATGGAGAGAAGGTCACTGTCGCCTTCTATCGTAAAGTCGGTGTGCGGAAGCTCAAACCGTATGTCCTTGCCGTAGGAGTAGTAGCCTATGGAGAGTTCTATGTCCTCTGCTATGTCGCTCCATTGTAATGATGAAGTCACGGGCTGAATCCCTTTGGAGAACATCAAGGTCGCTTTGATGATACGCTCGATCCTATAGACGGATTTTTGTATCTCAAGGACTATGGGTTTGTTCTCCAGTTTTACCCGTTTCATCAGTGTCGAGGTCAGCAGCGAGATGGAACCTATAGGGTTTCGTATCTCATGCGAGAGATGTGCGGCCATCTGTCCCATGGTCGCGAGATTTTCCTTGCGTTTTTGCTCGGTGATATCCGTGGCGGAGATAAGGATCTTGTCCTTGTAACTGCTGGTCTTGATCAGGTAGCTCTGCTCTTGGAAGTTGAGCTCATAGTCGCTGTTATCCCAGTCCATGATCTCCAAAAGACGCGCAAGACCTTTTGCACGGGAATTCTGCGTAAAGATCTCTCCGTTTTCAAAGATGACCCAAAGCGCATTCGGTAGAAACTCGATAAGGTTCTCTATCGTATCTTGCAGATGATCGTAGGAGCTTCGAAGCGTCTTGTACTCTTCTTCGACCTTATAGGTCTGCTCTATGAGCATCTCAAGCTGGCCCAATATCTCTTCGTTGTTTTCTGGCATATCCGTTACTCTCTGAATTGATTTCGGCACAAGTATAACGTGTTTGGGGCATACTGAAGCTAAAATTGTAATATTTTTTAATGAAAAAAATCCATCATGATTTTATTATATTTTCGAATCTACCCACATGATGATTAAAACAATTTCTTATAGCATATTAAGCAAATGTATACGGATTTCAGCTAAAATATCCTCTACAATATCCCATCCAAGGTTCTATGTGATTAAAAAGATCTCAGCCTATTTCTCCAATGCACATACGGATGAATCCAAGATTTTACTTATTATCCTTATTACCAGCTTTTTTGCAGGTATCCTACTGGGAAGCTGGAACTTTTTCCTGCATAATCTGATGGATGCGAGTGTCGGGCTTATCCTCTCGCTGTACAGTCTGCTCATCGCCGTTCTGCTCCTTCGAGAGAGTATCAAGATCTCCATTCTCACCAACCTTACACTTAGCTTTTCTCTGCTCTTTTTTCTTACGGGGTTTTTAACGACGCCCAGCCAGCTAGAGGGTGTCATGTTTCTGGTCATCTACCCTATTCCTGCCATCTTACTGCGTCCGTTTAGAACGGGGCTTGTCTGGGTAGGTGTCTATGTCATC
>Ga0316205_10002376_pt1 | contig 19846 bp, 14 predicted proteins | sample 3monthpyrite_MG_FD_204941 | JGI IMG/M metagenome (GOLD analysis project Ga0316205, IMG submission 204941) | Microbial mat bacterial communities from mineral coupon in-situ incubated in ocean water Damariscotta River, Maine, United States -... | ecosystem: Environmental > Aquatic > Marine >... | reverse complement strand
CGTTTTCATAGCCTTGCAGGCTGAAATTGCGGCCATCCACCACGAGGCTTGCGCCTTGCTCGACGCCGCTATCAACCAGACCAAGGATTTTGCGTTTGGCTTCGGGGGTGATCACCGGCCCGAAATCTACGTCACCTTCCGAGGTATATGGCCCGATTTTCAGGCTTTCGACGCGCGGGGTGAGGGCTTTGATCAGCCTGTCGGCTGTATCTTCGCCCACCGGCACGGCAACCGAAATCGCCATGCAGCGCTCGCCTGCGGCGCCGTAGCCGGCTCCGATCAGGGCATCAACCACCTGATCCATATCGGCATCCGGCATGATTATGGCGTGGTTTTTCGCGCCGCCAAAGGCTTGCACGCGTTTGCCGGCGGCGCAGCCATTGCCGTAAATATATTCGGCAATCGGGGTGGAGCCAACAAAGCCGATGGACTGGATAACAGGATGCGCGATAATCGCATCCACGGCCTCTTTGTCACCGTTTACCACTTGCAAAATACCTTTGGGCAGGCCTGCTTCTTCAAACAGTTTGGTGAGCATGATCGGCACGGTCGGGTTGCGCTCGGATGGTTTGAGGATGAAGGCATTGCCCGCGGCCAGTGCCGGGGCAAACATCCACATCGGGATCATGGCGGGGAAGTTGAACGGGGTGACGCCCGCGGTTACGCCCAGCGGCTGTTTCATTGAATACATATCAATGCCGGGGCCTGCGCCGTCGGTATATTCACCTTTCAGCAGTTGCGGCGCGCCGATGCAGTATTCTACCACTTCAAGGCCACGGATGACATCACCCGCCGCATCGGGCAGGGTTTTGCCGTGCTCTTTGGAAAGCGCTTCTGCGAGCTTGTTCATATCGCGGTGCAGCAGATCAACCATTTTCATCATCACGCGCGCGCGGCGTTGCGGGTTTACCGCACCCCAAGCGGGCTGGGCGGCCTCGGCAATTTGCACGGCTTTATCCATTTCGGCGGCATTGGCCAGCGGCACTTTGGCAATGACCTCGCCGGTGGCAGGGTTAAACACATCGGCATAGCGGCCAGATGTGCCGGCAACATGCTCGCCATTCATATAGTGCGTAATTTCTTGCATCAGATTTCCTCCGTTTATTCCGCGCATAGCTTACAACCGTGTAAACCCAAAGGGAAAGCGGAAAGTATGACCAGATGGTCAATTTATCTAGCGCCAGAAAAACGGAATTGTGGCCGTGCTGCGGGCAATGCTTGACAGGCATCATTGCTAGCGGCACACTTGCCAAAACACTTAAGGGAGAAACCTGATGAATGTAAGCCAGCTATTGCAAAACAAGCCGTTGACCGGGGTTTTGTCGGTAAAGCCCGGGGATACGATCGGCACTGCGGCGACGATATTGTCTGAAAAGCGGATAGGGGCGCTGATCGTTTCAGAAGATGGCGCGCAAGTGGACGGCATTCTTTCCGAGCGCGATATCGTGCGCGAGATCGGCAAAAACGGTGTTGACTGCATGTCCGAGTGTATTCGCGATTATATGACCTCAACCGTGGTTGCCTGCAAACCGCAAGACAGTGTGGTATCGCTGATGAGCAAAATGAGCGAAGGCCGCTTTCGCCACATGCCGGTGGTGGACGAGGGCAGGCTTGTCGGGGTTGTCTCGATCGGCGATGTGGTGAAAGCACGCATCGAGCTTATCGAACAGGAAAACGCCGCGTTGACAGATATGATCCACGGAAAAGTATAATCCGGGCATTTTTTTATTGACCCAATGACCATAATTGCGCAACTGTTCGCAGGTGCAGCATTTTGGGGAGGATCGAATGCGCGTAGGGCTTTATCCGGGAACATTTGATCCGGTCACCAAGGGGCACCTCGATATTATCCGGCGGGCCTGCTCGCTGGTTGACAAGCTGGTCATCGGGGTGGCGATCAACCGTGATAAGGGGCCGCTATTCAACCTTGAAGAACGGGTAGAGATGATCGAGGCCGAGTGTGCCGCGATATCGGCAGATTGCGGTGTGGAAATAGTGGCGCACCCGTTTGAAAATCTGCTCATCCATTGCGCAGACGAGGTAGGCGCGAGCGTTATTATTCGGGGCCTGCGGGCGGTGGCTGATTTTGAGTATGAATATCAAATGGTTGGCATGAACCGGGCGATGAATGACCAGATAGAAACCGTATTTTTGATGGCGGAAGCCCAGCATCAGGCCATTGCCTCCAAGCTGGTGAAGGAAATCGCGCGGCTGGATGGGAATGTTTCAAATTTTGTGACGCCCCGGGTGGAGGCGGCACTGTTCACAAAACTCGGAAAGACCTGAAGCGCATTTTCGGCAAAAATACCGAGATTGTCGATCATGAAGTGACTGGGGCGCGTCCGGAGCCCGTATTTGCAAAAAAAAGCCCCGCTCTTAGGTGAGCAGGGCTTTGTGTTTCAAATATGGGCAATTAAACCGGGCCGAAGAAAAGGTCGCTGGTGCGATCACCAAACAAGCGCATATCCTGATTTCCGCCGAAGCTCCAGGTTACCCCGATATCAATGATACTTGATTCAAACTGATCACGATAACCAGCGTTTATGGCCAGATCAGAATTGGGCAGCATGTAGGAGCCGCCGATGCGGAAAATGCCCTCGGAATTGGCGTCATCAAAGTAAAGGTTGTAACCGGCGCTCACCTCGATGTTTTCATTCACGGTATAATACAGATCAATGGTGGCGTTATATATATTGTCCGGTCCGAAATCCGCGCTCAGGATCCCGATCGAGCCTTCAATATCAAGTGCACCCACGGAAACCATGGCCTCCGCACCAACCTGTGTTAAAAAATACGAGGCGCTTACATAAGCCCCGTATTTGTTGCCATTGGCAGTGGGCTTGTAGAAGTGCAAACCATATGACCCGAAAGAATCAAAATTTGAAAAGTCGGTGATCATATTTATGGCACCATCGATCTGGAAACCAAGATTTCCGGTTGAAAAAGCCAAGGCGGATTCGGCATCAACCAGCGTGATATCAGCGTCGGATATTATGCCGAAATTCAAAGAAACGGTGCCTTTTTCGAAAGCCACCTGAGCCTGAGCCGCGCTCGCAAGTGCTATTGCCGCAACGGTTGACATCAAAAGTAATTTTTTCATGGTCATCTCCTGTGTTTGCGTTTGCCCAAAGGTTAACGAAAACTTAAGAAAATTACAATCAGGCTGTGTAGATTAAGACACAATAATGCCAAGCTGTTGCCTATCTGCATCACTTTTTGTTGATGCTATGCCACTTCAGGCGTTTCGTCCCCTTGCTCGGCGATCCAGGCCACTGAAACCACGGCTTCGCCCTTGGCGGTTTTGAACACGGTTACACCGGAAGAGCTGCGGCTTTGGCGGGAAATGCCGGAAACCGGGCAGCGGATGCTCTGGCCTGAATCGGTGGCGAGCATGATTTGGTCATCCTCTTCCACCGGGAAGCTGGCGATGATGGTATCGCCGCGGCGGCCTAGATTGGCGGCGGCAATGCCTTGCCCGCCACGCCCCGAAACCCGGTATTCATGCGCGGAAGAGCGCTTGCCAAAACCACCCGAGGTGATGGTCAAAATCCATTCTTCCAGTGCTGAAAGCTCGGCATAGCGCTCGGGGCTGATGGTGCTGTCATCTGCAACCGTTTCGGCCCCGTCTTCACCGGTTACCGCGCGGCGCATTTTGAAATAGGCATTGCGCTCGTCGGGCGTGGCCTCGACATGGCGCAGGATCGACATGGAAACAACCTCGTCCCCTTCGGCAAGCCTGATCCCGCGCACACCGGTGCTATCCCGGCCTTTGAATACGCGCACATCGGTAACCGGAAAGCGAATGGCTTTGCCGAGTGAGGTCGTGAGCATGAAGTCATTGTCTTCATTGCATATTTGCGCCTTGATCAGGCGCACACCCTCGGGCAGTTTCATGGCGATTTTGCCGTTGCGCATCACGTTTGTAAAATCCGAAAGCGCGTTACGCCGCACCCCGCCGGTTGAGGTGGCAAACACGATTTGCAGGTCTTCCCATTCCTCCTCGGGGCGATCAACCGGCATGATAGCGGCCACCGTGACCCCTTTCGGAATGGGCAGGATATTGACAATCGCCTTGCCGCGCGCATTGCGGCCACCACGCGGCAACCGCCATGTTTTGAGCTTGTAAACCATGCCTTCGGAGGTAAAAAACAGCAATTGCGTGTGGGTGTTGGCCACAAATAACGTGGTTACAAAATCCTCGTCTTTGGTGTTCATCCCCTGCAGGCCCTTGCCGCCGCGTTTTTGCTCGCGAAATTCGTCCAGCGAGGTGCGTTTGATATAGCCGGAACTGGTGACCGTCACCACCATATCCTCGCGTTCGATCAGGTCTTCCTCGTCCATATCGGCTTCGAATTCAACGATTTCGGAGCGCCGCGGCTTGGCAAAAAGTTCGCGCACTTCGGTGAGCTCTTCCGAAATAATCGCCATGATCCGCCGGCGCGAGCGCAGGATTTCGAGGTAGTCTTTTATCTGGCCGGCCAGTGTTACCAGTTCGTCGGTCACTTCCTGAACCCCCATCGCGGTCAGCCGCTGCAGCCGCAGCTCCAGAATGGCGCGCGCCTGGGTTTCGGAGAGGAAATAGGTGCCGTCTTCGTTCATTTTGTGGCTGGGGTCATCGATAAGCTGGATATAGCTGGCGATATCCTGCGCCGGCCAGCGCCTTGTCATCAGCTTTTCGCGGGCTTCGGCGGGGTTGGCCGAAGCGCGAATGGTGGCGACGATTTCATCGACATTGGAAACCGCCACCGCGAGGCCACAAAGGATATGGCTGCGGTCACGGGCTTTGCGCAGCTCGAACGCCGAGCGCCGCGCCACAACTTCCTCGCGGAACTTTATGAATTCGCTGAGGAATTTTTTAAGCGTCAGGGTTTCGGGCCGCCCGGCATTCAGCGCCAGCATATTGCAGCCAAAGCTGGTTTGCAGCGAGGTGAAACGATAAAGCTGGTTGAGCACCACCTCGGCGGTGGCGTCCCGCTTTAGCTCGATCACCACCCGCACGCCAAAACGGTCAGACTCGTCCTGCACATGGGCAATGCCTTCTATGCGTTTATCCCGCGCCAGTTCGGCGATTTTTTCGATCATCGTGGCTTTGTTGACCTGATAGGGTATTTCGGTCACCACAATGGCGTAACGGTCTTTACGGATCTCCTCCACGGTGGAACGCGCCCGCATAATCACCGAACCGCGGCCCTCGCGGTAGGCTTTATGCGCGCCCGAGCGGCCCAGAATGAGCCCGCCGGTGGGAAAATCAGGGGCCGGAATGATCTCGATCAGGTCATCCACGGTCATATCAGGGTTTTCCATCAGGGCAAGGGTGCCGTCGATCACCTCGCCCAGATTATGCGGCGGAATATTGGTAGCCATACCCACAGCAATGCCGCCTGCACCGTTAACCAGCATATTGGGAAAGCGGGCAGGAAGCACGGTAGGCTCGCGGTCTTTGCCGTCATAGTTATCCTGAAAGTCGACGGTTTCTTTATCGATATCGGCCAGCAAATAGCCCGCCACCTTTTCCATCCGCACTTCGGTATAGCGAAAGGCTGCGGCCTTGTCGCCGTCCATCGAGCCAAAATTGCCTTGCCCGTCGAGCAAAGGCACCGACATCGAGAAATCCTGGGTCATCCGCACCAAGGCATCATAGATCGAGGCATCGCCATGCGGGTGGTATTTACCCATGGTGTCCGAAACCGGGCGCGCCGATTTGCGGTAGCTTTTGTCAAAGGTGTTGCCGACCTCGTTCATCGCATACAAAATGCGGCGGTGCACCGGTTTGAGGCCATCGCGAAGGTCGGGGATGGCGCGGCTCACGATCACGCTCATGGCATAATCGAGATAGGAGGTTTTCATTTCCTCCTCTACCGAGATGCTCGGCCCGTCAAAAACGTATTTTGGCGGCTCTTCGCCGTCTTTTTTGTCAGTCTCGTCGCTCACAATCACCCACCCTGAATGGCCACAATATCTTGTGGTTGACCTTACCAAAAAGGGCAGGGCGGCGCAATCACTGGTTCATGCGGAATCCCGAAATATCCGGCCCCCTCACTTTGCCCACAAGCGGGTGGCGCGTTGACATCTGCCGGCAAAATATGGTCTGCTCCAAAAAAACGGGAGTGACGGGTATGCAGCGCAAAATGCGGTTAACGCGGGCTTTGGTGGATATTATCCCCGAAAGGGTCGAAGACCCCGGTGAAAGCGAGATGGAAAGGAATTTTGCAGCCGAAAACCACCCCGAGACCACGGCAGATGATATTATTTCCAAGTTGCCGGATGATGGTGATCTTTGGGTATTTGCATTTGGTTCTTTGATATGGAAGCCAAGATTCCCCCATGTTGAAAAGCGTTGCGCCACAATAAAAGGCTGGCAACGCGCTTTTTGTCTTGGCCCTGATATGCGCTATCGCGGCAACCCCGATGCGCCCGGCCTTATGCTTTCGCTTGATACCGGTGGCACCTGCGAGGGGATCGCCTATCGGTTGCCCACAGATAACCTGCGCGAAAATTTGCTGAATTTATTGGCCGATGAGCCACCGATTGCGCCTGTTTGGGTAAACGCCAAGACCGCGCAAGGAAAGGTTTGGTGTATCGCCCATGTTTGCCCGCGTGATTGCGCGGCCTATGTCGGCGGGTTGAGCGAGGCAGAGATTGCCGAGCATCTGCACCTGGCCGTGGGCATGTGGGGCTCGATGCCCGATTATCTGTTCAATACCGTGGCGCATCTGGAAGATGCCGGCATACATGACCCCTATTTATGGAGAATGCAGGTGCTGGTGGCGAAACGGCTTGAAAAAATAGGCGCCGCCATCACCATGGCTAATTCAGGCCACTAAAAAAGGCACCGAAAACGGTGCCTTTTTTCATTCTGCAGAGCCGGATCAGGCTGTTTTTATTTTCTTGCCGCCTGCCAGCGGGTCGTCCTCGCGCTTGACCGAGCCTTCAAAATGGGCACCGCTTTCAATGGCGATGGTTTTGTGGATGATATCACCCTCAACCCGTGCCTGCGCGGTCAGGCGCACTTTAAGCCCGCGCACACAGCCGACAACGCGGCCATTAACCACCACATCATCCGCCACACATTCGCCTTTTACCGTGGCGCCTTCGCCTACTGTCAGCAGATGGGCGCGGATATCGCCTTCAACGGTGCCTTCGATCTGGATATCACCCGTGGTGACAAGATTACCGGTGATCGTAAGGTCGCTCGACAAGATAGAAGGGGCCGGTTTGGGCTTGGCAGCCGGTGCCGGGCTCGCGCTTACCGCGCTTGCCGGTTTGGCCGGGGTAGGGGTGGATGGTTTTGCCGTGCTGTGGCTATCGGCGCTTGTGGGTTCGGTTTTTTTAGTAAACATTTTGTCCTGCCTTTATATAAGTCATAGGGTTAACTGCAACGCCATCCTTGCGGATTTCATAGTGAAGGTGCACACCGGAAGACCGCCCCGTATTGCCCATAGCGGCAATCGCGTCCCCGCGGGAAACGGTTTGTCCTGTTGTTACCAACCGCCGGTTTAGATGGGCGTAATATGTCTCATAACCATTGCCGTGGTCAATGATCACGATATTGCCAAATCCGTTTTGGACACCGGAAAACTTAACCACACCATCGGCACCGGTATAAATGGGCGTATTCAGGCCCGAAGCCATATCAAGCCCTTTGTGCAACCTGCCGCCGCGCGGGCCAAAGGGGCTGGTCAGGCGATACCCCGAGCGCAAAGGTGACACCAGCGGAATGCTGGCAGCCGCGGCATTGAGCGAAGCAACATCGTCGAGCCGGGCAAATATCGTCTGAACCCGCTGGTCAAATGCCGGTAGATCTTCGGCCGGTTCATTGCTGAGGCCGCCGGTGCCGGAAAAGTTTTGCCGCACATTGGCCAACAGGCTGTCAATATCAAGCCCGGCGGCCTCAAACATATTGGTGAGCGGCACCAGCGAAACATTGATCGCATCTTCAAGCTGGGTGAGCATACGGTCTTGCCGCTGGGCGTTGAGGCTGCGCTGCAACTCGAGGTCATCAAGCGCGGTTTGCAGCTCCGCCACTCTGGTTTGTTCCAGATCGCGGGCCTGCACCGCGTCGGCAAGGGCCGATGTAACCGAGGTGATGATGGCCACTTCGTCAAGCTGGCCACCCATGCGCTCGGTCATCAGGGTTTGCAGTGACGAAAGCTCAACCCCCAACCGGGTGGCGTTTCTGGCGGCGGTGTCGCGGTCCACCAAGGCGGTTTCGAGCTGGTTTTGAATGGCCCCGATTTCAGTATCCATATCCTGCCGCTCGGCCCCGATCTGCAAAATACTTTCCTGCTGGGCCATCAGCCGTTGCTGGGCGCGCTGCATTCGCGCGCTGGTTTTATCAAGCTGGGCGCCGAGAAGATCACGCTCATTGAGCAGCTCTTCAAGGCGGGATTCATAGGCAAGGGTGAGGGCGGCAGAGCGCTGCCGCATCTGGTTATCCGCCGAACTGTTGAGCAATACGGTAGCCGTGGCGATTACCCCCCAGGTGGCCAGAGCAACACCCCCAAGCACCAGCCCGAGCCGCTTAAGCGGCGACAAGGTGAAGCTGTGCACACCGTGGCTATCGGTGAAGCTGATGGTCTGGGTCGGCAAAAAATGCGCCAACCCCTTTTCGGGTGGCGCGTCGGTGCTGGTTTCCGGAGCGGGTTCGTGGGTCAAACAAGTGCCTTAAGATGATAGCGGGTAAACTCTGCGGCATGAATAGAATCAATTTGGCGGCGCGGCAACCAGTTTACGCACCCGGGCAAGGAAAGAATGCCACCTTGGGCGGCAATTCGCCAAGCCCCCCTTTCACTTGCCGCATTATGGGGGTAAGCGGTAGGGCGAAACAACCCATGGATACGCGCATGCTCAGCCTTAGCGATTTTGATTTTGATCTCCCCGAAGCGTTGATCGCGCTGCGGCCTGCCGTGCCGCGCTCGGCCTCGCGGATGCTGGTGTCAAACGCCGGTAAACTGCAGGATTCGACCGTCGCCGATTTGGGGCAATGGCTAAGGCCCGGTGACTTGCTGGTGTTCAACAATACCATGGTTATACCGTCGCGCCTTTCCGGCACCCGCACGCGGGATACCCTCCACGGCTCGGGCGTATCGCAAATAGAAGCAACCATGATCGAGCGCATGAGTGGCGACACATGGCGGGCGCTGGCCAAGCCGCTCAAGCGGTTGAGTGTTGGTGATGTGGTGGTGTTTGGTGATTTAAATGCGGAGGTGCTGGATAAATCGGACGGGCAGGTGGAGTTGAAGTTTTCGGCCACCGGCGCGGCGCTGGATGAAAGTTTCCGCCGCATGGGGCAAATGCCGCTGCCGCCATACATTGCCTCCAAACGCGCGGCTGACGCGCGGGATATGGACGATTACCAAACGGTTTTTGCCAAAGAAAGCGGGGCAGTGGCAGCCCCCACGGCCTCGTTGCATTTTGATGAAGCCCTCTTGCAACGCCTTGAAGATGCGGGTGTGAAGCGCACCGAGGTCACGCTGCATGTCGGGGCAGGCACATTTTTGCCGGTGAAAACCGAGGAGATTGCCGCGCATAAAATGCACAGCGAATGGGGCGAGGTTTCGGAAGCGGCGGCACGCGATATCGCACAAACGCTGGCAGGTGGCGGGCGGGTAATTCCGGTAGGCACCACCGCGCTGAGGATCATTGAAACCGCGGCCGCAAGCGGCGAGATTGCGGCGTTTTCGGGCGATACCGATATTTTCATCACGCCCGGCTATGAATTCAAGGTGACCTCGGCCCTGATGACCAATTTCCACCTGCCTAAATCAACCCTGCTGATGCTGGTGGCGGCACTGGTGGGCATGGAGCGGGCGCAAGCGATATATGCGCACGCGATAAAGGAAAAATACCGGTTTTTTTCCTATGGCGATAGCTCGCTTTTGGTGCCGTAACCAGCCACCAAAACCACAAGGGGCTTGCGCCAATATTGGCGGTTGTTTCTTGCCTTTTAGCGGCGCTATTGCTCAAACGTGCCGTATCCTCCCCCGCCCGGTGTTTCCAAGCAATAGGTATCGCCTGCCTTCATCTCGCGTTTATCCGCAGAAGCCAGCTCCTCAATATCGCCATCGGCGCGCAGAATGCGTGTGCGACCCAGCCCGCCGGGTTGCCCGCCCGCCAGCCCCGGTGGCGGGGTTATGCGGTGGCCAGAAAGCACGGCCACCGTCATATCCTCCAAAAACCTTATGCGGCGGGTTACGCCATTGCCGCCGGTGAATTGCCCTTTACCGCCCGAGCCTTCGCGGATGGAAAACTCTTCCAGCAATACCGGAAAGCGCCATTCCAGCACTTCAGGGTCGGTCAGGCGTGAGTTTGTCATGTGGGTGTGCACACCGCTGGTGCCGTTATGGCCGCTGCCATCATGGCGCAGGCCCGCGCCCGAACCGCCGCAAATGGTTTCGTAATACTGGTATTTATCGTTGCCCCACGTGGTGTTGTTCATGGTGCTTTGCGCGGCCGCCTGCACCCCGAGCGCCAGCAACAGTGCCGAAGTAACCGCCTGCGAGGTTTCCACATTGCCGGCAATCACCGCCGCCGGATATTGCGGTGACAGCATGGTGCCTTGCGGTAATATCACCTTCAGCGGTTTCATCACGCCTTCGTTCATCGGGATGTTATCATCCACCAGCAGCCTAAACACATAAAGCACGGCGGCGCGGGTTACCGGCTCTGGCGCGTTATAATTGGTGGCAAGCTGGCCGGTGGTGCCGGTAAAATCAATGCTGGCGGTGCGCGCGGTTTTATCAACGCTGATTTTTACCTTGATCTCGCGCGGGTTGCCGTCAAAATCCGGGTCCATCGGGTAGGTGTATTCGGCATTTTTGAGGGTTTCGATCGCGCGGCGCACACATTCTTCGGCGTTATCCTGTACATGGCCCATATAGGCCTGCACCATATCCAGCCCGAAATGCGCCACCATTTTTCGGAGTTCCTGCGCGCCTTTTTCGCAAGAAGCCACCTGCGCCTTGAGGTCGGCTATGTTGATATCGGGCGCGCGCACCGGGTATTTGGCGGCAAGCAGAATTTCACGGGTTTCGGCCTCTCGGAAATGGTCTTGCGCCACCAGCTTCCAGTTGTCTATCAGCGCGCCTTCATCATGAATGCTGCGGCTGTCAGGCGGCATAGAGCCGGGGGTGAGGCCGCCAACATCGGTGTGGTGCCCGCGTGCCGAGGTGTAAAACAACACTTTGCCACCCTCACCAAAAACCGGTGTAACCACGGTGATATCCGGTAGATGCGTGCCACCATTATAAGGCGCGTTGAGCACATAAACATCCCCCGCTTTCATATCGGGGTTTTGGGCGATAATCGCCTGCACCGAAGCCCCCATAGAGCCCAAATGCACCGGCATATGCGGGGCATTGGCGATAAGGTCGCCCGCCGCATCAAACACCGCGCAGGAAAAATCGAGCCGCTCTTTGATGGTCACAGAAGCGGCGGTGTTTTCCAGCACCGCGCCCATTTGCTCGGCGATAGACATATAAAGGTTGTTAAACACTTCCAGCATTACCGGATCGGCCTTTGTGCCGAGCGCGTGGTCGCGGGTTTTGGCCTTGAAACGTAGCAGTTCCACATGGTTATGGGCGGTAATGCGGGCGCGCCAGCCGGGCTCTATGGCGATAGAGGTGTGGGGCTCAACCAGCACGGCGGGGCCGGTGAGGGTATCGCCTGCCTGCATAGCGGCGCGCTCGATAAAGCGGGCGTTATGCCATGTGCCATTAAAATAAACCGGTGCGGTTTGCGCGGTGGGGTAGCTTTCCTCGCGGCTAATGGTTTTGAGCAGCGGCTCTGAAAGGTCGGTCGCGGCGCCTATGGCTTCAACGCTGACATTTTCGATCACCAGCGCGCTGCCGGGGGTGAAGCCGAAGCGGGCTTTATGGGCGGCGGTAAAGGCAGCCCGCATTGTGGCTTCGTCATCAAAGGCGATGGGCAGGCTGGTATCTGTGCCTTTTACCTTCAGGTGCAAGGTGGTGGCGAGGCGAATATCGGCTTCGGCCACACCTTGCGCCTCCACTTCGGATAACGCCTGCGCACCCAACCCGTCGATCAGGGCCGCGGCCTCGAGGCGGCTTTGGGGGGAAAGTTCGGCCTCCATTGCCTGTGCGCGCGCGGCGCGAATATCGGCCAAGCCCATGCCATAGGCCGAAAGCAGCGAGGCCATCGGGTGAATAAGGCAGGTGGTCATGCCCAATGTGTCGGCAATGGCGCAGGCATGCTGGGCACCCGCGCCGCCAAATACGCTCAGGCAATACTCTGTCACATCATAGCCGCGCTGCACGCTGATTTTTTTAATCGCGTTGGCCATGTTTTCCACCGCGATACGCAAAAATCCGTCGGCAAGGTCTTCCGGGGTGCGGCCCACCTCCTTGGCGAGGGTTGCAAAAGCTTGCCGCGTGGCAGCCACATCCAACGGCTGGTTGGCCTCGGGGCCAAAAATGGCGGGGAAGAACTCAGGCCGCAGCTTGCCGACCATGACATTGGCATCGGTTACCGCCAGCGTGCCGCCGCGCCCATAGCAAACAGGGCCGGGGTTGGCGCCAGCGCTTTCTGGCCCCACCTGCATCCGGCCGCTATCATAGGTGAGCAGCGAGCCACCACCGGCGGCCACGGTATGGATATTCATCATCGGGGCGGTAATGCGCACACCGGCCACCTCGGTATTGAGCACCCGCTCGTATTCACCGGCAAAATGGCAGACATCGCTGGAGGTGCCGCCCATATCAAAGCCGATAACCTTGTCTTTGCCGGCGATCTGGCTGGTGCGCACACAACCCACCACACCACCCGCCGGGCCGGAAAGAATGGCGTCTTTACCCTGAAAGGCTTGCGCATCGGTCAGCCCGCCCGAGCTTTGCATAAACATTAGCTTGCCCGTGGTGTCACCCTCAAAAGCCGCCGCCACACGGTCTATATAGCGGCGCAATATTGGGGTGAGATAGGCATCCACCACTGTGGTATCCCCGCGCGAAACCATTTTCATCAAGGGCGAAACCTCGTGGCTCACGGATACCTGCGTAAAGCCGACGCGGCGGGCAATTTTGGCGGCCTCGGCCTCGTGGGCGTGGTGGCGGTAACCATGCACAAAAACAATCGCACAAGCCCTGATACCACGCTCAAAAGCCTGCCGCAGGGCTGCGTCGAGCTTTGGCGCGTCGAGCGGGGCCTCGATGGCCCCCGAGGCGCGCACCCGTTCATCAGCCTCGATCACCTCGCTATATAGCATTTCCGGCCGGATGATCTCACGGTCAAAAAGCCGTGGGCGGGCCTGATAAGCCAGCCGAAGCTGGTCCTTCAATCCGCGCGTGGTCACCAGCACCACGCGGTCACCTTTGCGCTCCAGCAGGGCATTGGTCGCCACGGTGGTGCCCATTTTTACCGAATTCACGCTGGCTGCCGGAATTTTTGTGCCGCGATCCAGCCCCAAAAAGCCACGAATGCCATGCAATGCCGCGTCTTGATACTGCTCGGGGTTTTCAGAGAGCAGTTTGCGCGTGTGCAGCGCACCTAGCGGGTCTCGCGCTACAATATCGGTAAAGGTGCCGCCACGATCAACCCAAAAATCCCACATTGCCATATTGCCCTCCAAAACGTTTTATCAAGGGTTAGAGGTTTGCGGGTAGGGGCGCAACACCGCTGTTTTCAATTGCGCAAAATCGCCAGCTTGCTACGCCCATTCACAGAAATTGCGGCAAGATTTGGCGTAACGCAAAATTGAAATCGCAAATCGGCAGCGCATGGTCTATATTACGCCCATGTCAATCTGGACGCGAATCTCTGACGCTCTAAAAGCCCTTGCCTCCGGCGAAGGGTTGTCCTCGCTTTTTGACCGGTTCAAAACCCCGCCCGAGCGCTCCATCGGCTTTACCATCGCCATTATCGGGCTTGGCGCCAAAATGGCCAAGGCCGATGGTCTGGTCACCCGCGACGAAGTCATTGCCTTTCGGCAAATCTTCCAGATTTCACAGGAAGACGAGGCCAGCGCCGCCCGGGTGTTTGACCTCGCGCGCCAGGATGTTGCCGGCTATGACGCCTATGCCGCCAAAATTGCAGCCATGTTCAAAGACGATCGCGAAATGCTGATCGACCTGTTGGAGGGGCTGGTGCATATCGCCATGGCCGACGGCCATTACCACCCCAACGAAGACGCCTTTCTGACAGAGGTGACAAAAATATTCGGGCTTGAGCCGCGGGTGTTTACCTGCCTGCGCGCCCGCCACGTGCCCGGTATGGTGCCAGACCCCTATTCAGTGCTCGGCATTGCCCCCGATGCCAGCTTTGACGAGATCCGGGCCCGCTACCGCCTACTGGTCAAGCAATCCCACCCCGATGCCATGATCGCCCGCGGCCTGCCTGAAGAGGCGGTAAAACTGGCCACCAGCCGCTTGGCCGCCATCAATCAAGCGTGGGAGAGCTTGCGTGCCGAGCGCCAACCAGAACCCGCCTAGCCTGCGCATTGCCACCTATAACATAGAGTGGTTCACCAACCTGTTTGGCCGCCATGATGTGCTGCTGGATGATGACGAATGGTCGAGCCGCTACAAAACCACCCGCCACCAGCAATTGCACGCCATTGCCGCTGTGATCAGGGCGATCGACGCCGATGCGATATTGGTGATCGAAGCTCCCGATACCGGCGGCGACCGCAACTCGGTGCGCGCCCTGCAAAACTTTGCCGATGCCTTTGGCCTGCGCCAATCCAGCGCCTTGAGCGGCTTTGAAAGCCACACGAGGCAGGAAATTTCCCTGCTCTATGATCCAAAGGTGGTCACCGCCCTTCATCGTCCCGTCGGAAGCCGCTCCAATGGCCGCCAAAAAAAACGCGCACCAAGGTTTGACGGCAAATTCCACTACGAAACGGGGGTGAAGGGGCAGCCCGATATTCACAGCTTTTCCAAACCGCCGCTTGAGGTGCTGCTCACCGTAAAAGCCGGGGATAAAAAACTGCGCCTGATCGGTGTGCATGCCAAATCAAAGGCCGTGCACGGCGAGCACGACCCGAAATTGGCCGAAAAAACCGCGCTCGGCAACCGCACCAAGCAACTGGCGCAATGCCTGTGGATAAGGCAACGGGTCGAAGACCATATCGCCGACGGCGAGCCGGTCATCGTGCTCGGTGATTTCAATGATGGCCCGCGGCTCTATACATTCGACGAGCTTTCAGGAAAATCGGGCGTGGAAGTGGTGCTGGGAGACGAGAAAAACCCCGATACCCACCTGAAAGACCCCAATGCCCGCCTGTGGCTTGATCCGATGCAGGGCTGGGCACTTTCATCGGCGCGGTTTTACCACTCTGGGCTGAAATGGTATGTGAATACGCTGCTCGATTATGTGATGCTCACGCCCGATATAGCCCCAAGCGGTACCTGGCGGATTTATCATCCGTTTGACGACCCTGAATGCTTCAAGAATGAATCTCTCAAACAGGCGCTGCTCACCGCCTCGGATCATTTTCCGGTTTGCGTTGATCTTGACCTTTCCGTGTTTTGACATTTCAGCGCGGGTGAATTGCAAATCCCCGGTTGGCTGCCTATCTAGGAAGAAACAATTCCGGAGAACCCCATGTTTGCCATCCCCCCCAACCGCCCCGAAACTTTTGACAGCCGCGATCCAGCGGGCGGTGAGGCCTTGGGCAGTCTCCCGAGCTGGGATCTGGATGATCTTTATCCGGCGCCGGATTGCGATGCACTCAAGCGCGATCTCGCATGGCTGAAACAGGAAACCGCCAGTTTCGCGGCCGACTATGCGGGCAAGCTTGCCGGGCAGGGCGCGGCAGATATGCTGCGGGTCATCCAGCGCTACGAGGCGATGAATGGTATTATGGGGCGGGTTATGTCTTATGCCGGCCTGCGCTATTATCAAGACACCTCGGATGCTGAGCGGGCCAAATTCATGTCCGATATGCAGGGCGCGATCACCGATCTCAGCAACCCGCTGGTGTTTTTCTCGCTGGAGATGAACCGGATCGATGATTCCCTGCTGTCCGGGCTACTGGCCGAAAATGCGGCTCTTGACCGCTATAAACCGGTGCTCGACCGTATGCGCGCCATGAAGCCTTATCAGCTTTCCGACGAGCTCGAAAAATTCCTGCACGATAATTCGGTGGTCGGTGCCGCCGCCTGGAACCGCCTGTTCGACGAAACCATGGCCGGGCTAAGCTTTGAAGTGGATGGCGAAGCAACCAGCCTGGAAGCCACGCTCAACCTTTTGTCGGATACCGACCGCGCCCGCCGCGAAGTAGGCGCCAAGGCCTTGGCCGAGGTTTTCACCAAAAACCTGCCGCTGTTTGCCCGCATCACCAATACGCTGGCCAAGGAAAAGGAAATAGAGGACAGGTGGCGCGGGCTGGAAACCCCGCAAAAATCGCGCCACCTCGCCAATCACGTAGAGCCCGAGGTCGTGCAGGCGCTACGCGATGCGGTGGTGGCGGCTTACCCCAAACTTTCACACCGCTATTACGCGCTCAAAGCCAAGTGGCTGGGGCTGGAAAAGCTCGAAATGTGGGACAGAAACGCACCACTCCCCGATGAGGATGACACCCCGATCAGCTGGGAAAACGCCCGCGAAATCGTGGTTGATTCTTATGCCGGCTTTGATGAGCGCCTCGCCGAAATTCTCGCGCCATTCTTCCAGCGCGGCTGGATAGACGCCGCCGTCAAACCCGGCAAAGCCCCCGGCGCATTCGCCCATCCAACCGTTACCGACCTGCACCCCTATATCCTTGTCAACTATCTCGGCAAACAGCGCGATGTCATGACACTGGCCCACGAACTCGGCCATGGCATCCACCAAACCCTCGCCGCCGATCAAGGCGAGCTACTGGCCGATACCCCACTCACGCTCGCCGAAACCGCCAGTGTTTTCGGCGAAATGCTCACCTTCCGCAAGCTTCTGGAGGAGGCCCCAAACCAGGCCGCGCGCAAACGCCTGCTCGCCGGAAAAGTGGAAGACATGATCAACACCGTGGTCCGCCAAATCGCCTTTTACGATTTCGAGTGCCGCCTGCACGCCGCCCGCGCCAAGGGCGAGTTAACCCCCGACCAGATCAACGAAATCTGGATGCAGGTCCAACATGAAAGCCTCGGCGAAGGCTTTCATTTCATGGAAGGTTATGAGAGTTTCTGGTCCTACATTCCCCACTTCATCCATTCCCCCTTCTATGTTTATGCCTATGCCTTCGGTGATGGCTTGGTCAATGCGCTCTACGCGGTTTACGAAGAAGGTCTGGAAGGCTTTCAGGAAAAATACATGGAAATGCTTAAGGCCGGTGGCTCAAAACACCATTCCGAGCTTCTCAAACCCTTCGGCCTCGATGCCACGGACCCTAAATTCTGGGATAAGGGCCTGTCGATGATCTCCGGCATGATCGACGAACTCGAAGCCATGGAAGCCTGAACCCCTCTACTTTGCCAAAATATCCCGGGGGTGAGCGCTTGCGCGAGGGGGCAGCGCCCCCTTGGCCGAGCAATAGGCGAGGCCATCGAAGCCGCTAATACCCGGCCCCGCGATCAACTTGAAAAAGAAATGGCTTGCCAGCTTCACCGCGCGCAATATTTTCGGCAATCACACCGGCCGCACTTTTTGGCCGCGTATCCGAGGCAATATGCGGGGTCACCGTCACATTTGGCTGCGCCCAGTAAGGGTGTTCCGGCGGCAGGGGTTCGATGGCAAAAACATCGAGCGTGGCGTGGCCGATATGCCCGCTTTGCAGCGCATCGAGCAAGGCATCATCATCAATCAGCGGCCCACGGCCGGGGTTGATGATATTGGCGCCTTTGGGCATTAAGGCCAGCGCGCGGGCATCGATTATATGCGTGGTTTCATCGGTTTGCGGCAATAGCAATACCAGAATTTCCGTGCGTTTCAGCAAGGCGTCCAACCCGCTTTTCCCTGAAAAACAAGCAACACCTTTCAGGGTTTTTGATGTGCGCGCCCATCCGGCCACATCAAACCCGAGGCCACCCAGCGCTTCGCCACAAGCCACCCCGAGCTCTCCCAACCCCAAAATGCCAATGCGGCGGTCTTTTGCCTGTGGGGGCAGCCGCGCACCATCCCATACATGATCGGGGTTCACGATATGCGCGTCCATCCCAAGATGATAGCGCAAGACATGCCCAGCCACCCATGCCACCATGCTGCTTTTCAAGCCATCATCCACCATCCGGCACAGCGGCACGCGCAAGCTGTCATTGTCCACAACCCGCTCCACCCCGGCCCACAGGCTCAACACCGCCTTCAGCCTTATATACGGCGAAAAATCCTGCACCGGTCCAAGCGGAGAATATACGATATAGTCAACACTTTCGGGCGCGGCATCGCGGCTTATGCGCGCATCGACCCCTTTTGCGGCCAGCGCTTCGGGAATCAGGGATTTAAAGGTTTCCCAATTTGCATCGGTTCCGGCAAACAACACGTTTGTCATCAGTTTCCAGCACCCCTTCCATGCACATGCGCCGACTGGATAAGCCCAAAGCCGCCCAGCACCACCAGCATTGCCGAACCCCCGTAAGAAACCAGCGGCAGCGGCACACCAACCACCGGGGCCAGCCCCATAACCATGGCCATATTCAGCGCAAAGTAAAAGAAAAAGGTTGCGGCAATGCCGCCAATCAACAAGGCACCAAACCTGTTTTTATTTTTCATTGCCGCTGAAATGGCAAAGACCATGATCAGCGTATACATGATCAGCAAAATCGTGCTGCCGATATAGCCAAATTCTTCGGCCAGCGTGGTAAATATAAAATCTGTCTGTTTTTCCGGCAAAAAATTGAGCCGCGACTGGGTGCCCTGCATAAACCCGCGCCCCGATACACCCCCCGAGCCAAGCGCGATTTTTGACTGGGTAATATGGTAGCCCGCGCCGAGCGGGTCGAGCGAAGGATCAAGGAAGGTATCAATCCGCCGATATTGGTAATCTTTCAGCAATTGCCACGTGGTGCCGCGAGAAAAAATAACCGAGGCCACAGCCCCCATGCCAGCCGCCACAGCCGCGGCAAAATACCAATAGCTAACCCCGGCCAAAAACATGACCACACCACCGCTCAGCACCAGCAAAATGGCGGTGCCGAGATCAGGCTGCACCACCACCATCATGGCAGGCACAATAATGAGCACAAGCGGAATCGCCACATATAGCGGCCGCGAAACCTTTTCCGGCGCCAGCCAGTCATAGTAAAGCGCCAGGGTCATAACGATGGAAATTTTCATTACTTCCGAGGGCTGAAGCTGGATAAAGCCAAGGTCTATCCAGCGTTGCGCCCCCATACCGACCGAGCCGAATAAATTAACAAACAGCAACAGCAAAAGCCCGCCGATATAGGCCATAGGCGAGATCTGCCGCCAAAACGAAAGCGGCACAAATGCCACCGTAAACATGATCAGCATCCCCACCGCAAACCGGACCATCTGCGGCCGTGCCCACGGGTCAAGCGAGCCGCCGGCAACCGAATAGAGCATCAAAAAACCAAAGGAGGAAACCGCGGTAACCAGCAGCACCAGCGGCCAGTTGAGAAACATGATTTTGCGAAATCCGCGCGGTGCCTGATGCAGGGTCGGATCAAGAAAGCTCATGCCCTGTCACTCCCGGCGGGGCTTTGCATATTCGGGTTGGGTGGGGGTTCGCTCGCTTGCTGCTCCCTGATGGCGGGCCAAAGCCCGCGCGGATAAGCCGAAAGCGGCGGCCTTGTGCCATAAAGCGCACGCAGCATAATATCGCGCGCAACCGGGCCGGCCGCGCGGGAGCCGGAACCGCCATGCTCGATCACCACCGAAATAGCGAAGCGCGGGTTATCATAAGGGGCAAAGCCCACATAAAGGGCGTGATCCCGATATTTCCATGGCACTTCGGCATCTT
>Ga0316205_10002375_pt1 | contig 19859 bp, 16 predicted proteins | sample 3monthpyrite_MG_FD_204941 | JGI IMG/M metagenome (GOLD analysis project Ga0316205, IMG submission 204941) | Microbial mat bacterial communities from mineral coupon in-situ incubated in ocean water Damariscotta River, Maine, United States -... | ecosystem: Environmental > Aquatic > Marine >... | reverse complement strand
CTGCGCGGGCCCCGTTTGACGGCCCCGCCCTGTTTCTGGCCGGCGGGCTGTCGGACTATGTGCCCGCCGCCGCGCGCCCGCAGATCAAGGCCCTGTTTCCTCAGGCGCGCCTGGCCAGGATCCCCGGCGCCGGGCATTGGCTGCACGCCGAGAAACCACGCGAGTTCGAGGCCGCGATCCGCGTGTTTCTGGACGCCTGACGCCGATCAGATTTCTTGCAGCTTCTTGGCCACCAGCCAGGAAACCGGCAGGCCGATCACAGCACCGACCGCAGCCGCGATAACAATCGACTGCACATCATAAAGGTTCATTGTCAACGCGATGATCACACCAATCCCTGCGGTGGTGGTGCCAACGATGGCATAAAGCACGGACATCAAGCGAAACATCGTGCGCCCCTTTCCTATTGTTTCCTTGACGGAAAGTATGGGCAGCGATCGCCCGCCCGCCTTGATCTCGCGCAAGTTCCACGACATGCATGCCAATAGGCGAATACGATACTCCGACACCCCCGTCAGATTCCGGTCACGCGCAGCGCAGGCGGGCGTTCATCACGCCGCTATCCCCCACCGCCGTGCCCTCGATCACCGAACACCCGGTGGCCATCGTCGCGGCTTGCACCATGGCCGGCAGGATCGCGGCATGATCGGCGCGCCTGGCGTAGCCCATGCGGATCACCTGCACGCGCGGGCGGGGTTCGTCCAGGCGGGCGAACACCTCGTATCGGCGTCCGTCGATCTGGACGCCGCGCGGCTCGACCCCCCAATATTCGCGCCCCGAAGACGCACAACCGGCAAGCACAAGGGCACCGGCAAGGATTGCGATGGAAAGCTTCATCCCCGCAGCAAAGCGGATCCGGGTTAACCGCAGGTTAACGCAGGTCGTGTTGGGGCCGCCGCCCGGCCACATCCCCTTGCCAGTCGCCCCCGCTTCGGTCTATCAGGGCGGCGCGGGTGATTAGCTCAGTTGGTAGAGCGCTTCGTTTACACCGAAGATGTCGGGAGTTCGAGTCTCTCATCACCCACCATCCCGGTCCATTTCGCCTTGCAAGACACCAAAAAGCCCCGGCGGCGGCCCAGCGTGTGTCAGCGCGATCCGTTGACCAGGGATCATCCGGGCCGGTCGCGCCGATCGACTTTCCAAGTATCTTCAAGCCGCCGCACTCCAACTCTTGCGTGGCTTCAGGGCCGTCGCGCGCCGCAGGCGGGTTTGCTGCACTCACTGCTCTGTCCGGTCCCTTTGTTTGTCGCATGCCGCTGCGTCGTTTGCCCAACCCCGGGACGACCGCTTGAACCGCGCGCGTCATCGGACCATTCTGTCGCCGGACAGTCATCGAAAGGATATGCCGTGCAGGGACCCGTCACCTTTGAAGCCCATGGCGATATCGGCGTGATCCGCGTCAACAACCCGCCGGTCAACGCCACAAGCGCCGCCGTGCGGCAAGGGCTGGTGGCCGCCGCCAATGCCTTTGCGGCGTCGGATCAGAAGGTCGCCGTGCTGATGGCGGACGGGCGCACCTTCATCGCCGGGGCCGACATCACGGAATTCGGCAAGCCCCCGGTTGAGCCGCATCTGCCGGACGTGATCCATCACATCGAGGCGCTGGACAAACCCGTGATCTGCGTGATCCATGGCACCGCGCTGGGCGGCGGGTTCGAGGTGGCACTGGGATCGCATTACCGCGTCGCCGTGCCGGGGGCGCGCATCGGCCTGCCCGAGGTCAATCTGGGCCTGATCCCCGGCGCGGGCGGCACCCAGCGCCTGCCCCGTCTGACCGGCATGATCGCGGCCTGCGAAATCTTCACCACCGCGCGGCAGGTCAAGGCGGATGAATGCCTGAAACTGGGTATCGTCGATGCGGTGATCGACGCCACGCCGCTGGAAGCCGGGATGCAGTTCGCCCGGAAGATTCTGGACGACGGATTGCCCGTGCGCCGCGTGTCCGAGATGGACGTGGCGCCCTATGATGACGTGGATCTGGACGCCCTGCGCGTCAGGACCGCACGCGCAAACAAGGGCCATGTCTGCCATCTGCGCGGCATCGACGTCGCGGTCGAGGGCACGAAACTGCCGTTCGCCGAGGGCATGAAGCTGGAGCGTCAGGGCTTTTGGGACCTGATGCAGACGCCCCAACGCGCGGCGATGATCCATGCGTTCTTTTCCGAACGCGCCGTGGCCAGCTTGCCGGAGTTGAAAGGTGTGGCCCCGCGCGCCATCACCCATGTCGGCGTGATCGGCGGCGGCACGATGGGCGGTGGCATCGCTGTCGCCTGCTTGCTCAACGGGCTGACCGTCACGCTGATCGAAAGGGACGTGGAGGCCGCCGCCAACGCCCGCGCCGGCATCGCCAACACGCTGGCCGACAGCGTGAAGCGCGGCAAGCTGAAACCTGAGCGGCGCGAGGCCCTGCTGGCGGACGCGCTGACCACCAGCGATGACTACGCCACGCTGGCCGACGCCGATCTGGTGATCGAGGCCGTGTTCGAATCGATGGACGTCAAGAAGGACGTGTTCACAAAACTGGACGCGGTGTGCAAACCCGGTGCGGTGCTGGCCACAAACACCAGCTATCTGGATGTCGACGACATCGCCGCCATCACCCGCCGCCCGGCGGATGTGATCGGCCTGCACTTCTTTTCCCCGGCGCATGTGATGCGGCTCTTGGAAATCGTCGTCGCCGCCAAGACCGCGCCGGATGTGGTGGCGACCGGCTTTGCGCTGGCCAAGGCGCTGAAGAAGGTGCCGGTGCGCGCGGGTGTCTGCGACGGGTTCATCGGCAACCGGATCCTGAAAACCTACCGCACGGCGGGCGATCATATGGTTCTGGAAGGGGCCAGCCCGTTCCAGATCGACAAGGCGCTGGTCGAATTCGGCTTTGCCATGGGGCCCTATGCCGTGTCCGATCTTGCGGGCATCGACATTGGCTACTTGACCCGCCAGCGCCTGCTGCCGACGCGCGACCCGCGCGAACGCATCGCGGATTGGGGTGATGTGCTTTATCACAAGGGGCGGTTGGGCCGTAAAACCGGGCATGGGCACTACATCTATGACGAGAAATCGCCCAAGGGCCGCCCAGACCCCGAGGTTGAGGAGATCATCGCCGCCGAACGCGCCGCCAAGGGCATCACGCCGCGCAGCTTTACCGATGCCGAGATTGTCGAACGCTACATGGCGGCGATGATCAATGAAGGGGCCAGGGTGGTGGGCGAAGGCATCGCGCTGCGGCCGCTGGATGTCGATGTGACCCTGCTTTACGGCTACGGCTTCCCGCGTTTCCGGGGCGGGCCGATGCATTACGCTGACTATATCGGCCTGGACAAGGTTCTGGCCACCATCGAGCGCGAGGCAAGGACGGATGACTTTTTCTGGCAGCCCGCGCCGCTTTTGCAACGACTCGTCGCCGAAGGGCGCGACTTTTCCAGCCTGAACGGGGGATAATCCATGAAAGACGCAGTCATCGTATCGACCGCGCGCACCGCCATCGGCAAAGCTTACCGGGGCGCGTTCAACCAGACACACGGCGTCACCGTCGCGGCCCATGCGGCGCGCCATGCCGTGGACCGCGCCGGGTTGGACCCCGCGCTGATCGAGGACGCGGTGTTTGGCTGCGCCCTGCCGGAAAACGTCACCGGCGGCAATGCCGCGCGCCAGGTGGCCATCCGCGCCGGGTTGCCGGTAACCGTGGCAGGCACCACGGTCAACCGTTTCTGCGCGTCGGGCCTGCAAGCCATCGCCCAGGGCGCGCACATGATCCAGGTCGAAGGCGCCAGGGCCATTCTGGCCGGCGGGGTGGAAAGCATCAGCCTGAACCAGCCCAGCCCGCGCAACGCGCCCGAGCCCTGGATCCTGGAGCACAAGCCCGAACTGTATCTGCCGATGATCGACACGGCGGATATCGTCGCGGCCCGCTACGGCGTCAGCCGCGAGGCGCAGGACGAATACGCCCTGCGCAGCCAGCAGCGCATCGCCGCCGCGCAGGATGCCGGGCTGTTTGCCGATGAGATCGTGCCGATGGATGTGACCATGGCCGTCAAGGACAAGGCCAGCGGCGAGATCAGCCAGCACGCAATCACGCTGTCGCTTGACGAATGCAACCGCCCCGGCACCACGCTGGAGGGGCTGCAAAAGCTGGAACCGGTGCGCGGACCGGACCAGTTCGTGACCGCCGGTAACGCCAGCCAACTGTCGGACGGCGCCGCCGCCCTGGTGCTGATGGAAGCGTCGGAAGCCGCGCGCGCCGGGCTGGAGCCGCTGGGCGTATTCCGGGGCTATGCCGTCGCCGGGTGCGAGCCCGATGAAATGGGCATCGGCCCGGTCTTTGCCATCCCGCGCCTGCTGGAACGTCATGGGTTGAAGATCGACGATATCGACCTGTGGGAGTTGAACGAGGCGTTCGCATCCCAGTGCCTTTACTGCCGCGACCGGCTGGGCATCGACCCCGAAAAATACAACGTCAACGGCGGCTCCATCGCCATCGGCCATCCCTATGGCATGTCGGGCGCGCGCATGGCCGGGCATATTTTGCTGGAAGGCAAGCGGCGCGGCGCGAAATACGGCGTCGTGACGATGTGCATCGGTGGCGGCCAAGGTGCCGCCGGCCTGTTCGAAATCTTCTGAGAGGGGAACGACATGGACCTCAATTACACAGCCGAAGAAAACGCCTTCCGCGCCGAAATGCGCGCCTTCATGAAGGAAAAACTGCCCGCCGATGTGGCGGCCAAGGTCGCCTCGGGCGAACCCCTGGCCAAGGCCGACATGGACATGTGGCACGCGCGCCTGAATGAGCAGGGCTATCTGGCCGGGCCCTGGCCCAAGGAGTTCGGCGGCGGTGCCTGGACAGCGGTGCAAAAGCATATTTTCGATGAGGAAAGCGCCTATTTTCACGCCCCCCGCGTCGTGCCCTTCGGGGTTGGGATGCTGGCGCCGGTGCTTCAGGCCTTCGGCTCGAAAGAGCAGCAGGATTACTACCTGCCGCGCATCCTGTCGGGCGAAGACTGGTGGTGTCAGGGCTATTCCGAACCCGGTGCGGGATCCGATCTGGCCAGCCTGAAAACCCGCGCGGTGCGCGATGGCGACCACTACATTGTCAACGGGCAGAAAACCTGGACCACGCTGGGCCAGTTCGCCAACAAGATCTTCTGCCTGGTGCGCACCTCGACCGAAGGAAAGCCGCAACAGGGCATCAGCTTCCTGTTGATCGACATGGACACGCCGGGCATCGAAGTGCGCCCGATCATCCTGATCGACGGCGTGCATGAGGTGAACGAAGTCTGGTTCACCGATGTGAAGGTGCCGGTCGAAAACCTGGTGGGCGAGGAAAACAAGGGCTGGACCTATGCCAAGTATCTGCTGACGCATGAGCGCACCGGCATCGCCGGGGTTGGCGCGTCACAGGCCGCGCTGGACGCCCTGAAATCCGCCGCCCGGGTGGAAATGAACCACGGCCGCCCGTTGATCGATGACCCGCTGTTCGCCGCCCGCATGGCCCGGCTGGAAATCGAGCTGATGGCCATGGCCACCACCAACCTGCGCGTTGTCGCGGGTGCCGATGCCGGGGCCGCGCCGGGGGCCGAAAGCTCCATGCTGAAGGTCAAGGGCTCGATCATCCGCCAGCAGATCAACGACCTGCACCGCCGGGCCATCGGCCCCTGGGCCGTGCCCTTCGTGTCCGAGGATCTCGAGGGCAACATCTACCATCCGGGGCCTGACTATTCGGCCCGCGCCACCAACACCTACCTGAACAACCGCAAGATTTCGATCTATGGCGGCTCTAACGAGGTTCAGCGCGGCATCATCACCAAGGCCATTCTGGGGCTCTGAGCGGGGAAACGATCATGGATTTCAACCATACCGAAGAACGCCGGATGCTGGCCGACAGCCTGCGCCGCACGCTGGAACGCGGCGCGGACTGGGCAGAGCTGGCGGACCTGGGCGTGCTGGGCGCGCTGTTCACCGAAGACGAAGGCGGCTTTGGCGGCGATGGCTTTGACCTGGCCGTCGTGTTCGAGGAACTGGGCCGCGCCGGCTGCGTATTGCCTGTGCTGGAGGCCGGTCTGGCCGGCGGCCTGCTGGCCGATTGCGGCAAGACCGATCTGGTCGAACAGATCATCTCGGGCGCATTGCGGGCCACGCTGGCCTATGCCGAACCGGGCCTGCGCTATGACCTGGGACCAATCAGCACCACGGCCACCAATGGCACCGTTTCGGGCCGCAAATCGGTCGTGGGCGGCGCGGAGGGGGCCGGGCTGCTGATCGTCACCGCGCTGCACGACGGCGCTGTCACGCTGTTCAGCGTTGACCCCAAGGGCCCCGGCGTGACGCTGATGACCACGCCCGCGCTGAACGGCGGAACCGTCAGCGAGGTCACGCTGGACGCCGCACCCGCCACCTTGCTGGGCAACGCCGACACGCTGGAAGCCCGGCTGGCCGCCGCCACGCTGGCGGTCTGCGCCGATGCCTTGGGCGCGATGGAAACCGCCAAGGCGATGACGCTGGACTACCTGCGCACACGCACCCAGTTCGGTGTGCCGATCGGCAAGTTCCAGGCGCTGCAACACCGCATGGCGGATGTTGCCATCGACATGGAAATGGCGCGCTCGGCGGTGATCAACCTGGCGGCCAACCTTGCGGCTGATCCCCGGCTGCGCGACCGCAACGTCAGCGCCGCCAAAAGCCTGGTGGGGCGCGTGGCGCATCTGGTGGCCGAGGAAGCGATCCAGATGCATGGCGGCATCGCCATGACCGAGGAATACGCCCTGGCCCCGATCTCGCGCCGCCTGATCGCCGCCGATCATCGCTTTGGCGATGACGACTGGCATGTGCAGCGGTTCATCGCGCTGGGCGCATGACATCAGACGTGCCCCATGATCGCACCGGCACCAGCAAGACGCTGGGCTACACGCTGGACACCAGCGATGCGCAGGGGCGCGTGACAGTGTCGATGGCGGTGACCGAAGATCACACCAACCGGCACGGCAATCTGCACGGTGGCCTGATCGCCACCGTGCTCGATACCGCGCTGGGCGCGACGGCCAGCTTCACCCAGGGCGATGGCGGGCGCATCCCTTTCGCGACGATCTCGCTGACGGTGAATTTCATCGCACCGATGTCCGGTGGCACGATCACCGCCACCGGCCGCGTGCTGGGGGGCGGGTTCAAGACGGTGTTTGTGGAAGGCCACGCGCATGACGCCAACGGCACGCTGATCGCCCAGGCGACCGGCACCTTCAAACGCGCGCCCCTGACAGCACGATGATACGGTCTCATCGGCCCCGCGCGTGCCGTGCGATACCGATGCAGGTCTGCCGTCATCTTTGTGCGAAAAATATCCACGGGGGGATTTCCAAGGGGGGCGCGTGCGCCCCTCTTGGAGCAGGGAGCGCGAGGGGCGGCAGCCCCTCGCCCCCTCCCCCGCCGGTTGCGCGTCAGCGCGGGCGGCTCTTGCGCCGCGCGCGGCTTCACGCCATCTTGGCGAAACCTCATTGAAAGGCGCGCATCATGGCCAGGACAATCATCATCACCGAACATGGCGGACCGCAGGTTCTGACCCTCGTCGATCGCCCCGTCGGCGATCCAGGCCCAGGCGAAATCCGGATCCGGCATCACGCCTGCGGGCTCAACTTCATCGATTGCTATCAGCGCTCGGGCCTGTATCCGATGCAGCTTCCTGCCGCGTTGGGAATGGAGGCCGCGGGAATCGTCGAAGCCGTGGGCGAGGGTGTCTCGCATCTCAAGCCCGGCGACCGCGCCGCCTATGCCGCGCAGCCTCCGGGGGCCTACAGCGAAGCCCGCGTGATGCCCGCCGCCCAGGTCTGCCCGTTGCCCGCCACCATCGCGTTCGAAACCGGCGCGGCGATGATGCTCAAGGGCCTGACGGTGCAATATCTGTTCCACCGCACCGTGCCGCTGAATGCCGGGGATACCGTGCTGTTTCATGCCGCGGCGGGCGGTGTGGGGCTGATCGCCTGCCAATGGGCGCGCTCGGAGGGAATCACGCTGATCGCCACCGCCGGATCGGACGCGAAATGCCAGTTGGCGCTGGACCACGGCGCCGCCCACGCCATCAACTACGCGACCGAGGATTTCGCCGCGCGGGTGCGCGACCTGACCGGCGGGCGCGGCGTGGACGCGGTGATGGATTCCGTCGGCGCCTCGACATTCGAGGGATCGCTGGACTGCCTGCGCCCGCTGGGCATGATGATTTCCTTCGGCAATGCCTCGGGCCCGGTGCCGCCGGTCAATCTGGGCGTGCTGGCCGCCAGGGGCTCGTTGCAGATCACACGGCCCACGCTGTTTACCCATATCGCGCGATCTGAGGATTGCCAGGCGATGGCGCGGCAGCTGTTCGACAAGGTGGAAAGCGGCGCGGTGCAGATCCGCATCGACCAGCGGTTTGCGCTGGACGACGTTCAGGCGGCGCATGAGGCGCTGGAGGCGCGCAAGACCACCGGGTCCACGGTTCTGCTTCCATGAAAAAGCAGGGGGCGTTGCCCCCTCTGTGACTGCGTCACATTCACCCCCAGGATATTTGGGGCACAAAGATGGGGTCAGGAGGCGCTTTTGATCAGCGTCTCGACCCACGCCGGCACCACCTGTGTTGCTGGGCCATAGTGCCGATGGTCGAAATCCCCGGAAATCTCGGACGGTTCCAGATTGAGTTCGTGGCAGGATGCGCCCGCCTGCCGCGCGGCGGCGGCCAGACCCGCGGCGGGCCAAACCTGACCGGAGGTGCCGATGGCGGCGAAATGGGTGGCCGTTTCGATCAGCCCGGCGATGGTGTCCATCTGGTAGGGGATTTCACCGAACCAGACGACATCGGGACGGGTGGCGGGTTGCCGGCAGGCGGGGCATGGATCGGTCGGTGACATGCGGGCAGGCGCATCCCAGCGATGGCCGCAAGCCCCGCACAATGCCCGCATCAGCGCGCCGTGCATCTGGATGACCTGGGCTGAGCCCGCGCGTTGGTGCAGGTCATCCACGTTTTGGGTCAAGATGGTCACCTGACCCGGCAACGCGGCCTCGAGCCTGGCCAGCGCCTTGTGGCCTGCATTGGGGGCGGCGGTTCGGCAGGCGGCGCGGCGGGCGTTGTAGAATTCATGCACCAGGCCGGGATTGCGCGCAAAGCCCTGCGGCGTAGCGACGTCGTTCAGGTCATGGCGCGTCCATAGCCCGTCCTTGTCGCGAAACGTGCCCAGCCCGCTTTCCGCCGATATCCCGGCACCGGTCAGGATCACGATCCGCATGTCAGGCCCTTTCATGTCAGGCCCTTTGCAGTTTGACGGGTTCGGAGCGGGCCAGCCGCAGGAAATGCGCCATGAAGGGCTTTGTCGCATCGTCGGCCCGGGTGGCGGCATAGAGGCGCCTTGTCATCCCCTCCTGCCCCAACGGCAGTGTCACGTAATCGCGCGAGTATTTGACCTCGCGCAGCACCCAGTCGGGCAGCACCGACACGCCGCGCCCGGACGCCACCAGCAGCAAGATCACGTCCGTCAGTTCGACTTGCCGGATGCCGCGCGGCTCCACCCGCGCGGGGGTCAGGAAGCCGGAAAAGATATCCAGCCGCGCGCGGTCCATGGGGTAAGTAATCAGCACTTCATCGCGGAAATCTTCGGGGCTGACCCACTCCTTTTGCGCCAGCGGATGGGTCGACGCGGCGATGAACCGGGGCTCGTAGTCGAACAGCGGCGCAAAGCTGACACCGTCGATCTCCTCGGGGTCCGACGAAACCACCAGATCGACATCTTCGCGGCTGAGGGCTGGCAAGGCGCCAAAAGCCAGGCCGGCGCGGATATCGACATCCACATCGGGCCAGGCATGGCGGAATTTTTCCAGCACCGGAAACAGCCACTCAAAGCAGGCATGACATTCGATGGCGATGTGCAGGCGGCCCGATTTCCCGGCAACCAGCGCGCGGAATTCGTCCTCGGCGGCCTCGATCCTGGGCAGGATGTCCTCGGCCAGGCGCAGCAGTTTCATACCCGCCGCCGACAGTCGCAGCGGCTTGGTGCGCCGCACGAACAATTCGACGCCGCATTGCTCCTCCAGACCCTTGACCTGGTGGCTTAGCGCCGACTGGGTGATGTTCAGCAAATCCGCGGCACGGCCCACGCCACCCGCCTGATGGATCGCGCGAATGGTGCGTAAATGGCGAAATTCCAGGTGCATTATGGGGCTGTCCTCATGATAGTGATGAAATCAATGAATTTGTCTCACATTGCTGCGCATGCGACAAGAGCCCCAGAGAATGGAGTTTCCGACATGCCCGCACCCAAGATTTCCTTTGAATTCTTTCCGCCAAAATCGCTGGAGGCCAGCTTTCGGCTGTGGGACACGCTGCGCATGTTGGCGCCCCTGCAGCCCGACTTCGTGTCGGTCACCTATGGCGCGGGGGGCACCACGCGCAAGCTGACGCATGAGGCGGTAACCACGATTGGCCGGGAGTTCGGGCTGAATGTGGCGGCGCATCTGACCTGCGTCGATGCCACGAGCGCCGAAACGCTGGACATCGCCCGCGCCTATGCCAAGGCCGGTGTGCGGGAAATCGTCGCGTTGCGTGGTGATGCGCCCAAGGGGCACCCCGTGTTTCGGCCCCACCCCGATGGCTTCGCGGATTCGGTCGCGCTGATCGAGGCGCTGCGTGCGTGCGGCGATTTCACCATTCGAGTTGGCGCCTATCCCGAACGCCACCCGGAAGCCCGCAGCGATGATGCCGATATCGAATGGCTCAAGCGCAAGCTGGATGCCGGGGCCGACAGCGCGATCACACAGTTCTTCTTCGAGGCCGAGACCTTCCTTCGGTTTCGGGACCGGGCGGAAAATGCGGGGATCGATGCGAGCCGGATCATTCCCGGCATCGTGCCGATCGAAAACTGGCAGGGCATCCGCAAATTCGCGCTGGCGACCGGCGCCAGTGTTCCGGCCTGGCTGGATGACGCCTTCGACAAGGCCGTGCGCGACGGGCGCGAGGAATTGCTGGCAACCGCGCAATGCACCGAATTGTGCGATACGCTCCTGATCGAGGGCGTTCCGGCGCTGCATTTCTATACGCTCAACCGCCCGACCCTGACGCGCGATGTCTGTGTCGCGCTGGGTGTCACACCGCGTCAGGACTTGCAGGCGGTCGCCTGAGCGTCGCGCAGACAACACCGAGGCGCGCCGCCTGGCCGTGCCCCGGTTGATTCCAACCAGTCACGGCGTTCAACCGCCGATTTCCAGAATCTCGTTTCGCCCACGCCGGGTGTAATAGAGCTGGCTCTCACCGATCGCCGTGACCTGGCCGCCATTCAGGCGATCCCCCACGCCCACACGCACCCGCCGCCCGCCGGAAAGACGCACAAGCGCGCGGCGGTTGTCGGGCGATCCGAAAACTCCGATCAGGTTGATTTCGCTCAGGCGAATCGCGTTGGTCTCGGTGGCATGCAGAGCAACCGTTGCCGAACTCGGCGTATCGGGCTGGACCGCGGCGACGGCGGCTTCATTGGCCTGGTCTTCCTCTTGCTGGCCGGACCCGGAACCCTCCAGGATGGCGCGCGCGCGCGCGATCACATCCGAGGGGCGGGCATTGGGGCGCACCGAGGTCACAACGATTTCGGGGCCTTCATCGGCATCCGGTGCCGGGTCCGGCGCGGTGCTGGCGGCGGCGGCCTCTGCCACGGGCGGAACAAGATCGGTCGGCCGTCGCTGCGGGCGCAAGGTGTCAAGCGAAACCCCTCCAGGAGGAGGGGCAACGAGGGCAGCGGTCTGCGATTGAGGTTGATCCAGCGCAGCGTCCTGCTGTGGATCGGCGGTATCCGCGCCGCCCGGAGCCGGTGTTGCCGCAGGCTCGGCAGGTGGCGGCGCAAGTCTTTCGCCGATTTGCCGGACCCGCTCGCTACGGGCGCGAGGCCGGAAACCGGCCAGTGCCGGGTCGGCACGCGGGGTTTCGGGGTTCTGCGCCCCTTCCGCCGCGACAGGCGCAACGGGTTCAGGTGCAACAGCTGCGGGAGCCGTTGCTTCGGGTGTCGCAACCGCGGGAACTGCGGGCGCGGGAACTGCGGGCGCGGCGGGTTCGGGCGCCAATCCCGCCGGGCGCACGGCCGGAACCGCGGGCGGGCGGCCCGCAAAGACGGTAACACCAGACGGGGTCAACGCGCCTTCCGGCGTGGCTTCCACCACATCACCGGTGTCAGGGGTAGACTCGGCACCAAAGGGCGGCGGCGGTGACGGCGGCGCGAACGCGACTTCGCCGGTATCAGGCAGAGTGATGCTGCTGGGCAGCGACATGCGCTGCGGCGACGTGGTCGATGCCGCGGCCAGCTGCGGCGAGTCGCTGACCGGGGCGGGCGTCGATTGTGAGATCACCGTGCCATTGTCAGGTGCCGGGGCGCTTGGGGCCGTCGGCTGTGTGCCGTCATCGCCGATTTGCGCAGCCAGATCGAGCACCTCTGCCGGCAAGGTTTCGTTCAGGGTTTCGGCGACCAATGCGTCCAGCAGGCGGTTCGGATCCGTTTCGATCGCTTCTGCGGCGGCCCCCTGACCGGCGGTCACTGCGGCATCGGCGGCGTCCTGGGCCGCCGCGCCGGCGCTGGCGACCGGATCAGAGGCGGCATCCGGCGCCGTGCCCGCCGCGTCGCGCACGGCGTCGGCGTCTGCCAGCACGTCGGGCGCAGAGGTGGCGCCTGGGGCCGGGGCCGGGGCCGGATCGACGGCCAAGGCTGTGTCAGGCAGCGCCGGTTCCGCAATCTGCCCACCGCCGGCCACCCCGGTCGGGGCTTCGATAGCACCGGTTCCGGCGGGGTCCGATGGCGCGGGCGGCAGGGTTTCCACGCCCCCCGCCGGATCGCTCGCCAGGTTGGCCTGGCGGTCGGGCGCAGCGTTGAAATAGAGAAACCACGCGGCCACGCTCACCAGCAGCAGCACCACGGCGCCGCCGGCCATCAGGAACCTTCCGGTCCGGTCTGGGGCGGACTGGCTGTTGCCGCGCGCCCCGAAGATCGTCAATGCCTCGGCCTCGCTGGCCTTCTCGCGCTCGGACGCCGGGGGGCGGGACGCGGCGACGATCGTTTCCGACAAAACCGCCTCACGGCGCCTTTCCCCGCCCAGCGCCAGGCTGGGTGTGCCGGTTGCCGCAGGCGGCGCAGCGACGGAGGGGTGCGGCGTGATGTCGGGGGCCTTGGCGGGCGCGGTCTTGTCCGGAGTTCTGTTGGCGGGCGCACCTGAGCCCGGCTTCGGAGCAAGCGGCGCTGTCGTGGTCACGTCAGCGGCGGGCGATTCACCGGTTCCCGTGCGCCGCGCAACCTTCTCGACAAGAGGTTGCGCGAGCGCGCGCGCGCGCGATTGCAGGCGCGCCAGAAATCCGCCCTCTTGCGCACGGCCGGCGCCCGGCAGAACCGCAATCCGCCCGCCCGGGTTGTCACTGTCCGCATCAGCCGCACCCGGGCCGCTTGCCGCGATTACAGGGGGCGCGCCACGGCGCGAGGAAAACGCAACCGGCGCGGCAGGTTGGTCGGACGCCGCGCCAGCAGTTGCGCGGGGCGCCACGGCAGCCGCTGTCGACGGCGGGACCGGCGTCTTTGCCGGCCGGGGCGCGCCCGAATTCCCACCCGCAGGCGTTGCAGGCGGCGTGGGCCGGGGCTGCTTTGAAGCGGCTCCGTCAGTGGCCTGATCCTGCGCCTTGGCCGCCGCCTGTTCACGGCGCAGTCTGGTGCCCATGCGGCGAACCAGATCGCCGACCTTAGAGAAGGGCTCGGCCGCCGGTGTGACGGGCGGGCGCCCCGGCGCGGGTGATTTCGGTGCGGCGGCAGACGGACCAGCGGACGCCGCAGCCCGGAGCGGAGCCCCCGCCGCGGCTATGGCCGGGTGTGCCGCGGTTCTGGCTGGTGTCGCCGCCTTGCCTGTCGAGGCGTTCGCTGGTCGCGGCGATGCCGGAGGAGAAGCCGCTGGGGCCGCCGGGGTCGGCGCGTCTGCGGCACGGCCCACGCGCACCGGCTCGGCATCGAATTGAACGCGGCCGTCGCCCAGATAGGCCCGCGCGACCGAGGTTTCGCCGAAATTCGGCTCACCGCCGAACAGGCCCTTTTCCGGCATGGCGACAAAAGCGACCGGGTTGAACCCGGCGTCTTCGGCGAAATGCTCGGCCTCGGCCAGCGTTTCCCGGGCGCAGATGACGATCAGCGCGTGGTCATCCTCGACCGAGAAATCATAGACCAGTTCGTCGATGGAATAGGGCGTCAGCGCCTCGATCTCGGCCTCGATCTGGTAGCGGCGAGCCTCGTCCGTCGGCCCCGGGGCCAGAACGGTGGAATAGCGCAGCTGGCTTTCGGGCAGAATCAGCTTGGTGCGGACATTGCCCGGCTCCAGCTTTTCGGCTTCGGCCACAAGGCGGGCGCAACCGGCCTGCACATCGTCATTTTCGAACTTAACGGCACCAAGCGACCGCCAGCCGCTTGTGCCACGGTGCAGCAATTCCACGCCGTCATTCGACAGGTTCAAGGCAAAATTCGGTTTCATACCGTGCGTTTACCACAGCCATTGGGGACGCGCCGAGTCACCGACTCGCGCTTTTCCTTCCGTATAGCAGGAATCCGCCGAAGAAAACAAAAACGCCCGGCAACAGGACCGCCGGGCGCTTTTTGTCAGGCATTCAGGCGCGTCAGGCTGTCGCCTTGGCCAGCGCCTGATCCAGATCGGCGATCAGGTCGTCGGCGTCCTCGATGCCGATGCTCAGACGGACGACATTCGGCGCGGCGCCGGCGGCGACCTGTTGCTCGGGCGACAGCTGTCGGTGCGTGGTGCTGGCCGAATGGATGATCAGGCTGCGGGTATCGCCCAGGTTGGCGACATGGCTGAACAGTTCCAGCGAATCAACCAGCTTGACGCAGGCCTCGTAGCCGCCCTTAAGCGCCACGGTAAACAGTGCCCCGGCCCCCTTGGGCACGATCCGGCCCGCGCGCTCCTTGTAGGGCGAACTGTCCAGCCCGGCGTAGGTCACGGCCTCGACCCGGTTATCGGCCTGAAGCCACTCGGCCAGCTTCTGCGCGTTGGCGACATGCTTGTCCATGCGCAGGCTCAGCGTTTCGATCCCCATCAGCGTGTAATGCGCGGCCTGCGGGTTCAGCGTCATGCCCAGATCCCGCAGCCCGATGGCGATGCTGTGGAAGGTGAAGGCCAGCGACCCGAAGGTCTCGTGGAATTTCAGCCCGTGATAGGCGGGCTCAGGCTGGCTGAGCGACGGGAACTTGTCGTTCTGCGACCAGTCGAATGCGCCCGAATCAACCACGACACCGCCGGTGACGGTGCCGTTGCCGGTCAGGTATTTGGTCATCGAATGCACGACCAGCGTGGCGCCCTGAGCGATCGGGTTGGCCAGATACGGAGTCGCGGTGGTGTTGTCGATAATCAGCGGGATGCCGTGGCGGTTGGCGATTTCGGCCAGCGCGGGGATGTCGGTGACGTAGCCGCCCGGATTGGCGATGGTTTCGGCAAAGATCGCGCGGGTGTTGTCGTCGATCGCGGCGTCGACGGCGGCCAGATCATCGGTGTCCACGAAATTCGTGGACCAGCCGAAACGGCGGAAGGTCTGGCTGAACTGGGTGATCGTGCCGCCATACAGGCGCGTCGAGGCCACGATGTTGGTGCCCGGCATCATCAGCGGAAACAGCGCCATGATCTGCGCCGCGTGCCCGGACGAGCAGCAGACCGCCCCCGCGCCCCCTTCCAGCGCCGCGACCCGTTCGCCCAGCGCGGCAACGGTGGGGTTGGTCAGGCGCGAATAAATGTAGCCGACCTCTTGCAGGTTGAACAGCGCGGCGGCGTGATCGGCATCGCGGAACACATAGGCGGTGGTCTGGTAGATCGGCACCTGCCGGGCGCCGGTGGCGGGATCGGGGCGCGCGCCGGCGTGAATTTGCAGCGTATCGAAGCCAAAAGTGTCGGACATGGTGGTCTCCCTGAAATTTGCGCGGACGCTACGTCATTGGCCCCGGCACTGCAACATGGGTCGAATTGGCGGTGTTTGCGCGTGGCGAACGAAGATCGCGGCGGCGGCGCACGCGGTGAACGGACATCCGTGTTCAGCGATGCCTTTCAGGACGTTGTTCCATCGCCGCGCAAGCGGTTCAAGACGGCTTCCTTTTGTTCGTCGCCCTGCGCACCACAAATTGGCGCCCCGAAGCAAGCTTCGGGGCGCCGGTCGTCTGAAAAGGGATGGAACAGATCTAGGTGATGAAAGCCGGGAAAAAGGGCACGTTCTGAAAAAGGTTTCTTCAAGGTCCTGGCGGAAAACCCGCTTCGATACCGGTAGGTCGCGCGGGCCCTGTTCAGGGTTCAAAGAAAACCAAAAAAAAATTCGCGCACGGGTCAGGAGGAATGTGCAGCAAAAAATACCCCGGAGCAGGCTCCGGGGCTCAGAGTTGGGACGAGGGCAACGGGATACGCCGGACGCAGGCGCTTGCACGAAGCCCGCAGCGATGGCGGGCGCCTTTGCCGGGCCGTATCAGGTTGCTGAACATGGGTCGCGCGGGGCGGCGAGGCGGTTCAAAATTTTCGACGCACCAGCCGTGAAATGCGCCCGCGCCGGAACCTGTTGAACCGCAAACCCGTTGATGAAAGGACGCGCTGGCGGAACACCGGCGACCGGGTCGCAATTTCCCCGTTCAGATGCAGGGCTGCGGGCAGATCCGGGGCGGCCAATGCCAGTTCAGCAGCCGTCGGCCCTGACCAGCCCCCAGCCAAACTCGGTGTCGCGCAGCCCGGTGCCCAGCGGTTCCACCTGAGCCCGCAGCCGCGCTCGCACCGTGTCGCTGGAACGCACACCACGCGCCATCTGGCGGGCAGCCAGCGCCGTCACGATGGGCGCCGCAAAGGACGTGCCGCTGACATAGCCGCCGCCCCGCGCGCGGGCGGCGTAAACATCGACACCCGGTGCCGCGAATTCGATCTGTTCGCCGGTGTTGGCCATGCGGAACCGGCGGCGCGCGGCATCGACGGCAGTAACCGCAATCACATAGTCCGAAGCGGCGGGCCAGGAAACTTGCGGGCGGCGGTCGTTGCCGGACGCGCCCACCAGCACCACGCCGCGCGCGGCAGCGGCGGCCAAGGCCCGGTTCAGCGCCTGGTTTTCCGGCCCGGCGATGGAAAGATTAATCACGCGCACCCCGCTTTGCACCAGCCGGTCGATCGCCTGAACGATGCGTTCGACGCTGGCCTCCTCGCCGCCCTCGCGGCGCGAAAACACGGCAATGGCATGCAGCCGCGCACCGCGCGCGAAGCCGGACAGCGCACCATCCGGATCCTCGCCTACCAGCAGCGCGGCGATGGCGGTGCCGTGGTTCGCGCTGGGAAGGGTATTGGGCGAAACGAGCGATTCATAGGTGATCTGCGCGCCGCTCAACGACGGGTGGTCGATGTTGACCGGCCCGTCGATCATGCCGATGGTGACCGGACGCGACAACCGACAGCCCCCGGGCCCCGCATCGCCGATCAGTTGTGGGGCATAGACGCGCGGGCTGCGCCGTGACTGGGCGAAGCCAAACAGGTGATGGGGCGCCAGCGCGCTGTCCGGCGCGCGCTGCGCGATCAACGCCCGCGCGCGCTCTCGGGCTGCCGGGTTGGGAAAAGTGGCGATGGTCGTCATCTGCCCCAACCCGTTCATCGAAAACGACCGGCTGATGCGACCGCCCGCCGCCTCGATCGCGCGGCGCACGGCCTCCGCCTGCCCGGCGGGGCCAATCACGACATATTCGAACCGCGCGCCTTCGCCGCGAACCACGCGCACCACGCCGCCGTCTCCGCCGCCGAGAAGGGACGGCTCGCCGCACTCGACCTGACAGCCATACTCGCCGTGGGTATCGGCGGGAAAACTCGGGTAGCCGGGCACCGAGGGGGCGCCGCCCCCTTCATTTTGCGCCTCTGCCTGGCTCGCCGCCAGGACCAGCGGCACGATCAACGCCAGAACAATCCGGGCTATCCCCCCGGCCCGGGGCTCAATTCTGCGCATCCACGACACTTTCGACTACGCTCGTGGCGGCCATCAGGGCATCGGCGGCTGTGGCGATCGCGGCCTGCCCCTCGTCGATCACGACAAGCCGGTAAAAGCCCAGTGCCGAGGGGCCCGAAACGATCTCTGCGTTTACGCCGACCAACAGGGTGCGGATCTGATCTTCGGTCGCGCCGGGGGCAAAGCTGACCACCAGATCGGCGGTTTCCGCGTGGTGGACGCCGGCAAGCTGAAAGCCGCCGTCATCTGCACCGTCGAGGAACAGGGTTTCCCCAAGGAAGGCCGCGACTGCGACCGCGGCCGCAAGCTGCCATATCCAGGTGCGGTTGGGCGCGGCCGGCGCGGCGCCGTCGTGATCCACATCGCGCATCAGCCGGGCAAGGCCGATCTCACCGGGGCTGCGCGCGTCCTCGGCCTGCATCCGCGCGCGGATTGCCGACATCGCCTCGAATTCCGCGCGCAACTGCTCGTCGCTCTCCGTCAAGGCCGTGAACTCCGCCAGGTCAGCGTCGGACAAGGTGCCGTTGACGGCAAAGGGCAGGTCCTGTTCGATCTCGGCGCGCGAGCGGGTCATGCGGGGCTCCTTGCGCCAATGCGGCCAGACAGGCAGTGCAGCAGCAACTTCCTGGCGTGATGCAACCGCGACTTGATCGTGCCTTCGGGAACGCCGGCCACCTCGGCGATCTCGGCGACCGTCATATCCTCGTAGAAGGCCAGAGTGATCGCCACGCGGTGATCGTCTTTCAACGCGTCCACGCAAAAGCGCAGATGCTCGGCTTCCTGACGCGCGGCATAACCCGCCTCGGCGCCCTCGGCGGCATCTGCGGGTTCGGGAACGTCATCGGTGACGGTGACACGCGCGCGCTTGCGGTGCATGTCGATCACCTTGCGGTAGGCGATGCCGAATATCCAAGTCCGCACCTGGCTCCTCCCCTCGAAACTGGCGGCGCCGCGCCAGATGTCCATGAAGACATCGTGGAGTATGTCGGCGGCCTCGTGCGGATCGTTCAATCTCGAGACAATGAATCTGTAGACCGGGCGTTCATAGGCACGATACAGCGCCGCAAGAGCCCGCGTGTCGCCATCCGCGATCTGCCGGATCAACTGGTGAGGATTGTCGCCCATGTCCCGCGCGCCAAGTGGTTGGAGGCGAACGCTACACCATCCCCCACCGCGATGGAAGCGCCGCACCCGCGCTCGCCCTGGGCGATCCAAGGCCCAGAGGGGCCCCTCAGGGGGCGATGATCGGTTGCGCCTTGAGCAGCGGCTTGGCCAAGGCGGCGCCGTCGAACCCTGACCCTTCCTCGAACCAGGACCGGGGTGCCGGGGCGCCCCACAATGTCTGGCGCTGCGGGTCCTTCAGATCCCAGCGGATGGGTTCCAGATCTGGGTCAACCGTCTGATAATCCGAGCAATAGATTTCGATCCGGTGGCCGTCGGGGTCGCGCACATACAAGAAGAACGCGTTCGAGATTCCGTGCCGTCCCGGCCCCCGTTCGATATTGGCCAGGTAGCCGGTGGTGCTCATCAGATCCAGCAGGTCGATGATGTTCAGCGGCGTCGGCACCCAGAACGCGGTGTGGTGCAGGCGCGGGCCCGTGCCGTTGGTGAAGGCCACATCATGCACGCCGCCCTTGCGGTGCATCCACGCCGCCCAGCATTTTCCGGTTTCCGAATCCTCGGTGTATTCGGTCACCCGAAACCCCATCTGGCTGTAAAACCCGATCGAGCCATCCACGTCCGACGAGAACATGTTGAAATGGTCGATGCGCAGCGGCTTGACCCCGTTGTAAAGCTTGTAGTGCTGATGGATCGGCGCCAGGCGGTCCATCCTGACGTAGAATTCCAGCGGAATACCGTGCAAATCGCGGCTGCGCAGGGTGCG
>Ga0316205_10002374_pt1 | contig 19860 bp, 21 predicted proteins | sample 3monthpyrite_MG_FD_204941 | JGI IMG/M metagenome (GOLD analysis project Ga0316205, IMG submission 204941) | Microbial mat bacterial communities from mineral coupon in-situ incubated in ocean water Damariscotta River, Maine, United States -... | ecosystem: Environmental > Aquatic > Marine >... | reverse complement strand
TGCCATTGAACATGCTGGATGCCTTGCGTCTTTATGACAAGGACAAGGGGCTGAAAGCGTCGATGGGCGAAGAGTTCTCGGCAGCATTCCTCAAGATGAAGCACGAAGAATGGAACCGCTACATGCGCCACTTCAGCGATTGGGAAAAAGAGAATACGCTGGATATCTGACAAAGCAACTTGGATCCAAGGAGCGCAGCGGGCGTGTTGCTTCCTTGGTCCTAACGTCGGGTAGGCGGGATTTTGTTGCCGTTGGCAAAGTAGTTGGTTGTCCAGCGGAGAAAAAATTGAATATTTAGCTCCGGCTTCGCACTGCAATGCACGAGTGACACAAATGCTTACTGTCGAAATTAAAGACTTCTCAAAGGCTTCTGATGGTGAAGCAGAGATTGAGATTTATTGTGACCAAGAGGGTTTGGAGGAGTTGGTCAAACAAATCAATTTCTTACAAAACGGGGAAACGCATGTTCACCTCAAGTCAAATTCATGGGCTGGAGCTGAGTTGAGCGAAAACCGTCAAGGCGAAGGTAACATCTTGGTTCACCATCTACTTGTGGTCGTCAAAAATAGTGTTGACTGAATCTTGGCAGACGGTTTTTCGAAACGAACGTTTTGCAATAGGCTCAGAGCGGTCCTTCGCTAGTCTTGTATCATTAGCAGCAGTCGTCAGCGGCAGGCCCGGTTCGTCTCACGGTCATTCAGCCCGGTTTCCACAAGCAAACATTGCCGTTTGGCCTCGTAATAATACCCGCGCGCATACCACATCACGGCGGCGTCCATGTCGCCGTTCGAGACCCTCCAGGCTCCGCGCAGATATTTAACCGCCCATGTCAGGTTGGTTTCGGCATCCAACAGATCATTCGGCGCGCCGCGAAACCCCATGCCGCGCGCGGTGGCGGGAAGGATTTGCATCATTCCGTAATAAGGGCCGTTGCGCGCACGAGGGCGATAATCGCTTTCGCGCTGGATGACCTTGTGCACCAGCGGGCGGGGCACCTCGTAGAAATCGGCATATTGATTGACCAGCGCACGAATCTGGGGCGTTTCGTTGGGATAAAGCGGAACGTCCTGCACGGGTGGCGCAGTTTGAGGGCTAGAACAGGCCGCAGCGAGGGACAACAGAGAGAGAAACAGAATACGCTTGATCATTGGGGACCCTTTGGAATGAGACCGCTTCTTAAGGTCAGATCAGAGCGCTCATGGCAAGGGTTTCGCGGCTTCATGCGCAGGTTTTCGCGTGTGGAGAGCGCGGGTTTTTGGATATTTTTGGCAAGAAGAAGCACATCACCCGGCCTGCGCCGATGGCAGGCCGGGTGGTTTTATCAGGCGGCTTTGAGCATCTTTTCGACCACCGGGCCAAAGGCCGAGGGTGTCGGTACGATTGTCACGCCCGCGTCACCAAGGATTTCCACCTTCTCTTGCGCGCTTTCGCCAAAGGCTGAAACAATCGCCCCGGCATGACCCATCGTGCGCCCTTTGGGGGCTGACAGACCGGCAATGTAGGCCGCGACAGGCTTTTTCATATGATCGCGAATATAGGCGGCGGCTTCGGCCTCTTGCGGGCCACCGATTTCACCAACCATAACAACCGCATCCGTGCCCTCGTCGTTCTCGAATAACTCAAGAATATCGCGGAAGGACGACCCGTTGATCGGATCCCCGCCGATACCGATGGAGGATGAGACACCGATGCCTTTTTCCTTCATCTGGCTGGCGGCCTCATAGCCCAGAGTACCCGAGCGGCCAATGATCCCCACACGCCCCGGCAGGTAAATATGAGGCGGCATCAAACCGGCAAAAGCCTGACCCGGCGTGATGATCCCGGCACAGTTCGGTCCGATCAGACGCATGCGTTTTTCCGATTTGTAGCGGCGCATGTAGCGTTTCACCCTGATCATGTCCTGTGCGGGAATGCCATCGGCGATGCACACACAGGTTTTGATACCCGCATCGGCTGCTTCCATGATGCTGTCAGCGGCGAAGGGCGGCGGCACAAAGGCGATGACCAGATCGGCCTCGGTTTCGGCCACGGCACCTTTGACGGTGTTGAATACCGGCAGACCATTATGGGTGGTCCCCCCTTTGCCGGGGGTCACACCACCGACGACATTGGTGCCGTATTCGCGCATTTCCTCGGCATGAAAACTGCCGATGCGCCCGGTAAGGCCCGTAACCAGAACCCTGCTGTCTTTGTCGATAATGATGGACATATCTTGGCCCTCCCTTAAGCGTCGCGCGCCAATTTCCACGCACCCACCACCAGATCGGCGGCCTCGGCGAGGGTTTCGGCAGTTGTGATATTGAGGCCGCTGTCAGCGATCAGCTTGCGGCCTTCCTCGACATTGGTGCCCGACAAGCGCACCACGAGAGGGATCTTCAGTTCCAGTTCCTTGACAGCCCGGATCACCCCTTCGGCAATCCAGTCGCAACGGTTGATGCCTGCAAAGATGTTCACAAGGATCGCCTCGACATTCTTGTCGTTGAGAACAGCCTTGAATGACATCAGCACGCGCTCAGGGCTGGCCCCGCCGCCCACATCAAGGAAGTTGGCAGGCTCGCCACCCGATTGCTTGATCATATCCAGCGTGGCCATGGCAAGGCCCGCGCCGTTCACGATACAGCCGATCTCACCCTCAAGTCCGATATAGTTCAGGCCGCGATCTCCGGCATAGGTCTCACGGGGGTCTTCCTGGCTTTTGTCGCGCAATTCCGAGATTTTGGCATGGCGAAACAAGGCGTTGTCATCGAACGACAATTTACCGTCCAGAGCAACGATTTCATTGGCATCGGTCACCACAAGCGGGTTGATTTCAACCATGTTGGCGTCATTTTCTTCCATCAGGCGGTAACAGCCGGTGATCGTCTTGGCCGCCTGATTAATCAACGACGGATCAAGGCCCAGCGAAAACGCGATCTCGCGTGCCTGGAACGCCTGCATGCCCACCGCGGGGTCAACGACCGAACGGATGATCGAATCCGGCTCTTTGTCGGAAATCTCTTCGATCTCCATCCCGCCCTGCGACGAAGCCACAACCACCACACGCTCTTCTTTGCGGTCCATCACGAAGGCCAGGTACAGTTCCTGCGAGATGTTGGTGGCCTCTTCGATGTAGAGGCGGCTGACCAGCTTGCCCTGCGGTCCGGTCTGATGTGTGACCAGCTTGCGGCCCAGCATCCATGCGGCTGCGTCCGACACTTCCTCTTCGGTCGAACAGATGCGCACACCGCCAGCCTTGCCCCGCGCCCCGGAATGGATCTGGGCCTTGACCACCCATCTTTCTCCGGACAGTTCCGAGCAGCGATAGACGGCCTGCTCGGGGCTGTAGGCAATGCCGCCGCGTGGCGTGTTAACGCCAAACTCTCTCAGCAGCTCTTTGGCTTGATACTCATGGATATCCATCGGGAAATCTCCTTAGCCCTTGGCGGCGATGGCATCGGCCACCGTGATCACGTTGTTGGCCATCCGCTCGGACGCGGCATCGATCATTTTACCGTCCAGCGAGGCGGCGCCCTTACCGGCGGCTTCGGCCTCGCGCAGGGCCTTGATGATGTTGCGCGCGCGGGTGACTTCGGCCTCTGGTGGCGAGAACACGTCATTGGCCATGTCGATCTGGCTGGGATGAATGGCCCATTTGCCTTCGATCCCCAAAGCAGCAGCGCGTTTGGCAGCCAGGACATAGCCATCGGGATCGTTGAAATCGCCAAAGGGACCATCAATCGCGCGCAGACCATAGGCGCGGCAGGCCACGGTCATGCGCGACAGGGCAAAGTGCCACTGATCGCCCGGATAATCGGGGTTCAGACCGCCGATGACCACGGTACGTGCGCGGTTCGAGGCGGCGTAGTCGGCCACACCAAAGTGCATCGCCTCAAGGCGGCCGGGAGCGGCAGCAATCGCCTCGACATTGGCCATGCCAAGCGCGGTTTCGATCAGCGCCTCAAGGCCGATCTGATGGGTGAAGCCCATGGCTTCTTCAATCTGGCTGACCATGGTTTCAACGGTGTAAAGGTCGCCCGGCACACCCACCTTGGGCACCAGAATGGTATCCAGATGCTGCCCTGCCTGTTCCACGATCTCGACCACGTCACGATACATGTAATGGGTGTCCAGGCCGTTGATGCGGATACACATCGTCTTGCCTTTGGCTTTCCAGTCGATGTCATTCAGCGCCTGAATGATGTTGGCACGGGCCTGCACTTTTTCGGGTGGTGCAACGGCGTCTTCCAGATCAAGGAAAATCACATCTACATTCGAGTCAGCTGCCTTGTCGATCATCGACGGGTTTGACCCGGGCACGGCCAGTTCGGATCGTTGCAGGCGTTGTTTCTTCAGCGGGTGCAGCGTGTAGCTCATCTGGGGTCATCCTCTCAAAGGCGGGGCGAGATGCCGGGCCATTCACTCACCAGTGTCGCCATTGCTCAGCTCTTTTCCTACTTTCCCTCGGGTAAGAAAGGCCGCACGGGGTTGGAAGCCGGGCCTGAACGGGTAGGGGTTACCTACCCATAACGGGCGTGTTTGGATGCAACAGGATACTTTCTGCGGTGCAGCAATAGCGTAAAGAAAACAAGAGTTTACGATAGGAAACTTATGCCCCTTTCCGAGATGACCCGGGCGAATCACAACGCACGAATTGCGCCGTGAAATCCACATGAAAAAGCCGCCGGCACATGCGGTGCTGACGGCTTCGGATTGAGTGTGCGCCGTGATACTAGCTGACCAGATCGACCGGTGTTTCGCCCTTCAGAAACGCCACCAGATTATCTATGGCACGGTGGCCCATCGCGGCGCGGGTTCCGTCGGTCGCGCTGCCCAGATGCGGGGCCAGAACAAGGTTTTCATATGCCATGAACCGCTTATCCAGCGCAGGTTCGTTGTGATAGACATCGAGGCCCGCAGCCGCCAGATGGCCACTGTCGAGTGCGTCAAACAATGCGTCCTCGTCGACGACATCGCCGCGCGCGGAATTCACCAGAACCGCCCCCGGCTTCATCGCGCCAAACACATCGGCATTGATCATCTTGTAGGTATCATCCCCGCCGGGGCAGTGCAGCGACAGGTAATCACAGGCGGCGGCGACCTCGGTCATGCTGCCCAACTGTTCTGCGTTGCCATTGGCAGCCTTGATATCACTGGGCACCTCCCACGCGTCCTGAAACACGATCTTCATGCCAAAACCGTAATGGGCGCGCCGGGCCATCGCCTGACCAATACGGCCAAAGCCGACAATGCCCAGCGTCGCACCGGTGACCTTCTTGCCGATCATGTGGGTAGGGCGCCAACCGATCCAGTTCCCCGCGCGTGTCTCGCGCTCGCCCTCGCCAATGCGCCGTGCGGAGGCCAGCATCAGGCCCATAGCCAGATCGGCGGTGCAATCTGTCAGCACGTCAGGCGTGTTGGTGACGGTGATATCATTGGTGCGCGCGGCGTCGATATCAATGTGATTGAACCCAACCCCGTAATTGGCAAAGACGCGCAGCTTGCTCTTGGCGACCGGATAGAACTCGGCCGGGATTTTATCGGATACGGTGGGCATGATCACGTCATAGGTTTGCGCGGCGGCCATCCATTCATCATGGCTCATCGGGGTGTCGGGATTGCGCAGGGTGACCTCACCAAGGTTTTCGGCGATCAAACGGTCTTCGGCCTCTTTTGGCCAGGCGCGGGTGACGAGAATTTTCATGAGTTGCCTCCTTATGTGCCCGACGGGGTCGTGGCGCGGTAATGGTCCTGCGCGGCGGCGACGCCCGAGCCCGGCTCGATCTTGGCACCCGCATCCAGCAACGCCATTTCAGCGGCCGAGATGGCCCCGCACAGCATCACCGGGTTCAACGACCCAAGATGCCCGATGCGGAACGCCTTGCCCATCAGTTTGTTCAATCCCGTGCCCAGCGAGGTTTGATACTTGTAATAAGCCCCCGAGATCACGTCGCGTGCATCCACGCCCTCGGGGGTATAAATTGCCGAAACTGTATCCGAGGCCCATTCCGGTCCACGCGCGACCAATTCGCACCCATCCCAGGCGTTAACGGCTGCGCGCACGCCGCCTGCCATTCGGTTGTGACGTTCCCAGATGGTTTCCATGCCAGCGTCGAGGATCATGTCCAGCGCACAGCGCAGCCCCCGGAACAGTTGCGTTGCAGGCGTGTAGGGGAAGTAGCCTGTATCGTTCAGTTTGATCATGTCCTCAAAGCTGAAATAGCAGCGCGCCATCCCGCCATTGTGCACAGCCTTGTTGGCCTCCAGCGCCTTTTCCGACACGCCGAGGAACCCAAGGCCAGCCGGCAGCATGAAACCCTTTTGCGAACCGGACACGGCGAGGTCCACGCCCCATTTTTCCATCTCGAATTCGATCGACGCAATCGAACTGACACCGTCGACAAACAGCATTGCAGGGTGACCAACTTCATCCAGTACCTTGCGCACCCCGGCGATATCCGAGGTCACGCCAGTTGCGGTTTCGTTTTGTGTGGCAAAGACCGCCTTGATCGCGTGGCCCTTATCGGCCTCCAGCGCTTTGCGGTAGTCTTCAAGCGGAACTCCTTTACCCCATTCAACCTCGCACAGCTCCACATTCAGACCCAGACGCTCGGCCATATCGACCCAGAGCAGCGAGAACTGACCAAAGCGTGACATCAGAACCTTGTCGCCGTGATTGAGCGTGTTCTGGATCGCCGATTCCCAGGCACCTGTGCCCGAAGACGGAAAGAGAAAGACCCGGCCCTGTTGCATCCGGTAGGCTTTCTTCATGTCGTTCAGCAAGCCGTGCACCAATTCGGGGAAATCCGGCGCGCGCATATCCTCCATGGGCACGTTCATGGCCTGACGGACAGGCTCGGGCACATTGGTGGGGCCGGGGATGAATAGATGCTTGTAGCCGTTCATGGGCGTGTTCTCCGAAGATTGCGTTTGGGCAAAACTAGGGCGGGGGGTGCAGGCTGGTAACGCCCGGACGAATGGCGCTGAGAACCCGAGGCAGAGCCGGGCCAACAAACGGGTAGGCCAAACCCACCCCATCGGGTGAAACCGGACAAAGATGCGCAGGCCGCATACCAAGGCATACTATAATCGCTTTATTTTGTTCGGTTTTCGCCCGCCGTCTGTCGCAACGAGGGGGATGGGAGCGACGCAGAAATAGTGTAAGCTGGGCGGATGGAGCACACAAACACAGTCGTTTCGATGCAAGAGGCCCGGGCCGTTGACCTGCCCACTGTCGTGGTGGCTGACCGCCAGGTGATCGTGTGTCAGGGTATTGGCAGTCTGGTGGCACAGATCCCCGAGGTCCGCCTGGGCGAGTTTGCCACTGACAAGGCCAGTCTGAAATCACATCTGTCTGCTGCCACTGGCAAGACCATCCTGATCCTTGGTGTGCGCCTGGGGGATGGCGATCTCAACCAGGTGCTGGATATGGTCCGCAAGGACTATCCGCATGTGATGGTGGTGGTCGTGGCCGAGGATACTGAATTTGCGTTTATCCGCACCGCGATCAAGACCGGGGCAAACTCGGTCTGCATGATGAGCCAGATTCTGGTCAGCCTGCCGAAAATTCTCGTTCATCTGGTGGAAGGGCATTCGATTGTCCCCACCGATATCCTGCGCCGCCTGACCAGTGAAAACGCCGATATGCTGTCGCGGCGCGAACACGAGATTTTGGCGCTCTTGGTTGACGGGTTGACCAATTTCCAGATTTCCGCGCGGCTTGGCCTGAGCGAGAACACGGTGAAGTATTACCTCAAGGCAATCTATCAGAAGCTGGACGTAAATTCGCGGGGCGGCGCCATCGCGAAATATGTGGCCGGGACCTACTGAGCCGTCTTCGAGTGGTCGGCCACAACCGCATTGATCTGCTCAAGCAACCGATCCACCAATTGCAGTTTGGAACAATCCGCACGGGTTAGGATGCCAAGAGTACGCGCCGGGGCCGACGGCCCCAGAGGGACTTTGCGCAAGCTCTGAAAAATCGGATCGGGCAGGCACATATTGGGTCCGACAGATACCCCCAGATTATGCGCCACCATGCTGGCCACATTTTCAAGCGAGCCCATTTCCATCGCGTCATTCACCTTGACCTTCTGGCGCGACAGCCAGTCTTCGGCCAATTGCCCGACGCCAGCCTGACGGGTGTGGCGGATATAGGGCATGATGGACAGAATGCGCAGCGGATCGGTCTCGGTCACTTCTGGTGAGGTCAGCAAGACCAGTTCTTCCTCGAAAAATGGCATCCAGTTGAGAGTGGTTGGCACCCGCAAGGGCTTGCTGAGAACGGCAGCATCCAGAATGCCTTGTTCAACCTGGTCCAGAAGGGTCAGGGACAGGCCAGGAATGACCTGAAGATGCAGATCGGGGTACAGCCCCCTCAGGCGTTTGGCGGTTTTCGGGATCAGCCCGAGGATGGTCGAGGGTACGGCCCCCAGCGTCAATTCGCCAATCATTCGCGGATCACCCGTCAGGTCATCCAGAATATGATCATAGGCCTGCACCACCGCCTTGGCCTTGGGCACAAAGGCCTTGCCCAGTTGATTGAGGCGTGGGGTCTTTTCCGAGCGGTCAAACAGAGTGACACCCAATGTCTCTTCCAACCGGCGCATCTGTTGCCCGACAGCGGCGTGGGTGACACACACCGCATCCGCCGCGCCACCAAAGCTGCCCCTCTCGGAGACGGCAATCAGAGTCCTGAAGAGCGAGATTGTCATGGCATCCCTCCTGTCTGCCGTATGGTCACGCACCGACATAAAGCACAGCTTTACGAAATGGCAAGAATATATGACTGGCGCAAGGTGGGCTTTAGGTGAAAAAGAAGGCAGCATCGCAACCCGGAGAATCTCTATGTCCATCAGCGCAAAGCTCGTCGATGATTTCGTGGCCAATGGCGTCGATTTCATCACGACCGTTCCCTGCAAGCAGCTTGCCGGGGTTATCGACGAGGTCGAGGCCCGCCCCGAAATCTATCATATCCCGGCCAACAAAGAAGACGAGGGCATGGGCCTGTGCGCCGGGGCTTTCATGGGTGGTAAACGCCCGGCGATCATCATGCAGAACACCGCGATTGGCGTGACTGTGAACACCCTTGTCACCCTGACCCAGTTTTACCGCATGCCCCTGCCGATGCTGATCAGCTATCGCGGCGAGCTGCGCGAACCGGTGGCCTGTCAGGTGGAAATGGCGGTGCATACCAAGGCGCTGCTGAACCAGATGCATATCCCGACTTATCATTTCCACAAGGAATCGGACGCTGACGAAATGGATGCGATCCTGAAATACACCTTCATGTGCAACAAACCTGTGGCGATCCTGACGGATGCGTCCTTCTGGGGAGGCTACGGCGACCAATGATCCGTTCCGACGTATTGCGCGATATCGCGCCCATTCTTCGTGACCAACTGGTGATCTGCAACATTGGCCTGCCCAGTCAGGAATTGCATATGATTGATGACCAGCCGTCGAATTTCTACATGCTGGGCACGATGGGCCTGTCCTCGTCCATCGGTCTGGGCGTTGCCCTGGCCCAGAACAAGACGGTGATTTCCATTGATGGCGATGGCTCGGTCCTGACCAATTTTGGCACGTTGCCGACGATTGCCAATAATGTGGCGGACAACTTCATTCTGCTGATCATCGACAATGGCTCTTATGGTTCGACCGGCGATCAACCGACATATGCAGGCAAGAAAACCTCGCTGGCCGCCGTGGCCACGGCCTGTGGCTGTGAAAACGTGGTGGAATGCAAGGCCGAAGACACCGGCAAAGTGCTGCAGGATGCCATTGATGCGCGCCAGATGACGGTGATCGTATGCAAATGCGAGAGCGGCAATATCAAGCTGCCGGTGATCACCAAGGACCCGGTCGTGATCCGCGATCGTTTCATGGGCGCTGTACAGGCGTAAGCAGCCCATGCTTTTTGATACGACCATTCATTGTTTCGACGATGCCCGCCGGATCGCCAAGCGGCGACTGCCGTGGATGGTGTTTGACTATATTGATGGGGCCGCGGGGTTGGGGCATGGTGAGGCGCTGAACTGTCAGGTGATGCGCGACCTGTGGCTGCGCCCCCGCATCCTCAACAATGCCGAACAGCGCAGCATTGCCGCGCGGCTGTTCGGGGCCGAGACAGGCTTGCCCTTCGGCATCGCGCCCATGGGCATGTGCAACCTCACTTCTCCTTTGGCAGATCGGCTGCTGGCCGGTTTGGCCGCCCGTCACAAGATCCCGGTGGGCGTGTCGACCGTGGCGTCAACCTCGCTGGAAGAGATGATCACTCAGGCCGAGGGCAACGCCTGGTTTCAGCTTTATGTCAGCGGTGCATCCGAGGGCGCGGATCAACTGATGGCCCGAGCCAAGGCAGCGGGTTATGAGACTCTGGTGTTGACCGTAGATGTCCCCGAAGTCGGGCGCCGTCCGCGCGAGTTGCGCCGGGGTTTCAAAATGCCATTCAAGATCGGGCCGAGCCAGTTTCTTGATTTCGCCTGTCACCCCGGCTGGTCCATTCCGCAGCTGATCAAGGGCAAGCCTGAGATGGGCAATTTCGGCGGCGAACATGGCGCGTTTGATCGCACCAGCAGCCGGGCAGGGGCCACGTGGGAGCTTTTGGCAGAAATGCGCGACAAATGGGACGGTAAGCTGGTGGTGAAAGGCGTGCTGAGCGTCGAGGACGCCGTGACCCTGCAATCCCACGGTGTGGACGCCATTCAGGTCTCAAGTCACGGCGGGCGGCAGTTGGACAGCGCCCTCCCGGCGATCTTGGCACTGCGTGACATCCGCGCAGCCGTGGGCCCGGATATGCCACTGTTCTATGATAGCGGCCTGCGCAGCGGCGAAGACATCGTCAAAGCCTACGCGATGGGCGCTGATTTCGTTTTCCTGGGTCGCCCGTTTTCCTTCGCCATCGCCGCTGGCGGCGCGCGAGGCCTGGATCAGATGTCAGATGTTCTTGCCGATGAGACCAGCATCACTCTGGCCCAGCTGGGCTTGCGGGACATCTGCGACGTCACGCCTGAGGTGCTGGCAGACGCAGCCGCGCCTTAAAATACGTTCACTTTTCCGGGAAATTTTCTCCGGCGGTAGGCCGTCCGAGATTTCCGCCGAGCGACACGGAAACAATATTCGGTCGCATACGAAAGGGGCGCTCGGTTGAGCAGCCATTCAGAAGCGTAACCTGTACGACCCAGGATTTGATGCGGTGGCGGCTGCGCACAGCCGCCACCCGAGTAGTCGGTTATTTCAGTCCCGTGACTGTGAGTTTACCGTTTACGCGATCTGCGAGGAATTCGATCGCCTCGCCTTCCGACAACTGAGCAATAAGGGTGTCATCTGCTCGAAACACCATTGTCATGGCAGGCATTCCAAGGTCGACCAGCTCTTCGTGTACGATTGTCACCGTCCCAGCGTCCGACTTGATTTTCTTCTCGACGCCCTTGGTGTAGTTGCCTTCGGTTTCCGCTTGCGCCAAAACCATCGTCTCGCCATCATTGCCTCCGCCATGTTCTCCACCGGCGAAAGCAAGCGATGCGGTGAAGGTAGTGAGAATGGTTAAAGTTACCAATTTCATGTATTTTTCCCTTTTTGAGTTGGAGTGGAAAAGCGTTCAGCTTTTCCGTTTGGTGAGGATAGTTTCGGACGTTTCGTTGCGCGTGAATTCTGGCAACTCGCCAGTCCACTCGTAGGCCTGCGTGCCGGGTGGGTTTTCATACCAACCGGGATCGGAGTAATCGTCGCGCTCAATGCCTTCACGCACTTTCACGACGGAAAACATGCCGCCCATTTCAATCGGGCCATATGGCCCCCAACCGGTCATCATCGGGACGGTGTTGTCTGGAATTTCCATAGACATCATGGCCATTTCGCCCATGCCATTGGTGCCCATTGGCATGAATTCCGGCTGATGCTTGCGGATTATCTTTGTGAGCTCTCGCTTGTCTGCCCCGATGAAAGTCGGGACGTCATGACCCATGGCATTCATCGTATGGTGCGACTTGTGGCAGTGGATGGCCCAGTCGCCGGGGTGGATAGCATCGAATTCATAGGCCCGCATTGCGCCCACAGGGATATCGATGCTGACCTCTGGCCAACGTGCTTCTTTCGGAACCCAACCGCCATCGGTGCAGGTGACTTCAAAGTCATAGCCGTGCATGTGGATGGGGTGATTGGTCATGGTCAGGTTGCCGACGCGGACGCGCACTCGATCACCCTGATTCACCACAAGAGGATCAATGTCGGGGAATATTCGACTGTTCCAGGTCCATAGGTTGAAGTCTGTCATGGTCATGACGCGCGGAACGTAGGTGCCCGGATCAATGTCGAACGCGTTCAACATGATCAGGAAATCACGATCCACCGGCATGAACGTCGGGTCTTTGGGATGCACGACGAACATGCCCATCATGCCCATGGCCATCTGCACCATTTCGTCGCCATGCGGGTGATACATGAAGGTGCCGGACTTCACGAGGTCGAACTCGTAGATGAAGGTCTTGCCCGGCGGGATGCCAGGATGGCTGAGCCCGCTCACGCCGTCCATTCCCGAAGGCAGGATCAGCCCGTGCCAGTGAATGGTGGTGTGTTCCGGGAGCTTGTTGGTGACATAGATGCGCACCCGGTCACCTTCCACCGCTTCGATCGTGGGGCCTGTTGACTGGCCGTTATACCCCCATAGATAGGCCGTCATGCCGTCGGCCATTTCGCGTTCAACCGGTTCGGCAATCAGATGGAATTCCTTGACATTGCCGTTCATGCGATAGGGCAAAGTCCAGCCGTTGAGCGTGACAACCGGGTTGTAATCCGGGCCGGATGTTGGGCGTATCGGTGCCTGGGTCGCAGCACTGTCCATCATGGCCGCTTCGGGCAGTCCGACATTCTATGCTTTCGCGGCAGCGCTGGTGGCCAAAAGACCTGCACCCGCGCCGAGTAATTGGCGTCTGTTCATCATTGTTTCTCTCCTATTCAGTGCTCGGCACCGCCACCGGCGGCGACTTCGGCACCGCCTCCTGCAGCGCTGGAGTCCGCGCCACCGCCGTAGATGGCGGCAAGCATGTTGGCATCAGCGAGCCAGAATTCCTGGCGAGCACCCACTTCCATGATATTGGAGTTAAGCCGCTCTCGGGTATCGGCAAGCAACTCGAAGGTGTTGGTGATCATACCGTTGTAACTGAGCAGGGATTCTTCTTCGATTGTCCTGCGCAACGGCAAAACAGCATCGCGGTAATGGCGCGCGATCTTGTGCGTACCGGAATAAGCCGCATAGGCAGACCGCGCTTCAGACCGCACATTGACGGCACGCTCGGCCAGTTGATGGGCAGCGATCATGTATTGCGCTTCAGCCCGTTTCAGGCGTGCCTTGCCGCTGTCGAAAATCGGGATCGCAAACTCTAACTCAAGTTGCGGCGTGGTTTCGGTTTCCCGCACGCCGTCTTCAAGTTCGCGCTCACTTTCAAACCCGGCAATGAGTTCCAGATCAGTGACGTAGCGCGTGGCATCGGTCATCCCGCGTGCCTGAGCCATTGCTTGCAATTCCAACTTGGAAATTGAAAGGTCGACCCGTTTTTTCAATGCTTCGGCTTCGATGCTTGATCGCCCCCGAACACTGCCGGGAAGCCGTGGCAGATTATTGGGAACGTAATAGTCAACTTCTGTTCCCCAAAGCCCAAGCTGCCGCGTCAATGCTTCTTTGGCCAGTTGCGCATCAAGCCCTGCTTTCGCACGTTGGCCGGAAAGCTCTGCAAAGAAGGCGTGTTCGCGGGCTTGTCCCGCACGATTAAGGAAACCCGTGTCTCCCAGTCGTGCAGCCAGCTCAGAGCCTGCATTTGCCGTGCTTTGTGCGTCACGGATAAGTCCAGCGGTCTCAAACCCGGCCACCGCATCCACCCAGGCACGCCGGGTTTCAACGGCGATGCGCAACGTCTCTTCCACAGCTTGCAGTTGGGCTTGCGTAAAACGTAGCTCGGCGAGTTTGGTTTCGTCGGGCTGCGTAATCGCCGCCAGAATATTGAACGCAATGACACTCTCGATTGCACGATATGCGCCCAAGCCGTCAGCGTTGATGCCCAATACCCCCAGCGACACGACTGGATTAGGCTGCATGATGCTTTGCCAGACATCAGCCGATGCAACGCCGAGTTCCGCGTATTTGGCTTGCAACCCGCGATTGTTCAGAAGTGCGACTTGCACCGCTGTATCGGCACTGATGGTCTTTTTATGAACCAGGCCATGCACGCGCTTGGCATTTGCTTCGATGCTTGCGGCATCCATGAGCATGACAGCGTCTTTGCGCAAGATCGAGTTGGCGCTGGTGTTAACGGTCGCGAAACCTGCGCGTGGATCTGACAATCGAGCGATCTGATCGGGAGTGGCACAGGCGCTTAGTAGAAGCGACGCGACGAGGCCAAGCCCTAGTTTGGGTGACGTAAACATCAATGGCGCTCCTGTTTCGCAGGGGATTGCTGCTCATTGAGTGTGCGCCAGTCTTTCGGTCCTTTGACCGGTCGAGGCGTGTAGCCCGTCAAAACAGAAGGGCCGTGTACATGGCGTATCTGTGATTCAGCGTTGGCGGCGGGTGCGATGGTTTCTTCCGACACGAGGTCGGTGGCCTTCGCGCAGGCCGCAAGGGCAATTGATATGCCCAATAGAAGTAAGAATTTCATGAGAGTTTCCTGATCTCAATAGGTAGACGGACTCCGGGCTCGGTAGCGCTCCAGAAAGATCAAACATGGCCCGTTATCGGGGCGAGATCAGGATATTGGAGGTCGTTTCAGGTCATCGCCGCGCTCAAGCGCGTAGCCATGCGCTTCTGGCCAAACCAGCGTCGACACCAACGCTTCAGCGATCTCGCGAAGTATAGTTGCTTCAGCCGACAGCGCCGGGCAAGCATGCATCATACATGTTTCATTATCGCCTGATGGGGTGTCTGCACTCTTTGTTGCAACCCGTTCATGATCATGGGCGCGATCCATTGCTGTTTGATCTGCACCATCATCTAAGGTGCCTATGCAATGAGTCTGAGCGCTCAGATCACTCGCGGCCATCGCCACGCCGTTCAAACTGACCGCGAAAAAAATCGCAATCGAGAGGCAAAAAATCATATTGCGCATCAAATTCATAGTTTTGATTAACTTGAGGTATTGTGAAAGGCAATTTTTTTGGTTTAAATAGAATGACTTCACGGAAAGTTGCATTATCGGGTTGAGGGCCCGGAAAGTCTATGACGGACAAGAATAATTTCAACACATGTCATCTGACCCGTTTTCTTGTATCCTGACCTCTGCCATGCATCCCCTTTCTGGCGCGGTTGGGGATGCCGTGTTTTGTCAGGGTGCGCCGACCCGCGGCCTTAACGTCATAAAGACCGAGAGCACGCAGTCCCGATCAAACGAAAGGGTGCCACAGGGATGTCTGGTGTCCAACTTGGCAGCGATATTTTTCAACATAACCCACTGTCCGTATCGGTGATGATGACTGACGTTCTTACCCGCTTGCAGAGGGCGTGTCGCGTTTGGGTCGCGCTTGTCCACTACTCGCCCGCGGTTCACTTCCGTTCTTGTTGACGCGCCCAGCCCAGCACATATCACAAACCGGATCACCGTGTGACAAAGTCTGCGAGCGTCCATAGTGGCCGCGCGTGCCATCGTCTGCAATTAAGTCAGCGCCCGGCCAGTCGTAGGTACACCAACTGCGCCGAAAGGTTTCCAAGACCCGGGGGTCATCGGATTCGCAAGACAATCGGCGTGCGAAAGACTGAGGCGGGCAATGCTTGAAATACGTGAGATAAGTGTCGCCTTCCTGCGCGGCCGTTACCTCATAGCCCGGCGCACCGGGAGCACTGAAAGGAAACCTGAGCAACAGTCGGATCGTCCACCGCAAACGGCGGCCCGGATCTTTTGTTACCCATCTGACCGGCGCGGAATTGGCGCGCAGCAGGCGGCGGTAGATATCCCAGCCCAGGTCCGCAACAACTTCCGTCACGAGTTCCGGGTCGAGCCCTGCATTGCGTAGAGTTCGGTCCGCCGCTGCGGTATAGATCGCCATTTCGACCATCACTTGATTGCCAAAACTGGAAAGCCCATCAAGGTCTGCCATGTCTCGCAACGCGGCAACATCGGCCTCCACCTGTGAGATGAGATGATCGATTTCCGTATCAAGCCATCGGAACTGATGGCCCTCGACGTCTGTGAGTGTTCGATTGATCAGAATGCGTCGGGCGGTCTTTGATACACTACGCCGCAATAACCAACGCATCATGCTCCTGCGAAGTGTTGCCAAGCCCATTTTACGCTCCCTGCACATTTGGAGAGATCGGTCGAAAAATCAGCCAACCGTAAAGAAATCCCCCGAAAATAGCCGGATATCTATGGCCATCTTGGTGCCAAGTCTCTTCTTCGGTGAATGAAAGGTCGATTGCCTCGGCTCCGCTTTCGTTCAGGCACCGCGTTTCAATCTGACGGGTTGTGAAGAAAACGCCGAACTCGTTTTGCAGCGTGTCGTAAGCGGATTGCAGCGCTTCGCTCGGATCGGTTGCTGTCTTAGAGCCCGAAGTGATCCGGGCAGGCCTATGGTCGTGGTTATGATCCTGGTCGATGGCCATCTTCTCAATCCTCTATAACTAAAGCGTTTCGAGGAAAACCTGAGACACAGTTTTTCGCGAAACGCGTACAACATTTATGCGTTGGGCGCGTTTCGCATTTACTTGATGTCTCAAGTTAAATTCGAAACGCTTTAAGACAATCAGACATCTGGTCCTTCCAGTGCTGAAAGACGAGGGAGCGCTCCACGCGCCCATGTATCAATTCGTATCAGATTCGACGTTTCTCAGGCTTTGTACCGAATAAAACGCTAGCCCAAGGTCAATATCATTTCTTCCGAAACGGACAATTTGGGAATATGAAGGTTCTCCGGTGCCGGACCCTTTCGAATACGCCCGGCAGTGTCGTAATGGGATCCATGACAGGGACAAAACCAACCGCCGAAATCTCCGGCACCGTCACTAAGCGGCACGCATCCGAGATGTGTGCAAACACCGATCATAACCAGAAAGTTCTCCTGACCAGGAATTGCTCTGTTTTCATCGGTGGCAGGTCCGTCGCCAACAATATTCGGATTCCGGGCAACTGTATCGGGCAATGATGACACGTCTTCAGAGCGAGCCTGCGTGATTTCTTCTTCGGTTCGGTTGCGGATGAAGACCGGCTTCCCGCGCCAGTTCACTGTCAATTGTGTCCCGGGTTCTACATCGGAAATGTCGACCCTGATACTCGACAGGGCACGGACATCTGCGGCAGGATTCATTTGATTGATCAACGGCCAGACGGCAGCGCCCGTGGCAACGACTCCGGCTCCGGCTGTTGCATAATATAGAAAATCGCGGCGGGTTTGTTCTGCTGGTAAATTTGTCATGATTCGACGGTACCGGCTTCCCGCACTGGAAGGTCAATGGCCAGTGAGGCGGATGAGATGACCTGGTTTTGTTGGCAAATCAAGATTTAGGAGGCGTTAGTCCGCCCGGACGAGCGCCAAATTGCTGCCAGAACCAATGGTGTTGCTGTCATCAACCCAAGGCCAATGACGATCCACTCTGCCACGCCGAAACTTCCTGACATTGCCTCTTGTCCGAAATGTGCAAGCAGAAAGCTTGCTGGAAGAATTCCAGCGAGTGTCGCGATTAAAAACCGCCACAAATGAAGGCGGCTAAGACCTGCGGCATAGCTCATTGCATCAAACGAGATGAAGGGCAAAAGACGGGAGGCGAACACCGTCAACGTCAACAGGTTTTGGGATCCGAGCAGCCCGTAATCAGCCTTTTCGCCCAGCCAGCGTTCAACATGGTCGCGCCCCAGATAACGCGCAATGATGAACGCCGTCATCGCCCCAAGTTCCGATCCGATAGCGACGTAGACGGCCCCCGCCAAATGACCATAGGCAGCCCCGCTCACCAAGGCGATCGGGGCACTTGGAATGGGGCTTGCAACGATTGAACCCGTCATCAGCAAAACGATGACAAGTGGTCCCCAGGGACCGGCGCGCTCAATCCAGAGCTCGATGGTTTCCCGGGTTACATTCGGTAAGTACCCCAAGGCCCACGCACCAATGAACAGAGCGGCAAGTGAAGCCACCAACCACAGTCCGAAACGACGCAGGCGCGGGTTATCCTGTTGCATGGAAAACCACGTAAACCAGAAAACCACCGACATCGGGCAGGCGTCGAACATGCAATTCAGTGTTCATTTCAATCCTTCAGGAAAATCCGTGTCTTCCCTTGAGGGTTCCAGCCAATGGAGGGTCAAGACCAAACTTCGTCATGCAACACTGAATTGTCCCATCATGCCGCCGTCTTCGTGTTCCAGAATGTGGCAGTGATACATGTAGGGTGCTGAATTTGACGCCGGTTTATCAAACGTAATTGCAAGTTCAACCTCACCGGCCACCAGAACAGTGTCTTTCCAGCCCCTGTTCTCTGCTCGTGGCTGCCGCCCGTTTTCGGACAAGACCTGAAAGCGCACGCCATGAATATGAAACGGGTGCATCATCATATCGCCGCTGACAATCCAACGCTCGGTGCCATTGAGGCTGGTCGCGAAATTGACGGTGTTCTGATCAAAGGGCGCGCCGTTGATCGAGAATTGATTGCCAGAGCGTGACATCATCATGCCCATACCCATCGACATATCAAGGGACAGACGCCGAACGGGCGCGTCTCTGGAAGCAAGGTCAGGCAATTGGCCGTCCAAGGTATCGGGCAGTGCGCCGATGCGAACGGGCAGGGTTGTGTCGACAGTGAAGGGCAGCACGGCAAACCGTCCGCCTGAGCCACCGCCCATCATGCCGCTCATGGCGGAATTTGCGATATCGTCGGACATCAGGACGCTGTCTTGACCGTCCGTGAAATCAATGAGCACTTCAACCCGTTCTCCTGGCGCAAGCATCACACGGTTGAGTGCGACCGGGCGATCCAGAAAGCCGCCATCTGTCGCCACGAGGTGAAAGGGCCGCGCGTCGGACAAGGACAGCCGGTAAATCCGCGCATTCGACCCATTGACCACACGGCACCGCACTATTCCTTTGGGAACCGCCGCCGACGCGCCTGCCTGCCCGTTCACGAGCATTGCGTCGCCTCGAAATCCATTCATGGACTGATGCATCCCGACATCGTATGTCAGGCCATCGCGCCGGTTGAATTGACGGTCTTGCAGAACAAGCGTCAGGTCATCGACCCCATAGGCAGACGGCAATCCACGGTTATCGTCCTCCCCATCGGTTACATGCAAAACGCCCGCCAGTCCGAACATGACCTGTCGTGCTGTGGCACCGTGAACATGGCTGTGATACCAGGCCGTTGCCGGTGGCTGATCAAGGCTCAGCACCGGGGCCCATGTGTTTCCCGGTGCAATGGCCTGATGCGGCCCACCATCGAATTCGCCCGCGACAAGCAGCCCATGCCAATGCGCCGAGACAGGTTCATTCAGCGTGTTGCGTACCTCGACCCGGGTCTCGGCCCCGGTTTGCAGCCGGATTGTCGGACCTAGATATCCCTGGTTGTAACCGATGGTCTCGCTGGCGGCGTTGCCGTGGAATCGGGTTGTACCGGACTGGGCCTGCAACTGAAACAGGCCCGATTTGGATGCATCCAGAAGCGGGGGATATTCAAGCTTTTGCCTCGCATCGGAAAACGCAGCGGCAGGCAGCATAGCCGCCGCCGCGAAGCCTGCGGCATATCCAATGGCTTCGCGACGGTTCACCAGACTCATCTCAAGCCAAATCCTTGGGCAGGGCGGTCAGTGCCGCGTCCATGCTGACAATCGGATGGCCGGCCGCGATCCAACCCGGCCCAGCGGCAGACCCAAGCATCCCCTCAGATACATCAACGAAACCGCTGTACCCGGC
>Ga0316205_10002372_pt1 | contig 19864 bp, 20 predicted proteins | sample 3monthpyrite_MG_FD_204941 | JGI IMG/M metagenome (GOLD analysis project Ga0316205, IMG submission 204941) | Microbial mat bacterial communities from mineral coupon in-situ incubated in ocean water Damariscotta River, Maine, United States -... | ecosystem: Environmental > Aquatic > Marine >... | reverse complement strand
AGCAAGACGATTTAACTTTGAATTTAGGAGCAACAGTATTTTATTTAAACGATACAGAGGCCAGTAAAAACAAAGTTTATATTTATCCCAATATCACAGCAACCTATAGATTGGTAAATGAACTATTGATAGCTTACGGAGGAATTGAAGGAGGGTTAATACAAAACACCTATTATAGGTTTGCTAAAGAAAATCCGTATGTATCTCCAACGCTCAATATAATACCTACCGATATGCAATATGATGCCTATGTTGGCCTTAAAGGAAAACTTTCCAATAATATGAGTTACAACATTCGTGGAAAGTACTATGCCGAAAATAACAAAGCATTGTTTAAAAATAATACCGATAGAAACTATACACCAAACAACAACTATAACAAAGGGAATTCATATAACGTAGTGTATGACAATGTAACGACCTTAAGTGTTTTTGGCGAAATAAATGTAGATGTAAATAGAAACTTTACCTTGGGAATTAAGGCCGAATACTTTTCTTATGATGTTAAATATGAAGAAAAAGCATGGAATTTACCAGATTTTGAAGGCTCATTGTTTATGGATATTCAGTTTGATGAATATTGGTTTGCAGGTGCAAGTTTATATTATATAGGTGAACGATTTGACCAAAGCTCTATTGAAGGCTCTTTACTTCCTGGTGAAGATTTAACATTAAACCAAACACTAGAAAGCTATTTTGATGCCAATGCACATTTAGGCTATCGCATTAACGATCAATGGTCTATATATGCTAAAGTAAACAACATAGCAAATCAAGATTATAAGCGATGGTTAAATTATCCAGTGCAAGGGATTCAATTTTTAGCAGGAACCACTTATAAGTTTGATTTCTAAAAAAGCTAAATAACGTGAGTTCGATATAAAAGTCATTGACTAAAGCTGATTGAAATAAAAACACCCCTAATGAGCTTCGCTCGGTATCTTCAAAAAAAGCTGTCGCTTTTATCTCGATAATCCTCAAGGGGACAATCTCATCTTTGGGAATTCCTCCCTTGAGGGAGGAGCGAGGAGGGTGTTTACAATAAATAAACACATATCACACTAACAATCAAGTAATTATATTTTGACTATATACTTTTAGTTATATCGAACTCACGTTAAATAGTAATTCTCGCTAAAAAATCATAATGATCGCCTTTTAAAACGAGTTCGCATTGCAAGCCAACCATAGCACAAGCAGTTTTAAGATTATCAAAATCTAAATACATCCAAGTGAAACTTTCTGTTTCACCTTTGTAAGTTACATGGTATTCTAATTCACCATAGTAATTACTATTAGTATCTATCCAAAAACCACCATCTTTGTCCTCGTACATATATTTTATATCCGAAGAGTCAATAAGAATTTGTCCGTTTTTGATTAGCAAACTTTTTAAATGATTTAAAACATGAGGTGTTCGTTCTAAACTTTCAAAGAAACCAGAACCATTCATAAGCATTAAAATAGTATCAAACGTTTCGGTTTCATCCAAAACATTAAGCACGTGAGCATTTTTTAAACCTCTTAGCTTACAGGTTTCAATGGCACCTTTCGATATGTCTATGGACTTTACACGCAACCCTTTTTTTTGTAAATACAAACTGTGCGAACCTGCGCCACAACCTACATCCAAAATTTTTCCTTTAGCTAGTAATAAAGCTTCCTGTTCAATTTTAGGCATTTCAGAAAAGCCTCTAAATAAATAGGGAATAGGTAATACATCTTCATCAGAAATACTGGTAGAAGTGGTTATGTCTTCGGTGTAATTTCCGTTTTGATAATCTAATATGGCTTTTCCAAATACGTCTTTCATAGCTGTTTCCTGCGAAAGCAGAAATCTTTTTTTTAATAATTGTGATATTGACAGTAAACGTCAGTAGCCGCAATATGTTTATTAATAATATCATGTTGAGCATTATCGAGTTTAAAATATATTTTAAACGAAGATAGTTTACAAAGTAAATAGAAATATCTTATTTTGTAAAAAGATAATATTCTTCACTTTGTTCAGAATGGTAAATTGTTTTATTTTGGCTGTATGCAAGACTTTATAAAAAATCTTCCAAAGATCGCCAAAGATAAACATAAGGAAAATAAAACCTTCTTTATAAAGCTTAAAAAGAAACCTCCAAAACAATTGGATTATATAATGCAGGAGTTGCATGATGAGGAGTTTAAAAAAACCGATTGCCTAAAATGTGCCAATTGCTGCAAAACAACAGGCCCTTTATTTACTACTAAAGATATTGAGCGAATTTCCAAACATTTAAAGTTAAAACCGAAGCAATTTACGGAACAATTTTTGCTGCTAGATGAAGATATTGATTATGTGTTACAAGCTGTACCATGCACATTTCTAGGAGCAGATAATTACTGTTCTATTTACAATGTAAGACCAAAGGCATGCAGGGAGTTTCCACATACTAATAGAAAAAAATTTCAGCAAATAACTAACTTAACGCTTAAAAATGTGGCTATTTGTCCTGCTGCTTATAATATTGTTGAAGAAATGAAAAAAACAATCAAATGAAAAAAACCGTTTTAATTTTTTTAATAGCACTTAGTTTTGTTGGCATTGGTAATGCCCAAGAGTGGTTTACCTCTTTTGATGTCGCTAAAAAACTGGCATTGGTCCAAGACAAGATGCTGTTGGTTATGTGGCAAAACACTTTGGACTATCCATATCCTGTAATGCTAGTAGGAGATAAAGGAGTATCAATGGTTGTAAATTTAAACAAGAGCGATGAGGTAAATAGTTTGATTTGGGAACATTTTGTGCCTGTGATATTACTGGAATCTGAGTATGATGAAATTTATAATGATGTCAAAAAAACTAGGAATGTTTTATACTTAGATAAATTAAAAGATGATAGTATTAAAATAATGGATGCTAATGGAAATATCCTTAACGTTAAATATGTTCCAACTAATTATGAAAACCTTTCGTTAATAATTAGAAAGTATGGGTTAAGCACGTCCTTTTTAAAACTTGAACTAGCCAATTATTCTAAAGAAAAAAATGTGACCACAGCCTTTAATTTGGGGTCTAAATATTTGGACTTTTCCATATACATTCCAAAAGATACTAGAGCCGAAATAATTGATTTAGCAAATATTTACTTTAATGAAGCTAAAAGTTATTTGGCAGAAAGTGATTTAAAAAACAAAACGGGTTTTTTACAACGATTGGAGTTTCTCGATATCGAAAAAGCATTAATTTTAAATAACCCAAGAAAAGCGCGTAGGCTACTTAAAAGAATTGATGAGGCAAAAATTGATTCGGCCAACCAATCATTATTTAGTTTTTTAAATTATACGACTTTTAAATTGTTGAAAAAAGAAGATGAAGTTACTTTGTTTAAAGACAAACTTTCAGTAATAGATTTGAAAAAGGCAGAATTGATAATAAATAATAATTTATAACTTATTGGAAACATTTATAAACTATTTCGAAACCATTCCTTCACTACATAGAAGTTTGATACTTGTTGGAGGATTAACCTTTTTTTGGTTATTGGAAGGCGCTGTGCCTTTATTTAGTTTTAAATACAATAAGTGGAAACATGCTGTTCCTAATATCTTTTTCACTTTAACAACCATAATTATAAATTTTGCTTTGGCATTTTTATTATTAAAAGCAGCCGATTGGGTTGTAGCCAATAATTTTGGGATAATTAATTGGCTGCCTAAAATGTCTTTAGGTTTATACGTGGTTCTGGGTGTGCTATTAATGGATTTTATTGGCGCTTATTTGGCACATTATGTAGAGCATAAAGTAAAACCATTGTGGATGGTGCATTTAGTACACCATACCGATCATAAAGTGGATACAACTACTGCTAACAGGCACCATCCATTAGAGAGTTTAATACGTTACACATTTACTTTAGCTGGTGTTGTTATTATTGGAGCGCCAATAGGTATTGTAATGTTATATCAGTCTATGTCGCTAATAGCAACTCAGTTTAGTCATGCCAATATTAAGCTGCCAAAAAAAGTAGATCATTTTATAAGTTATGTTTTGGTGTCTCCAGACATGCATAAAATTCATCATCACTATGTATTGCCTTATACCGATTCTAATTATGGCAATATTTTTTCTATTTGGGATAGACTTTTTGGAACATATATGACAATGGATAGAGAAAAATTGGTTTATGGTGTCGATGTGTTTCCAGATGAAGTTAAAAATGGCAATGTTATGGAATTATTAAAGCAACCATTTCAGAAATATCAAAAGCCAACGATTATTCCTGAGGATAAATAACAAAATTAGAGTTTTCAACATACTTATTAACAATTAAAGTACGTTCCTCTAATATTTCATACCGTTCGTAGATTTTTTTTCTAAATGTGTATTGTTCTTAGCTAGATTAGCCGACGAGGGTCGATAATTGCTATTTAATTCAAATATTATTTTGAAATTAAACAGCTTTTATATGAAAAAAACTCTCGTAGTGCTAACAATAGCATGCTCAGGTCTTCTATGTATTAGTGCAAATGCACAAAAAAAGGGTTTTGCGTTAATTGAAAAAAACGTGAATAGTACTGCAGGTGACCTATTCCATGATTTGAATACAACTAAAGATACCCTAATCCTTAAAAGTGGAAATAAGCGTATAAGAAATGTCTATTCAATTAATACCAATTACAAGCGAGAGACACAAGAGTATATAAATGCCAATTCTGCTAAAGTACCCCTAACACATTTAAGTAAAGGAAAGCACATTTTTGTAGTAGAGCAAGTACCTTTAAAAATTGTTTTTGTTGTAAGAGTGCTAAAAGATCCAATAGAATTCACAAAAGTTGAAGTTGAGAAAATTACAGCTTCTAACGACAGAAAATAATTTAATCTATAAATATATTTTCTAGAGCATCGGAAAGTTGTCTTATTGGCACTTGCGACAGATTTGTAACTATAGAAACCACAATATTTTCCTCTGGATACATCATTAAAAAAGTAGTAGCTCCCATGCCACCACCAGAGTGGCTGTATCTTGGTGTATCGTTTTTTGTTTTAACCACGCCAAAGCCAATACCGTATTCGGTACTTTTACCATCGTTTGTATAAAGAGGCGTTACTAATTCTTTAACCGAATTTTTAGATAATAGTGTTGGATTAATAATTTCATTTCCAAACTTTACCAAATCTTCTGATGTGGCTATAAACCCACCACCAGCAACCTTGTGCTCATTACTTACAGGAATACCTAATTTAATATCTCCAGAATTTGTTTTAATGTAAAACTGTGTGCGATTTGGCATATCAACATCAGATAATCCTAGTTCGGTATCTTCCATTTTTAAAGGGTTGAAAATAGTTTCTCTCATATACTTGTTAAACTCAACACCAGAGGCATTTTGTACCACAACACTTAATAAATTCCAGCCATAAGTACTATAGCTGTAATCACTTCCTGGTTTAAATTTTAAAGGAGAATCCTTAAAAATATCAAGGCCCTCTACAATGCTCATTTTTTTATTTAGAATAAATTCGTTTCCGTTGTAATGTCTTATGCCAGCAATGTGTCCACCAACTTGACGAATCGTGAAATCGTATTTCTTTTTTGGAAAATCTGGAATGTAGGTGTAAATGCTTTCATCAAAATCTAGTTTTCCATCATCAAAAAGTTTTGCTAAAGCAGCTGCTGTAAGCGATTTTGAAATACTGGCAATTCTAAACTGTGTAATACTTGGGTTCACCTTTTTTTTGGTTTCAATGTTCGAGTAACCAAAACCTTCAGACCATATCAATTCACCGTTTTGTGAAACTGAAATAGACATTCCCGGAATTAATTTATCGTTTAAAAATTGATTGGCAATTTCTTGAGCTTCTTCAATTTTTTTAGTGTATGTTTTGTCAAAGGTTTGACCGAAAACAATTCCAGTAAATAGTAGTAATAGTAATGTTAATTTTCTCATTTATTTATATATTAAGTATTTACTTCTTATTTTTTTAAAAGCATCTAAGTCTTTTTGCCAAGTAGCCTTAACCTCTGCTTCGGTTAAACCAGACTCTATTTGTTTTTGCAGTTTTGTAGTTCCTGCATGTTTTGTAAATCCATTTGTTAAGAAGAAAAGCGACTTGTCTGTTGAATTTTCATAAGCCTTAATAATCCATTTTAAAGTCATTTCATTATTCCCTTTTTCGTTTCTTAAATCTTCACCATAACAAAGCATATCTTTATGTTTAGGGGATTTGGCACCAAAATTTGATCGTGGTGTATAAGTAAATGTCATCGTTTCTGGATTAAGAAATGGTGCTCCATATCGTTGAAATTGAAATTCGGTTCCTCTGCCAGCATTAATATTAGTTCCTTCAAACAAACCAAGACTTGGATAAAGTTTAATCGATAGGTCATTTGGAATGTTTGGTGAAGGTCTAATTAAGAGACTATAAGATTTGTCATGAGTATAATTGGCATTAGAAATAATGGTTATTTTACATTTTACGTCATTTGATAACCATTTCTCACCATTAATCATTTGTGCGTATTCACCAATGGTCATACCATATACTAATGGAATAGGGTGCATGCCTAAAAAGCTCTGATGTTCTTTTTCCATAGTTGGACCATCAATATATTGTCCATTGGGATTTGGTCTATCTAAAATAATAAGCGGAATATTATTTTCAGCACAGGCTTCCATTAAATAATGAAGTGTTGAAATATAAGTGTAAAAGCGTACGCCAATATCCTGAATATCAAAAATCATGATATCTATATCTGCTAGCTGCTCTTTACTTGGTTTTTTACTTTTTCCGTGAAGTGAAAAAATTGACAAACCAGTTTTAATATCAACACCATCATCCACATGTTCACCTGCATCAGCATTTCCTCTAAAACCATGCTCTGGAGAAAACACTTTTTCTACATTAACGTTTAAACTTATTAACGAATCAACCAAGTGTGTATAAGAATTATCATTTTTGAAAATGACAGTTGTTTGGTTAGCAACAATCCCAACACGTTTTTCATTTAATAGTGGCAAATATGCTTCGGTTTGGTTAGCACCAACGACGATGTTTTTGTCATCTTGAACCATATTAGTAAACTTGTTACCATTAGAAAGTTGCTTATTAGTTTTAGAACCACATGAAATGAATGCCAAAAGAAAGAATAAAACTGTATTTTTGAAAACGTTTAAAATCATTATCACAAATTGAAATTCGAGTATTTTATTGCTAAACGCATTATTGGCAGCAAATCGTATAAAAGTAGTGTATCGGCACCAATAATAAAAATTGGAATTACTGCCATTGCTATTGGCATTATAGTAATGATGATTGCCATTGCCACAGGTATTGGGCTGCAACAAAAAATACGTGATAAGGCAGTCGCTTTTAATGGGCATATAACCATTACTACATTTAACTCCAATGCCTCTGATGAGTCGGAAGTACCAATGTCCATAAATCAAGATTTTTACCCTAATTTTCCCGATATTGAAGGCATTAGGCATATTCAAGGTGTGGCAACAAAATTTGGTTTAATTAGAACCGAAACCGATTTTGATGGTATGGTTTTAAAAGGCGTTGGAAAAGATTACAATTGGCAATATTTTGAAGAGTTTTTGGTTGAAGGTAAACTACCAAAATTTGGAGACAACATAAGTAATGAGGTGTTAGTTTCTCAGTATTTAGCTAACAGATTGCAATTTAAGGTAGGCGATACATTCCAGATGCTATTTGGAAAAGAAGCAGTTGATAAACTACCTTTTATTAGAACATTTACCGTTTCAGGGATTTATAATTCAGGTTTTCAAGAGCTGGATGAAACATATCTGTTAGGAGATATTAAGCATATTCGATTTTTTAATAAATGGGAAGACAACCAAATTGGACACTTTGAGGTTTTTATTGACGATTATTCGCAATTAGTACAAAAGGAAGAAGAAATCTACCAAAATATTTCCTCTTTTTTTACCTCTAAAACTGTTGAAGAAAAATATGTTACCGTTTTTGAATGGATAAATATTTTTGACAAAAACATATATGCCATTATTGGTATCATGATTTTAGTGGCAGGCATCAATATGATTACTGCGCTATTAGTTTTAATCTTGGAAAGAACTCAAATGATAGGTGCTTTAAAAGCACTTGGTAGTAATAATTGGAGTATTAGAAAACTGTTTTTATACAATGCTTCTTATTTAATTGTGTTAGGATTATTTTGGGGCAACCTTATTGGTTTAGGCTTATTGTTTGCCCAAAAATACTTTAAACTATTTCCTTTAGACCCTAGTGTGTATTATGTAACCGAGGCACCAGTTTATATTAGTGTATCGTATATTATTGCGCTTAATGTTGGTACTTTTGTTCTGTGTTTAATAATGCTTTTAGTGCCTTCGTATGTTATTACAAGAATAACTCCTGTCAAAGCCATGCGTTTTGAGTAAATAAAAATGAATTTCCCTTTTAGCTTCTAACTTTTCCTTTAAATTTGCAACGCAAAATAATAATATGGAATACGCTAAAAATATATTGGAAACCATAGGAAATACACCTTTGGTAAAAATAAATAAGCTGGTCGAAGACTTACCTTGTTTGGTGCTCGCAAAGTACGAAACATTTAATCCTGGAAACTCCGTAAAGGATAGAATGGCGCTAAAAATGATTGAAGATGCCGAAGCTGACGGACGCTTAAAACCTGGAGGGACAATTATTGAAGGGACTTCTGGAAATACAGGAATGGGATTAGCACTTGCAGCCATTGTAAAAGGTTACAAATGTATTTTCGTAATTTCCGATAAGCAGAGTAAAGAAAAAATGGACATCTTGCGTGCCGTTGGAGCTGAGGTCGTTGTTTGTCCAACTGATGTAGAACCAACTGACCCTAGAAGTTATTATTCAGTATCAAAACGCTTAGGCAAAGAAACACCAAACTCTTGGTATGTCAACCAATACGATAACCCTAGTAATGCGAGAGCACATTACGAAAGTACAGGACCAGAAATTTGGAAACAAACTGATGGAAAAATAACACACTTTGTTGTAGGTGTTGGAACAGGTGGCACAGTTTCAGGTGTTGGAAAATACTTAAAAGAGCAAAACCCAAATATTAAAGTTTGGGGAATAGATACCTATGGTAGTGTATTTAAAAAATACCACGAAACTGGTGAGTTTGATGAGAAGGAAATCTACCCTTACGTAACCGAAGGAATAGGTGAAGATATTTTACCAGAAAATGTAGATTTCAGTATTATTGATGGTTTTACTAAAGTAACAGACAAAGATGCTGCGGTTTATACACAATTACTTGCCAAAAAAGAAGGTATGTTTCTGGGGAACTCGGCTGGAGCTGCTATTAAAGGCGTGTTGCAGTTAAAGAAGCACTTTACCAAAGACGATGTGGTTGTTGTGTTATTTCACGACCATGGAAGTCGTTATGTTGGAAAAATGTTTAACGACAACTGGATGCGAGACATGGGTTATATTGAATAACAACCAGCTTTATTAATATGTTTTTCTAGTACGTTTTAGGTGGTACAGTTCTATGTTTTGTTCCTTGTTCGTATGCATAAGCTAGTTTTATCAAGGTAGGTTCGTCAAACATTCTTCCAAGAAATTGAATGCCAACAGGAAGATTCTCTGGACTTAAACCCATTGGAACTGTAAAAGCAGGTTGCCCTGTGTGAGGTGCAATAATCTGGTTATTATCACCTTTGTATTCTTCTTCAAAAAAACCTATTCTAGCTGGCTTATTGTTCCATGTTGGATATACAATAGCATCTAATTTTAACGAATCCATCACATTTTCTATGGCTTCCCTAAAAGCTATTCTTCTCTTATCATGGTAAGCATCTGAGCATTCTGCATTGTAATTTCCCCATCTGCCCTCAGCGGTTGCGTATTGGTTTAATCTTCTTTTGGCAAATTCTGAGGTTGTACCAACTCTTACAATATCTTCAAGAGTTTTCATAGTATCTCTTTTAACGTAAGTCGTCAAATAAGTTTCAATGTCATTTCTAAATGTTGCACACCATTGGTTTTGAGCAAGACTAGAAAAACTTGGTACAACTACAGGGTCAATTATTTCAGCACCAAGGATATTTAAGTCTTTAAGCGCTTTTTCAAATAAATCCTTTATATCAGCATCTATATTATTATCACTTAATTCTCTAAGCACACCTATTCTAGAGCCTTCAAGCCCTTTTATATCAAGAAATTGTGTGTAGTTGCTAGGAGTTTTTCCTTCAGAGTTTTTGGTAATTGTATCTTTAGTATCAAAACCAGCCATTACTTCCATAACTCGAGTGGCATCTTCAACGGTACGGCACATTGGTCCAACAACATCATTTCTTAAAAATAATGGTGCAATCCCTTCCCTACTAATTAACCCAAGGGTTGTCCTAAATCCTACAAGAGCACAATGTGAAGATGGTCCTCTAATAGAGTTACCAGTATCAGTACCTAAACCCACAACACCAATATTAGATGCTATGGAAGCTGCTGTGCCACCACTGGAGCCAGCAGGAACATGGTTTAAATTATATGGATTACGAGTTACTCCACCTGTTGAACTTTCGGTGTGCATTGGGGAAAAAGCCCATTCGGCCATGTTGGATTTGGCAAGAATGATGGCTCCTGAATTAATTAGTTTTTTTATAACAAAAGCATTTTCGGTTGGGATAAAATCTTTAAGCGCGAAAGAGCCTGCTGTTGTAGGAAGCCCAATGGTATTAATGTTGTCTTTAACAATAATTGGAATACCATGAAGTGGACGCAATACGTTTGTTTTTCTATATTCATCATCAAGAGCTTTGGCTTGTGCAATAGCATTGGAATTTATTGTGGTAAGCGCATTTATATTGCTATCTATAGAATTGATATTTTTTAAATAAGCTGTTACTAAAGCTTCGCTGTTGTATGAACCGTTTTTATAGGCTTCATGGATTTCGGCAATGGTTAATTCTTCTAAATTTATTTGTTGAGGTTGACTAGGTTTTTGGCATCCAAAAAAGAAAATAATAGGGATTATCCAAAGTGAAATGGTTTTTTTAGTCATTTTAGGTGGTTTTTGTAGTAATTAAAGATAGGATTTTTTTACTATATTGTTTAATGACGGTTGTATATTATTAATGTTTTTTAGAATAATTTTTGGTTCGTTTAGCGCTCTCGGTTATATAAAAGGTTTAGTTTTGCGACAAGTACAGATTGTTCTATTTACATCTTACATCCTTTTGCCGATTCATCTACTAATTTGTCTAAATACTTTGCTTGTTGCGTTAACTTATTTTCGATTTCTTCTACACGATAGCCACAGATTATACCAGTTGTGTATTTTGCAATCGCTCATCATGGTGAATTGTGTTGTTCATTTGTTGTAATTTTGTGTTAACTTATTGAATTCGGAACTAAATCAAGTTCAATACAAGTAAACGAAGACAACTGTTTCTTTTTGCAAAGTCAATAGGTGACTTTTATGTCTACTTTAATAGCTCAACAACTTGCAAGTACTAATATTAGCTGTATTTTTGCCGCTTGTAAAAAACAAACCATTATGACTGAGTTTATTATAAAAAGAGCAGCAAATGCCAAGAATGATATTTTAAGCGGATTAACCGTGGCATTAGCCTTAGTGCCAGAAGCTGTAGCTTTTGCTTTTGTTGCTGGTGTAGATCCATTGGTTGGTTTGTATGCTGCATTTATGATTGGTTTAATTACCTCAATTTTTGGTGGACGACCTGGAATGATAAGTGGTGCTACAGGAGCTTTAGCTGTAGTTATGGTAACCTTGGTAGCGAAAGGAAATGCCATGGGAACCGAAGGTGAACAGTTAGGTTTATATTATCTATTTGCAACGGTTATCCTTATGGGGTTTATACAAATGTTAGCTGGCGTTTTTAAATTGGGGAAGTTTGTAAGATTGATCCCGCACCCAGTAATGATGGGATTTGTAAATGGATTGGCAATTGTAATTTTCTTATCTCAATTAAGTATGTTTCCTGCTTTAATACCTGAGGATGTTTTATTTTGGAATGATATGGGAGCTTGGTTTACCGAATTATTTAAAAGTTTATCTTCAAATAGCTCATTTTGGATTATGATTGGCTTAGTGGCATTAACTATGGGAATTATGTTTGGGCTTCCTAAAGTTACAAAAAAGTTACCCGAAGCCTTACTTGCTATTTTGGTAGTTTCTGCCATTGTTATTTTTGGAAATTTAGATGTTGCAACTGTTGGTAGTTTTATTCGTGAAGGTGGAGGAGAAGGATTAAAAGGAGGTTTGCCAAAATTTCAAACAGATGTTTTTAGTAAAGTGCCTTTTACTTGGGAAACAATTAAGTTTATAGGGCCTTATGCCTTAATACTTGCAGCTATTGGTTTAATTGAATCTTTAATGACTTTAAATTTAATTGACGATTTAACTGAAACCAGAGGAAACTCAAACAGAGAATGTTTAGCCCAAGGAGGAGCGAATATTGTTACTGGATTCTTTGGCGGAATGGGTGGATGTGCCATGATTGGCCAATCTATAATCAATATAAAAGGTGGAGGACGCGGTCGATTATCTGGGATTGTCGCTGCTCTTGCGTTGTTAGGATTTATATTATTTGCTTCTGGACTTATAGAGCAAGTACCAATTGCAGCTTTGGTTGGTGTGATGTTTATGGTAGTTGTAGGAACCTTTGCATGGTCTAGTTTTAGGATTATGAATAAAATACCTAGAACAGATTTGTTTGTATTAATTTTGGTATCAGGATTAACTGTTCTTTTCGATTTGGCAATTGCTGTTATTGCTGGTGTTATTGTGAGCGCGTTAGTATTTTCATGGGAAAACGCAAAACGTATTCGAGCCAGAAAGCGTATGCGTGAAGATGGTACTAAGATTTATGAAATTTGGGGTCCATTATTCTTCGGAAGCATCTCGGCATTCAATGAAAAATTTGATGTTAAAAACGATCCAGATCATGTAGAAATTGATTTTGTAGAGTCTCGTGTAAGCGATCATTCAGCTATTGAAGCTATTTTTAGCTTGGTAAACAAATATAAAGCTGAAGGAAAATCTGTGAAGCTGAAACATCTTAGTGAAGATTGCAAAGTCTTGCTTTATAAATCGAGCCCAATGTTTAGGGATGTTATTGTTGAGGCTGTTGATGACCCTCGTTACCATTTGGCCGAAAACCCAGAAGCGTTTACTAAAGGGTTGGGTGAGTATAATTTATAAACTATTTTACACGAACACTACTTGGAACTAATTTCGTGTAATCACCATCATTTCTAATGACATCTCTAACTATAGACGATGCTATGTAAGACGTTTGCGCAGAGGTTAAAAGAAATACGGTTTCAATAGGTGCCAAATCTCTATTGGTATGTGCAATGGCTTTTTCAAATTCAAAATCGGCAGGATTGCGTAAGCCTCTTAATATAAACTCTACGCTAATTTCTTCACAAAAATCAACTGTTAAGCCTTTGTATGTTACGACTTTTACTTTTGGTTCGTCTGCAAACGTGTCTTCAATGAATTTTTTACGTTCTTCTAAAGAGAACATATATTTTTTATCAGCATTAATACCAATGGCTACAATAATTTCATCAAACAATGTTACGCCACGTTTAATAATATCGTAGTGGCCTAAAGTAATTGGATCAAAAGATCCAGGAAATATAGCTCGTTTCATTCGCCCCTTTTTATTTCCCCAAAGGGAAAAAATAATTTCTTATAAATATACAAATCCTAATTTAAACAACATTTTGTTTCCCTCCTTTGGAGGGATTAAGGGAGGCTTTCTTCAATTGCATTACCAAATAAAGCTTCAAGAGAAATACCTGCAGCCAATGCTTGTTGCGGTAAGATGCTTTCTTTTGTAAATCCGGGTACTGTATTAACTTCTAACAAATGTGGTTCTTCATCTTTAAAAATGTATTCACTTCGTGTAAAACCATCCATTTTCAATATTTCATAGACCTGTTTTGCAACGGTCTGCACCTTATTGGTCATAACATCACTAATTTTAGCAGGTGTTATTTCTTGCGATTCACCTAAATATTTAGCTTTATAATCAAAAAAATCGTTATCGCTCACTATTTCGGTAATTGGTAATACTTTTACTTCTCCTTTATATTTAATAACACCTACTGATACTTCCACACCATCTAAAAACGATTCAATAATAATTTCATCATCTTCAGCAAACGCTACATCAATGGCATGTTGTAAGTCCTGTTTTTTATACACTTTTGTAATTCCAAAACTACTCCCTGCTTTATTGGCTTTTACAAAACACGGTAAGCCTACTTTTTTGATGATAGCATTTTCATCGATTACATCACCTAAATTTACATAATAAGATTCTGCAGTTTTAATTCCATAAGGTTTTAATACACTCAAGCAATCTCGTTTATTAAAGGTTAAAGCGGCTTGATACATATTACAGCTTGTTTGCGGAATATTCAACAACGAAAAATAGGCTTGCATAAAACCATCTTCGCCAGGAGACCCATGAATGGCATTGAATACACAGTCGAAATTGAGTTTCTTACCATTTACAGATACCGAAAAATCGTTTTTATCAACTGGAAATTCGTTGCCATTGTCATCCACATAAACCCATTTGTTTTTAAAAATATGAATACGATAGAGGTTATATTTTTTATTGTCCAGTGATTTGTAAACAACATTTCCGCTTTTTAATGAGATTTCATATTCGCTTGAATAACCTCCCATGATTATGGCAATATTTTTTCTCATTAATTAAAAGTATTTAGAGTTCAATAAATAGCTGTTTTGACCGTTTTGTAAAAATATCATTTATTCATGTAACGCAAAACCTTTTTGTTTCAATATACGTATATCTTAAAACTAAAGTTTACCCAATTAATCATAAAACTATAAAATTGTGTAGTTTTGCTAAACATTTTTGAGCAGTATGAGTATTATAAAATTTTTAACTAGTAAGGAATTTTTTAAACAATTGATATTGGCAATAGTCGCATTAATCATTATAGGATTTTTTGCCCTTAGATATTTAAAATCCTCAACCAATCATGGCGATTTTGTTGAGGTTCCTGAGTTAAAAGGAAAAACTTTAAATGTTGTTCAAATTGAAATTGATGACAACGATTTAACAATGGTTGTACAAGATTCGGCCAACTACAATTCTAATTATCCTAAATATTCAGTTATAGACCAACAACCAGCTGCAGGTTCTTTGGTAAAAGAAAACCGAAAGATATACCTTACTCTAAATCCTTCAGGTTACAAAAAAGTAGGTGTGCCCAATATTATTAGACGCACTTTTAGACAGGCAAAACCTACTCTTGAAGCCCTTGGATTTCAGGTAGGAAATATTACTCGTGTTAATGACATTGGTTTAGACCAAGTAATTGAAGTACGATATAAAGGCAAAAAAATAAACCCTGGAACGATGCTTGAAAAGACTACAAAAATTGACTTGGTTTTAGGGAATGGAAAACAATAACACCTCGATGGAAGCTAATAACTTTCCAGAAGAAAATTCTGAACTTTACGAGCATTATTCATTTACTGTAGAAAAAGGTCAACAACCTTTGCGTATCGATAAGTATTTAATGAATTTTATTGAAAACGCAACTAGAAATAAGGTACAAGCTGCTGCCAAAGAAGGCAGTATTCGAGTAAACGGAATACCTGTAAAATCCAATTATAAGGTAAAACCTTTAGATGTGATTAAAGTACTTTTTGAGCATCCACCTTACGAAAATTTATTAATCCCAGAAGATATTCCTATAGATATTGTATTTGAAGACGAACATCTTTTAGTGGTCAATAAACCTGCAGGAATGGTGGTGCATCCTGGTCATGGAAATTATTCGGGCACATTAATTAATGCACTTACCTTCCATTTTGAAAATTTACCAAATAACTCTAGTAATAGACCTGGTTTGGTTCATAGAATAGATAAAGACACAAGCGGCCTTTTGGTAATTGCTAAAACCGAGAATGCTATGAGCCACTTGTCAAATCAATTTGCCAAAAAAACCAGTGAGAGGGAATATATAGCGCTAGTTTGGGGTAATGTTGAAGAAGACGAAGGCACTATTGAAGGCAATATTGGTCGTCATCCAAAAAATAGATTGCAAAACACGGTCTATCTTGATGATGATGCAGATAAAGGAAAACCAGCTGTTACACATTACAAAGTGATGGAGCGTTTAGGCTATGTTACTCTGGTGTCTTGTAAACTGGAAACAGGTCGCACACACCAAATTAGAGTCCACATGAAGCACATTGGACACACATTGTTTAACGATGAGCGTTATGGTGGTGAAAAAATATTGAAAGGCACTACGTTTACCAAGTACAAACAATTTGTGGATAATTGTTTTAAGATATTGCCAAGGCAAGCGCTTCATGCAAAAACTTTGGGTTTTGAGCATCTAGAAACAAACAAATGGATGCGTTTTACATCAGAACTACCAGAAGACATGCAACAATGCATCGAAAAGTGGCAAGCTTATGCAAAGCATCAAGATAATTTATAATTCTATATAAAATTACTTCTAAAATAAGTTTCATTTCATTTGTGTTACTCTTAAATTTGAGAAACAAAATTAATACACAATGAAATTAGTATTGTCTCCAGCAAAATCGTTGAATTTTGAAAGCGAATTGCCAACCAATGAAACTTCAGAATCTTGCTTTTTAAAAGAAGCTGAGCGCTTAAATAGATTGCTTAAAAAAAAATCTGCCAGAAGCTTATCCAAGCTCATGAAAATTTCACCAGCTTTGGGACAACTTAATTACGAACGCAATCAAGAATGGCATTTACCCTTTACAAAAGCCAATGCACGACAAGCTATTTATGCATTTAGTGGTGATGTTTATAGAGGTTTGGATGCTTATAAAATTCCGAAGGAAAAATTGGATAAGATCCAGGATACAGTTAGGATTATTTCAGGCTTGTACGGAATTTTAAAACCAATGGATTTAATACAGCCTTATAGATTGGAAATGGGAACTAAATTTCCAGTTGGTAAAAATAAAAACCTATATGAGTTTTGGAAAAAGAAAATCACCCAAACTTTAAATGATGAGTTGGAAGATGGTGAAGTGTTCTTAAATTTGGCAAGTAATGAATATTTTAAAGCTATAGATGCAAAAACATTAAAAGTTCCTGTGATTACAGCTGTTTTTAAGGATTTAAAAAATGGTGAATACAAAACCATAATGACTTTTGCAAAATTAGCACGTGGTTACATGACGCGTTATATTATAGATACAAATGCGAATACTATTGATGATATAAAAGGCTTTAATTATGAAGGCTATGGTTATAGCGATTCTATGTCTACTGACACAGAATTAGTATTTATAAGATAAAAAAAGCGGTAAAACCTTACCTATTTTTTGTCATCCTTTTTTGTTGCTGCCTTTTTCTTTGGAGTAGCTTTGGGTTTTGTTACAGGCTTAGCAGCCTTAGCTTTAGCAGAGGTTGGTTTAGCCTTGGTTTTGGTAGTAGCGGCTTTAGGTTGTGCTTTAGCTTTTTTTCTCGGACGTCTAACACCATAGGTTCCGATTGTTATTTTTCCACGTCTTGATTTTTTATCGCCTTTCCCCATGAGTAGCTATTTAATGATTAGTGCATTAAAAATACTACTTTTAAAACCTAATTCAAAACCCAATGTTTTTTCATCAGCACCCATATAAGCCTTTTATTAAAGAAAATACCACAAAGCTTATCGTTGGCACATTACCACCACCTCGTTTTTCCACAGGGAAACTATTGGAAAAAGATGTAGATTTCTGTTATGGAAGTTACTATAATTCTTTATGGTTATACATTGATAAAATTCATAACCTTGGATTACGTTTTAATAATTCACAAGAAGCCATTAACGAGCGAAAACAATTTCTAATTAAGCATAAAATAGGTGTTTGCGATATTGTTGAAAGTGCAGAAAGAGAAAAAATTGACGCTTCCGATTTGGGCATGAAAAATATAAAATTACGAGATATTTTGGGCTATTTAAAACAATACCCAAAAATTGAAACCTTATTATTTACTGGTGGAAACAGCAAAAATGGACCTGAATATTTTTTTAGAAAACACTTAAAGGATTATGGTTTGAAGTTGGAACTTGTCTCTAACGAAATACCAAGAGTCCACAAATTTAATCTTTGTCATTCTCTACAAAATGAAAAATCTCAACGCACCATTAAAACAGTCTCTTTAACCTCAGGTTCTGGAGCTGCAAATATTTCAATAAGTAGAACATCTTTTTATAAGAAACAAAAAGCTAAAAACCCCAACTTTAACACATTCGATTTTAGGGTATTGCAGTACAGAAAGTTTCTTTAGCTTTTAGACCAGACAACATAAATAATATATAATAAACCTGGAATAGCGAATGAATTTATTAAAAAGCTTGCCGCCAATTCTGGACGAAGAATATGGAATATCATTATGCCTCCAACTGTTATTAACCCACCAATACTTTCACGTTTAAATGCAATTAATAAACCTATTATGGTACTAATTGGGAATAATAATAATGCAATTACATCCGAATTATTCATTGCGACTATATTTGAGTCTGAAAATATTTCAGCAAAGGTCATAATCAATAAAAAAACAATGACAAAAGACCCTAAAAGTCTTGCCGACCAAAGAATTATTTTTAAGACTCTTTGTTTTTGCACTTAGTTATTTTTAATGGATTGTTCTCACTAAGGTAACTAATTAAAAATAATTAAGTGGTTTCGTGGCGATTATAGGATAATTAATTGCTTGTTTTCTTGCTGTAATTAAGAATTTCTTTAGGGAGTTGCTTTCCTTTGTTTTTTGCTAAGTACCTACGTAGAACACCACCTTTAATATGATTAATATCAAATTCTATAGAAAAAGCATTTGGATCTGCTTTGTCTATAACGCGATGCATTTTTCTAATATCAATTCGATTTATAACAGTGTGGATAATATCAAATTCTAGCATTTCGCCACTACTTCCATAACCTTTTTCACCTTTGTAAATAGTCATTCCAGCACCAAGTTCATTTATGATTGCCGATTTAATTTCTTTATGCTTTTTTGAAACGATCATCACACCAATAAAATCTTCAAATCCTTCAATAAGTAAATCAATGACTTTTGCAGTGACAATATAGGTGAGAATAGAGTACATTGCAATTTCTACCGAGAGCACAAATGCTGTAATACCAAATAAAATAATATTGAAGTATAAAATAATTTGACCAATACTAAACCCAAAACGGTCGTTTAAAAATACGCCTAAAATTTCCGAACCATCAAGTACTGCACCATTTTTTACGGTTAGACCAATGCCAGCTCCAACAAATAAACCTCCAAAAATTGATATGAGCAGTTTATCTTCGGTAATCGTATCAAATTCTACAAAATGAATGACCAATGCCAAACCTATAATGCTAAAAACAGACTTTATTAAAATGCGTTTTGATAGTGTAAAATAGGCAAGTATTAAAAACGGAATATTAATAAGCACCAACAGCGTTGAAATATTGATGCTTTCAAATTGAGAATTTACCAAAATAGCAGTTCCGGTAACGCCTCCATCCAAAAAATCGTTTGGTAACAAAAATGCTTCTAGACCAACACTTGCCAGAAAAATGCCCAATGCAATTTGAAAGTATTCCGATAAGTATGTATAAGTTGTTTTCTTATTCATTTATTCCAAGTCTTTAAAAGAGGTGTTTAATTCTAGTACAAGTTTATTTTTTATATAGCTAATACTAATTTTGGTTAATCCCTTGCTGCTTTAAACTCACTTCCTTTGTACCATTTTGGGAAATAATCTTCATTTGCTAGTTTCAATCCTACATTAAAAAATAATTGTAAATCTAATTGTATACCACTTAATTCGGTAGTTTCCGGATTATATTCATCTGATGGTTGATGG